>Ga0118677_10005946_pt1 | contig 21031 bp, 12 predicted proteins | sample AliMusrvi5mmetaG_FD_86154 | JGI IMG/M metagenome (GOLD analysis project Ga0118677, IMG submission 86154)
GGTCGCGGGCAGAGGCCCAGGGGTTGCAGACGGGGTAGGCAAAGAGGTCATATCCCAGGGCCGGCCGGGGATCCTCGTGGAGGCGGCGCAGAAGCTCGACCGTCGCGTGCACCCCGCCGGGCTCATCCCCATGAACCCCCGTGAAGATCCCCACGCGAAGAAAGCTGCCGCGATCACCGGGGCCGGTGAAGAGGAAGCGAGGGATCGTGCCGGAAACCCCCTTCCGGTCCTGGTATTCCAGGTGCGCGGAAAAAAGGTTTGCCGAGGTCGCTGCAAGCTCCTCCAGCGGGGCGAGCAGGGAATGGACGGACCGCACGGTTTCCCGCATCCGGCCGCCTTGGCTGGCGGGTGAGGATTTCATCCTGAACCATCAAGGCGCGACCGCTTTCCGGGCTTCGTCGGCAAGGGCCGTGCTCAGATACCGCTCCCCGGTGCTGCAGCCGATCGTGACGATCAGTTTGCCCCTGTTTTCCGGGCGGTTCGCCACCTGGAGGGCGGCCCAGACATTCGCACCCGTGGAAATGCCCGCGAGGATTCCCTCCTCGAGAGCCAGCCGGCGCGCGGTGTGGATGGCGTCGTCGTTCGTGACCTTCACGACATCGTCGAGGATATCGAGGTTGAGGTTTTTCGGGATGAATCCGGCCCCTGTGCCCTGGATCTTGTGCGGACCGGGTTTGAGCGGCTCTCCGGCACGCGTCTGGGAGATCACCGGGGAATCCGCCGGTTCCACCGCGATCGAAAGAAACCCCGGACGGCGGGATTTGACGACCTCGCTGATTCCGGTGATCGTGCCGCCGGTTCCGACCGCCGAGACGAGAATGTCCACGCTGCCATCGGTGTCCGACCAAATTTCTTCCGCGGTTGTGCGGCGGTGGACTTCGGGGTTTGCCGGATTGTTGAACTGTTGCGGGATCCAGGAATCCGGGGTTTCGGAATGCAGGAGTTCCGCCCGGGCAATGGCACCTTTCATGCCTTCGGAAGCGGGAGTGAGCACCAGCTTCGCGCCCAGCAGCGCCAACAGCGTCCGACGCTCGATGCTCATGCTTTCCGGCATCGTGAGCACGAGTTTGTAGCCCTTCGCGGCGGCAACAAAAGCGAGGGCGATGCCGGTGTTTCCGGACGTCGGTTCAATGATCGTGGTTCCGGGCGTGAGGCGACCGTCTTTCTCGGCGGCCTCGATCATGGCGATTCCGATGCGGTCCTTCACGCTGCCGAGGGGGTTGGCAAATTCCCCTTTGAGCGCGATGGTCGCCGGGGCGCCGGCGGTGATGCGGTTGAGTTTGACGAGCGGCGTGCGGCCGATTGTTCCCAGGATGTTTTGATAGACAGGCATGGTTTGGTTGGTTGGATTATTTTGGTTGGTAGATGGAATCAAAAACGCCTCCGTCGGCGAAATATTTCTTCTGGGCTGCACCCCACCCGCCGAACGTGTCGTCGATGGTGACGAGTTCGAGCTTCGGGAAAGGATACTTCGCCTTGGCGACGTCGGAAGACGGGCGGTAGAAATTCTTTCCGATGAGGTCCTGCCCGATATCGCTGTAAAGGTATTCGAGGTAGGCGGTGGCGACCGCGCGGGTGCCGCGCTTATCCACCACCTTGTCCACAACCGTCACCGGCGGCTCTGCCAGAATGCTGAGCGAAGGGGTGACAATCTCGAACTCGCCGGGTTTTTCTTTCTGGACCAAGTAGGCTTCGTTTTCCCATGCCAGCAGGACATCGCCGATCCCGCGCTCGGAAAACGTGATCGTCGATCCCCGGGCTCCGGAATCGAGAACCGGCACATTCTTGAAGAGCCTGGTGACAAATTCCTTCGCTTTGGCTTCGTCGCCGCTGTTCTGCCTGAGCGCCCACGCCCATGCGGCCAGAAAATTCCAGCGGGCCCCTCCGGAGGTTTTCGGGTTCGGAGTGATCACGGAAACACCCTCTTTGGTCAGATCTCCCCAGTCTTTGATGCCCTTGGGATTCCCTTTGTGGACAATAAAAACAATCGTCGAGGTGTAGGGAGAGCTGTTGTGGGGAAGCCGCTTCTGCCAGTCCGCGGGAACCAGCCCGCCTTTTGCCGCGAGCTCGTCGATGTCGTAGGCGAGTCCCAGCGTGGCCACATCCGCCTCGATTCCGTCGAGGATGGAACGCGCCTGCTTGCCCGAGCCGCCGTGAGACTGGTTGATGGAGATGTTGTCGCCCGATTTTTCCTTCCAGTATTTTGCGAACGCCTGGTTGAAGTCGGTGTAGAGCTCCCTCGTGGGGTCATAGCTGACGTTCAGGATCGTGAGGTCCTTGGCAACAAGGCTTCCGGCCGCAAGCCCGGCTGCGGCGATTGAGAGTAAGAGTTTTTTCACAAGCGGTTTTGTTTGGTGTTAAAAAGCGACCTTGGCGCTGACGCCGAGGACCCAGTCGTTGGCGACCGTGCCGTTGCCGGCGGGGTTGATAATGCATTGGAAATAGGGCTTCACGGCTGCCCATTTGTTCACCTGCACGTTGTAAAAGGCCTCGATCACCTCGGTGGATGTGAACAGGGGCTGATACGCGTAGTAGTTCTGATACAAAGCCTGGGTCGAGACGGGCGCGCCATACGCCGTCCCGGCCTTGTTGAGCGAGGAGGCGGGGACACTGCCGCTTGTCCCCGTCCCCGGATTGACGGGCTGCTGGACAGTCGGGCCGTTGGGAACCTTCGCGTTGTGCGCGCTGCCGTAGGCGTTCTCGATCTGCTGGTTCTGGGACTTGATCCACGAGTTGTAAACCGAACTGTAAAAACCGGCGCTGAACGCGACGCCGATGCTGTCATTGTCGCGCGTGGGAATGAGACCTTTGTAAACCAGGCCCACTTGAAAGTAGAACGGGAGCTGGTTGTTTTCCGGAGGCGTGAACGTGAATTCGCTGAACATATACAGGCCTTTGTCGGTGAGTTTTGTCGGCTGCACCGCGCTCTTTCCATCGCCTGGCGCCGGCGCGTCGTGGTGTTCCTTCGCCCGGTAGAGCATCTGGTCCGCCTGCAGATAAAGCCCCCAAACCACCTGGTTCTCGTGATAGGCCGCCGGCTTGGCGGCCGCATAGGAGGTGTAGGACGGGGTCGTATAATTTCCCGGATACACGGTGTAAGTCGGTTTCGCCTTCGTTCCTCCCGTGATCACCTTGTAGGTGGCCGGAAATGCCGATGCCGTGAACTGGGACGGCGAGTAGGACGTGTTCTTTTGACCCCAGATATAGGCGCCAATCGCATATTTTCCCTCGAGCTTGTCTTTGCCGAATTTCGGGGTCCACCCGATCTCGTTCACGTTGTAGAGCCCGTTCTGGTTGTAGTTTCCGCCGCTCCCCTGGTTGTATGGGCTGGCTGCGAAAAAGGCCGGTGCGGAAACACTCTTTCCCGCGGCGTTGACATATTTCACGTTGACCGGAGTGCCGGGCTTGACGCCGATGCGTCCCGTGTTGGGGTTAAAACCGGGCGAGCCGGCGAAGTAGAGCCCGTGGTTGTTCGTGGCTCCTGGCACCCACCCGACATTCTGCGAGGCACCGCTGATGATCCGCCCATCCCCGCCCACCACCGCAACAACCTGCCCCGACTTTTTGAACTGGCCCAGATAACTTTGCGGGACGGACGTGTAGGGATACACGCTGGTCGCCGAGTATTGCGTGGGCGCCACTCCTCCAGTTCCTGAAATCGCCATGTAGAGCCCGCTCTGGATGTAGATTTCTTTCGTGGGCTTGATTTTGAGCGTGCCCCCCCAAGCCGTGTAGCTGCTGCTCCATGGCACCGGGCTCGTCTTGTAATAGGCGACCGACCCCTTGGTGGGAACGCCGGCGGCGTTAAACGACGAGGCATTGTTCACGACGGCGATCCCCGGCCCCGGCGTGCCTCCGATGCCCTTGCTCGAAGTGATCGCGTTGTTCTCGAAAAACTTGGAAAGCGGCTGCTGGAGGAACTGCTCGTAGGGGTTCTCCCAGCCGGCGTTGATCACGACCGACTTGTTCGGCGTCGAATACTCGATCTGCTGGGTCATGATGCGCACGCCCATCCCGCTGTTCAGCGTGCTGGGATTGAAGTTGCTCGGAGTTCCTGCCGCCCACTGGGGATTGCCCCCGCCGCGGTAGCGCCAGTTGGATTCGATGGTCAGCCCTTTGATCCCGAACAGCGGCTGAAAATCGTAAACGAATTTGAGGCTCTCCTGGTTCAGCCAATTGCTCCGGGGCTGGTTGGGGAGACCTCCAGAAATCTGCCCGAAATAGACCTCCTTCGCTTCTCCCGTGATCGTCAGGCCGTGCTCGGACAACGTGTCGCGCACGCCGAACCAGTTTCCTGTCGCGTATTTTCCGCCCCACCATGTTTCAAAGTTCATGCTTTCTCCCGCAAACGCGTTCGCCACGGTCAGCACAACCATCAATGCCATTGTTCTTTTCATCGTTTTTGTTCTGTTGATGACCTGATCGATGGAAGTGCCTTCATGGTTCCTCCAGTTGGTCTGGTCGGTAATTTTTTATTGCCCGCGACCCACAGATTTCTCCCGGGATCGAGCGGAATAAACGATCTTCTTAGTCGTTATTAAAAAGGCGTCAACAAAAAAATTGGGGGAAATCCACCTCGGGAACCGGCTTCACACCTCGAAAAATAGGCGGAGTTTACCAAGGAACCCCGCTTTGTATGTGCTCTTCGTCGTCTGGTTGGCGGTTCCTGCGGCCTCGGCGACCAGTCCCTCGTTTTGCATCCGGCGCTGGGCGAGCAACTCGCTCAAGGACTCCAGAAGCTCCGGGCTTGCACTGATGATCGGGGCAAGGGTTTCCTTGTCCACTTCGACAGCCAAGCAGTCTTCGAGCGCGAGGATTGTGGCTGTGCGCTTTTCCCCGGTGAGCACCGAGATTTCCCCGATGCAGTCGTCCGGGCCGAGCATCGCCACCGAGGTGGAGCGCCCGTTGGATTCCACCAAGACTTCTGCGCGCCCGCTGACAATGACATACATCGGACCTGCCGCTTCGGCCTCTTGACGGATGATTCTCTCCCCCTTGCCAAATCGGACGATCTTCGAGCGCCCGACGATTTCCTCGAGCTGGGCGGGGGAGAGAGCGGGAGCGAACACCGCCTTCCGGATCGATTCCCGGATCAGGTCGCGATCCTCCGTATGCGGCGCGGGCTTCTTGATGAAAATCTGCTGCTGGATGGGATAGGGAATCGCGATTTTGTTCCGGCGCAAAGCATACCAGAGCGTGGTGCGGATCTGGCTGTTTGCCGGGTTGTAATTCGCGTGGTCACCCAGCCAGAACCGGAGCTGGTAGGTGACGGTCGAATTTCCAAATTCCGTCAAAAAAACATCCGGGGCAGGCTTGCGCAAGACCATCGGGCAGTCGAGGGCTGCTTCGATCAGCACCCGCTCCACCAAGCTGGGCGGGGCATCGTATTCCAGGCCGATATCCATGCGGATCCCGTGGATGCTTGTCGGGTAATTGTAATTGACGACCGTCTGCTTGGTGATGCCGCTGTTGGGAATGTCGAGGCAGATGTCGTCCATCGTGCGGAGGCGGGTCGATCTCCAGTTGATCTCCACGATTTGGGCGTGCTGCCCTTCGACAAGCAGCCAGTCGCCCGCTTTGAACTGGCCCCCGAAATAAATCGCAAACCCGCTGAAGATGTTCCCCAGCGTGTCCTGAAGCGCAAGACCGAGGACGATACCCAGGATGCCGGCACCCGCCAGAAGACCGGGGACCTGAATCCTGTAGAAAAACTGAAGGGCGAAAAGAAGCGCGGAAACAATGATCGCGATCGAAACGAACTCCCCGAGAAATTTCGGGACCTGCGCCCCCTCCCCCTTGCGGAGGATCTGATCGAAAAGGTAATGCCTCACGAGTCCGACCAGGACGAACGCCGCGGCAACTGTCAGCGCCGCGCCGATGTGCTCGTCGCCGGGAAACGGGATGAAGTCGAAGAGCGTGGGAAGGTAAAGCGCGGCCAGGATGCAGAACAGATGATAAACCCAGTTCAGCGGGATCTGCAGGCGGCGTTTGAGGATTCTCCCGCCAATGAGCAGGATCAGATAAGCCGCCGTCGCGCACCCGAAATAAACCGCCATGGTCTGAGTGAAGCGGAGCCCCGTCTCAATAATCTGCTGCGTCCCGGTCGGAGTCGCCGCCTGCGCCAGGGGAAGAATCGTGGACAACATGCGCCGCATCCTAGACAGAGCTGGACCGCACACGCAATCCCCGACACATCCGCTCCCGACGACTCTTACAAAACTTTGATGCGGCCGCATCAAAGTTTTGCGACACGAGCGGAGAAAGGAGTTGCGCGGGGAGGGAAGCGGAAGGAGAATTCCGCCGCGATGAATCTCCCTCCGCTCGTCCCGCTTCTTGTTCTGATTTTGGCCGGCTGCTCGAAGCCGCCCCCGCCGACGGCTCCCCCCGTCGCACGGAACCCCTTGACGAATTCCCCGCCAAAGCCCGAAGGCACATCGGTTCCGGAAGAGCCCGCCGCGAAGGTTTCCTACGCGGGCACATGGGCGGTCGCGGACGATCAGGGACGGCCATTTGACATCGCCGTCTTTCCCAACGGCCAGGCGGCCAGCAATTGGACAAAGGGACCGGCCGCCGCGAAGGGCGAGCGGGGGTTTTGGCGGCTGGCAAACAACCGGCTTCTCGTGTTTTTTCAGGATGGCTGGACAGACGTGATTTCCGAATCCGGCAAGGGGTTCCAGCATCGGAGATTCGAGCCGGGCACAGCCATAGACGGCCCACCAAAGAGCGAATCCGCAGCGAGGCGGCTCGAAGGCGAGGGGTTCACCGGCGTCTGGTGTTTGAACAAAGAGCCCGACGGAAGCTTCCTCTACGTGGCCCTGCAATCGTCCGGACGCGCCGTCAGCACGATCGGCGGAGGAACCGAAGGCACTTGGGAAGCGACGAAGGAGGGAGCGCTGTGCAAGTGGCCAGATGGATGGAGCGATCTGATCTCCGCCTCGCCAAACGGATTCCAAAAGCGTTCATGGGTCGGCCCGGCCGGGCAAACCTCGACGCCGCCCGACATCACCCCTGCCCTTCGGGTGGGACCGGACGGATTCTCCGTCACCCCGTAGGGGTTCTTCCTCAACGGTTCCGCCCATGTCTGTTATCCCGCTTGTCATCGGCTCCGCTTTGATCGCCATGGCGGGCATGGCCGTTGTCTGGATCTGTGCGCGGCGCATGGACAATGCGGGAATCGTCGATATCTGGTGGTCGTTCGGCTTTTCGCCTGTCGCGGTTTTTTGCGGGATATTCGGCTGCGGAATTCCGATGAGGAACGGCCTCATTGCCGCCATGGTCTGCGCATGGAGTTGCAGGCTCGGGCTCCATCTCCACAAGCGCGTGATGTCGCACCATCCGGAGGAGGACCCCAGATATGCGGCACTCCGGAGTCGGTTTCCCAAACACACTTGGCTGATGTTCTTCGGCTTTTTTCAACTGCAGGCGGTCCTGATCGCGGCCCTCAGCCTCCCGGTCGCCCTGGCCTGCTCGAATCCCTCGGGAGCGGTCGGCTTCTTCGAAATCGCGGGGCTCGTCATCTGGGTCGTAGCGATCAGTGGGGAGGCGGTGGCGGACGCCCAGTTGTCGTCATTCAGGAACCGGCAGGCAAACCGGGGCAGGGTCTGCGACACCGGCCTCTGGAAATACTCCCGGCACCCGAACTATTTCTTCGAGTGGCTCGTATGGATCGCATATTTCGTTTTTGCGCTGGGCTCGCCGTTCGGATGGGCGGGAATTTTGAGCCCGCTGCTGATGCTTTTTTTCCTGACCCGCGTGACGGGGATCCCGCCGTCCGAAGAGCACTCGCTCGCCTCCCGCGGCGATGCCTACCGAGATTACCAGAGGCGGACGAGCCCGTTCATTCCCTGGTTTCCCAAACATTTATGATATCCCTCGACGATCTCCTGGCACGCAACCTCCTCCCCGATGCCGCCATCCGCATCGGAATCCGGAACCTCCTCGCCAAAAAACTCCGGCAGGAGTCGCACTCGGATGTCGTGGCGCGCAGCGAGGCACTGGCGGGATTCATTGACGATTTGAAAACCAGCCCGATCGCCATCAAAACCGCTGCCGCAAACGACCAGCACTACGAGGTGCCCACGGAATTTTTCCAGCTCGTCCTCGGCCCTCGCATGAAATACAGCGGCGGCTACTGGCCGCGCGAGGACACGACATTTCCGGAATCAGAGGACGCCATGCTGGAACTCACCTGCCGGCGGGCGTGCCTGGCAGACGGGCAGGATGTCCTCGAACTCGGCTGCGGGTGGGGAAGCCTGACCCTCTGGATCGCCGAGCACTTTCCGAAATCCCGCATCACCGGAGTCTCGAACTCCGCCACGCAGAAAATCTATATCGAATCCGAGGCCGCACGGCGCGGGCTGCGCAATGTCAGGATCCTCACCGCCGACATGAACGATTTCGAGGCCGGTGACGCGGCTTTCGACCGGGTGGTTTCCGTCGAGATGTTCGAGCACATGAAAAACTACCGGCTTCTGCTCGCGAAGATCGCGCGCTGGCTCCGCGCGCAGGGAAAGCTCTTCGTGCATATTTTCACGCACCGCGAGCTCGCCTACCATTTCGAGGGCAGCGATCCTTCGGACTGGATCACCCGCTATTTTTTTGAAGGGGGGACCATGCCCTCCGACGATCTGCTACTCTCCTTCCAAGACGATCTGACGATCGAGAATCACTGGCGGGTCAATGGCTCGCATTATCAGCGCACAGCGGAGGCGTGGTTGAAAAACATGGACGCGCGCCGGGCGGACGTGCTTCCGATCCTCGAAAAGACATATGGTGCCGACCAGGCAGCCAAATGGCGCGCCTACTGGCGGGTCTTTTTCATGTCGTGCGCCGAACTCTGGGGATACCGCGGGGGAAACGAATGGCTCGTCAGCCACTATCTCTTCCGAAAACCATCGCGCTGAGACCGCCGAGTCAAAAGTCCGGCAGCCGGATCAACAATGGGCTCGCCATGCCAGCTTTTGAAATCGAACATGCCGGCGCCAAATCCCCGGGTCGCTGGACGCTTTAGTGCCCCCTGAGCCCGACACACCATGAATTCCAAGAAAATCAATCCAACGCAAAAAATCTCCGTCAAAAGAAATGGCGAAGTTATCGGCGATTACGTTCCGCCGCAGATGGTCTCGCTGCTCGAGAACGGCCACCTCCGGAACGCGGATCTCTGTTTTGATTCGAGGAGCGGAGGATGGATCCCCATCAGGGCCTTTTTGCGGCGCAGGAGAATCCCGGGGTATCCCCCAAAGCCGGGCAGAAACCTCGGCGGCCCGACGCGTGGAAGCCGGCGGCGGCGGCTCGCCAGAAGAAAGCTCACGTTCAAGCTGCTGCTCGGATTTTTCACCATGGCATTGGCTTCTGGGGCGGTCTTCTGGTGGGGCAAAACCGCCGAGGATATCGAGGGCCTGAAAACCAGTTTGGCCAACGCGGAGGCCCTGAATGGGGAATGGAAACAGAAATACGAAAACGCTCTCTTCGCGGCGCGCGAGGTGGCCTCTAACGACCTGGTCCGAGGCAAGGTCATCATGCGCGATGCCGCCGGGAGGCGGGCCACTCTCCCGAATGTCGAAGTCCGGCTTTATTCGCGCGCCGAGATCGAGGCCTACCTTTCCGAGCGCTACGCCCACATTGCCGAAGCCGGGGAAACCGATCCGACACGCCTGCCCGCACACTTCCTGAAGAACATTCCGCCTCCCATCGAAACAACGACTACCAACTCGGACGGTCGCTTTGAATGCAAGATTTCAAAACCGGGCGAGTATGTTCTTCAGACGGGCCTCCGCTCCGCGAAGACCGGGGAGTTGCGGCTCTGGTTTGTGGCCTTTGACTCCCGCGATCCCCTGAATACCCCCGTGGACATCACCGAGTCGAATGTCGTCCGGCAGTTCAACCCCATTTTCATGCTGAGCGAGGGCCGGTGAGAAGCTTTTCTCCCGGCTGACAAATCATCCTCGGCGAAGTCCCTCCTGAGATCACCGCCGCCACCACCACCAGCGACTTGCAACCCACCACCCTGCTGCTGGCGACCACCCTTTACCACTGGCGGGTGACAGCCCTCAACGCCTTTGGCCAGACCAGCGGGCCGGTGTGGAATTTCACCACTTCCGCGGTCGCCACCAGTCAGGTGAGCATCGGTTGGAACTATGACGGAGTGGGTGACGACACCCTCGCCGCGAGCGACCTGGCCGGCGTGCCGCCCTACGCCCAAGTGGCATGGAACAATCACGCCGGCAGCGGCCAGGGGCCGGGGGCCGTGCCGTTCGCGTTGAACGACAACAGCGGCGCGGCCACTGGCGCCAGTGTCACCGCCTGGACGCAGAGCTCCAACAACAGTTGGGCCCAAGGCCAGAGCGCCAATCCCAATCAGAAATTACTCAACTCATTCGCCGACCAGCAACCCGCCATCACCTTCTCCAACCTGCCGGCCAGCTACGTGAGCGCGGGCTATGCGCTGGTCGTATACTACGGCAACAACGAGGGCCCGAGTACTTCCACCCTCGCGGTCAGCGGCTCGATCAACGACAGCATCTCGCTGAGCATCCGCACCGGCAACACCGCGCTGGCCTCGTATGGCGCCGTGGGCTTCGTCCAGGAAACCGGGTCGTTGACCGGGCCGACCAACTACGCGGTCCTATCCGGTCTCAACGATCCGGAGTTCACCGTGTCTCTAACTGGTCCGAACAACAACGGCATCTGCGCCATCCAGATCATCCGCGGGCCATACTCTGCCAATCCATACGATACCTGGGCGGCCGTCAATGCTGGCGGCCAGGCAGCGAATCTGGATTACGACAAAGATGGGGTGCCCAATGGTGTGGAGTATTTCATGAACGCGCCGGCCGGCTTCACCGCCAATCCCGGCTTGGTCAATGGCAAGGTCACTTGGGATCATCTCAATCCAGTCAGCTTCTTCGAGGTCCAAGTCTCCGATGATCTGCTCGCTTGGTCGCCCGCCAACCCGGCTAACGTCGATACCACAACCGACCCGACCAAAGTGATCTACACCATGCCCAGCAGCGCAGCGAAGAAATTCTGCCGCTTGGCGGTCACGCCGTGACACCCGGCCCCGGCAATACCACCGCCGCCCGCCGTGGCAAGCATTACAGGCCATGGCGGAAGCGGCCCGCGGGGATGCCGCACCTATTCGTCTCGGCGTCGGGATGGATTGCCCCCCGGGCCGCTGCAACCGGTGCCATTTGATGTCGCGGATGGCAGCCCAAACCGCCCGGCAGATATGCAAACATTGAACATTCCGAATGCCGATATTTCAGTGTACACCCGTGGGAAATGCATTCAGCTTGCTCAGGTTGACAGGGCTTGGGGCTTTGTTGGCGGCGATCTCAATGCGATTGAGTCAAGCACGCCAAAGAGCTCCCGGTCCTTGTGAATTCCAACAAAAAACCAGCAACCTATCCCGCCAAACCTAAGCGATCCGCAACCCAATGAAACCTAGCAAGTCCTTCCGTTATATTCTGCCATTTCCCGCTTGCATCCTTGCCGGTGCCATGATGAGCCACTCCGCCCGTGCCGCCAGCCAGACCTGGGACGGTGGCGGTGGCAACGCCAACTGGTCAACGGTCAACAACTGGGTCGGCGACACGGCTGCGCCCGGTGACACGGCCTCCACCAGCAATGGCGACGTTGCCACCCTCAATGCCGCAATTGCCAATGGCTGGGGCAATGCGGGCACGCCCATCGTAATTGACTCCGCCACCCAAAACCTTGGCGGGATCAGCTTCGACGCAGCCGCCGGCAATTATTCCATCGGCTCGACGAGTGGCAATTCGCTGCTGCTGAGCAGCGGCGGCAGCACCCAGATTCTCAGCACGTTGAGTGCCAGCGACGCGCTCGAAACCGTCAATTCCCCGCTGGCCATCCAAGGTGCCGGGGGCAGCTACACGTTTGCCAACAACAGCGCCAGCGGCACCGGCGCCGGCGTGGGCACCTTGGTCATCGGCGGCGCCATCAGCGGCACCGCGGCGGGGGCCACCGTCCTCAACCTGTCCGGCAGCAATACCAACGCCAACACCCTCAGCGGCATCATCAGCAATGGCAGTGCCACCAGTGTGGGCATTACCAAGAGCGGCGCGGGCATGTGGACGCTCGCCGGCGCCAATAGCTTCAGCGGCCCGATCGCCATCAACGGCGGCACCCTCAAGTTGTCCGGCACCCAGAATTTGCCCAGCTCCTCGCTCACCAGCAACACCGCCACCAGCACCTTGATGGTGGATGCCGGAGCCAACGTCACGGTCGGCGCCGCCACCCTCGGCACGGCTGGTAACGCCTTGATTACCGGCGCCGGCAGCACCCTGACGATGGGCAGCAATGACGCCGCCGTGAGCCTCAACACCACCGCCACCGGCACCGGCGCCATCGCTCTGGTCGGCCTCGGCAGCAAGACCCTCACCAGCTTGGGTGCCGGTTACGACGGCAACATCACCATCTCCGCCAGCCCGGTCCGGGCCGCGAATCGCGATCCCAATGGCGCTCCTGGCACCGGGGTGGTTGGCGTGACACTTGCCGGCGACAACGCTTTCGGCAGCACCGTTGGCTCAACGACCATCACCAACTCAGGCACCGGCATCATTTTTGTGAACCATATCCCTACCAGTGCCACGCCCCTCGCCGAAAACTTCGTGATCAACGCCGGCACCGGCCTTGTCTCGTTCGGCTCCGGGCCGACCTTCGACACGACCCAGAGCGGCAATATTCAGATCAACTCGGGGAAACTGCTGCTGAACAATGGCGGCTACCGGACGACCTACACCGGCGTGATCTCAGGCGCCGGCGGCATCGCGGCGATCAACCCCGCCAGTGTGCTCGCCGGACCCAACACCTTCTCCGGCGGCTACTCGCTCGGTTTGGGCGCCGCTTCGGGCTGGAGTGGTACCTACGGCATCACCCAGGGCGTCACCGTCGGGGGCAGCGACACCCTCTCCGGCGGCGCCATCCTGAATGGACCGCTGGGCACCGGCACCTTGACCTTCGATGTGGCCACCAGCACGTTCAACGGGACCGGCCGTTTGGCGGACAATGGGCAGGCCCTGACCACCCTGCACAATAACGTGATTCAGCAAAATGGCATGTCGTTCGGCAGCCAGGCCGGCGGTTCGGTGCTCACCACCAGTGCCAACACGATGGTCATCACGGATGCCGGGCTGACCGTCCCCAGCACCTGGACGCTGCAACCCTGTCCCAACGTCTACTCGAATGTGGTGCCGGACGTGACGCTGGGCATTGCGGGCACCAATGGATCCACGCTCCCCCTGATCATGGGAATCAACAGCAACACCAACTACACCGTGCAAATCGATCAGGTGATCCGCCAGAACATGGGCGCGACTTCCGGCGACATGACGCTGCGCAAAACCGGTGCGGGCACTCTGATTCTGGACCGCGTCAACACCTACGGCGGCGACACGATGGCCATGCAAGGCACGCTCAAAATCGGCGTCGACAACGCCCTGCCCACCGGCACCAAGCTGGCGGTTGGCGGCGGCATCTATCTCGCAGCGGAGTGGACCGAGCTGGGCCTGGTGCCCCCGGTGGCAACCCCGCTGGGTGTCAACCTGAGCGGCAACACCGTTTACGGCACCTTCGATCTCAACGGATTCAACCAGACGGTGGGAGGCATCGGACAATCCTCCGACACGGTGATTCCGGGCAATAATATCGTCACCAACAGTTCCAGCACGACGTCGACCCTGCGGATCAATAACGCGGCTGCCAACAGTTTCGGCGGCACCTTCAGCGGCAACCTCAACCTGACCAAGAGCAGCGGCGGTACCCTCACTCTCACCGGCGCGAGCACCTATACCGGCATCACCACCGTCGCCGGCGGCAAATTGCTGGTCAACAACACCACTGGCAGCGGCACCGGCAGCGGCACCGTCAATGTGAGCGGCGGGGCCACCTTGGGCGGCACCGGCGCGATCGCCGGCGCGGTGAATGTCACCGGCGTGCTGTCGCCGGGGGCCTCCGTCGAGACCCTGGCTTCTGGCGCCTTGACCATGAACGGGGGTTCGACCTTCCAGTACGAAGTCAACTCAGCGGTGGCACTGGCTGCCGGAGCCGACCTGCAGAAGGTCACCGGCAATCTGTCCCTCAACGGCACGGTCACGCTCAGTTTGACCGATCTTGCGGGGATCCAGACCGCGTTCGCCAATGGCACCACCATCTCGCTGGTCAACTACACCGGCAGCTGGAACAACGGGCTGTTCACCTACAACGCCGCCACCCTGGCCAATGGTGCCCAGTTCACTGCCGGGCTCAATACCTGGCAGATCACCTACAACGCGACCAGTGGCGGATCCAACTTCAGCAACGAATACGCCGCCGGCAATTTCGTCAATCTCACGGCCATCCCCGAACCGGGCGCGATCTTGTTGGGGGGTGTCGGCATGCTCACCCTGTTGCGCCGCCGCCGCAACGCATAGGGATTTCCAGAACTCACGTATAGGTCCGACCGCTGCCGGGCTTGGGTTTTTCTAAAATCCAGCGGCCCGCGTGGTTTCCCTTCCGATCCTATCGCAGCTTTCTTCCTGTCCATAAAACCAAACCAACCGAAATCATGAAAATAAAGTCTTCAATTCGCCGTTTCCTGCCATTTCCCGCCTGCATCCTCGCCGGCGCGGTGGTGACCCATTCCGCGCATGCCGCCAACCAGACTTGGGACGGCGGCTCGCTCGCCAATGCCAACTGGTCGACGGTCAACAACTGGGTGGGCGACATCGCCGCGCCGGGTGACACCGCCTCCACCACCAATGCCGATGTTGCCACGTTCAACGCGGCCATTGCCAATGGCTGGGGTGCCCCGGGCTCGCCCATCGTGATTGATTCGGCCAGCCAAAACATCAAGGGCCTCAAATTCGATACACTTGCCGGCAACTACACCATCGGGTTTTCGCCCGGCAATTCGCTGCTGCTGAGTAGCGGCGGCGCCATCCAGATTCTCGCCACCCTCACCGCCAGCGACGCGCTGGAAACCCTCACCGCCCCGCTGGTCATCCAGGATGCGGGCGGTAGCTACACGTTTGCCAACAACAGCGCCAGCGGCGCGGGCGTGGGCGTCGGAACCTTGGTCATCGGCAGCGACATCACCGGCACCGGGGCGGGGGCCACCGTTCTCAACTTAGCTGGCAGCAACACCAATGCCAACACCCTCAGCGGCATCATCGGCAACGGCACCGCCGCCAGTCTGGGCATCACCAAAAACGACGCGGGCCTGTGGACGCTTTCCGGCCCCAATACCTTCAGCGGCCCGATCGCGGTCAACGCCGGCACCCTCAAGTTGACCGGCACCCAGAACCTCCCCGGCGCCGCGCTGACCAGCAACGCCGCCGCCAGCACCTTGGTCGTGGACGCCGCCGCCAACGTCACCGTCGGCGCGGCCACCATCGGCTCCGGCAGCGCCTTGACCACCGGGGCCGGCAGCACCCTGACGCTGGGCAGCAACGACTCTGCCGTGAATCTCAATACCCTAGCCACCGGCACGGGGGCGATCAATCTGGTGGGCGTTGGAGTCAAGAACCTCACCAGCCTGGGCACCGCCTACGATGGCAACATCGCCATCTCCGCCAGTCCGGTCCAGGCGGCCAATCGCGATCCCAACGGCGGCGCCGGCCCCGGGGTGGTTGGCGTGGTGCTCGCCGGCAATGACGCTTTCGGCAGCACCGTGGGCTCAACCACCATCACCAACTCCGGCTCCGGCATGATCGTGCTTAGCCATTTCCCCTACTCCAGCACGCCCCTTGCCGAGAACTTCGTGATCAACGCCGGCACCGGCCTCGTTTCCTTCAGCGCCGGGCCGGCCTTCGACACGACTCAGAGCGGCACCATTCAGATCAACTCGGGAATCCTGCTGCTGAACAACGGCGGCTATCGGACAACACACAGCGGCGTGATCTCGGGCCCCGGCAGCATCGCGGCGATCAACCCCGCCAGTGTCCTCACCGGCGCCAACACTTTCACCGGTGGCTATTCCCTCGGCTTGGGTGCCACCGGCTGGAGCGGCACCTACGGCATCACCCAGGGCGTCACCGTCGGCGGCAGCGACACCCTCGCCGCCGGCGCCATCCTCAATGGACCGCTGGGCACCGGCACCGTGACCTTCACCACGGCCACCGGCACCTTCAACGGCACCGGCCGCTTGGCCGACAACGGCCAGGCCCTGACCACCCTGCACTGCAACGTGATCCAGCGCAATGGCATGAGTTTCGGCAGCCAGGCCGGCGGCTCGGTGCTCACCACCGCTCCCAATACAATGATCCTCACGGATGCCGGGTTGACGATTCCCAGCACCTGGACGCTCGAACCCTGCCCGAATGTATACTCGAATGTGACGCCGGATCTGGCGTTGAGTATCCCCGGCACCAACGGCTCCACGATCCCCCTGATCATGGGGATCAGCAGCAACACCAACTACACGGCTATCATCGACCAGGTCATCGGCGAGAATATGCTCGCTGGCTCCGGCCACATGACGCTGCGCAAAACCGGCCCGGGCACCCTCGTACTGAAACGCATCAACACCTACGGCGGCGACACGATGGCCATGCAAGGCACCCTCAAGCTCGGCGTGACCAACGCCTTGCCGACCGCCACCAAGCTGGCTGTCGGTGGCGGCATTTATCTGGCGGCTGACTGGCCCGAACTGGGCCTGGTTCCCCCCGCCGCCACTCCGCTGGGAGTCAACCTGAGCGGCAACACCGTTTACGGCACGTTTGATCTCAACGGCTTCAACCAAACCGTGAGTGGCATCGGCCAATCCTCAGATAGCATCCTTCCCACCAACAACACCATCACCAACAGCGCCGCCACGGTCTCCACTTTCACGGTCAACAACGCCGTGGCCAACACCTTTGGCGGCACCTTCAGCGGCAACCTCAATCTGGTGAAATCCGGTGCCGGTTCGCTCACCCAAAACTCCACCAGCTTGAACAACTACAGCGGCGACACCACCGTCAACGCCGGCACGCTGTCGCTGGTCAGCACCAACACCACCAACGATGCCTCAACGGTCACCATCGCCAGCAGCGGTGCCACCCTCGACCTCAATTTCCCGGGCACCGATACCGTCGACAAACTCTACATCGGTACCACCCCGATGGCCGCCGGTGTCTATAAGTCGAGCACCAACCTGGATCCCGGCATCGCCATCCCTCAAATCACCGGCAGCGGCACCCTCACCGTCGTCTCCACCGGGCCCGTCCTCAGTGCTTACTCCATCTGGGCGGCGGCCAACGCTGGCGGCCAGCCGGCAAACCTGGACTACGACCACGACGGCACGCCCAACGGCGTGGAATACTTCATGGGGGCCACCGGCTCCTCGTTCACCCCGAATCCCCCGCTGGTGAACACGGCGGGAGTGTTCACCGTCACCTGGCCGCGCAATCCGGCGGTGGTCGTGGCCTTCAAGGTGCAGGTGTCCACCGATCTAACCACCTGGACGGATGTCGTGCCGCCCGACCCGAGTATCGATCAGTCCAACCCGGCCCAAGTCACCTTCACCCTGCCCAGCGGCGCCCCGCAGAAATTCTGCCGCCTGGTGGTCACCCCATAGGTGCCTGGATGGAAACACTGCTGCCCCCAGCTAACAAGAATCAAGCACCGCACACCTATCTAACCGCGCTTTGGCGTGGTTAGATAGGTGTGCCGCAATTCAGTCCAACGCGCCAACCCGGACATCGATCCAATTCTAGCGGTGAAATCCGTGCAATCCGTGGTTCCAGCAGCCACCGTGGCCCGCGCATGCTGCCCGGCGCCTTGCCGGCACATGTCCAAACTCTGAACACCGTGCGAGACCGCTTTCCGGCTTTGCGCCCGCCGCTCCGTGCCCTAGCATCCGGCCCACCGCAAGCCATGCAAATCAACCAACACCCGTTCCTGCCAGCCGCGCTGGCTCTGACGATTTTGGCGGGAGCCCTCCCCGCCCTCGCGGCAGACCCGGCCCAACCGCCCGTGGCCGCCATGCCAAGCGTCTCCACCGCCGGCCTGGATCGGCTGGCCGGACCCCAGACTCCCCTCCGCAAGGGTGACAAACTCGACTTCTTCGGCGATTCCATCACAATGCAAGGCGGCTATATCGACTTGCTCGCCAAATCCATCAAGGAAGGCGCGGGCACCAAGGATCTCGCCATTGAAATTTTCCGCCATGGCCTCAACGGCGGCAGAGTGCCCACCGTGCTCGAAGGCAAATCCCCGTGGGGCGATCTGAACGGCACCATGCAGGAACATCTCGATAAGGAAAAGCCGACGGTCCTCATCATTTTCCTCGGCGTCAACGACGTCGAACACGGTGCCAAGGGCACCACCGCCGCAGACTACCGCAGCGGCTTGCAAAAAATGATCGCCATGGGACAAGCCGGCGGTGCCGTGGTCGTGTTGTGCACGCCGGGCACCGTCGGCGAGCAGAAACTCGGCACCAACCGTTGCGACAAGGGCATGGACGAATACGCCGCAATCGTTAGAGATCTGGCCGCCACCAACCACCTCGCGCTGTGCGACATCCGCAAGGCCATGTTCGATTATCTGGCCACCCACAACCCGGACAACAAGCCCAACGGCATTCTCACCTATGACGGTATCCACCTCTCCGCCCAAGGCAATGCCGTGGTCGCCGAGGTCGTCGCCAACGGCATCGCCCAAGCCTGCGCCGCCAGGAAGTGACCCCCTCTCTCACAACTTTCCACCTAACCAGCCATGACCCGCTTCCATCACCTCCTGCCGCTGCTGCCCGCCTTGCTCGGCTCCGCCCTCGCCGACGGCGCCGCCCCCCTGCTGGTGCCCCTGCCAAAATCGCTGACCCTCGGCCAGGGCGATTTGACCCTCACCAAGGACAGTCACATCGCCGTCTCTAGCAAAGACCTCGAGCCTTTGGCCAAGCTGCTGGCAAGCGAGATTCAACAAACCACCGGCGTGCTGCTCGCCACCGCGGAGCGCACGCCCGACGGCGCCGGCGCACGGCCCGTGGGCTATCACTATCCGGTCGATATCATGCTGCGGCTCGACCCGCAGTTGAAGGGCGAAGCCTACACCCTCGACGCTGAAAATTCGGCCACGGCGGCAGGCACGATAGGATCCGTCACGGTGACAGGTGCCACCTATCAGAGTCTCGCCTCGGGCACGGTGACCCTGCTGCAAGCCTTGCGCGGCGGTGCGGACGCCGCGCTGATCCTGCCGCAGATGAAAATCGCCGACGAGCCCGCCTACGCCTATCGCGGCGCGCTCATCGACCTGGCTCGCAAGTATCATTCGCCCGGCGGCATCGAACAGGTGATCGAGTTGTGCCGATTGTATAAGGTCCGATTCCTGCACCTCAATCTGGCGGATGACCAGTTGTTCATGTTCTCCTCGACGCGCTTTCCGCAACTTGGCAAGAGCAACCAGGAATTCGCCCGCTTCGAGCCCGGTTCGCAACCGCACTGCGCCCCCTACACGCTGCAGCAACTCAAGGACTTGGAGAGTTATGCCAAAGTGCGCGGCGTCTATCTGGTGCCGGAAATCAACTTCCCGGGCCACTGTGGCCGGCTCATCGCCGACGCTCCTGATATCTTCGGTCTGCCCGGCAATGGCTCCACGGTTCACATCGCCAGCCCCAAAACCTTCGCTGCCGTCTCCGGGCTCATCAACGAAATGATGGATGTGTTCCAATCCACTCCTTATATCCATCTCGGCGCCGACGAGGTCGGCCTCGGCGGCCTCGAACAGACCGCGGAATTCAAACAGCTCCAGGCAACCTCTGGCGTCAAGAGCGCTCACGACCTCTACTGCAAGTTTATCGCCGATCTCAATGCCATCGTCACCAAGCGCGGCAAAAAATCCATCGTCTGGGAGGAGGCGTGCAACCCCAGCGGCACCTTTCCGCTGCCCAAGGACGTGACCGTCATGGCTTGGACCCACGGCAGAAACCCCGCCGATATCGCCAAGGCCGGCTATCAGGTCATCAACGCCATGTGGACACCTCTCTATATCGTGCGCGGCGACAAACGACCGCTGGATTTCCTCTTCAACTGGAACATCCCGATGTTCGGCCGCGGCCACCTGGGCGATGACACCTTCACCACCCTAACGGATACCAGGAATATATTGGGCACCCAGTTGTGCTCGTGGGAAAACGCCGAAAACATCGAGATCCAGAGCATGCGCGACCGCCTCGCGCTGGTCGGCGAGAAGGCCTGGAACCCCGCAGCCGGCGGCACCTTCGCCGAATTCAAGACGCGCCTCGCCCACACCGATCAACTCCTCGACCTGTTGGTCAATCCCATATCTATCCAAGTCGAGGGTGCCTTCACCCATGACGAAAACTCCTTCACCGAAGCGCTGACCATCACCCTGGTCCCCAGAATCAAGGGCCTCACCCTCAAGTATACCTTGGACAACAGCTTGCCTAACGACAAGTGGAAGCCCTACTCCGCCCCGATCAAAGCCGACGCCACGGTACATCTCCGCGCCGGTTTGTTTGACGACAAGGGCGTCCAACAAGGCCATCTGGTGGGCAGTTGGTTCAATCACAAGAAGGTCGTCAAACCGAATCTGGCCACCGGCAAGCCCGCCACCGCCGGGCCGCCACCCGATCCGGCCAACGGCAAGCCGCCGTCCATCGCGGTGGACGGCAAGGCCGACAATGTCGACGACTACTGGGATGGCGGCGAGGGACCCCATTGGCTGCAGGTGGATCTGCAGAAAGTCCAGCCGGTCAGTTTCATCAATGTCATCACCTATTGGGATGGCAGCCGTTACTATCAGCTTAACGCCGAATTGTCGGTCGACGGCAAGCAATGGAAAAAAGTGTTGGACTTTTCCCATGACACCGCTCCAGCCACCGCCGCGGGCTACTCCGGCAAGTTCGCGCCCACCGACGCGCGCTACGTGCGGATCAACATGCTCAAGAACAGCGCCAATCGCTCCGTCCATATCGTTGAACTGATTGTGGAATAATCGGTGGCGTGGCTCGGGAATGAGGTTACGTTCCGGCCGGGCGAGCACTCCACACGTGCTCGCCGAGCCCTCGCCTCTTCGTTAGTAACCGCCCGCATGA
>Ga0118677_10005947_pt1 | contig 21025 bp, 13 predicted proteins | sample AliMusrvi5mmetaG_FD_86154 | JGI IMG/M metagenome (GOLD analysis project Ga0118677, IMG submission 86154)
GTATGCCTTCCAGCTGATGCACCGCCTTGCACCCATACCGCCTCAGCCATTCCCCTAACGTATTCGACGCCGGTATCCCGCCACATAATTCATTAAGTCCCTCATCGCCCTTCAATAAAGAGGGTCTTCTCCGTATTGAGTGGGTAAATCATAGGGGATAGCTGGGTTGTTCCCGGCGTAGTTTTGATGTTTTTCGTTCTTTATAATCTGGCATAATCTTGAGATGCAAAAAAGACTCAAGTTAGAGGACACATATCGCTTCCCCGGTTTCAGGCCTGCGGCCACGGTGCACGGCATCTTTGGCGACCAGAAAGCGCGTACGGTTACGCTGAAACTAACCGGCACAAAGATGGTCTGCGGCGGGTGCGGTGCAGTAAACCATGCGACCTACGACAGCAAGGTGCGCCGGGTCAGAGACCTTCCCTGTGGCGATATGCGGGTTTACCTTGAAGTGGAGATCCGCAGGGTAAAATGCTGCAAGTGCGGCAAGGTCCGGCAGGAGAAGTTGGACTGGCTGTCGGACAATCCCGGGTATACGAAGCGATTCGCTTTTTTTTACAGGTCGCAGATGCCGGGAGTCGTCGATAAAGTCCGTGGCCATAGAGACGAGGCTGGACTGGAAGACCGTTAAAGACCTGGACAAGTATTATATGCGGGTGCAGTTGGCACGTGCCGGCAAGCCGCGACCGAAAGTGATAGGCGTAGACGAGGTGTCCATCCGCAAAGGGCACACCTATCGGATAGTGGTCAGCGACCTGGAGCGGCGTCGGCCAATCTGGTTCGGCGGCGCGGACCGGTCGGAAGAGAGCCTTGGGCTGTTTTTCAGCGAGCTCGGCGAGAAAAAGAGCGGGCGCATCCGCATGGCGGTGATGGACATGTGGAAGCCATTCAGGGCGGCCACTAAAACGGGGGCGCCGCAGGCCGCCATAGTGTTCGACAAGTTCCATATTCTGCGGCACCTCAACGACGCGCTAGACGAGGTGAGGCGGTCGGAATACGCCCGGCTGGCCGGGAAAGAGCGGAACTACATAAAGGGGCAGCGGTACACGCTGCTGTCGCATAGGGATAACCTGACACGCAGGGGCCGGCGGAACCTGCGCAAACTGTTAAAGGCCAACAGCAGGCTGAATGCGGCGTATGTTCTGCGGGAATCGTTCGGGCAATTGTGGGATTACGAGAGGGAAGGCTGGGCACGGCGGTTTTTCGAGAACTGGCGCGAGGCGCTTAAGTGGCAGCGTCTGAAGCCGTTCGAGAAGTTTGCGGCGATGATAGATAAGCACTGGGACGGAATTGCGGCGTACTGTCGCCCTGAGAACAAAGTGTCGTTGGGGTTTGTCGAAGGCCTGAACAACAAAATCAGGGTAATACAGCGGCGTAGCTACGGCTTACGGGATGAGGAGTATCTGCGGCTGAAAGTACTGACCTGTACGCTTGAAGCTATATGAAATCAGCAAGAAAAGACCCACTCACTTTGGAGAAGACCCAATAAAGATATGGCGTCCAACGCTTCCCCGCCAGACTGAATCAATCCCATCAGCGCAAACGCGCTTTCGGCCGGCTTATACCCACGCGCACGTTTCTTTAACGGCAACGTATTAAACTGTTTTTCCAACCCAAGATTTTTCGCCATCCCCAGCAGCAGCGGCAATCCGGCAAAAGATGTGATCGCCTGTTTTGTCGTAGTGACTTTGAATTTATCAAGATTCTTTGTTATCATTAACTTGTACCTCGTAGACTGAATTTGCGTTTGGACTACGAGGTACATTTTATTTGTTTATGAAGGCCGCGCGGTAAAAAAATCACTACCTTTGCCTATTTCTTGCACTTCCATTATTTGAGCCTGTTTTTTCACCATTCCGGTGAAAGTCCGTTTCCAATTAATCATTGAAGTCCATCGACGGCAAATTCGTCCCCAAAGACCCAAAAAATCAGTTTTATCTGATTTTTTGGGGGACAAATAATCATTAGCCACAATAAGGCACATAAGGGCACATAAAAAACACAGGTTCGTTTATTATGTGTTTTTTGTGCCTTTTTGTGGCTAGCCCAATAAATCCGAAGATGCCCGCCGTCATCCCGGCGATCTGTAAGCAGGGATCCATTAATTTAAAAGCGTAGTCAGGAAACTACGGTCAGGTACCAGCCGGGTTCGGGCTCGAAGGTGTCCATTTTGAAGGGCGGTTTACCCAGCTCCTCATAGCGTTTGAGGGCGGTCCGTGAAAATTGCGGTACGCTTCCGGCCAGATTTATATCCAGCGGGTCAGCCGCAAGGCCGATGCCGAGTGCCTTAAGTAACGCTTCTTTCTGGGTCCAGAGCCGCGTCGCGAGAGCGGCAGGCAGCTGGACGGCTGGACAGCTGGACGGCTGGTCGGCCGGAGACGGAGTTTGCTTAGCATTCTGGCTGTCTAGCTGGCTAGCCGCCTCGCCGTCTAGCTTCAACTCACTCTTATGGAAATAGTCCTTATACCAGGCGTCAATGCGCGATTCGGCTTTTTCAAGGTCGATACCGATGAAATCGGTTCCGGCGGCTCCGCAGGCGGCGGCGCTGAAGGGGCCGCTGTGGGTTATTGACAGCAGGTGCGGGCTTCCACCGTCTTGCCAGACCGGCCTGCCTGAGATATCATAGGAGATTTCTATGGCCGAGAGTGGTATTTCTAGGGCAAGGGTTTCTTTGAGGAGGGTTTTGGCGGCGTATCTCCCCCCCAGCCAGTCGCGGCGGCGCTTTTCTATTTTGAAGGAGGCGTACTTTTGGAGTTCCTGGGCTGAAAGGAAGGTTTCAGGCGCGGGGAGGCCGTCCATCCGGAGGAGGTTAACGCGCACCCCGTTCTCAAAAGCCGTAATAGCCCCTATCTTTATCTCATTTGTCATTTAAATCCGTCGATTCCTAAAGTGTCATTCCCGCGATCTGTTGGCGGCCTGCCACACCATTTGATGGGGTGGGAATCCATTAAATGTAATGCCGGCTTTATGGCTTTGGGTTAATGAGCCGCGAGAAGCCCAGTCGGGCCGGCAAGGGTATGGGCCGCGTCGGGCACGCTATCGGACACACCGTGTCCGCGCTCCCGCTCGGGCTCGGCGCTTACGTAAGCCTCGCCCTGCGCGAAGGCCCGCCGAACCCATGCCCTCGCCAGCCCTCCATAAAGCTTACGCACTTAATGTTTCTCTAGAAATTATTCCGGCACTTCTTAAACTAAATATATTTATCCCACCCTTTTTACGATACATCCTTTTTGACCCGCCCGGTGGTAAACAAATATCCTTAAAATATTACTGAACCATTTTGTTGACTTCAACAAAATGGTGGTTTAACCAACTTCCGAGCATGTTCTTTCTTTCCCTGATAGAATGGCAAACCGTCACCAAGATTGTTGTAATATTTGCCTTCAGGTGATTGTCCCGCAATAACCTCGCAAATATCACCTAGTCTTTTTTTCTGCCATTCGGCTTTCATAGGCACCATCTAACGCTTCTCCTCGGATGTTAAATTGTGTTCGGATAATTGTCCAGACGTCATCTGGACAATCCGGATTGAATTTCCCAGTTCCAAACTGGGCAATGTTATTTGCTTCATAAAAGTTCCTTAATTTTCTTGAGCACCGGGTGTAAAAGACTCCTGCTGCCTCTGAGCGTTTCTTAGCGCGGACGATGAGGGATTTTTTTAGGCTTTCTGGGCGAAATTCCACGGTAATACAGCGTGTCTGCGCTTAGGTCTTGCTCATTGGGCCATTCTATACCTCCGGAAATAATGCGGACCTTTTTGAGATAGGATTCGTCCTTTAGTTCTTTGAAAACTCCCTTATTCAGGTAAGGCCGTATATCGAACAGCCTGGATTCCCCATTGCCGAATCGGATACAAAGCTTATATTCAGGCAGCACTTCGACCTTTGCGATTTGCGGAGTCATTTTATCACCTCAACGGTTGAATTTTGAAGACCTTCTGGCCTTCAACGGCCAGTTTCCAATCGGCCATTAAATCATCTTTATGAATTTCAATCCACGCCTGAACCAGCTTCAGCTTTGCGGGCTTGATATTTCCACTTAACACAATCCCACTTGGAATAGCAATAACCGCATTTTGTTCTCCATATTGGGCGTGGATATGGGGAGCCTTGTGCTTGTCCCTGTCAAAATGAAACATGCGAACGATAATCCCATAGAACATAGAGAGGACTGGCATAATATCTCCTTTTACCTATAACGCTTCTCCCCGGACTGGCAGGGTTATTTTCTTGAAAACGCCGGCGGACGGAATTGGGGATTTCCGAGAAGTCTTCTCGGAAATCTTCGGCAGACGCTTCATAGGAGCCCCCCTATTTTCTTAAGCAACCTGGCGCTCCCCGCATCAAGCGCGTTGATCTCCTCGATTATTTTTTTGGGGTCGCGCAGGGGTGTTTCTTCTTTTTTATTCGGATTTTTGACGGAAAGGTCGCAGGTGGCGGGGTCCACATCGGCGACGCTAAGCGACCAGGAGTTTTCGGAACTGGCCTTGGTCTTATGCAATTTAACGAACTCGGCCAGATCGTTTTCGTTCAGCGGGTTGGTTTTGCCGAGGTTGCGGCCCGGATTTAACTGATAATACCATACCTTGCGTGTGGCGGAGCCTTTTTCGAAGAATAGGACCACTGTCTTTACACCTGCGCCCTGGAAGGTGCCGCCAGGCAGGTCAAGTACGGTGTGCAGGTTGCAGTTTTCAAGCAATAATTTGCGCAGGCTGACGGAGGCATTGTCGGTATTGGAAAGAAAAGTGTTTTTGATAACAACGCCCGCACGACCTCCGGCTTTCAGTATCTTTATGAAATGCTGGAGGAACAGAAAAGCGGTTTCGCCGGTTTTTATCGGAAAGTTCTGCTGGACTTCGGCCCGCTCTTTGCCGCCGAACGGCGGATTGGCAAGCACAATGTCGTAGCGGTCGCGCTCCTGTATGTCGGCAAGGTTCTCGGCCAGGGTGTTGGTGTGCACGATATTGGGCGCTTCCACGCCGTGCAATATCATGTTCATCACGCCTATTATATAGGCCAGGCCCTTTTTCTCCTTGCCGTAAAAAGTGCGCTTCTGGAGCGTTTCAACGTCTTTAGTGGTGAGGTTCTTGCTGGCCTTTAAATATTCAAAAGCCTCGCACAAAAATCCCGCCGACCCTACCGCGCCGTCATATATCTTCTCGCCTACGGCAGGGGCCGTCACTTTTACTATGGTTTTAATAAGTGGCCTTGGCGTATAATACTCGCCGCCGTTCCTGCCCGCATTGCCCATGTTTTGGATCTTGCCTTCATAGAGGTGGGACATCTCATGCTTTTCGGCATGAGAACGGAAGCGCAGGCCGTCTATCATATTGATGACCTCGCGCATATTATAGCCGCTCTGTATCTTGTTCTTGAGCTCGCTGAAGATTTCGCCTATTTTATATTCGATAGTATCCGGGCTTTCAGCATTAGTTTTGAACTTTTTCAGGTATGGAAACAGCTTATGGTCCACAAAATCTTTCAGATCATCCCCGCCTAAAGCCTTATGATGATCAAGTTTGCCGTCCTTATCCTTAGGCGCGGCCCAGTTTTCCCATTTAAAATCGCGGCTTATTATCGGAGAATATGTTTTCCCCGCCAGTTCCGCCGAGGTTTTCTTATCTTTTTCTAGGTCGTCCAGGTACTTCAAAAACAGAATCCACGAAGTCTGTTCCACATAATCCAGCTCGCTTGAGCACCCCGCGTCCTTATGCAGCACATCATCAATATTTTTAAAAACCTGTTCGAACATTTAAAAGTCCTTATTCTTCCCGGATAATCGCGCCACAGTCGAAGATGTAAATGGGGATATATGACGCCCGAAGCGTATATATAATGGCCGATCCGCAACTTCCCCTTACTAATTCTATTAAATCCACGCCGAACTTGCACGATGGAATATGCAACTATCTTAAGGTGCCAATTAGGCACCTTAAGATATCCTACGTATTTCCGGTTAAGAGAAAATTGGATATAACAATCTGTGATATCCAATTATTTATTACCGATATGACATTACCAATATGAGCTATTGACGGGAAATAGCGGCTCTGATATACTATCTATGAAGAGCGGTAAGCCCATTGCAGGCCGTTCCTGGTGTTCCCTTCCATCGTGTAGGCCACAGCCAGGACATTTTAACCTGTTTGGCGCGCTCTTCCTTCATTTTATAGGCAAATAGTCGCGTTAAACGCCTATTTTAACACCTCCCAATGGCCGCCTTTGTCGGGACCGATCCGGCGAAGAAAACCGCTTTTTTTAAGTGTCCTTAGTATTTTCTCGACTCCCGCAAGGCTTAATTCCATGGCCCCCGCAATTTGTTGCGTCGTGATAGCGGGATTCCCGGCAATAAGATCAAGAATTTTCTCCTTACTTTTCTCCTTACTTTTCTCCTTACTTTTCTCCTTACTTTCTTCCACCGCGCGTTTTAATGAATATTCCGGATCTCTGTAAAAAATAGCGTGAAAAAAAGTATCAGAAGTAAACTCCGGCTCTTTTAACCCAGCCTCGCGCATGAGGTCTTTCATGCGTTTAATGCCGGTGCCCATGCGTTCAACCTTACCCATGCGGTGAAAGAGATCAGCTATTATCGGGTTGCGTCTTACGGACTCTTTGCCGAAATTGCATGTTGTCACGCCCGGGAGCAGACCACCTGGGTTGGAGATGTCTACCCTGTCATCAAAAACATTCACATAAATACTTGTACCGCGCATACTGTAGTCGCGGTGTATAAGCGCGTTAATAAGCGCCTCACGCAGGGCGTTAAGCGGTATTTCGTATATTTCACGGCGGTCAATATATATCTCACTCCTGACATTAAGCTGTTTTTTGAGAAACCACATGGTTTCATTGAACTGGGTTAAAAGATCCGTTCTGGAATCCTTGCGGTCGTAAATATGCACCTTTTCCACGCCTTTGAACGCCGCCATGATAGTTTCGCAATGCGGGATAAACCTTGTTACATCAGAGGCGAACATAAGCGCGCCGGCGTTATTAATAATTTCCTCCGCGCAAATACCTAAGCTTGAGAGAAAAGACGGCAGGTTTGAGCCGCTAATTTTGAGCGAGGTGCCTGCTTCTTTCAGGAAAGTCCGAACTTTGCTAAGTTGAACATCATCAAATGAAAGCCCCCTGCAAGGCAGGCTTTCAAAGGACAGATCGACAGCGGTTCTAAATATGAGACGGATTTCTTTTTGCGTCATCCGCTGGGTCGTGCCGTCCAGCCTGCGGAAATATCCGGAAGAACAGCTGTATGGCTTTTCGAGACCTTCGGATACCTCTATCGCCACAACGTCGCCAATTTGTGATACTGTTGTAATTGAGATATGCGGATCGCAGTTGCGCGCGAGCGAAAGTATTTCAGCCTTCATTCGTCCGGTAAGGCTTTCGCCGGTTATCCTGCCGCTGTCGGACACGCCCAGCAATATAACGCCGCCCCTGGAATTTGCTAGAGCCACGATATCGCGGTCTATTTTAGGAGTATATTTCTCTTTGAACTCGGTAGCCAGTCCTTCCCCTTCGGTGATAACGAATCTTAATTTTTGTTCGTCCATAATTTCCCCTTGGAAATAACATAGCAGACCCCCGCGACAGCGTCCTGTCGCTGAAATTATCGGGCCTGCCATTTTGGCTGTTTATAAACGGGAGGGTTATTCGGATGTATCGTGAATGGGCTGGCCCCGCACTTTGGGTGCAACGCTTCGAAGCACCACGATCTTCCAAAGTGCGGGGCGAGGGTCAGGATGTTATGTTTTTAAGGAGTGCCGGCATTATCACTAGAGAAACATCAAGTGCGTAAGTTTTGGCGGAGGGGTGGCAGCCATGGGGCAGATTGGGCCGAGGAGGAACCGGCGCGAAGTCGCCGGGCCGGCCGCAGGCCCAATCTGCCCCATGGCTGACAGGCCCCCGACTTTGCATCTCGCGGCTCTATTACCCAAAGCCCACTAGCCCCCGCACTTTTTCTAAACGAGCCAAAGTGCGGGGCGAGCGGGCATTACCTCTTTCGTCAGATCTGCGTCGGGATCATCAGGTAGTCTTTCAGCTCGGCTACCGGGCGCATCTCGCTGTCGAAAGCGTATGCGTCGTAGCGCGTCTTCCCGTCTTCCGTCGTCCCCTTGTAAACTCCGTACGTGTAAAGCCTGTCGGGATCGGGGTTGTTGTCGTACACGATCGCCGTCCCCACCGCGTCCGGCAGCATCATCTTCCGGTCGAAGTGGATGTCGCGCCAGCCGCAGGTCTGGAACAGCGCTTCGAGCACCATCGGATGGAACAGGAGCGCCGGGGTCTTTATCCGCCACAGCGCGGCGACCGGCTTCTTGAAGACGCCGAGTACGGCGTTCTTTTCTATCGAAAGTATGCCGTCCAGCACCCGGAAGCTGGGTCCGTGGAAATAGATCTTATAAATTTCCTCGGCGGTGATCTTGTATTTCGCGTGCTTCGGCAGTTCGGGCTTGGCGAGGCCCTCCCAGCCGCCCTTCACGGGTCCGGGCTCGTAGCGGGCCGAGAAATGCGTTTTTGTGGAGCCCAGCTTCACTCCCTTGGCGTTCACGAAGTCGGATTCGATCTTCATGTCGTAGCCGCCGCGATGGGCGTTGGCCCTGATCAGGGCTTCCACCGGCTTGCCGCGCAGCAGCTTTATGGGCACTGTGAAGCGCAGGTCTTTCAGCGCTTTGGGATTTTCCCCCGAAACCGCGGCCGCGGCCTCGGCGAAAGTCTCGATGCCCATCACGCCGGGCAGGTAAGGCGTGCCGTTGATGGCGTGATCGGCCAGGTACGGGTCCTTCTCCAGCGAGAGTTCTTTGACGGCCTCGAGCTCCAGCCCTTTCACTTTCTTCGACGCGCGCTCCAGGAAATGGAACTCCGTGCCGCCCGCGTCGGGGAAGTTCGGGTCGAAGCGGAGCTGCTTGTCCCAGTCGAGCTTGCCCAGGCTGCCCGACAGTATGATCTCCGGCACCCTGCCGTAGACCAGCTCATCGGCCATGGCGTTCATGCCTTCCTCGGGGTAGAGGAAGTCCAGTTCCTGCGATTTCAGGAACGCTTCCACGCCGGGGCGTATGCCCATGCCGATATTCGCGTAGGCGGACATGTCCACACTGAACGCCCGCACGCCTTTATTGGTCAGGCTGACGCACAGCTTGGCGATATAATCCGACGCGGCCGCGTAATCCGACTGGCCGAGGTTGCCGAACTTCCCGGCGATGGACGAGGCCATAACCCAGAAGCCCTTTTCCTTGACGATGCCGGATTTCAGCATGTTGATCGCGCTGTTGGACTTGGTGTTGAAGATGAGCAGGAACTCTTCCACGGTCTTGTCGACGACCAGCTTGGAGCGCTCCAGGCCGGCGAAATGCACCACGCCGTCCACCTGCCCGAGGTCGGCCTTGATGTTGGTCATGACCGAATCGAACGCTTCCTTGTTGTTGAGGTCGCAGCGGTAGTAGCTGACCGCGACCCCAAGCGCTTTCAGTTCCGCTATCGAGCGGTAAAGCTGGGCGGAATCCTTGATGCGGGTGAATTCCTTTTCCAGGATCGCAGGAGTGGCTTTCTCTATTTTAGTTTTGAGCTCGGTCCAGAGAGGTCCCGTCTTGTAGGCCTTGAGCTCGTCCTCGCTCATGGCGGCGTAGCGGGCGGAATCGGAGTTAAGCTCGATGATGTCTAGGATGACTATATGCGGTTTGTGCCGCGCCGCTATTGTTTTCGCGAACAGCCCGCCGAGGCCCCGGCCGCCGCCGGTGATAAGGACTTTCTTGTCTTTAAGCGGGGTGCGCTCGCGGTCCTTCTCCAGCAGTTCGGGCTTGCCGATGAGCGTCCAGCGTTTGTTGTCCGCGTAGCCTGCCGCCAGGCGCTTGTCGGAGTAAAGGATCTCGTAGAAGGCTTTCTGGACCATCGTCTGCGAGGAGGCGTGGGGTTCGAAGTCCAGCAGCTTTACGATGCTATGCTCGAGCTCTTTCCTGAGGCACAGCGTTAAGCCGTGTATGGCGCCGTAGACCGGATCGTAGACTTCCCGAGTTTTGTAGCCGAAGCCGCCGTCCAGCGTGGTCAGCACGGCCAGGAAAGTGGAAGTGCCGGGCTCGAGTTTGTTCAGACCGGCGTTGAAATACTTGCCGGCCAGGAAGAGCGGCATGGTGTAGCGCTTAAGGTCTTCGAACGCGTTGGTCTCCGCGCTCAGGCTCTTTATCACGCAGCCCATAAGATAGAAGACGCCCTGCACGTTGTCGTGCGCGGCGGCGAACTCCGCTATAGCTTTTTCAACAGCGGCCATATCTTTGAAGTCCACCTGTATGGTGTCTTTCAGTTTGGTCTTGGCGGAAGTGAAAGCGAAGGAATCTATCCTGTGTTTGTTCAACTCGGACCTGAAGGCTTTAATAAGGTCCAGGTCTTCGCCGAAAATGACCACCGGCCGTTTGGGCGAAAGCTTGGTTATTACCTCGTTCTCTACCGGCGCGGGGATGATGGTCGGCACATAGCGGATATGGCGTTTGGGATGGACCGGCGCTTCTGGCTGGGCGGTGTCAGACTGCTGGGCGGCGGGAGCCGGCTGGGCAGCTGGACGGCTGGGCGGCTGGACGGCCGGAGCCGGGGCGGGCTGCGCGACAGAAGCCGGAACGGGTTTGGCGGCAGGAGCAGGCTGGTCAGCTGGGCGGCTGGACGGCTGGGCGGCCGGAGCGGAAACAGGCTGGACGGCTGGACGGCTGGACGGCTGGACGGCGGGAACGGAAACCGGCTGGGCGGCTGGGCGGCTGGGCGGCTGGTCAGCCGGAGAAGCATTCTGCTGGACAGTCTGGCTGGCTAGCTGACTAGCGGCCTCTTCGGCTGGCTGTTTCGCATCCATAACGAAGCGAATACAGTGCCTGATGGTCGGATAATCTTTCAGGGACAGGTTATCCTTCCTGGCGATATTGTAATGCTCGCGCATGGCGGCGAACAGCTCGGCCTGCTTGACGGTATCGATGCCGAGGTCGGCTTCCATGTCGAGGTCCAGTTCCAGCATGTCCTTGGGGTAGCCGGTCTTGTCGGCGATCATGGTCAGTATCTCAGCCTGGACGGAGTCCTCGCTGAGGCTAGACGGCTGGATGGCTGGACTGCTGGACGGCTTAACGGCCGGAGCCGGCGTCGGCGCGGCCGATTCATCCGGGATCAAAAGCGGCTGGGTAAGCGGAGCGGGCTGGGCAGTCGGACGGCTGGACGGCTGGGCGGCGGGAGAAACGGGTTGCTGAATTGCCGGCTGACCAGCTGTCTCGCCGACTAGCTGTCCAGCGGGCGCCGCAACGGCGCCCTTCGCTTCCATGACGAAACGTATGCAGTGCCTGATGGTCGGATAATCTTTGAGCGACAGATTATCCTTCCTGGCGATATTGTAATGTTCGCGCATGGCGGCGAAGAGTTCGGCCTGTTTGACGGTGTCGATGCCGAGGTCCGCTTCCATATCGAGGTCCAGTTCCAGCATATCCTTTGGATAGCCGGTCTTCTCTGCGATCATTGTAAGGATCTCAGCCTGGACGGAGTCCTCGCTGAGGCTAGACGGCTGGACCGGAGCCGTGGACGGCTGGACGGCTGGACGGCTAGACGGCTGGGCGGAAACAGGCTGGACAGCTGGGCGGCTGGACGGCTGGACGGCCGGAGAAGCATTCTGCTGGACAGTCTGGCTGGGTAGCTGGCTAGCTGCCTCGCCGCCTAGCTGTGTTGCGTCCATTACGAAGCGGATGCAGTGCCTGATGGTCGGGTAATCTTTCAGCGACAGGTTATCTTTCCTGGCGATATTGTAATGCTCGCGCATAGCGGCGAACAGCTCGGCCTGTTTGACGGTGTCGATGCCGAGGTCCGCTTCCATGTCGAGGTCCAGTTCCAGCATGTCTATGGGATAGCCCGTTTTTCCGGCTATCATGTTCAGTATCTCAGCCTGGACTTTGTCCTGGCTGAGGCTAGTCGGCTGGACTGCTGGACTGCTGGACGGCTTTGAGACCGGAGCCGAAACTGGCTGGACCGCTGGACCGCTGGACTGCTGGACGGCCGGAGCTGTCTCGCTGACTAGCTGACTAGCTGTCCCGCCGGCTAGCGTTTTTGCATCAATCACGAAACGGATACAGTGCCTGATGGTCGGATAATCCTTCAGGGACAGGTTGTCTTTTTTAGCTATATTGTAATGTTCGCGGATAGCCGCGAACAGTTCGGCCTGCTTGACCGTGTCTATGCCGAGGTCGGCTTCCATGTCGAGGTCCAGTTCCAGCATGTCTATGGGATAACCGGTCTTCCCGGCTATCATGTTGAGTATCTCAGCCCGGACTTCGTCCTGGCTGAGGCTGGGTTGCTGGGCGGCTGGACGACTAGACGGCTGGGCGGAAACAGGCTGGACAGCTGGGCTGCTGGACGGCTGGACGGCCGGAGAAGCATTCTGCTGGACAGTCTGGCTGGCTAGCTGACTAGCTGTCTCGCCGGCTAGCGTTTTTGCATCAATCACGAAACGGATACAGTGCCTGATGGTCGGATAATCCTTCAGGGACAGGTTGTCTTTTTTAGCTATATTGTAATGTTCGCGGATAGCCGCGAACAGTTCGGCCTGCTTGACCGTGTCGATGCCGAGGTCGGCTTCCATGTCGAGGTCCAGCTCCAGCATGTCTAAGGGATAGCCCGTTTTCCCGGCTATCATGTTCAGGATCTCTGCCTGGACTTCGTCCTGGCTGAGGCTGAGCGGCTGGGCTGCTGGACGGCTAGACGGCTGGACCGCTGGGCGGCTGGACGGCTGGACGGCCGGAGTGTTGGGTTGTATTGCCGGAGCTGCCTCGCTGACTAGCTGACTAGCTGACCCGCCGGCTGGCTGACCAGCTGTCTCGCCGACTAGCTGTCTTGCGGCGGCCGCCGTGACCGGTTCTTTGGCCGGCGTATGCGTATGCGTAGGCTTGCCCGCAGTTCTCTTATCCTTGATCCTCAGCGTGTTCAATACGACTTCCAGCTCGGGATGCTCCTCTCCGGTGATGGCCTTGAGCCACTCGTTGTGCCTGGCCGTATCCTCGATCCGTTTTTCCCCTTCCTTGAACACGCGCTCCATGAACGACATCGCCATGTGCGAGCCAAAGCCGGCCGCGAAGCGCAGTGCATACTGCAGGTCGTACTTGCCGCCCTTCGAAAGGGTGATGCCGTCCAGCTCCGGGTCCGGTTCTTTGTAATTGGCTATAGGCGGAATAATGCCGGTGTTCAAGGCGCGCACGGCCACCACTTCCTCGAGAGAGGCGCCCATGGTGTGCCCGGTGAAACCTTTGACATTGCTGATGACGACGTCCTTGGCGTGGGCGCCGAAAGCCTTTTTAAGCGCTTTGACCTCGGCCGAGGCGCTGCCGCCGCGGGCCGGGGTGTAGGTCTCGTGCGACATGAAGAAGGTTTTAGCGGCGAAGCTGCTCTTGTCGAGGCCGTAAACCGCTTCCACTTTCTTCACGAATTTTTCCATCACTTCCGCCACGTGGTCGGTATCAAGCCTGCTTACATGGTAAGCGCTGTTGGCCGACTCGGTCAGCAGCAGGCGCGCGAGCGGCTTCATGCCCCTGTTCCTGACCAGCGTTTCGTCCTCTATCACCATGCCGACGGCGGCGGACCCCACTATCAGGCCGTCCCTTCGCCTGTCGAACGGCAGGGCGGCTTCGGAAACGTTCTCTTTGGTGGTGGCCGTGCCGGAAGCAAGGAACCCGGGCATGGTCCATTCCTGCAGCACGTTATTGGTTATATCGTCGGCGGCGATGATAACGACCCTCTTCGCCTTGCCGGCGCGCAGCCAGCACTCGGCGGTATGGACAGCCTGGGTGGTGGAGGCGCAGGCCGCGCTGATGTGCATGGCCGGGCCTTTAGCGCCGACCCATTGCGCCAGCTGGCTGTCCGCAATGGGGATCACTTTCATCAGGAAATTCTGGCTGAAAGTGTACATGTCCTTTTCTTTCGCGGCCAGTGTCTTGTCGAAGTTCTGCTCCATCCAGGACCTGAGCGCCTGCTTGTCTTTCGGGTCTTGCAGCTTGCCTATGATAGTGTCGTAGACTTCCCACATCTGCGCGGCGGTCTTGCCGCGGTATTTATAGTTGAAATAGCCGGCGATCTCGTTTATAAGGGATTCCATGACCGGGAAGGCCGAAGCGAAGATCACTCCGGTTTCGCTCGCCAGCGGCTCCGGCAGCGCCCACTTCTCAGGCAGGTAGCCGCCGGTGGTGGTCTTCTTGTAGTAATGGATGAGCGGCAGTCCGGCGTCTTTCAGCGCCAGCACGCCGGCGGCCATCGCCATCTTGAAGGTGGTATCAAGCGCCTTGGCGATGTTGTTCGGCACTCCGAATTCCTTTTCAAGGTCGAAAGACCCCTTGCGCGCGGAGAGCTTTATGGCCTGGTCTACGGAATCTATCTTGGCGATGCTGTGGTTGCCCGTCGGGGATTTGATGACGCGCAGGATGTTCTTGTCGATCTGCTTCTCGCGCCAGTCCATGGGGATGGGCTCTATCATGTTCTTTCCCGCCAGGATCTCGTCGAGCGTATGCTCGCGGAAGAGCTTGTCCCAGGTTCCGGGCGCGCCGCCGGCTATGCCGGAGACGGCGATGTTGTTCGGATTAAACCCGTAACGCTCGGCGAAGGAAAGCTGGACGGCTGGACGGCTGGACGGCTGGACGGCCGGAGATGAAAACTGCTGACCGGTCTGGCTGACTAGCTGACTAGCTGCCTCGCCGCCTAGCTGCTGCGCCCAGTTCTGATAGTACGGATTGAAGAAGCCTTTGCCCTGCTCCGGGTGCTTCCCTTTCCAGTCGATAGTGAATCCCAGAGCCATGAGGTTCGCCAGCAGGTCGTTGAACTCCGTGATGCCGCCGCGCTTCGGGTGGTTGGAAGACAGTATCGTGAGGCCCGGCTTGTCCTTCAGCGTCGAGGTTGCGAAGGCGCTCAGCACGCGCTTCGGCCCGCACTCAATAAACGTCCGCACGCCGTCGGCGTACATGCGCTCCATCTGCTTGATGAATTCCACGGGGCTGGTCATCTGCTTGAGCAGCAGGTCGTAGGTGGCCTGCTTGTCGGCAGGGAAATAATCTGCGGTCACGTTGGACAGCAGCGGGATGGTCCACGGGGCGGTCGGGATATTTTCCAGGAACCTTCTGTAGGGCCCGATGGCGGGCTCTATTATTGCGGAATGGAAAGCGTGCGAAACGGCTATTTCCTGCGCCTGCACGCCTAAAGACGTGAAGAGCGCGACGGCTTTTTCCACCGCTTCCCGCTCTCCGGCGATAACGGTCTGCTGCGGGCAGTTCTTATTGGCGCAGATCACGTAGCCGGCTATTTTTTTAAGTTCCCTGTCCACTTTCTCGGCGGGCCAGGCGATGGAGGCCATCTTGCCCGGATCCTTGACCTTCACGCTGGACATTTCCTTCGCGCGGCTGGTGACGGCGCGCAGGCCATTCTCGAGCGTGAACACTCCCGCGGCGGTGGCGGCGGCGTATTCGCCCAGGCTGTGGCCTATGACCATGTCCGGCTTTATGCCGTACGAGATCAGCAGGCGGAACATGGCCATGTCGGCCGTCATCATCGCCGGCTGGGTCATTTGGGTCTGCTTAATCGCGTTTTCGCGCTGCTCAAGTTCCTCTTTGGATTCGCCGGGTTTGGACCAGAGCGTGCCTGTGAGGTTCACGCCGATCATCTTTTCAAGTATGCGGTCGGCTTCGTCGAAGGTGGCCTGTACCACTTCGTACTTCGCGGCCAGGTCGCGCATCATATCCACGTACTGCGAACCCTGTCCGGGGAACAGGAAGCCGATCTTGGCGTCGTGTTTCTTGCGCCTGAAAGTGTAAACGCCCTTCAGCCTGAAATTCAGCGGCGGGGCGTCCCAGGTTTCCGGCTTAGCGTTGGCGGTCAAAAAAGCTATCTTTTCGCGCAGGTCGGCCGGGGTTTTGGCCACGAGGGAAACCCCCCATTCCTGCTGCGGCCTGGCGTTCATTTCGGTAGCGAAAAGCGACATCGGGTAAGTCTCCGGCCAGCGGCTGAAGACCGATTCCGACAGCGCTTTGGCCTCCGCCATAACGGCCTGCGGCGTGCCCGCTGTAAAAGTGATCGCCTCACCCTGGAGCCCCGAGAACGGAGTTTTGGGATTCTCAACTACCGGCTGGGCGGCTGGACGGCTGGACGGCTGGCCTGCCAGAGATGAAATCTGCTGGCTGCCTAGCTGTCTAGCTGCCTCGCCGCCTAGCTGTTTTCCTGTCGGCTGCCCCGCGTATTCTTCCATGGTCACGTGGAAGTTGGTGCCGCCGAAGCCGAAGGAGGACACGTTGGCCCGTCTGAGGCCTGTAGTTTCCCAGGGCTCGGCCTTGGTTATCACCTTAAAGAGGTTCAGGTCTATCGCCGGATTGGGCGTGACGCAGTTGATGGAGGTCGGCAGCATCTTGTGGTGCAGGGCCAAAGCGGTTTTAACCATGCTTACGGCGCCAGCCGCGGCCTTCGCGTGTCCTATCTGTGATTTTATCGAGGTGAGGCCGAGCTTCCTGCCGCTCTTTATGTGGGGCCCGAAGATATCCCTGAGCGCTTCTACTTCGGCTGCGTCGCCCACCCTGGTGGCCGTGCCGTGGGCTTCGACGAAATCCACTTCGCCGGGGCCGTAATCCACCTGCGCGAAAGCGTTCTCTATGGCCATTTTCTGTCCCTTGGGGTTAGGGGCCGTGATGCCTTTGCCTTTCCCGTCCGAAGAGGCGCCGACCGAATTTATCAGCGCGTAGATCTTGTCGCCGTCCCTGACCGCGTCGGAATATCTCTTTAAAATGTAGACCGCCACGGCCTCGGCCATCACGAAGCCGTTGGCCCGCTCGTCAAAAGAGTAGGAGCCGTCCGCAGAAAGCGCGCCTATCTTGCAGAACTTCACGAAGGCCGGGGCGGACATCATCTCGTCCGCGCCGCCGGTGACCGCCATGTCGAATTTACCCGCGCGCAGGCCCATTACCGCGTAATCCAGCGCCGCGAGCGAAGAGGCGCAGGCCGCGTCCATGGTCATGTTGGGTCCGTTGAGGTTGAAAACGTTGGCTATCCGGCCGGCGGTGACGTTCGACAGCTCGCCCGGCATTGTGTCTTCGGTGATCTTCAGGATGTTCTTGTCTATCTGTCCCTCGTATTCCTCCAGCAGGGCTTTCTGCTGGGCGGGCTGGAGCGCGGCGAAGGCGCCGGTCTTCTTTAACAGGTCCTCGTTGTAGAATTTGTAAACGCGCAGGTCGGTCAGTTCCTTGCGCATAGCGCCCATGGCATTGCCTATGACCGCCGCGGTCATCCTGGGGTCGAAAGGTTTCTTATCGTAGCCGGAATCCTCGAAGGCCATCCGGACGGCCTCGATGGTCATCTGCTGCAGGCGGGAGATCTGCGCGGCCGTCTGGGGCGGGATCTTGTACTTTATAGGGTTGAAAGTGAAGTCTTTTATGAAACCGCCTATCTTGGAATAGGTCTTGTCCGCTGCTTTATGATCGTCGGAGTAATAGAGTTCCCAGTCCCAGCGGTCCTTCGGAACTTCGCTTATGCAGTTCTTTCCGCTGGTAACATTCTTCCAAAATTGGTCTTTATCGGCGGCTTCGGGAGCTATTATACCGATACCTACTATCGCTATTTTTTCGTTGCTCATCTCAAGTTACCTCGCTAATAGATAGTTTCTGATAAAATCAAACCCTTTACGGTTGCTGGTCTTTGTTAAGCCGGTCCTGGCCGTTCGATGGCGCATATAAGCCGCTTAAAGGAAGCAGGGCTTTGCCGCGGTATAAGAATATGCACGAGTAATGAAGCCGGATAAATGGATATGGATAGGGTCACATACCTTGATTATATTAAAAAAGGAGCGGATGACACAACCCGGCGAGGCTTCCCAAAAAATCAGATAAAACTGATTTTTGGGGACCTTGGGAATGAATTTGCCGGAAACTTTTGATGAGTGACGGCAATTATTTATTCCGGAGGTCCCAAATCCTCCTTTACCGGAGGATTTGGGAGTTATTTGGGAGTTATATGGACCTGCGACCTTATATTGTTATATAATCTTCGTACCATTTCATATGGAGGCTTATGAAAGTTAAATTTTGGGGAGCCAGGGGAAGCATCCCGGTTTCCGGCAAGCAATACAACACCTACGGCGGCAGCACCACCTGCGTCCAGATCTGCTCCAAGAAAAACGACCTCATTATTATAGACGCGGGTACCGGGATAAGGGCGTTGGGCAAAGAGATGCTCAAGAAGCCCCAAAACGATTTCACGATGTTCTTCACCCATTCCCATTGGGACCATGTGATCGGTTTCCCTTTTTTCGCCCCCATTTACAGCAAGAAAACGAGGATTCGTATGATGGGCTGCTCCTACTCGTCCGCCCCGGTCCGCGAGATAATCGCCAAGACCATGCAGCCCCCCGGCTTCCCTGTGAAGTTCGACGAGATCTCCGCCAAGTTCGAATTCGCTTCGGTCTGCTCCATCGGCTGGGAGATAGGTCCTATCAGCATCGTTCCGATAGAGCTGAGTCATCCCAACCATGGTTTGGGCTACAAATTCCGCGAAGATGGCCGGACTTTTGTCTTCCTGACCGACAATGAACTGACTTTCAAGCACCCCGGCGGCCGGGAATTTGACGATTACGCCGCTTTTGCGCGCGGCGCCGATCTGCTGGTGCACGACGCCGAATATACCGATGAGGAATATCCCAGGCGCAGGGCCTGGGGGCACTCCACTCATCAGCAGGCCGTGGACTTGGCCCTTAAAGCCGGAGTCAGAAGTTTGGGCCTCTTTCATCACAACCAGGACCGTACCGACCGGGATCTGGAAAAGATCCTTGTTTTGTGCCGCAGGCAGATCAAAGCGGCGGGTTCCAAAATGGATTGCTTCGCGGTCAAAGAGGGACAGGATTTCAAACTGTCGTAAGCGAAACAGCCGTAAGGCGGGACAGGCCCGCCGCGCAGGTCCCGGTGGCCGCCGCGCCAGTTCTTTGTCGGCGGCTTGAAAACTGCCCGGTAAACAGATAAAATAGGTGCATATACTATGATCAACATTTATTCGATTTGGATGGACCCTTATTTTTACATGGCGGTCGCCGTGTTCGCGCTCGCGCTGTTTTTCCTGGTGTTCTCGATAAGGAAATATCTGGAGATAAAGAATAACGCCGATTTCGAAGAGTCGAACGACGAGGCGGGCGAAGAGATCCAGGGCGAGCTGTCCCTTGCCGAGGCCGCGACGGAGGATTCCGAACCGAACCCCGTTCCCGAAGAACAGCCCGCGCCGGCCGAGACTCCCGCCGAAGAGGTCGCGCCCTCCGGCTCCCCATCCCGGGCCGAAGAGTTCGTCAAAGGCCTCTACGGCAGCCTTACGAATCTGGACAGCCGCGTGAAGAACATCGAAAAAAATCTTTCGGAGCTCTCGAAAGCCAAGGCGGACCGCGAATATCCCGCTAAGTTCCTCGAGGACATGGTCGCGGATTTCGATTCCCTTGATAAGACCAAGATAAAATCCCGCATAGAATTCCTGCTGGGCGAACTGAAGAAATAGCTCCGCGCCGGCAATTTTCTATTATGGATTTTTTTGCGCGCTAAAATCAGCAGCATAATACACAACCATCCGGTGCCGTAAGAAGACCTGCGGCTATCAAGGGCCGATAGGCACAAAAAGGCTAGACTGCCTAACCACAAAGTACACGAAGTATTGAACAAATAAGAACACAAAGTTTAGTTCGGAATAAACCTTGGTGCACTTTGTGTTTATTAACTTTGTGACCTTAGTGTTTAATTTGTTCTGTTTATTTTACGCCTTTGCGGCTAACTTTTTAAAGTCTCCCCCCAAGTGAATAAAAGAATACTTTTTTTTGCCATATTCTCGGCGCTTTGCGGCGCAGGCGCGGCGCGCGCGGGAATATTTCCTCCAGGCGCTTTTTCTGACGATGCGCGCGGAACGACCGCCGCTTCCTTCCTCAAATCGCCCGCCTCGGCGAGGTTTGCTGCGCTGGGTTCCGGCGGCGGCGCGCTCCGGGCCCCGGACGCTTTTTTCAGCGACCCGGCCGGCACCGCCTATCTTCCGAAGGGCTCGTCGGCCCTGCTGCTCGGCTATGAGAGCCTGCTGGAGGACTCCGGACGAACGGCCGTCGCGGGGCTCAAAAGCGTCGGGGGCGGCGTGCTGGGGATAGGCGCGCTTTACCGCTACGAGTCGGGGCTGAAAAAGTACGACGACCTCGGCGGGGCCGGCGGCGGGTTCGAGGCGTACGACGCGGCTTTGATAGGCTCCTGCGGAAGGCGGTTCGGCTGGGGCGACGCGGGGCTGGCGGTCAAATACATCCGTTCAAAAATTTATGACCGCTCCGCGGGGACGACGGCGCTGGACTTGGGCGTGCTGATAAAGGACCGGAAGAACGGTGTTGCCGAGTTCGCCTTTTTCGCGCGCAACTTCGGGCCGCCGCTGAAGCTTGGTTCCGTTGCGGCGCCTTTGCCTTTCGAGCTTGGCGCGGCGATGAGCCTGCGTTACTCGAAGAGCTTCATGCTTTTTCTTGACGGGCGGGCGCCGGTGGACCATGCGCCGTACCTTATCATGGCCGGGGAGTATGGGATCCCGTTCGCTGGCGTTTCGGAGCTGTTCCTGCGGTGCGGGGCTAATTTTAAGAATTACGACGATCTGGGGTTCATGGGTGCGGTATCGGGCGGTTTCGGTCTGAAGCTGGGGGATGCCGGTCTCGACTACGCCTATGTGCCGTACGGTGACTTAGGAGTGACGCACCGTTTCACCCTGGTCTGGAGCTTCCCCCCCACCACCCCATAAAAGCTTATGTACTTGATGTTTCTCTGGCTGTAATATCTGTTTTTTTCCCGAAGCGGTTTGTCATTCCAGCGATCTGTTGGCTGGAATCCATTAAAGTAATGCCGGGTTAATCGGCTTTGAGTATCGAACCGCGAGATGCCCAGTCGGGGCGGCGAGGGCATGGGCGTCGTCGGGCACGCTATCGTCCACACCGTGGACGCGCTCCCGCTCAGGCTCGGCGCTTACGTAAGCCTCGCCTTGCGCGAGGGCCCGCCGAACCCATGCCC
>Ga0118677_10005948_pt1 | contig 21020 bp, 16 predicted proteins | sample AliMusrvi5mmetaG_FD_86154 | JGI IMG/M metagenome (GOLD analysis project Ga0118677, IMG submission 86154)
CACGTTGATGCCACCGCCCCCGGTTAGGAGTTTCACCGTGTCGGACAGTTCCGAGGGCAACACCGCGCTGATGGAACCGCCGCCGGTCGTAGCCTCAACGGTGCCCTGAATTTTCTCGACCGCAATCCCTCCGCCGCCAGTGCTGACGCGCACCGAACCCTGAAACTCTCTGACGGTCACCGAGCCACCCCCGTTCTTGCCGTCGAGGGAGCCCGAGCCGCCGACGACTTCCATGCCGCCGCCGCCCGTTCGAAAGACAATCTTGCCTTCGCAAGCGCTGGCCTTGACGCCTCCACCTCCGGTTTCACCATTAAGCGGACCGTTCAGTCGTGCAAAACTCAGCCCTCCGCCCCCAGTCTGAGCCCGCACCTCTCCTGTGAGATCGACTACCTCGATGCCTCCCCCACCCGACTTGAGGCGCGCGTCAAATCGGGCGGGCACGGTGATAGTATATTTCGCCTCGTTTTGGTTGCGCCCGCTCCACGACCAGGATGAGTTGGCTTTGCCATGGGACCGAACGGTCACGGTATTGCCGTCATGGGTGAGCGTGACGGGATTCTCGCGCAGGAAGGCCTCTTCATCGGCCTTCTTCTTACGGCCGACCTTGCGCCACACATCCACCACGACCTCGCTGATCGCGTTGGTGCTGACATTGATGGAACCGAAGTCCACCTCCACCACGACTGTACCGCCCGGCTGGACGGGGAACTGCTGGTGGAGTTTTTCCTCCGTCGCAGCCAGGACGGCGATGGAGTTGACCAGGAGAAAGGCCAGCGCCGGTGTAAACGCATTCAGTTTCATAGCAATCAGTGTCTTGGGCGCGACCGAGACGGCTTTGCTAAAATGAGCAAGGCGTCCGCCCAGCGCACCGTTCATCTCTTGTTTTAAGGATATCCAATCGAAGGTTACAAATCAAACGGCACCTGGAGTAGTTTATCCGCACACGCAGTCACGAGCCGCTGCGCACCCCAGCCACCAAGGTCTCCAGCCGGTTCAATAATACCTCCTCAATACTGGGGCGGAACGGCCCATAAAAGCCATAGTAGATGAGCGACGACTCCGTTTCATAGCCACCTTCTTTGACGACGCGCGCGGAGGGGATGTAGCAAGGAACCTCGTAAGCGTAACCGATGGGCCACGGATGATCGTCGGCGAATATACGCTTGATGCGCCGCGAGTAGTCAACTACCACTTCACCCCCCATTAGCACGAACGTCAATTCATCACCCAGGCGCAAGACCGCCAGCGGCAATTTGACGGAGTCCGGCAGGGGTTGTTTCGCGTTGAGCAGTTTCAAGTAGGCTTCCGCCCGCATCTTTACGCTGATATCCTCGGACCGGGCGTCCTTCTCCAATTGCTCACGGCCAGGCGGAGCCGCCAGTGGCAGTTGAACTTCGTCATAGGCGAGCTTGAACGCGCCGCGGACCGGGCGCATCGGGCGGTCGAGCACACCAATAATCGCGCCGGCCAACTCCAGACCATGACGCTTGGCGTGCAGCAGGCGGCCGCGTGGAGCAGGGTCGGAGTCGGCGCCCATGCCGGTGAGAAACATCGCCACTGCCCCGGGCTGGAGCATCTCAATTTGCTGGCGGGCGTAGGCCATGTATTCGCCGGATACCACATACCAATCGTCCCCGTCGCGAACCGAAGTGCCATGACAAGCGTAGCCGAACAGAATCGCGCGGACGGTGCCGTTGGTGCCTTTGATCCGCAGAACGGGCACGTCCCAGTCAACCGGTCCGTCGGGGTTGTCGCCGAACACCACCTTGTCGCCCTGGTAGACGCGGCGGTTCATGGCAAAGCTGGCGCGTCCCAGGCCTTGCTCTAGCACGGCCGGTTGGCAATCGGCCAACGCCGCACCCACGACCTCCACGATCCTGCCTTGCAGCAATCGGCTGTATTTCTCGATGCGCTCTCGTTCCTCGGGCTGCGGCTGGGCCATGTCCGACAGGGTCTGTTCCAGCACCGGTGCCGAATGCGTGTGACTCGAGATGACGGCGACCGTCCCGCGGCCCAGTTGCAGCTTGTCGGCCAATTCGTGCTGGACCGGCTGCATGAAGGCGCCGCTCACCTCGCAGTTGTCGAGCGCCACGAACACAAACCGCTCTCCCGATAGGTTCTTCAGGGCCAGAGCCTGGACCAGTAACGGATGATCCAGCTTGTCTGCGGGCCGCTTCCGCCCCGCGTACCCAGCGAGCCGGATGGGCAAGTCCGGGCTGATGTCCCGCACGGCAATGCCCACCGCCGGAGTTGAGCTCTCCGCGGCGATTCCGGACATCAGAAAGCTCGGCCAGATCAACAGCATCAGCCAGGCGCCGATGCACCGGGAGAACACAGGAGCAGTCTTCATCGCAGGGCCTCAACCTTAAGCTTTCGCCAGCGCGGCGCTGTTAGCCTGAATCTTCCGAACCGCTTCGATAATCTGATCAGTATTGCCGCGGTCCGCCAGGAGCATGTTCTGGCTGATGGCAACGGTTGTCTCACACGCTTGTTTGTTGCCTTTCAGTTCCTGGAAACTGTCGCGGTAGGCCTTGAGCCGCTCCGTGCTCCACAGCCGCTTGAAGCCCCGTGAGGCAATCGCCTCGTCGAGCAGGCCGTCGTAATACTGCTCGTGATACACCCCCCCCGCCATCGGCACGCCTTCGGCCGAGACGGCTTGCGCAAACTTCTCGCGCGACAGGCCGTTGAATTGCGCCGCGTCGTAGCGCATCGCGTAAAGATGCCACACCGCCCGGCTGTTCTCCGGCAGGCGCATGGGTGTGATGCCCGGGATCTGCCGGAGGTTCGCGCTCAGGTAGTCGGCGTTCGCGCGCCGGATTTCCGTCTCCTTGACCAGCTTGTCGATCTGCTGCGAAAGAATCACCGCCTGCGCCTGCGTCATCCGGTAGTTGCCCCCGCGCGTGAAACACCCGTTGCCCTTGTTCGTTCCGCACGCGCGGCCGCAGTTGTGGAATGAATCGCACTTGTCTATCAGCTCCTCGCTCAGGCTGGTGATAGCGCCGCCTTCGCCTGATGGGATGTGCTTGGATTCCTGGAAGCTGAAGCATCCCAGGTCGCCCAACGTGCCGCATTTGCGGCCCTTGTACTCCGCCAACCACGCCTGGCACGCATCCTCGACCACGGCCAGCTTGTGCTTGCGCGCCATCGCGTTGATCGGGTCCATGTCGCACGGCATGCCAAAGATGTGCACCGGCATGATGGCCCGAGTCCGCTCCGTGATCCTGCTCTCGATGGACGCCGGGTCCATGGTCAGCGTCGCCGGGTCCGTGTCGGCAAACACCGGCAAGGCTTTATGGCTCAGGATGGCGTTGTAGCTGGCGCTGAACGTGTACGGCGAGACAATCACCTCGTCGCCGGCGTCCACGTCCATCACGTGCAGGCTGACGATCAGCGCCGTGGTCCCGCTGGCTGTCGCCAGGCAGCGCTTGGCGCCGAGCAGTTGCGCGTAACCCCGCTCGAATTCTGCCACGCGCGCGTCGGACCCGCGGAACCATCGGCCGCTGCGCCACACCTTTAGAAGTTCTGGCTCCCAGGCCTCCTGCCACTGGGGCCATCTCGCCCAGCCCCCCGTGTGGACTGGCGTGCCGCCGAGCAGGGCCGGTTTCGCGGCCTCGGCGGCGAATGCTCGCGGCGCCCGGTGGGCGCTTAGCAAACCAATGGCGGCGGAACCCGCAGCCGCTCTCCCGATGAAACCACGTCGTGTGAGTTTATCTTTCATGGTATTACTTCCTTCTCTTCGTATTTTCAGGTATCCAGCATAAGCACTGTCCATCTCGGGTGCTGTTTCAGCTAGTCGCAAGCTTATCCACCGTCCGCCGACGCTGCAATCATCATTATGTGAAACGATCTGCGGTTCAACCTGGGCGCGAAGCGTATGGAGAGTCCAGCTTGCTGGCGCTTTCGCTCGCCCAATGACCGTCCAAAAGCGGGAGCAAGCTCCACGCACTCCATACGCTTCGCGACATTCCGCGCCTGGGCATTTGCTCGCAGCTTGCGAGCAGTTTCGAGTGTTGCAGTGCAGCCCGGTTCGGAAAGAGGTCGTGCTTTGGTCGCTCATGGACGCTCTGGAAGCGACGAATCCAAGGCAGCCGGATTGTGGGCCGGGGCAGCATGTGACTATTCCAGGAATCCCTGAGCCCTTTTCCTCGCGGATTTCGCATTGCCTGACGGAACGTGTAAACCCGCCGCCATCACGCGGCAAAGTGAAAGGCTAACATGAAACGATTTATTGTGGCAGTAATTAGAGTCGGCGTTGTGGTTGCAGGCTTGGGATGGCGCCTGAATCGGCCCACGGTGCCGGCTGCGGCGCCCACGGAACCTGTGGCTGAGATTGCTCCCGCTTCGGCGGGCGATGCCCCGCAGCCGGTCCAACCCGTCGCGGCGCAACCCGAACAGCCAGTCCAGCGACTTGCAGCGCCACGCGTTGCATCAGCGACCTCCTTCACGGCCCCGTCGTCGATCAACCCCGCTCTTGACTCCTTGTTCCTGAGCCGGACGATTGATGTCCTGGTCTCGCCGCAAGTCCGTTATCAGCAAAAGACGGCGGCCCGGAAACAATTGGCGACCCAGGCAAGCTCGATCAAGCGATCACCGAACTGGAAAAGCAAACGGCCGCCGACCCGCGCGGCGCCGACAACCCGGCCGCCCCGGCCATGCCTAATTCGGGCCGCTCAAGAGGCAAGGTGGGCCAAAGCCGAAACTACTGAGAAGGCGTAGCTGTAATTGTCTGTCCTTTTGGTTGGGCGCGATGCTCTGAGGAAGGGTGTTGCGCCTTCAGTAGGAATGACGACTGATGCTTTCGTTATCAATTCCCTGCGCCAAACCCGCGAATCCAAGCGCCTCTCGCGGCAAGCTCCCGAAGTGGGAGAATCGCCCCGAGCGATTCCGCTTGAGTAAGCCTCCCTCCTGTCGATACTTATCTTTGGATGATTCCGGATTTGGGCGATTTGATTACTGCCGCAGTGGACAGCTTTTTCGGCACGATGCTGAGCAGGCAAATGCTCCCGGTGCCGATGCCCCCTCAATGGCAGGAGAATGTCCAGATAGCCGGGTCAGTTGGATTCGTCGGCCCGCTGAGCGGCATTATTTATTCCCATCTTAGCGAGGCCTTCGCCCGCCGCATCACTGGCGATCTATTGGGGATGGAGGACCGCGAGGTCACGAGTGGCGAAATGGTCAATGATACCATCGGAGAAATGTCCAACATGCTCGTCGGGCACATCAAGTCCCGCCTCTGTGATCGAGGTCTTCCCTGCGTATTAACCATCCCGTCAATCGTGCGGGGCCGCGGGTTAAGCGTTGCGGCCCCACGTGCAACGCAAGTGCACTTTTTTGCTTTCGCCTCCGAGGGATTCCGGTTGTTCATCGAAGTCCATCTCAAACGAGACGATTCTTACCGCACTCCTTCATGACACGGGAAAGCTCCTGAGGAGCCGCTCGAATTGTGATCGCGCCTCGACAAACTGGTTCGATCGCAGGGCACTGCTGCTCCGCAAATTGCCGTAGCAACTTCAAATACCGCATCGGATTTCCCGCGACCCGAGCCAGTCCATCCTTTATGTCGAGTCCTTCGAACGGCCGCAGGACGTCCCCCCGGGCTGAGAGTGGTCACTGATCTGTCAGGCGCTGGCTCAGGAACTCCGATGCTCCCTCGCGCTCCAGATCCAACGGTCTCCACTGCTTCCGGAGCGACGAGCAACGGACCCACAAGCCACCTGCAAGCGCGTTGATTGGGAGGGACTACGGTGTTGATACGGTATCTTAGCGCTAAGATACCGTATCAACACCCTATCCCCTGGCTATCACCTGGCTTGCAGGTGGCTGGTTACAGGCGGCAGCGCCGGGCCGCCGCGGGGGATCTGCCTCGAGGGTAGGAACAAAGCAAACCCGGACTGGATTCGGACGTGGGCGTTGGTCGGGAAGATGCGGGTGATGCCCTTGTGGCAGTCAGCGCAAGCCTTGTTCCCGACGAACGTCGCGCCGGGGATGTCGGGTGCCGAAAAGCCCGAAGTCGAGGAGGTGGAACAAGAATTCACCAATAGAATACCGCTGCCAGTCACGGCGAGGCAAATTGCTCCCATGATGATCCGCGCGGTTCATTTCTGATTAAGTCCACAGCATGGCCCCCGTCGGTTCATCGCGCAGATGCCGCTGTCTGCGGTTTCTCTTCATGACCATTTGACCCAGGCGGTCGGCCGGGCACTGCCGCCGCCTTGATGACTTCGTCAACAATGGCGTCAGATAGATTCCCGCTGGTAGGAAAGATCATTTGCAGATGGCCGGCGGCGTCAATGATGAGGGTGCGGAAGTTGTGGTTGATGAAGCCGCTCGCGGGCTCGAACTTCACGTCCGACCCACTGGCCAGTGCGTTGATCTGTTCCCTCGGCCCGGTCAGAAAATTCCAGTGATTCGAATCGTACTGGTATCTCTCCCCGTAGGCCCGCAGCACGGCCGGGCTATCAAACTCCGGGTCGAAGGTCACCGACAGGAAGTGCCAGTTCGTGGGGCCGCCCGGAATCGCGCTCAGCTTCCCCGAAGCCTCTTCAAAGTTCCTGGAAAGCCGCGGACAGAATTCCGGGATCGGACACCGGGTGAAGAAGAAGGTGATGGCCAGTGCTTGTCCCCGAAAATCGCTCAGCCTCACCGCCTGCGCCAGTTCGTTAGTGAACGCATAGTCAAGCAGCGGATGCCGTCGTGGTGAAGCGGCGGTCTCGCCTACCGCACTGGGTGTATCGCCAGCCTTGCTGGGATCGAGAGTCAGACGCCCTCCTGACGGGCGAGACGCTTGCTCCACTGTCTGAGCGCTCGCGATCCTCGATATGCCCTCGACCCAACTTTCTGTGTCCGTGACCAGGAGGCGGAAAAGGATGTTGTCGCCGGGCCGCAAGCCGGTCAGTTCACCTTGCTGCTTCACCTTAAATCGCATGGTCATGGCTTCCATATAATTCGGAATCGCCTCGTGTGCGATGACCACCGTCCTCCCGTTCGCCGCGACTTCCTTTACCACCCCTTGAGTCTGAAAGGTCTGAAGGTTCGTCCCAGGTTGATCCGCCAGCGCTCTAAGCTCAGCAACGGCCCCGTAACTGGCGACCAACAGACCGAACGCCGAAACAACGCTCGTCAACTTGCTCATGCCCAGATCCTCTCAGAGCGCGTCCGAAAATCCCTCTTCAGGGTGCCAACCGCCGTAATTGGGCATGAAAGTCCACGGGGAAACACGATTCGGGTTTGGATCAGAGCCTCGTCGCATCGGCAGCCACATTCTCGCAGACAGGCGTTCATGGGTTCGGCAGCAGGTGGACGCCATAGAAACTTACGGCTCCTGTGGCACTGTTGTCGAGGAAGCTGACCGTGTTGCTCGTCGCCGTGTTGGTGCTGATCGCGGTGAAGTCCGGCAAGCCCTCCGAACGCAGCACGACGTAACTCAAGCCCGGATTCGCGCTGTATTCGAACTGAAAGGCCGAGCCCGAAACACGCTTGGGGGAGCTCTGGACGATCGGCACCGGCGTCACGACGTTGATCAGCACGCTCGATGAAGTCTTCGTGGCACCCAGGTTATCCGAGGCCACGGCGGTCAGAGCATGGGACCCGAGCGCAAGGGTGGCGGAGATGAGGTAAGGGCTCGAGGTGGCTTGGCCCAGCGCGGCGGCACCGTCGAAGAACTGGACGTTGGTGACGCTGCCGTCAGAGTCGCTGGCGGCCGCCTGAATGGTCACGTTGGCCGGGTCAATGAAGGAGGCGCCGTTGACCGGGGCAGTGATCGAGACACTGGGTGGCACATTGGCCGCCTGCACCGTAATGGCCCCGGTCATGGAGGCATGTAGTGTGCAGTGGTATGGGAAGCTGCCAGCCGCGGTGAAGGTCTTGGAGAAAGTAAAGCCATTACCATGCAACCCCGAATCCCAAAGACCGCTATTACTGGTAGTCGAATGAGAAATACTGCCGGTCCAGGTCCACCTGATCTGGTCATTGACGTTGATCTTGCTGCTGGTTGGGTTGAAAAAAAAGTCCCCGATGGATACATTGGCGACCGCGGCCTGGCTGGGCAGCGGGCAGGCGACGGCCCACCACGCCAACCCCAACAGGGCCGGCCGCCCGAAGTGCTTTAGCAGATGCTTAACTTTCATGTTTCTATTGTCAAATTGTTGATGTCTGGTGTGATTCGGGGCACGTGCCCCACTCTAATAGGATACATAAGTCCAAGGTTTGTTCCCGTCAATGGACGATCCGGCTGGAAGCGGCCAACAGGATCGAATTACGACGAATGTACCGCGACATTTTCCAAGCCCAAGCCAGGTGCCCTATTCCACATTGATCCAGAGGTCCGCCCAGGTCATTGTCAGAGAAGAATTGCACCTTTCCGGGAACCAACCAGCAGCTCGCCCCTCATGCAAGTATGAGCCACTGTTGCGCGCAGGCGGTAGATGCGGATATTCCAGCCGTGGCGCGTGCCCATCGACCACTGGGAGGGGGAAGTGTTCACGATGCCGCTGCCATCCGGATTACATTCGACCCACCTACCCACCTGCAAGTGACTCTGCATTTGACAAATAGCCAAGCCAGCCTATACAGAAAGGCCGTGTCGCATGAGCAGCGCTTCCCATGATCTGGTTGTCTTCGTCGGGCGTTTTCACCCGATGCTCGTCCATTTGCCTGTCGGTGGGCTGATCTTGCTGGGCATTCTGGAGTTGCTGGCAAAGGTGCCGCGCTTCAAGGACGCCGCTCAGAACAACCGGCTTATCCTCGGGCTGACAGCAGTGGCCTCGATGGCCACCGCCGTGCTGGGTTGGATGCTCTCCCAATCTGGCGGCTACGACCCTCATTTGTTGCCCTGGCACAAGTGGGCCGGTTTTGGGGTTGTAGCGGCCTGTGCGCTGACCTGGCTATTGAGCTCGCTTGGCCAGCCCCGGGCGTATCGGTTCTCCCTGTTGGCGACGATTGCCGCCATGGTCGTCGCCAGCCACTTCGGCGCTTCAATTACTCACGGCAGCGATTTCCTGACCCAATTCGCCCCAGGCCCCTTCCGAAACCTGCTGGGACCTAAACGTCCCCCGGCGGCGGCTCCCGAGGCGACGCCGGATTTGGCTCAGAAACGTGTGTTCGCCGATCTCATCCAGCCCATCCTCGAACGCCGATGTGCCGCGTGCCATGGCCCGGAGAAACACAAAGCCGATCTGTCCGTGGAGAGTTACGAGATTCTGCTCAAAGGCAGCAAGGATGGTCCGGTGCTCGTTGCGGGCAAGGCGGTGGACAGTCCTTTGATCTCCCGGTTGCTCCTGCCGCTCGATGACGAGGACCATATGCCGCCCGACGGTAAGCCACAGCTAACCCTGGCCGAAATTGCAGCACTTCAGTGGTGGATTGACTGTGGAGCGCCGGGAGACAAGACCGTAGGGGATCTCAAGCCTGGCCCGGAGGTCCAGCGTATCCTCGGCATGGCGCAGGCAGCGTCGAGGCAATAAGACGTTCGCGGTCATTACATCAGGACCAACCCAAATCCGCCCGCCTGGGCGCTTGTCCAACGGCTCCAGCCCCGCCGACACCCCCCTCACGGCTCTTTGTTGCCGCTGTGTGCCCCTCAACATTGCGCTTCCTTCTGCCAATACTCCTGCTAATGATCTTCCCGTCTCGTTTCACAAGTCGAATATGAAAGACATAGTTCCGTCACCGCCGCCTGTCGTGCGCAACGACGTGGCTGCCGTTCAGGCGCTCTTCCAACAGAACGTCGTGCCCAGTTACGGCCGCTTTGAGATCGTGCTGAGCCACGGCACCGGTTGCTATCTCTATGACATCACGGGCCGGCGTTACCTCGATTTGGGAGGCGGCATTGCTGTGAATTCGCTCGGCCACGCCCACCCGGCCATCACGGAGGCCCTGGTTGAACAGTCTCGCAAGCTCATCCACACCTCGAATTTCTATTACCACGAGCTGCAGGGCCGGCTGGCGCAGGCGCTAGTCAGTCTCATCGGTCCCGGCAAGTGCTTCTTCTGCAATAGCGGCGTCGAGGCCAACGAAGGCTTGTTCAAACTGGCCCGCAAGTTCGGCCACGACGAAGGCCGTTTTGAAGTCATCACCACCGTGAACTCCTTCCACGGCCGAACGCTGGCCGGTATTGCCGCCACCGGCCAGGAGAAGGTTAAAAAAGGATTTGACCCGATGGTGCCCGGTTTCCGGCAGGTGCCCTACAACGATCTGGCCGCCATGCGCGCCGCGCTCTCGCCCGCGACAGCCGCTATCCTGGTCGAAGGCATTCAGGGTGAAGGCGGCGTTCTGCCCGCCTCACCGGACTACCTCCTGGGCTTGCGTCAGTTGTGCGATGAAAAGAAGCTCCTGCTGCTCATGGACAGCGTCCAATGCGGCCATTTTCGCACCGGGCGCTTCCAGAGCTTCCAGCGCCTCCTCGAAGGCGTGCCGGGCGGCGAGACGTTCCTGCCGGATGGCATCTCGATGGCGAAGTCACTCGGCGGCGGGTTCCCCATCGGCGCTTTTTGGGTGCGTGCACCCTACGCCGATTTGCTGGGCGCAGGCTCCCACGGCACCACTTACGGCGGCTCGCCGCTCGCCTGCGCGGTTGCCTTAAAGATCCTCAGCGTGATCCAACACGAGAAATTGGCCGACAACGCGCGCCAGGTAGGTGGCTTCCTTAAGACCGGCCTGGAACAACTCGCCTCCAAATACCCGACCGTCATTCAGACCGTTCGCGGTCTCGGGCTGATGCTGGGCATGGAGCTGGCGCCCAACATTCCCAACCTCCCTGGTGACAGCAGCAAGCCCCAGGCGAGCCGTTTCGCGAATCTGCTCCATAGCGCCGGGTTACTCGCCATCCCGGCGGGCGCGCAAGTGATTCGTTTCCTGCCGCCGCTCAACCTGCGGCCAGGTGAGGCAGAGGAAGGATTGAAGCTGATCGAGTCGGTTGTGGCCGGGCTTGTTTGAAAAGGACGAGTCTGCTGCGTCGTAAAATGAGTGGCACATGTTATACGAGTTTCATCAGTTACACCAGTTACAAGAGTTACATGGATTCTGCAGGCGCGACGCGTCCGTTGTAACCATGCAACAATGCAACCTGGCAACCACATCTCGCGAATATGAAGCATCTGTTAAGCATTGAAACCTTGGCGCAGCCCGACATGGAGACCATTCTGGCTGACGCCTCGAACCTCAAGAAAGAACGCGGGCGGCATGCCAAACTGCCACTGGCCGGTCAGACTTGGTCCATGCTGTTCTCCAAGTCCTCCACACGTACCCGCGTGTCCTTCGAGGTTGGCATACGCGAATTGGGAGGGCAGCCGATCTTCCTTCCCGCCAAGGAAATCCAGCTTGGCCGCGGTGAACCCATCAAGGACACAGCACGCGTGCTGGGCCGGATGGTCCACGGCGCGGTCTTCCGCACCTTCGCGCAGAGCGACGTGGAGGAATTCGCGCAGTACTCGCGCATTCCAACCATTAATGCTCTTACGGACCGGGAGCATCCTTGCCAAATCCTGACGGATATTTTCACGTTCGAGGAGACGCGCGGCCCCATCAAGGGCAAGGTCGTCGCTTTCATCGGCGACGGCGCCGGCAATGTAGCCACCTCCTGGATCTTCGCCGCCGATAAGGCCGGCTTCGAGTTGCGCATCGCCGCGCCCAAGGCCTTTCAGCCGCCGGCCGAATTGCTCGATCGAGCCCAGGGCAAGATTCTAATCACCGAAGACGTCAAAGCCGCTGCCGCGGGCGCGGACATGCTCTACACGGATGTCTGGGTCTCGATGGGCCGGGAGAAGGAGTCAGCCGACCGCAACCGCCTGATGAGTGGTTACCAAATCAACGCCGGCCTGGTCCAACTCGCCAGGCCGGGTGCCCTCGTAATGCATTGCCTGCCAGCCTACCGTGGTAAGGAGATTGACGACGCCACCTTCGAAGCCAACGCCCAGACCATCTTCGATCAGGCTGAAAACCGGCTCCACGTCCAAAAGGCGATTCTAAGCTGGCTGGTGAAGTAGATCACGAGGTAAGGGACGTTGGAGGGCTGTAGTGGCAGAGCATTCCAGTATTGGAAATCCCAGTGCCTTACCCCGCCATTAATCCATCGCTCCGTCACTCCCCTCGGCCTTATCCCACCGCGTACCTTCTCAAATACTTCACCGCCACCGTCAAGTCCTTTGGCCACGGAGCGCTAATCGTGAGCGGGTTGCCCGTGACGGGATGGGGCAGGTTGAGGGCTTCAGAGTGGAGTGCCGGCCGGGCCATGAGCGGGCGCTCGGTCTGATTCGGCTTGAGCCGATAGACCTGCTTTAAGCGCGAAAGCAGCAGGGGCTTTCCTCCATAAAGTTGGTCGCCGACGGCCGACAAACCCACGTGGCGCAAGTGGACTCGAATTTGATGCCGGCGGTCAGTTAAAAGCTCGCACTGCAAGAGGGTGCAGCGGGAAAACCGTTCCCGCACTTCGAAGGACGTCACGGAGTGTTTGCCCCCCTTCGGATCAACACGCATCAACCAGGTCCGCATCGGGTGAGGGGCCAGTTTGGCATCGACCTTGAATTGGTTCTCCGCAGGCGCACCATGGACCAGCGCCAGATACAGTCTGCCGGACCTCTCTGCACTGAACAAATTAACAAGCGTAAGGAGCACGGGCTTGCTCTTCGCAAGCAAAATCACCCCGCTCGTTTCAGCCTCGAGCCGGTGTGCCGGCCTCAAGTAAGTCACTCCTCTTTCCCTGGCCCAAGACCCTCCACGCTCGATGCCTCCATGCAAGAGCTTGCTCAGGCTTGCGCGGTCCGGCTGGTCGCCGTCGGGCGAAGTCAGCAAACCGCTCGGCTTGTCCAGCGCCAGCAGGTGCTCGTCCTCATAGAGAACTGGGATTTCCCAGAACTCGCGAGTGGCGGGCGAAGAGAGCTTGATGCTGGCATTCACAGTCTAGTGGAAAGGACAGGACCTGTTGAACGATTAATCGGCTCGGGCCAAGGCGCCGAGCATTACTCAGACCGGGTGTGAGCTTTGCCACCCGCGCCGCGCAACCTTCCGCGTTCCGGGCCTTCCTCGAGCTACGACTTCTTGGCTTTGGCACCGGTATTTAACGCCGGCGGCGTCTGCGGTCGGGCGAGCGGAGTATCTCGCAGGCCCTTCTCAGCCTCTTTGCGGAACCAATCGTTGAATGCCTCGTTTTGCCGGCTCTGGCGGACATAGTTGGCAAACGCCGGAAGGCTCGTGTTCATTTTCGCCTCGTCGAGCGGCAGCCTGGACTTCACGTAAACAACTGCGCCCCCGTCGGTCGTCATCTGGAATGGGCTTACTTTTCCCATTGGCACTGTGAACGCGATTTGCTTGTATTGGTTCAGCGGAACATGCTCCTCTACTTGTGGCAACTCCCTGGTGCTGAGCGAAAATGCCGGCATCTCGACTAGCCGGAGTTTGGCCTCGGTGCAAATGGCCTCAACCGTCTTGCCCTGCGCCAGCCCATTCGTCAGCGCTTGGTAAGTGCCCATGCCTGCCCTGCGCGCCAACTCCAACGCCTGGGCGAGTTTGTAGTCCTGCTCTACGCGAGCGCGGATCTGGTCCAGCGGCGGAATCTCGCTCGGGAGCTTCTTAACCAAAGCAATGATATACACGCCGTCCAGACCGAGGATCGGCCCGGCAAACGGGTCTGCCGGCGTACGCGCAAACGCCTTTTGTGCAAAATCCGGTCCCACCTCCAGATCCTTTGGCGCGTCCTGGGAGTCAAACGGCGCCGAGACTCGGACCACGAGTCCCTTGTCCTTGGCCAGTTTTTCCAGGTTGTCCGCTCGCATTGGATCCATGTCAAAGAGCGGGGTGGCAAACTCCATCGCCTGCTTCTTGGCGGACTGCAATTCAATTTCCTTTCGCCTGGCCTCGCGGAGCTTTACCTTGGCCTCCTCAAGGGACTGCGCCTTCACTTCGCGCAGAAAATTGGTCGTGCCTTGCTTATACGCTTCCTCGATTTGCGTGTCCAGGTTGGTCATTCGCGCCAAAGCCTGGTTGGCCTCCGCCTGGAAGTTGGTCAGGTCGAACTTCACATAGCTGACTTGCACCCGCTCAGGAATTCGATACAGAGCCTGCCGATTCGTATAGAACTGCATCACGATGTCGGGCGGCGCGGTGACGCCGGCCAGATAATTGGAGGCGGAGAAGAACAACGCCGCGGTAGCGACCTCTTCATGCTCGCGCTTATAGAGGTCACGCACCTCCTGCGGCACGACCACCTTCCCGCTCAAACCGATGGTGGCGATCAACTCTTGCACCCCGATATAATGGCGCACAAACCGCTCCAGATCATCTGCCCCGAAGCCGATCCGCGCGAGCACTTGTTCAATGAACATCTCGGGCGAGTTGATGCCGCCCCGCTGAAACTGGCTGATCATCGCTTTGGCAGCCTGCGCGACCACTTCCGTGCTGATGTGGATGCCGAGCTGCTTCTGTTTCTGGATGAGCAACAGCCATTGGTACGTATCCCGGTCTAATTCCCCGCCCTGCTTCTTGGCATCTTCATCCGGCCAGTTGCCCGTCGTGAAGAAAGTTCGAAGGAAAACTTCCCGCCGGGCTTTGACATATTCCTCCTCGCTGATGCGCTGGCCATTGATCGAGCCTAGATTGGCCGGGCCGCGCTGCGCGCCGGTCATCTTCTGATATGGCGAGAAGTATAAGACAAAACTGATAACTATAACAGTTATAATAATCGCCCAAAGCCAAGTTTGATGTTTTCGTATCGTCCCAAACATAAATTCAATTGTCTAAAGACTTTAACTTTACCCGTCTCTGCACCCGCTGGTCAAACGCAAAATCCACCCCAAAAACCACCTTTACAACCTACGGCTCCTTTGCAACCCTGCGCCTTTATGTTTAAGAAATCTCTGCCGCTATTGTCCGTGTCGCTGCTGCTGGCCGGTTGCGCCACTCAGCTTACCAATCTGACGCCCCAGCAGCAGGTACGCACCACCAACAATCTCTACACCGTCGAAGTCGCCTTCGATAGCCGCCAACAAACCATCCGCTGGGACACCATCCAGCCCAAGATCGTCGTCGGATCCCAGTCCTACGACATGCATCCCACCCCGTTCATGACCAATCGCTGGGAAGGGCTGATCCCCGTGCGCCCGGAAACGCGCACCGTCCAATACCGTTACAAGCTCGACTTTAATTACAACCGCATGGGTAAACCTGGGACCGACAAAGCCGTTTCAAAGGAATATACCCTGAAGATCGTGGAGCAATAGTCAGGCGAACCACTTCCGCGCCCGTGGAACAAAGAGCGGCTCCACGGCCTGGGCGACATGCGCCCGTTCAACCTCCAAGCCTCCGCGCCAGGCGGGCTCGGCAACCAGCATGAGTACGTCGAGATGAGGCTGAATTCGGATCTCGTGCCGCGTCACCTGGTCCACGCGGCGTCGGGCATGCTCAGCCTTGGCAGCGGCCAGGCGGTCCGTCGCCTTGACCTTCACGCTCGAGCTGGCACTGCGGTTAGCGCGGGCAGTTAGCTCGTGTTCGTAGTTGGCGAAGTACGCGTCGATTCGATCCAGTTCCCGCCGCAAATAATTCTCCTGTCGCGCACGCACGGCTGCCAGTTCCACCGCCACCTCCGCCTCCAGGGCAGCGCTCACAAAGTTCCGCCAACGGGCCGGTTCCGGCGTGGGCCAGGTTGTAGCTGCACCCAGTTCTGGGTCCGCCCGCGCAAAACTGAACTCCCGCGCCAGCGAATCATCCGGCTCGCCGTCGAGAGAAATCGCCAGGCGGTGCAGCGACCAATGCTGATCAATCGCCTGAATCTCGCAGCGCGCCAATACCACCAACGAGAAATGTAAATCGCGCTTGAACGCCGACCGCAGGCGCCACTTCGTGGTATCTGGATACTGCCTGCGCCAGAGCCTTTCCACCGCCTCAGGGTCGGGCCCATGAGCTTCGAGTTCAACGGCCAACGCGAACCGTTCCAGGGGCAGCGGCGAGGGACGCAGGGCTTCAGCCAGGCGAAAGGTGAGCGGACAGCCGGGGAAAACCTCACGGGCCGCATCACGCGCGGCGGTCACATCGGCCGGGGCAAAGGCGAGCTCGATTTCGTGCAGCGCCCCGTCGGGATTCCATAGTTTGGCCGCACTGCCCTCGGCGACAATTTCCAGCCGGTCGTGCCACGTCCGCTCACAGAGAGCGCCGAGCGCAGGCAGACCCGCTTCGTAGAAATTGACCAAGGCTCCGGGGTCATAGGCAAGGCGGTCGAGTTTCATAGCGACTCGTAATCCTGCTCAAAAAGCGTCTGATCCAGTTGCTTGACCTCGCCGTACGCTGCCCGGGCGGTGGCCAGCTCATTACCCAGTCCAGCCAGCGCCTCAGCAACGCGGCCCTCGCTCTCGCGCCAGCGGCGGAGCACTTCCTCCGCAAATTCGTCGCTGCTGAACCGTTCGCCCAGGACCAGGCCGGTTTCCCCAACCACTAACTCGAAGAGGTTGAGTTTCTCCTGGAGGATTTGCAGCAGATGCTCCTGGAGCGTGCCCGCCTGGACGAAGTTGTAGATATGCACCGGGTGGCGCTGGCCGAGGCGATGCAAACGGCCGATACGCTGCTCAATCTCCATCGGATTCCACGGCAGGTCGAAATTGGCCAGCCGATGGCAGAACTGCAGATTGCGCCCCTCAGTGCCGCTGTGCGTCAGCAAGAGCGCGCCGCCGCGCGCCCGGAATTCCTCGCTAATCGGCTGCCGCTCGGGCGGGGGCGTCGCGCCGTTGATGACGAAGGTCTCAACGCCCTCGCGGCGCAGATATTCCGCCAGCGCGGCCTGCGTTTGGAGGAACTGCGTGAAGATGACTGCTCCCCCCTGCCCTCGCGCGAGAGGCTGCAACAATTCGCACTTGCGCTGCCAACTCCCCTCCAGCGGGGCCAGCTCCGCCCAGGCACGAGCGGAGGTCCGGTCGGGAAACTTCTTCAGCGCCTCGCGCCACGCCGCCGGGCTGCTGCCGGCGGCCTGCAGCAGGAGCCGGCCCCAAAGACTGGCCTGGCTCGCGCTCAGCTTGCCCAGGCAGGCCCGGAATTCCGTTTCCCACTGCTGCCAGAAGGTCCGTTCGGCTTCGTCCGGCTCGAAAGAGACAGTCTCCGCCCGGCGCGGCGGCAGCGCGATGCCGGCATTGGCGCGCGTGTTCCGAATCATCACCTGCCCTAGCAACCGCCGCAATTCCTCCGGTTCGCGCGGCTGGCGCGGCCGCTTCGGGTCAATAAAGCGGGCGCGAAACTCCTTGGGCGTGGGAAGTTGTCCGGGCTGAAGCAGGGTGACCAGGTTGTAAAGCTCTTCGAGCGAGTTCTGCACGGGCGTGGCGGTGAGCAGCAGCAGAAACTGCCGCGGCAAGGCGTTGACAGCCTGCCAGGCTTGCGACTCCCGATTGCGCAAGTAATGCGCCTCGTCCACGATCAGCATGTCCCAATGCACCTGCCGGGCGATCTCCAGTTGCGCGGGTTGTTTGAGCGTGTGCAAGCTGGCTACGAGCTGCGGGCTTTCACGCCAGAACTTCTCCGCGTCTCCGCGCGCCGCGGCGTGGTTGGTGGTGACGGTCGCCAGGCCGAACTTGTCGTTCAATTCCTCTTCCCACTGGTCCACCAACGACGGCACGGTCAACACGAGGAACCGCTTCACCATGCCCCGCGTCAGCAGTTCCTTGAGTACCAGGCCGGCCTCGATGGTTTTGCCCAGACCCACTTCGTCGGACAGCAAGGCGCGGCCGCGCAAGGGCCCCAGCACGCGTAACGCCGTTCGCAGTTGATACTCCAACCGCTCCAGGCGGCAATAGGGCAGGCAGAGCAGATCATCGGACTGGTTGGAGACCCACCATTGCGCGGCCCGTTCGCGCAAGAAATAACTTCGCAAGTCGGCCAGGGCGAGGGTCGTCTCCTGGAACTCGAGCGGCGGCAATTCAATGCGCGTTGCTACCGGCGGAAGTGCCGGACGCGCGGCCGTGGTATTCAGGTTAACTTGCGATTTGATGCTCGCCGCAGCTTTTTCCGCTTCGGCGATCTTTCGTTTCACGACGTCCTGCTGTTCGCGCAGGCGGCGCTCCTCCGCCAATCGCGCCATAGTCTCCCGGCGACGCGCCTCCTCCTCCACCCGCTTTTGCTCCTTGCGCAGGTAACGCCGCTGATCCGGCTCCATCTCGGAGAGCGTCAACGGGTCCATGTCGCTGGCCAGCCTGACCAGCGGAGAAAACTCGACGCCCCGCACCTTGGCCATCTCGTGGATGCTCTCCGCCAGCCAGGAGCCGGGCGATTCGCTGGGACCAAAAGGAGGTTCCTGGACGTGGATCGGCTTTGGGCTGTCGCGCCTGATTTGCACCCGGCTCGCCGTAAATGCCTCCCGTCTGGTCGGGAAACGGTTTAGCCAACTATTAAGCTTGTCGCGAACTGCATCCAGGTCATGGCTGGAAACAGTGGTCTCCATCTTCCCGGCCTCCGTCAGGTTCCAGGTCAATTCATCGTGGCCCGTGCAACGGATGATGCCAGTGGCCACTTGAACGCGCCGCTCCGCGTTTCGCCAGTCGCATCGGATGAACCCCTTAATCGCATCCTGTGTCACGTGAAGGTGCAGCAGCGGCCCTGCCGCCGGACGGGGCCGCACCCGCGCGCGCGCCGGAGGAAGTGGCTGGCCTCGGATGCCTAGCCAAAAGCGTACCAGCTTCCGCGCCGTCGTGCGGCCGCGTTCCGAAGGCTCACCCTCCCCGACCGCCGTCACCACCTCCAGGAACCCGCAGAATTGGTGGACCGCTCGGCTCAACCACTTCCATGGCGTCTCGCCCGGCGGCATTTGGAGGGTATGGCTGGCCCCGGCTTTCGCCGGCCCGATGTCCGTGTCCGATAGCACCCTCACTTGCACGCACTCATCCGGCACAGGAAAGCGTTTGCGCAGCCGGTTCACCAGCGCCCCGGGCGACGTACCTCGGTTACCACAACTATCCTGCTCCGTCCCACTCGCTGTATCCAATTCCAACTCGAGGGCATGCCACCGAGTAAGCAGCCCACTGCCCGGGCCCAACCGCCCATGCGCCACCGGTTCCTCGGAACCCGCCCGATGCCACTCAAACCGGAAGCAGCCCGCAGCCACGTCGAGCGTGACGCACATCCGCAGCGATTCCGCAGCCAAGGGAAGTTGGTTGCCTGCCACACTGGCGGGAACCCCGGATTGTCCTTCGGGCGATGACACGGCTATTTCGACGGCGACCGGCCCAGCAACTTGCCCAGCCCGGTCCACGCCAGCAACGCAAACCCGACCGGCGTGCCCGTGACCGGCGTCGGAATCGCCGCCAGCACGGCCAGGATTGTCGCAAACGTCAGGGCGCGCCCCTTGGAGTCATTCTTCAGGTGCCTCTGGATCAGGTAGGTCGGAATAAACACCGCGGCAAAGCAGGCCGGTACGGCCACGAGCGAGATCGGCATGAGAAAATCACCGGGTATCCAGAGACTGTCCACTGCCACCAGAATGAGCGCCGACAAACCATGGATCGGCGGTCCCTCTACTGACAGCACCGACTGAGCCGGCGGCGGGGGCAGAGGCGGCAGGACCTCGATTGGCACCGGCCTCGCAGGAACCTCGCTGATCTTCGGCGGCTTATCCACGCTCACAAAAAGTCATCTCAACAACGAACCTGTTCAAGAGCCATAGAGCCTATATGGCATACCGCGTCGCGGAGCGCAACCCGCGCGCTGGTCCGGCCGGCAATTCTCATTTTCTCAGGCTGGTAGGGCGCGTCACTCCGTGCGCGCCGTTCGCTCGCACGCACCCCAGGAACGGCGCGCACGGAGTGACGCGCCCTACCTCACACCCCATCCCCATAATGCGAATTGCTGCCGGCCCACATTCCCCTGCCCTCGCGATTACTTCCCGCTCACGTCCACACACACCACGTCACCCACCGCATTGCGGCAGTAAATATGGCCATTGGACAATACCGGCATGGTCCAGCACTTCCCGGTGAGGATCTTAGCGCGAGAAATCGGCTTGAACGCTGCAGGCGCGGCCTCGGCAATGATCAGCTCGCCCTTCTCGCTCAACCCCACCAGCTTGCCATCCACCACCATGAGCGCGCCCTTCCCGAACCCGCCATCGGTCCACTTCAGGTCCCCGGTGTCGAACGCCAGGCAGCGCAGCCCGCTGTCGTCGGGGCCGTAAAGATGACCTTCCCACAGCACGCAGGAATCGAAGTGATTGCGCATGTTCTTGTTCTCCCACACTTTCTCCGGCGCTGGCCCAGATATCTTCAGCAGACATCCGCCGTGATTGTAGCCCGCCGAGATGAAGACCTTGTCACCGGCCACGATCGGGTCGGCTGCGTTCACATCGTAGTCTGTCTTCCACGGGTAACTCCACACTTCCTGCCCACTGGCGGCCTTCACCGCCACCAGCGATTGCTTGGACAGGATGGCCAGGCATAGATCCCCGCCGATCGTCAGCGGCACCGGCGTGGCATAAGCCCCCACGGTCTTGCCGGAAACCCAGACGACCTTGCCTGATTTCTTGTCCAGCGCCACTCCAGCGCTTCCCATATTGACCACCACTGTCTCCCCCTCGATCAGCGCGGAGCTGGCACATCCCCAGGTCGGTATCTCCAGACCCAGTTCCCGGTTCAGTTGCTTCGACCAAATGACCGACCCCTTCGCCGCGTCCAGGCAGAACAGGTCCCCTTTCCGGCTGAACGTATAGACACGGCCATCCGCTACCGTCGGCGTCGCGCAGGCCCCCCCCTCGAAGTTCTTTGGGTCGAGCGCGCAGGGATAGGAATGGTGCCAGACGACTGCGCCCGTGTGCGCGTCCAGGCAAAACGTCGAATCGGTGTTATTGGCGTTGCCCATCGTATACACGTGCTCGCCGCTGACTGAAAAGGAAGCGAACCCGGTGCCGACGGAGGCCTTCCAGAGCTTCTTCGGCCCCTCGGCTGGCCATTGGGCCTGCCAGCCTGTCTCCTTGGAAATGCCGTTCAGGTCCGGCCCGCGCCAGCGGTACCAATCCGCCCCGCTGGCGCCGGGGGCTCGGTCTGGAATCAGTGCGAGCAATCCGATCG
>Ga0118677_10005950_pt1 | contig 21013 bp, 20 predicted proteins | sample AliMusrvi5mmetaG_FD_86154 | JGI IMG/M metagenome (GOLD analysis project Ga0118677, IMG submission 86154)
GTTCGGGAGCAGGCAAATTATTGAGAGAATTTCAGATAAGGCAATAAACGAATCAGTGAATCTTTGGTCATGACAGTTGAAAGTTCATCTGCCGATGAGAATTTTCCCGTTTTGTCTCTTAGCTTAAATATTTTCCCTGCAGTTCTGAATCCGATGTAAGGGTGGCGTCCCAATTCCCTTATCGTTGAAAAATTGATATTAAAAGTTCTTACCCCTGACCGATCAATTGTAAAATACGGAGATACCGCCATGAAATTTTCTTCACGCATCCCGTAAATCTCTTTTAATTGTGAAACAGAATAATATCCCCCAAGCAGATCTCTGTAGCGAATTATTCTCGACGACAAGACAGGACCTATTCCAGGAATCGAAACCAATTGAAGCGAATCGGCACTGTTTAATTCGAAAGAGACCCTTTCCTGGATTGCCCTCCTTGCTAAAATATGCTCAGGGATAGTATCAGAATAAGTATTGTTACGGTATTTATTCTTTCCATTCCTCACCTCGCTACCCGGAAAAGCCGGCTTTGCCGGGATTACGATAAATGATTCCAACTGTTCAAATATTCCGGAGGTCATTCCGTAAAGTCGTTTCACCCCCTCCTTATCCCTGAAAATCCCCCCTTTTCTGAGATAGTGTATCCAGTTGATCACTAACTTAGATGGTAACCCCATATTCACCAAACTTAAGGAATCGACCTTATTTGGATCAAAGGCCACAGCATGAAGTTCACCGTTGACAGGTTGTTCACTCTTATTTTTCGCAAGATAGTTCTTAACTTCTACTTCCCACTTTGAGAAATCGGGCTGATCAGGGTGTACAATCAGTGGAATTAATCTGCCAATTAAAATGATCAGGAAGATGATCAGGAGCAGGATTACTATTCCGTTTCGTTCTTTTCTCGAGAAACTAAATAATTCATGCATCCATCTGCTTTTCATACTACTCTATTTTCAGACATTCAGAAATAAAAGGTAAATACAAAATCATCAGAACATTCGTCCAACAGCATTCTTACCTCATCAGGTATACTTTTATAAATCAGAGATGATCAAAATGGATAACCTATTGCAAAAGCCAGATTAATATTGTCCTTTTTGAACAACTGATGAGCAGGGATCCAGCGGGCCCCTTCATCCAGAGAAGGATCATGAAGTTTAATTCCAAGATCTACTCTAAGTATCACAAACGAAAAATCGTATCTCAATCCCATCCCGGTACCAACGGCAATCTCCTTATAAAATCTTAATAACGAGAATTGAGTACCCGGCCGGTTATCTTTTAAGGACCAGATATTCCCCGTATCAACAAAAAATGCACCTTCGAAAGGTCCAATCATGGCAAAGCGGTACTCGGCATTTGCCTCCAGTTTAATATCACCCGACTGATTGGGAAATTCATTGGAATTGGCCTTATAGGAACCCGGGCCAAGAGTCCGAACGGGCCAAGCCCTGATTCCATTTGCACCTCCTGTAAAGAATTTCCTTTCGAACGGAACCTGGTCGGAATTTCCAAACGGTACAGCAACACCAGAAAAAGCTCTGAATACCACAGTATTATATTTATCTATCAATATGCCTTTCCGGTATTCAAAATCACCTTTAAGGTATTGAGCAAATGACGTTCCGAGAAAATGGTATTTTAAACTACCCAATGAATCACTTGGATGAAGTGTACGATCAAACAGCTTACTTATCCCATACAAAAAGGTACCTGCAGTTTCAAATGAAGCCCTCAAATAACTATAATCCGACCGTTTCTGCATATTCTGGTTACTTCTTGTAAAGCTATAATTCCAGGCAGTTATCGTATGATCTGTATAGGAACTCTTGATATAAAGATTCTCAATTCGGGAAACAAAAGCCGAATCATAGGCAAACATCTTTACCATATTGAGATCAAGAAAATTTATTCTGTGAGTCGTAAAATCGGATGTTTTCCATTGATATCCCAGACTTGCCCTGATTATCGTCCTGGTATAGTCTGGACGACGCTGATAATTATAGGAGAGGTTCATCAGGGTTTGAGGTGTTGAAAAGCGGAAAAGCTGCTTCGTTTTTAAAGGAGCCAGAAACTTTGGAAGGGTAATTCTTGTCTCGACGCCTGACTCAAAAGTGTGAAATGTCGTTGCAGAATCGCCTTTCCCGTAATTTTGTTTTTCAGTAGCACCAAGCAATACCACATCAAGCAATTCGCCACCTCCAAAAATATTCTTATGCTGATACCCAAGATTTCCTGCAACACCCAGGTTTCCCAGTGAGTTTGTCCCTTCAAGTGAAACGGAATAGGATTGTCGTACTGAAGGTGTGAGCTGTATAACGCAGTCGAGCGTTGGATTTCCCAATGAATCGGGTTTGTTGGTTTCAATAAAGCGAATATTGATCAGTTTGAATAATCTCAAAGAAAACAGATCGTTGTAAGTCCTTTCGACCAGATCAACACTATAATAACCGTTATCCCCAATGTGATTCATATTCATCAGTAGTTCGGGACTATACCTCATCTTGCCTCTGGATATGAAAAATTGATTCCCAATCCTTAATGTATCATTTTTCCTTTCCTGGTTATCTCCTCTATTCTCAGCAAAAAGCTGTTTTTCAGACTCATAGTTGGTATAAAAATAAAAGTTTCGGAGAGTATACTTCTGATGATCTCTTTCAACCTGCTGGGCAGGATCGTCGGAGATATTTTCTTTTTCAACCACCAGTTTTAAGTTTACACTTCGGGGAGCTTTTAAAGTATCGGCTTCGAAATAAATCTCATTTTTATTAGCATGGTAAAATCCCATGTTCTGGAATCCTTTTAACACACGCTTACTTTCATTAGATAAAACATCGGTATCAAATGGCCCATTCACTCTGATTAGTGATTTTATTGAATCCCCATTAATTGCCCGATTGATTGATCCATCCCGAATTTCAGTTTTATAGGATTTGATCAGATGGGGTGCATTAGCAACAATCGTATAATGAACTTCTACCTTTTTATTTTTTTTATAAACTACAGAATCTGTGACCTTTGCACGATAATATCCCTTGTTGTGCATATACCGGGTAAATTCTTCAGTCGATTTTTTTGTGAGATCAGGATTGTAAATAACAGGAGCCTCTCCGATTCGTTTAAATATCCCATCCTCACTTTTAGAACTTGAAATGTTATAAAGTCCAAGGTGAAACCGCCAAAAACCAAGTATTCTGGTATTGGGCCGCTGCTTCTGATAGGTCTTTAATTCAATTTTATTGATCGAATTATTATCCACCAAAATCTTCGACTTCAACAATAAATATTGATTATCAGGAACATATTTGGTTAGACGACATGAATATAATAGTGTAACCGCCAGGGCGATCACAAATATTCCATTCTTATATTTAGGTTGAAATCTCAAATTCGAAATAGTATTAAAACTTAAGCAAAGATAATTAACCTGACAAATTAAAAATGGATTATTTTTGGGATGTTCCAAATCAATCATCCTAAGTGCTGTCAAAAAATAAAATAAAGCTGATCCGATCGCTTGAACTGAAGAAAAACAGGTCAGTTAATGGATTATTTGTGGCTGAAGGGAAAAAACTAATTCTCGATCTGTTCCAATCTGAAATTGTTGTATCTGAGGTTTTTTGCACAAAAAATATGGCCAAAGAGATCCTTTCACCGAATTCAAAAATTAAAATTGAGATTGTTGAAAAGGAAGATCTTTCCCGGATAAGTTTCTTGAAAACCACACCCGAGATTATTGCTCTATGTGAGATCCCCAAATCTGTAATCAACTGGAATGAACTAAAAGATGACCTTACACTTGTTCTTGACGAGATCCAGGATCCCGGGAATATGGGTACTATTGTTAGGCTTGCAGACTGGTTTGGAATCAGAAATATTATTTGTTCTGAAAGCTGTGCTGACTTGTATAATCCCAAAGTAGTGCAATCGACAATGGGGGCTTTTGCAAGGGTAAAAGTGCATTATGTTGCTTTACCAGGGTTCCTAAAGCAGGCTAATCTGCTTCACATTCCGGTTTATGGCGCTTATCTGGAAGGTGAAAACCTTTATAAATCTGAGTTATCGGCAAGCGGATTAGTGGTTATGGGAAATGAGGGTAACGGCATATCCAACAATATTTCAGGATATATCTCTCGAAAAATCAACATTCCTTCCTTTCCTCCGGATGGAGTGACTTCGGAGTCATTGAATGTAGCAATTGCCACATCAGTAATTTGCTCAGAATTCAGAAGAAGAATTATCTGTAAAGATTAGCGATGCTTTCTGCAACACGTTCACCATCAACGGCTGATGACATAATTCCTCCTGAATAACCTGATCCCTCGCCACATGGGAAAAGTCTCCTGATCTGAACATGCTCCAGTGTCTGCATATCTCTCGGAATTCTTACCGGAGAGGAGGTTCTCGATTCAACCCCAAGTATTGTCGCTTCGTTGGTGAGGTAACCTTTGGTCTTGCGACCAATCAGTCTGAACCCTTCCTGCAATCCCGTTCCAACAAGGCGGGGAAGCCATTCATGCAGGGGTGATTCGATTAATCCAGGCAAATAAGATGATTTCGGAAGATTTTGACTTCTCCGTCCGTTCACAAAATCTGAAAGGCGCTGTGAAGGTGCAAATTGAGTATTTCCAGCCATAGCAAAACATAGTTTCTCAATTTCTTCCTGAAAGCGGAGACCAACAAATATCTCCTGATTTTTACTGGTGGATGGCAGATCTCCAGGCCTAATTTCAATGACCATTCCGGAATTGGCAAAACGCCCACCCCTATCGGAAGGAGACATCCCGTTCACCACTAACTCCCCCGGAGAAGTTGCAGCCGGCACGATCACCCCACCGGGACACATACAAAAAGAGTAAACGCCCCGATCGTGAACCTGTTCAACAAATGAATAGGTGGCAGCCGGAAGGTACTCGCCTCTTTTAACACCATGATATTGAATTAAATCGATCATCTCCTGAGGATGCTCCACCCGCACTCCAACGGCGAATGACTTTGCCTCAAGGTGAAGCCTGTTTTCATGGAGCATTCTGTAAATATCTCTTGATGAGTGACCTGTCGCTAAAACTACGGCAATACCCTCCACTTTTGTTCCATCCTGAAGGACAACCCCTTTTGCCTCCTGATCACGGATAAGGAGATTTGTGATTCGCGAATTAAAATGGAACTCTCCCCCTGCATTTAGAATACTGTTTCGGACAGCAACTATGACGCGCGGCAGTACGTTCGTACCAATATGAGGATGGGCATCGATCAGAATTTCGTCCTGTGCACCATGGAAGTTCAGCACTTCAAGAATCTTCTGTACATCACCCCGCTTTTTCGATCGAGTGTATAGCTTGCCGTCAGAGAAAGTACCAGCCCCGCCCTCTCCAAATCCATAATTGGAATCAGGGTTAATAATATGTTCTCCATGAATGGCGGCAATATCGCGTTTGCGCTCACTTACCATTTTCCCCCGCTCGAAAATTACCGGTTTAAAACCAAGTTCAATAAGATGAAGTGCTGCAAATAAACCTGCCGGACCAGCGCCGACAATTACAACCTGAGGCTTGCTTGAAATATCCCTGTAATAAAATTGTTTTTTTTCAAGGGTGGGCATTGGTTCATCAATATAGAGATTTAGCCCAAGATTAAAACGGATATTTGAATTTCGGGCGTCAATAGATCTGCGGACAACAACGAGATGATTTATACGCCCGATATCAATTTTCAGGTTCTCCGAAACTATTTTTTTCAGCGCAGAATAATTATTAGCCTGAGCCGGAGATACTACAATATTAAGGTCTTTCTTCACGGGAATAAACAATTTAATAGATCGTTTACGTAATTCTCAAATAAAAGTTTACTTCACGGAAAAATAAAGTAATTTGGCTATTCAAAATAGAAAATCAAAGTGAAAATATTTGAGTTTAACTTTTTAAAAATATAACCATAATAGGGGATACTATTTGTGGCAGACTCCGTGTCATGCCGTATCAGGTTATTTAATCCATATGAAAAACGAAATTCAACAGTAAAACGGAAATATTCAAGGTAAGAATCGAGTCCCAGGCCAGATTCTGCATACCCTCCCCCTTTTTGCAAATGAACAACATTTTCTGAAATCCTTTTATTTTCAAGGTCATGCCGGTATGCAGCCCCCATATAAATGTAGGGTCTTAAATTCCGGTGCCGAAAACCTTTGTACCTGATTCCAAAAGGTAAGTCAACATAGGAGGATGGCGTAGAAAGATAGTTATTTTGAGAATTTCCATTCAATAAAGTAGTAGGAATAGTAACCTCAGGATACGAAAATTGTCTGTTACCCAACGACATGCCGGGGGTAAAACGGAGATCAAAATCACGGGCAAGTCGGTAATTAATCACCCCTCCTACAGTAAATCCGGGTAAGATGGTATAAACCTCGGCTCTTACAGTTTTCTTATTGCCATAAAGTGCAATTGCATCGCTAAGTATCTTATTCTTTTCAGGTGTTGGATCATTTACAAAAACAGGATTTTGCGTAACCTCATCGTAATTGGTAATCCGGTAATCCATCGTATTTAACCCGAGATAAAATCCGAAATGGAGTTTTCGGTCATCAAAGTAGGTAAGATTATCAAACCCTTTACGCTGGCCAAAGGTCCGCATTGATCCCGCGATCAAAGGCAAAAAAAACAGAAAATATTTTAGCTTAGATAAATTCAATATCAGTTATTTTAATCACAAATTACTTTATTCCTGTATAAATTGTTGTAACACCAAACGTTTGCCGGTATTGCTTTGTTTGTTTGAAACCGCATTTTACCAGAATAGAGAGAAATTCCTCCCCATCAGGAAAATTTTCAACTGATTCGGGAAGATACCGATATGCCGACCGGTCTTTCGAGAATAACCTGCCAAAGAAAGGGAGAATATAGAAGGAATAGAAAGTATAAAATTGTTTTACCGGAAATTTTTTCGGCTTTGAGAATTCAAGAATACATACAATACCTTCGGGTTTAAGAACGCGGAAAATTTCATTTATTCCAACAGGAAGATTTTCAAAATTACGAACTCCGAAGGCAACAGTTACAGCATCGAATGAATTGTCTGCAAAGGCAAGATCCTCGGAATCACCCTTTTGAAGCGTAATGCGATTTTCTGCACCCAAAGCCTCAATTTTTGCTCTGCCCACAGTGAGCATCTCCTCCGATATATCGACACCGACGATCTCCTTTGCCCCTGTTTTCAGTGATTCAATGGCAAAATCTGCAGTTCCGGTGGCGACATCAAGAATCCTGACGGGTGAATGTTTCATCACGAGGCGGATTGCATTCTTTCGCCATACTTTATCGATTCCAAATGATAAAAAATGATTCAGAAAATCATATTTTGGTGCGATGTTATCAAACATCTCAGCAACCTGGACTTTTTTCCCTTTTGCTGAATTACTGTAAGGTGTTATAACTGTCATAAGGATTAATCCATGAATTCGCCTACGATTCCCTTGTCAACAAATCCATAAGATTTATCGTCTATCCTGATTTCACCCTTTGTGACATGTCCAAGTGTCATAACCGGAATTTTATGATCAAATAAGAAATCGACAAATTCATTCTCTTTATCTTCTTCAACCGTCACAACAATCCGTCCCATACCTTCACCAAACAAAAAGGCATCAGTTCTTACCTCGGCATCCGTTGTTATGTCAAATCCCAATTCATTCGGCAGTGCATCGCGCAAAAGGGTAAAAAATAATCCTCCAATCCCAACAGGACTCGCAGAAACGATCAGATTATTCCTGATCAGTTCTTTCATGGTAACAATTAGCTTGCTCTCAAAGCCGAGATTAAAGTGCATTAATGGCCAATCCTTAATTTCATGAAAGTTATCGAGATATTCTGATGCACTAATATCATTAAAAGAACGACCTATCAGCAAAATATTAAGCCCTTTTCGTTGTAGACCCGGAGCAAGTTCCTTTGTGCTGCTTTTAAGCCTTCCAACCAGGCTCACTATTAATGAAGGTGGCACAGCTCCTTCACTATTAGAATTATCATAAAAGATTTTCCAATTTGGGAATTGCAGGTTAAAAGCCGTTGCAGCTGCTTTGAGTCCCAGTCGTGAAGCCATTGCCATCTCCTCTGCCAATGGATTGGCAAAATCGACATTGTTAAGCGTTGCACTCATTGCCACAGGTTCAATGCCATAACAAACCAAACGTCGGGCAGCTTTCGCCACAAGAATTTGTGCAGCAACAAACGGATCTACAGCCAGTCGTTTATAATCAGCATAAATAATTTGAGATAAATAATTTCCCCCTTCGTCGATCTGAAAAATCCCTGCAGCACTAAGATCTTCTTTTCCTACAAGTTTCGAATCAATAGCAGCCGAGGCAAATTCACTAAATATAGTTACCGGCGATAAATGGGGAATTGCGATCATTGAATAGATAATATTCCGCAAATCTTCCGGTTCCGGGATCTGGTCGATGTTAAAGAATTTCGTTTCCGTTTCTGACATTTCTTTCAATTTATTTTTAAAACAAGACAAATTTAATGGTTTAAATTGAATGTAGACATTATTCAACCCTATTAATAGGCGTTTTATATTATTTTAGCGGATCAAATACATTTAGAAAATGGGGAAAATAGCATTGATCACCGGTGCAACCTCCGGAATAGGAAAGGCTGCAGCTCAAATTCTTGCATCAAACGGGTATGACTTAATTATTACAGGCCGTCGTGTAGAACTTCTTAAAGAACTGTCAGAAAAAATCAGAATTGAAACTGGTGCAGCGATAATTTCCTGCTGTTTTGATATCAGAGAATTGAATCAGGTCCAAAAAGCTGTTGATTCACTACCGGAGAATTGGAAGAATATCGATGTGCTGATTAATAATGCCGGTCTGGCTGTTGGGCTTGAACCTGTCAGTTCGGGAGTGCCTGATGACTGGGATCGTATGATTGATACCAATGTCAAAGGGTTACTATATATTACACGTTTGATCACTCCCGGAATGATTAAACGGGAATCGGGCCATATCATCAATCTTTCGTCGATTGCGGGCCACGAGGTTTATCCGAACGGAGCGGCATATTGCGGATCAAAACATGCGGTTGATGCAATAACGAAAGCGATGCGGATTGAATTGCTCCCGTTTGGGGTGAAAGTGAGTGCAATCAGTCCGGGAATGGTGGATACTGAGTTTTCGATCGTACGTTTCAAAGGAGACCAGCCGAGGGCAGAAAATGTTTACAAAGGTCTTACTCCCCTTTATGCCGATGATATTGCAGAGGGCATACTTTTTATGGTCACAAGACCCAAACACGTGAATATCGATGAAATGATCATTATGCCTACAGATCAGGCAAGTGCCCGTGACTATCGAAGAAGATGAACCATACAGAATCGGGTAAACGTTCTAAATAATTAATTACTTTTGCTTAAAATTAATGACATGAAGATTGAAGTATCAAATGGTGAAATAGCTGATAAACTGACAATTATTGAAATAAAAACAGAAAGAATATCAGATCCGTTAAAGCTGGCGAACCTCCGGAAGGAATTTGAAGTTCTGAATGAGGCAGTCACAGCAATCATAGACAAAAAACATCCCTTATATGTTGAATTATATACCATTAATAATCAATTATGGGATATCGAGGACCATATCAGGGACCTTGAACGTGTCCGGGACTTTGGTGATGATTTTATTCAGACCGCCCGGTCAGTTTACTTTATCAATGACAAACGGTCGGAGGTAAAACGCAAAATAAATGAGCTTACAGGATCTAACCTCTCTGAAGAGAAAAGTTACGAGAAGTACCAGTAGAAGATTTTAATCAGAAAGTTTCATGGTCTCAAAAGCGAGTTGCCAATGGCCAATTGCCAGTAGCTGTAGGCAATTCGCCAATAGCCTGTTACAATAAACTAAACAGAAAAGAAGAATCAGTTATCCGTATTAATCTATCAAAGAATCTTAAATAAGCATGAGGAAGATTATTGCATTCAGGTTATCCGCAATGGGCGACGTTTCGTTGACAGTTCCCGTTATTAAAGGGGTTCTAAATGAAAATCCGGATCTGGAAATAACGCTGGTTACTCGTGAATTTTTTGCTCCATTCTTTTATGATATTCCAAGGCTGCGCCTTGTATTTCCGGAACTTAAAGGAAAACATAAGGGTTTAACCGGACTGCTAAGACTTTATACAGATCTTAAAAAATTGGGACCATTTATTGCAGTGATTGATCTGCACGGGGTAATCCGCACCAGGATTCTCTCCTTTCTTTTTAGAAAATCGGGAATTCCGGCATTTTCAATCGATAAAGGGAGAAAAGAGAAAAAATTCCTGATCAAATCGAGGTATATCAGAATGTTAAAGCATACAACAGCAAGATACCTTGAGACTTTTGCAGCTGCCGGGTTTAAAGGACAGATTAGTAAATCGCCTTATCTGAATATCGGGGAAGAGTCAAGGCTAAATGCCGCTAATTTTGTTTTAAATAATGAGCTTAAGCCTGGTAGTATAATCATTGGCCTGGCTCCTTTTGCCACATTTCAACCCAAAATGTGGGGAGTACAAAATTTCAGGGAATTGGTGTCGCTCATCAATGCTGAACATCAAGCCGAATTTCTCCTATTTGGGGGTGGGGCTGAGGAAATCAGAAAGTTGGAAGAGTTCCGGCAATACAGCCCAAATATTCACGTTGTTGCCGGAAAGCTTGCGCTGTCGGATGAGCTGGCATTGATCCGTAAACTCGACCTGATGATCTCCATGGATTCTTCAAACATGCACTTGGCAGCATTATCCGGCATACCGACAATTAGCATCTGGGGCAGCACCCATCCCGCTTTTGGTTTCTATGCCCTTGGTCAACCAACTGAATATCACATGCAAACACCGGCCAGTTCATTGAAGTGCCGACCTTGTTCGGTATTTGGAAACAAACCGTGTATTTATGCAATTCCTAAGTGTATGGAAATGGTCAAACCTCAGGACGTCTATAATAATCTCCTGAAATTTAATCTTTTAAAAATAAAAGAGAAAAAACCGTCTTGAAACCCTAAGATCCATTAAAGGCTATCTTCCAATCTTAAATGTATTTGTGAAAAATCCTATCCTCATAACTCCAGTCAAAGATTCGCTTAAAACCACACGTGAGGTGATCAGGTCTTTGCGTTCGATGAAACAGGAGATTCCCTATTTTGTCTTTGACGATTTCAGTTCAAGAGAAACAAGGCGCTGGCTTGAAGAAAATTCGGTAGCTTTTGGCTACAAGGTCATTGGTCTTGAAAAATACACCAATAAAACATCGCCAAACTACAGAACTACGCTGATTCTTGCTCAGAAAATTGCCCTTGAAAATGGTGCTAATCTTGCAATCGTTGAATCAGATGTTTTTGCCCGAAATGAGACTATTCTGGGGCTCAATAAACTCGCAGAAGAACTGACCGACGCTGGGATGGTGGGTTCTGTAACGATTGACAATACGGGAGAAATAAATTTTCCCTATACCTATGCTGCTGCAATTGACAAACCTTCCATATTTGCATCAGCAAAAAGCCTGAGTTTCTGCTGTACTATCCTAACATTAAGAATGCTTGAGAAATTTGATTTCAACGAGCTGCCTCAAAATCTGGATTGGTTCGACGTTTTTATATCCCGCAAATCGCGACTGTTGGGATTCGGAAATTATGTGGTTAAAGACCTGCCGGTCATTCATAAGCCCCATAGCAGCAGACCATGGAAACAACTAAAATATAAAAATCCGGTATTGTACTATCTTAAAAAGATCATCAATCATCGTGACCGAATTTGAAAACTAATCTGATCAGCTTCTTAAATTTATCGTGTCTGCGGCGACTTGCCTTGTTTTGCTGATCGAGGGCAATAAGGACTTTCATCGCTTTTCCTGCATCTCTATGACATAGTAAAGCATACTCAGATGCCAGCAGTTCGAGGGTTTGCCGGTTGGTACTCAGTTGCCTGAAATTGTATAACCCACGCTCAAAACTGATTGGACCAAAACTCATCCTGTTAAGATCTACAATTTTAAATTCATATCCATTATCCTTTTTACAGATCAGAGTATTGCCCGGAGAATAATCAAGATGAAAGATATTATTTAGATGCAATTGTTCATAGGTAAATCGAACCCAATCACGTAAAATGGCGTCATGATCTGCAACTTGATAATTCAAAACTTCGCGGAGGGTGAACTCATAATCATAATGAACAGATGCATAAAAACTTTCCTTCAGCAAACCCTTTTCCATACAATCAATATATCCTATTGCTGCCGGTGTGGCAACTCCTGTTGCCATGAACTTTCGGGCATAACGGAACGAACGGGCAGCCTTTGATCCCCTGAAATAGACATAAACAATCCGGTTGATCAGATTCGGAACCTTAAAGGCTTTCACATTAATCCTGTAATTTCCTGCAGTGAAAACTTTAACCTCATTTCTTGACTTGAAAATTGTTTCTCCTGACCGGGAAAAATTGGTTGGTAATTGGCTGATCCATTCTTCTAATTCCCTGAATTCAGGGGCAATCTCACATTTTATTTTCATATTTTTCCTCTGAATTGATTAGTTAGTCTCACCAAATAATAAATTACATCAGTTATTGATTCATAAATCCCTGATCTCTCAAAACTCCAAGCAACATATTTGAGAAGGTCACATTATCACTTTTCTTGTATCTGATATCCGTATATACCTGAGCCAAAGACTTTTTACTGTTTTCTGCAACAAAATTTCTGTTATCAGAGCGGTTTTCCTTATTTTGATATAACCGGTGGATATCGTTACCGGAATAATCTTTATAAAACTCATTATGGACAATCGCGTCAAGTGGCAAACGGTCTATCTTTTCAGGATCCTCATCCGGCCAGCCAATTGTCAGTGTGGTAACTGGGACAACTCCTTTGGGAAGTTTCAGAATATCAATGATTTTGGCGGCAAGATAAGTTGTGGTCCCAAGATAGCAAGTGCCGAGGCCTTCGCTTTCGGCAGCTATAACGACATTTTGCGCAACGAGTAAGGCATCAATTGCCGCCGTCACAAAAGAAAGAAAATTATCGTATCCGGGATTTGCATCATTTAATTCGCACCATTTATTAAACCGGTTAAAATCGGCACAGATGGTAAGAACCAATGGGGCATTTACGACCATAGGCTGATTAAAATGGCAGGGAGCCAACTCCTTTTTATTGGCGGAATCCCTGGAAACAATTATACTGTACAGCTGCATATTGCCGGTTGTTGCAGCCCTGCACCCGGCTTCAAGGACCTTTTCAAGGATTTCATCCGTTACCAAAGTGTCTTTGTATTTTCGGATTGTTTTATGCGCCAATAACTGCCCGATCATATTTCAAATATTTTGTGGCTGCAAAGATAGAAAACCATTTTTTCGAAACCGATAAACAATTTGATTTTGCACACCATTATTTAATCTGATGTTGCAATAATCGTTTCAATTGTCAAAATTTAATCCTAAGTTAACAATTTGTAAAGAACCATCGTTTTAAGGGCAAAATCCTTGACAAAATCAATTTTAAATTGTTAGTTTTGCGCTGAAATTTAAAGGAGGTTCGATTCATTCTATAATTCTCAAAACGAATAAATTATGTCTAAAATTAAAATTGGTATTAACGGTTTCGGCCGTATCGGCCGACTGGTTTTCAGAGCAGCTGTCGACAGAAGTGATGTAGAAGTTGTTGGCATCAACGACCTTATTGATGTTGAATACATGGCTTATATGCTTAAATACGATTCAACTCATGGTCGTTTCGCAGGAACTGTTGCTGTTGAAAACGGTGCATTGATAGTTAACGGCAAAAAAATCCGTGTTACTTCAGAAAGAAACCCTGCAGATCTTAAATGGGGTGAAGTTGGTGCTGAATACGTTGTTGAATCAACAGGCTTATTCCTTGAAAAGTCTAAATGCCAGGCTCATATTGACGCTGGTGCAAAGAAAGTTATTATGTCTGCCCCTTCAAAAGATGATACCCCTATGTTTGTTATGGGTGTTAACAACCTGAAGTACACATCTGATATGAACTTTGTATCAAATGCTTCATGTACCACTAACTGTCTTGCTCCTATTGCAAAAGTATTGAACGATAATTTTGGAATTATCGAAGGTTTGATGACCACTGTTCATGCTACAACTGCAACTCAGAAAACTGTTGACGCGCCTTCAGCCAAAGACTGGCGTGGTGGCCGTGGTGCTGCTCAGAATATTATCCCTTCATCAACCGGAGCAGCAAAAGCTGTAGGTAAAGTTATTCCTGAATTGAACGGAAAACTTACCGGTATGGCTTTCCGTGTACCAACACCTGATGTATCAGTTGTTGACCTTACTGTCCGTCTCGAAAAACCAGCTCCTTACAAAGTAATCTGCGAAGCAATGAAAGCTGCTTCAGAAGGTGAATTAAAAGGAATTCTTGGTTATACCGAAGATCAGGTTGTTTCAACCGATTTTCTTACCGACCCACGCACATCGATCTTCGATGCAGGTGCAGGTATCGGTCTGAATGACCATTTTGTAAAAGTTGTTTCATGGTACGACAATGAGTGGGGTTATTCAACTAAAGTTGTTGACCTGGTTGCTCACATGTACTCTGTAGACCATAAATAATCGGATTTATCCGTTTAAATAAATTTGAAAACCTGTCGGATGATCCGGCAGGTTTTTTTTGTATATTAATAAAGGAATCGAGGCAATTATTATGATCAAACTTATTTCCTTATTTATGAACGTTGCATTTATCAAATATTATCAAAAGACAATCAACTACAAATAAGGTAATAAGGTTTTGGATTGTGAGTTTGAATTTTCTACTGAAGTTGCCATCGAAAATAAGTTTAAAGAAAAAGCACTGACTCACTAAGTCACATATCTCAGTCTCTCAATCTCCCCCTCTCTCCCTCCTGTTTTCAAATCCCCCCTCCGTTTTGATTGCCTGGCTTATCCTTCTTCCTTTTCAAGGCATCGAGCGTCTGATCGACTTGATCGCCTATTTTCAGCCCGGCCTCTCTGGCTTTCTTTAATAACTCATCAGCCTGAACCTCAGCTTTCGATCTGAAAGCTTCTATTTTTGCTTCCATCTCGCCACTGTGAAATTCATCGGCCTTCGTCTCCATAAAATTCTCCACTTTGTCAAATAAACCTGAGATTTTTCCAAATGAATCACTGCTTCTGGCATTGCTCAATTTTTCTGCAACAAAATTTTCTGCCTTATCTGCAAAGTCTTTGCCCTTTTCAATCAACTTATCAGTAAAATCCTGATCCTCTTTTCCTGTTTTACCTTCTTTGTTTTTATCCTCGTCACTCATTTTATTTTGTATTGGTTTTACATGATGCTTCAATCCTCTAAATTATAAATATATTTTCCAAAATCATAATGCTTATATTTGGCGGTTGAATGTTTGCCAGTAAACAGTTGCAAACTGCCGACCGCATATGTTAAACTCTATTCATCAATATAAATGAGTGAAAATAGAATTTGTCAATTATTTGGAATAAAATACCCGGTAGTGCACGGGGGAATGGTCTGGTGTTCAGGCTGGAGACTGGTATCCTCGGTAAGTAATTGTGGCGGACTGGGATTAATTGGGGCAGGGTCAATGCATCCTGAGCTACTCAGGGAACACATCCGCAAAACAAAACTTGCCACTGAAAATCCGTTCGGGGTCAATATTCCTTTGCTATACCCCGAGATTGAACGTCTCATTGCTGTTATTATTGAAGAAAAGATTAAAATCGTTTTTACCTCAGCCGGATCACCAAAGAAATGGACATCCATATTGCATGACCATGGGATTGTTGTTACTCATGTTGTATCATCGGCCTCGTTTGCAACCAAAAGTGAAGAGGCTGGTGTTGATGCCATAGTTGCAGAAGGATTCGAAGCAGGCGGACATAACGGACGCGAGGAGACTACTACTTTAGCGTTGATCCCTTCAGTCCGTCAGGCAACTTCTCTCCCTTTGATCAGTGCCGGGGGAATAGCGACAGGCAGGGCAATGCTGGCGACCATGATTTTAGGAGCCGATGGGGTGCAAATTGGTTCGCGATTCGCAGTTTCCAATGAATCATCTGCACACCAGAACTTCAAAGAGTACGTTGTCAATTCCCATGAAGGCGATACCCTCTTATCAATAAAAAAATTGGCTCCGGTTCGTTTGCTCAGAAATAAATTCTTTGATTTGATCCGCGCTGCTGAAAGCAATGGCGCATCGGGCGAAGAGCTTCAAGAAATTCTGGGTAGAGGACGGGCAAAAAAAGGAATTTTTGAAGGCGATTTGGAGGAAGGCGAACTTGAGATCGGTCAGGCCGCCGCATTTATCGATAAAATTCTTCCGGTTAATCAAATTATGAGCGATCTTATTAAAGAATATAAATTAGCACTGAACGAATTACAAAATCAATCAGTATACCAATTCGATAACGAATGATTCTATTTGAAAAAACTACCCTCGCAAACGGGCTTCGGGTAATTGTACACAACGACAATTCTACCCCGTTTGTAGCGGTAAATGTATGTTACAATGTTGGAGCAAAACACGAGGATCCCGAAAGGACCGGTTTTGCTCATCTTTTCGAACATCTCACCTTTTGCGGGTCACAGGATGTTCCCGACTTTGATATACCGGTACAAAATGCTGGTGGTACAAATAATGCCTTCACAACCAATGATATCACGAATTACTACATCACAGTTCCAGCCAACAATATAGAGACTGCCCTGTGGCTGGAATCGGATCGGATGATGGGTCCCAAATTCACAAAGAAAGGGATGGAGGTTCAGCGTAACGTTGTGATCGAGGAGTTCAGACAACGTAATCTTAATAAACCTTACGGCGATGTGTGGCACCTGCTCCGTGACCTGGCCTTTAAAGTTCATCCCTATCGCTGGCCGACAATAGGCCTGATTCCGGAGCACATCGAAAAAGCTACATTGGAGGAGGTAAAAGATTTTTTCTTTCATCATTATGCTCCAAACAACGCAGTTCTGGTAATTTCAGGGAATATTGCACCCGACCTCGCTTTTCAACTGGCAGAAAAATGGTTCGGCGATATCCCTCACCGGGAATTAAAAAACGGTTTGATCATCCCTGAGCCATTACAAACTGCCGATCGCGAATTGACCGTGCATCGTGATGTGCCTATCGATACATTTTATCTGGCCTGGCACATGAGTTCACGGCTGGACCAGGACTTTTACGCCGCTGATCTCCTTTCTGATATTCTTTCAGGCGGAAATTCCTCGCGTATTGAAGAGCATCTTGTAAAAGGGGAAAAACTATTTACAGAAGCTGACGTCTTTTTGAGCGGTGAAAATGATCCGGGATTATTTGTTGCCACCGGCAAACTAAATAACGGTGTCGATTTTGAGTTTGCCAAAAAGAGGATGGTCGATGAGGTGATGCAAACCATCGACTCATTTATCACACCACACGAGCTCGAAAAAGTACAGAATAAGGTAGAGGCGGAATTGCTTTTTAACGAGATTGGATACCTTGAAAAGGCGATGCAGCTTGCAGCCTATGAAATTCTCGGTGATGCAGCGCTGATCAATCAACAGGCAGAGCACTACCGTCTGGTTACACCGGAAGAGATCCGGCGGGTTGCGACAGGGATTCTGCGCCGCGGAAATTGCAATACCCTGAACTATTTATCCTTAAAAAAGTAATTCATGATTCTGAAAAAAGATATTCCACCGAAGATATGGGGCGTCGAGCGCGTAGAATACATCGAGCCCGGCCGGCACCACCTGAGCAATGGTGTTGAACTATTCACACTCAACAGCGGAGACCAGGAAGTGGTCAAAATTGACCTCTCCTTTAATGCCGGAAGCTGGTACGGTTCCTCCCGGTTAGACGGCACAATGGCTGCTCTAATGCTTCAGGAAGGGACGACAAAATACAAGGCGAGTGAGATTGCCAATATCATCGATTTTTACGGGGCGCAATTTACTTCTGTCTCGTCATACGATAACAACTATGTTTCGCTCCTTTCATTGAAAAAATATCTTCCAAAATTGCTGCCGCTGATTTCAGAGCTCATCCGGGATGCATCTTTTCCTGAAGAAGAGTTTGAAATATTACGACAGAAGAAGAAACAGCGGGCAATTGTCGACGAAGGGAGAGTCAGTTTAATAGCCCAAAAGAGTTTTCTGCGCAATTTATTTGGTGATGGACACCCCTACGCCCCGGTCAACTCCCCTGATTTCTATGATACCATCTCACTCGAAGCGGTAAAATCACATTATAAAAAATTTTACCGGCCCGACCGGATGGCAATCACTGTTTCCGGTTTTGTCGATGAAGAGGTCATCCATCTCATTAAAGATAATTTCAGTTCAACCTGGGGCGATAAAAACTTCACCGGGCAGAATAATAACTTTGTTTTGCCAGTTGCTGAAAAAATGAAGTTTATCGAAAAAGTGGGTGCTAATCAGAATGCACTGGCAATAGGTAAGCTTTTCCCAACCCAGAATCATCCCGATTTTCCGGGACTGAAATTGCTCTGTACGATATTAGGAGGTTATTTTGGATCGCGTCTGATGTCAAATATTCGGGAAGAGAAGGGATACACCTATTCGATTCATGCTTCACCAGTCTCCTTTCTCCATCACGGAGTTTTCCTGGTTTTCGCGGAAGTAAAAACGGATAAAACAGATGAGACTGTAACTGAGATCTTCCGTGAGATAGAAATACTCCGCAATGAACTTATATCCGAAGAGGAGCTTATTCCGATTCAAAACTATCTGCTGGGTAGAATTCTCGAAGATTTTGACGGACCATTTTCACGTGCACAAACATTCGCCTCACTCAGAGAGGCCAACCTCGATTTTAAATATTACGACAAACTGATTCATACGATTAAAACAGCAACACCTTCAGAGATCAGGGAACTTGCTCAAAAATACCTCGATCCTGAGTCGATGAGTACGATTATTGCAGGGACGAGATAATTTGAAAATTTGAAAATTTGAAAATTAAAGCTCTGCTCACCAAATTCCCCGGCAAGGTTACAAATGATAGTACTAAATCACCCAAAGTTTCTGCTTACAGAAGTTTTTTTACCAACTGCCAGCTGCTAATTGCCAACAGCCAGTAACCAGCAGCCAGCAGCATTTCCTATAAATTCACTCTTTTATCAATGAGGTACTGGTTACGTTCTGCGGAGCTGCGGGAGATAAGTTCCCCCAGGAATCCTGCAAGGAACAGTTGCGTTCCCATCAGCATGGAAGTAAGTGCCAGGTAAAAATAGGGATCCTGTGTAATGCGTTCAATACGAATACCATGCGACAGGCTGATCAGTTTGTAAACTCCAATCCAGGTAACTGCCAAGAAGCCAAAAAGGAACATCAGTGATCCAAGTGTGCCAAAGAGGTGCATTGGCCGTTTCCCAAAGCGTGATATAAAGGAGATGGACATCAGGTCGAGGTATCCGAATATGAAGCGGCTGAGGCCAAATTTCGTGACTCCGTACTTGCGGGCCTGATGTTGCACTTCGCGCTCACCAATCTTCGAAAACCCTGCCTGTTTGGCCATATAAGGGATGTAGCGGTGCATCTCCCCGTAAACTTCAATACTTTTTATCACTTCGAGTCGGTAAGCTTTCAAACCACAGTTAAAATCGTGCAGCTTTATACCTGTGACCCAACTGGCGGTCGAATTGTAGAGTTTACTGGGAAGGGTTTTAGAAAGCGGGTCATACCGCTTTTTTTTCCATCCTGAAACAAGATCAAAACCCTGTTCGGTCACCATCTGATAAAGTCCAGGTATTTCGTCGGGACTATCCTGCAGATCGGCATCCATGGTAATGACCACATCCCCCTTTGCCTCCTCGAAGCCGGTATGCAGAGCAGCTGATTTGCCGTAATTTCTTCTGAAGCGCACCCCTTTCACGAAAGGATCATCCGCAGAAGCTTTTTCGATCCACTGCCATGAACCATCGTTACTGCCATCGTCAATAAGAATAATTTCGTATGAAAATTGATTTTCGTCCATCACCTTTGTAATCCATCGAAGTAACTCAGGTAATGACTCAACTTCATTATAAAGGGGGATGATAACTGATATATCCATCTGGGTGTATTAAGGCATCAACGATTATTCAACCCCATGGAAGGGATCGGTTGACTGTTTTTTAAAGAATATTGCGAGTATTAATGAAAATATAAAACCGGTGAAGGTGACTCCTAAAATCTGGCCAAGCGAAAAGGTGAGCGGCGTCAAAACTTTCCGGTACATGGCCATTATAGTTTCCGTTTGACTATCTGCTACGCCGCTTTTTAAGATCTGTTCTTCCATGACGCCAAAAAGCTTGTCGAGGAGGTTTTTATCAACCAATTTGAAAAGCACAAAAGAGTAAAACGCTACGATAAGAGAGGCAAATAACGATTGCAAGGTACCAAGGCCTAGCGCTTGTCCGTAGGAAAGTCCTGCTTCCTGGTGATTATCGCCATAGGTTCGCATTGCCCAGAGGATTCCTCCAAAGGTAATAGCATAGGAGATATAGCCACTGGCATTTGAGAATGGGGTGCCCATCACATAAAATATAACTGAGTTCAAAATAAGGGCCAAGCCCATATAAAGGCCATAACTCATGGCCATCGGTGTAACAGAATCGCTTTGGTTTTCCATAACTGCACTGGTTTTACTGCAAACATATAACAAATATTGCTTATTTACATTAAATTCAATAACGAAATAGCAAGGTGGGTATTTTGTTTCTAAATTTAAGACATTGACACAAAATCGTTTAAATAATTATATTCAAAAAAAGCGCACTAAATTTTCTTTTTATTTGGTACAAGAGGTTTTTTTCATACTTTTGCGCCGGGTAAGTCCTGCACGACCAGCTCCTGTTGAACCCCCCCAGGGCCGGAAGGCAGCAAGGGTAGATGGTCGTAGCGGTGCGATGCAGGTAGCTTACCCACTTGCCGAATTAGCTCAGTTGGCCAGAGCACGTGATTTGTAATCTCGGGGTCGTCAGTTCGAATCTGACATTCGGCTCATCTAGTT
>Ga0118677_10005951_pt1 | contig 21012 bp, 14 predicted proteins | sample AliMusrvi5mmetaG_FD_86154 | JGI IMG/M metagenome (GOLD analysis project Ga0118677, IMG submission 86154)
TAGTGTAGCGAGGGGGAATGCTGGTGATTGATCCATCGGTAATCCTCCATTGGTTATAAGAAGGGTACCGATTGTAGCAGATCACTTTTATGGTGTCATGGCAGGCTTGCCGAAAAGACACAATTCAACCAAAAATCTCTATGCAAGTCCTTAACCGGACATTACTGAGAAATTCACGAATAAATTTGCTGTTAACCGATCCAACGCATAAGAAATTGCTCGTATTCACAGAAGGATTGTTAATTGTACTTCCACCAAAAACCTTTGCCTTAACCAAAAGCTTTTCTGCACCAAGTTTTAGCATTTCATTCATAAGTAACTCCATGGAGTGTATGCCATATCGACCCGCTTCAGTCTGAGTCATTGGTATATTCCTGGCGTATCGCTGATGGCTCAACATAAAATAGTTCATGCCTATGACCTTGTTTATCGGATCAAAAAGGCATGCTGACACACATGAGCCAAGAAGAGTAGAAATAGTCACTGGAGTATTAGATGCAAAATATTCACCTGGATCGAGAATAACCCGCCGGTGGTGGTCAATTTTTTCGGTTCGCATCAAAGAAGGAGTGTCTGGTTATTAAAGAGACAAACGCAAACAGCAAGCGCATAACTAGCCATATTGAATAGAGATAGTTCCTTAAGCGAATTTGAACCATCCTCGAATTACTGTCGCTACCAATGTCCGAAAATGATTGCTTGTTTATAAATTGGACTTTTCTGCATCAAGTATCTTCCGGACCAAAGCAGCGATGTCCTGCCTGGCCAGAGGTTTCATTGCGAACCCTTTGATTCCTAAAAGTTTTGCCTTTTCTTCCGACATGACACTGCTGTAGCCGGTGCAGAGAATGATCGGCATACCCGGCCGAATCTGTAGCATGCGCCGAGCGAGATCGCTTCCCGTCATGCCAGGCATAGTTTGATCGGTGATAACCAGGTCGAACTGGTCTGGTTGATTCTGGAAAGTACTTAAAGCCTCAATGCTGTTTCTCCTGACCGTCACCCGGTATCGTAAAAGGGGTTGAGGAGATTGACGAGAAGGTTGATGTCGGCAGGCGTATCATCTCCTCGACTATCATGTTTCATCAGTGAACCCCTTTGCAAAAATATTGCAAAGCAACCGTGAAATCAAATGTCTGCAATGCATTGCTTATCTGCTTCAGTTCCGCTGGAGTAAAATGGTCGCCCATCAGGCCTTGGTTGTTCTCCCACAATTCAATAGCCTTAAAATCACCTTTGCCAAGGAGTTCAGCAAATGCTTGAAGCCAGGCTACATCCACGATTCTGTTCCTACTTAGAGAGACCTTCTCATCTGATGTTTGAGCGCTTGTCGACTTTAAATACTCGCTTAGTACCTCCACGAGTAAAGTATACGGTTTCTCCAACTGATGAATCTGCCCTGCGGGGTCACTTCCCATTCTAAAAGCTTCCTCTATCAATGCCATGGCATCTTTCATTTCCTTGGCTCCGATCGCACCAAACATCCCTCTGAGCTTATGGGCATAGGCCTCACCGCCTTTAAAATCCTTCTCGTTGGCGAATTCGAGAAGTTCATCCTGGCCAGATGCAAATTTTTCCAGGACTTCGCTCATCAACCTTGTATAGAGGTTACGATCTCCGCCAGCTCTTCTGATGCCTTCCAGGATATTTACTCCATTGATACTCGTTTCAAGACAACTTTGCTGAGGCACCTGGGTCATTTGTGAGGAAAGCATCGTCTCGATAGATTCATTCTTCCTGATTGCACTTAAAAGGGTGTACCAAAGCTGCTGAGGATCGAAAGGTTTGCTAATATAGGCATCCATTCCGATCTGACGGCAGTGTTCTTTTTCAGAACTCATCGCATGAGCACTGAGAGCTATGATCGGAAGCATGTCAAACCTCGGGTCACGGCGAATCAAACGGGAGGTTTCGTAACCATCCAAAATCGGCATCTGCAAATCCATAAATACCGCTGCAAAGGATCCCGGGGGGAGGCTCTGGAGTTTTTGCAATGCCGCCTCACCATTTTCGGCGGTGTCGGTGACCACCCCTTTCATTGCAAGCAATTCTACAGAAAGCAGCCGGTTGACAGGGTTATCCTCCACCAGAAGGACCCGGATTCCCCGAAGTGAATCGAAATTTTCGACTTTATATGGCCGTTTCTGAATAGAGGCTTGCCCTACCTTCGCTGTCTCAAAGGGAATCTCCACAGTAAAACATGTTCCCAATCCAAGCTGACTGTTCACATCAATTTTGCCACCCATAAGCGCCACTAATCGCCACACAATGGCCATTCCTAATCCCGTACCGCCATATTTTCGTGTTGTGGATGTGTCTGCCTGTGCAAATTCTTCAGACAGCTGTGCAACCTGTTCACCGCTCATTCCTATGCCACTATCTTGAATGGTAAAGACTACTATGTTCGTATTTTCTTGGGTGGAGGAGGAGACAACGAATCGTACAATACCTGCTTCAGTAAATTTGATCGCATTAGACAGCAGATTCGTTAGAACCTGTTTCAATCGCAGCGGATCACCATTGAGCAATGGCATATTCTGAACTAGCAGTCGATCCTGATCTGCATACTGAAACTCCAGTCTTTTTTTGTCTACCTTCGGTTTCAATAGTTGTATGACTTCAGCCAGGATGTCGCAGAGAACGAAAGGGCTCGACTCCAATGTCAATTTTCCAGATTCGACTTTCGAAAAATCGAGGATATCATCAATAATTCCAAGAAGCGATTCGGCCGCTTTATGGAGATAGGTCATCTGATCTCTCTGCTTGGAAGTGAGGTCGGTCTTTAGAACCAGATAAGACATGCCGAGAATGGCATTCATAGGAGTACGGATTTCGTGACTCATATTCGCCAAAAATGCACTTTTGGCATCATTCGCAGATTCAGCTGCTGCAAGAGATTCTCGCATGTCGCGCCAATAGAGACGAATGCCGGCAACCAAGAGGATAAGGGTTGCTCCTGTCACAAAAATCAAAAATGTGAACTCCCATCTTGCCTTGCCAAAGAGTTCTGCCTCCACAATTTTGCTGTAAGTAAAAACAGTGTAGCCATCACTGCTCTCTTGGCTTTGCTCCAGAATATAGAGACTATCGGTTCCAGGGAGGTTGATTGTTGAGTAATAATAGTCGTTTTCAAGCTTGTTGATTTTGAGTACAGGGAACTCGTACCGTCTGTATTGTTTATCACGAGCCTCAAGAGACATGCGGAATATCGGGGCATCCGCAAGTGCATAATGTTCGAGCACTTTGTCGCTGGAAAGAATGATTACGCCGTCGGAATCGCATATAAAACAGTCAAATCGATCTAACCATTGCGAGAATTTGGAGATATCGATTTTGATAATAACAGCTCCCAGGATATCCTTCCCATCGAGAATGGGAGCAGAAAAAAATAAACCTGGAATGTTGGTTTGGCGCCCAACCGCGTATTGTTTTCCTCTCTGGCCTCTAATAGCGCTCTTGAAATATTCACGGTCAGAATAGCTGATGCCCACAAATGATTCCGTCTTGTCGTGATTACTGCTTGCAATGCAGTCGCCATTGGGAGCAAGGATCCAGATGACATTTACATCTAAAGTCTTCTGTTGTTCGGACAGATGATGGTTCAGTTCAACCAGATCCCTTCGGGAGTTGAGAAAGGAGAGTTTGTCTTCTGCTGTATCTTTTCCCTTGAGTAATAGATAATCAAATGAACGTAGTGCTGTCATAACCGCCATGTCATCAGCAACTGTCGCAGGCAAAATACGCAGAAACGCCATGGAACGGTCAAAATGGTAATTGACTGCAGCCGTAGTCTGTTTCAGTTTTTCGGAATGTTGCTGAAGATCGGCTGCAAAACGTTTGTTGGCAATAATTGAAACAGCAAAATAAGAAACAGCAAACCATATGCTCAGCATGACTAAGAGGAAAACAGATATGCGCGAACCAAGGATTTTTTTCTTTCGCTCCTTAGACTGTTTTTGTAGTTTGTTGGAAATTAACTGTTTCCCACGTAAAGCATTCCAGATCATTAATCTCGCCAAAATAATTTTCCGATATATTTGTGGAGTTAGATTGTATCCCCCCATCTTATCAAATACTCCCGACACCTACCTGAGACTTCATCAGAACACTTGACGCACAACCTTACTTAGTTGCTTTCATCAGATGATTGTTAAAAATGAAAGTGGCAGACTTCACATCCCGATATTCGATTTCTTCCTTTTCTTATCGCAAATCGTCTTTCCAAGTCGAGGCGATTTCCACAACACGAGGCTGGCATTTTATGAAGGCTGAGACAACCATTGGGGCAAAGTGGGCACCGGAGCCTCTCATGATCAGATCATACGCACTTTCATGGGTAAAAGGTGCCTTGTAGGGCCTTGCGGTAGTAAGGGCATCATACACATCTGCAACAGCCATGATTTGTGCCGCCAGTGGTATAGCCTCACCCGCAAGCTTGTCCGGATATCCACTCCCATCCCATTTTTCATGATGAGAGTGGGCGATCTCTATGGCAACTTGGAGAAAGCCATCATCATCAAATGTGTATTGTTGCGCTTTCCTGAGCATGTCTGCACCTTTTGTTGCATGGGTTTTCATTATTTCAAATTCTTCTCCGGTTAATTTCCCGGGTTTGAGGAGTATATTGTCAGGTATGCCAATTTTTCCTATGTCATGCAGCGGTGCAGACTTGAAAAGCTTTTCAATGTATTCGGAAGTTAATGTGTTTATTAATGCGGGAATTTTTGCCAATTCCAGGGCGATCGTTTTGACATACTCCTGCGTCCGTTTGATATGCCAGCCTGTGCATTCATCCCTGAACTCAGCAAGCGAGACCATGACCATGATGGAAGCCTCCTGCAGGCGGTTGACCTGAGTGAGTTTTTTTTGAACCTCAATTTCCAGCCAGCCAGTCTTGTCTTCCAAAAACTTCTGATATTCCCGGTTCTGCAGATGAGTGCGCAGTCGCGCTAGCACAATGGGCGGGCTGATGGGCTTGGAGATGAAATCAACTGCCCCAAGGTTGAGCCCATGTTCTTCATCCTCAAGGCTATTTTTTGCCGTCAAAAATATTATAGGAATATGGGCGGTGACTTCATTGGATTTAAGTTTTTCGCAAACCGTCCAACCATCCATAATCGGCATCATCACATCAAGCAAAATCGCATCCGGCAAGGGCTCGACCTGCGCTAGTTCAAGCGCCTTGTTACCGCTGTTGGCCACACGGATATTGTAGGAAGTGTTGAGGAGATTAGCCAGAAGACTGAGGTTTGCTGGCATGTCATCGACGATCATAACAAGTGGTTTCATTGGCCATCCCATGTGGTCAGACATTCAAGAGCAAGTGCATAATCAAATTGTTGGAGAGCCCTGTTGATTTGCTCAAATTCTGCCGGGGTAAAACGATCTCCAAGCATATGTTTGTGGTCCTCCCACATATTCATAGCTTCAAAATTCCCTTTGGCAAGATGGTTGGCAAACGTTTTAAGCCAGGTCACGTCCACCATTGACCACCCATCCTGGGACGCGTTTCTCACTGGCCCTGAAGTATTTACAGTGTTTAAATACAAGCGAAGTCCCTTCATGATTTCAGCATATGGCTTCGCCAGATCCTGAATCTGTTTTCGAGGATCAGCATTCGTTTCAAATAATTCCTCAATAGATGCCATGGCATCTTGCACCTCTTCGGCACCAAGAGCCCCAAACACTCCTCTGAGTTCATGAGCCCGGGCACAGCCCCTCTTGCTGTCCTCCTGAGTAGCGAATTCCAAAAGGTCATCATACCCAGATGCAAAATTCTTCAAAACTTCTTCAACGACCTTTGAATAGAGAGAACTGTTCCCACCGGCTCTCTTGATGCCTTCTTGGATATTCACGCCATTGATACTTATTGCAGTCCCATCCTGTTCGAGTACCGGTTGTGAAGATGGTACGTTCTCGATATGTTCATTCTTTCGGATCGCCCGTAAAAGAGTGTTCCACAGATATTCCGGATCAAATGGTTTGTTGATATAACCATTCATTCCAATTAGATGGCAGCGCTCTTTTTCAAAACTCATAACATGGGCGCTCAAGGCAATTATGGGAAGTGCATCATACTTCGGGTCACTGCGAATGATCCGCGAGGTTTCATACCCATCCAGAACTGGCATTTGTAAATCCATCAAAACAGCTCCAAAGGTTTCCGGTGGAAGGCTTCGCAGTTTCTGGATGGCATCCTCCCCGTTTTCAGCGGTTTCGGTGACTATGCCTTTCATTGCCAACAATTCTACAGCAAGCAGTCGGTTGACAGGGTTATCTTCCACCAGAAGGACCCGAATTCCTTGAAGGTCATCAAGGTTCTTTATACTTTTTCGACGTTCCTTGAGATGATTGTCGCCCACCAGTGCCACCTCAAAAGGAATATCCACAGAAAAGTAGCTTCCCTGCCCAAGCTGACTCTGAACATCAATCCTTCCGCCCATCAGTTCGATGAATTTTCCTGCGATAGCAAGACCCAGCCCGGTCCCACCATATTCACGCGTTGTAGAGGCATCAGCTTGGGTAAATTTCTCAAAAAGCCGAGATATTTGCGCGTCGCTCATCCCAATTCCACTGTCTTGAACAGTAAAAACAACGCGGATGACATTTTCCATGATGGAGGAGGTTACGCCAAATCGCACAAAACCTTTCTGGGTAAATTTAATGGCATTGGAGAGTAGGTTGAGCAAGACCTGTCTAAGCCGCAGTGCATCACCAAGAAGCAAAGGCGCATCGTGTGACAACATCCCATCCTGTTCCTCGTAGTGAAACTCCAGTAGTTTCTCCCGAAGTTGTGGCTTTAATAACCGTACCGTTTCATCAAGTGCATCCTTAAGGACAAAGGGGACCTTTTCCAGGGTCATTTTCCCTGCCTCTATTTTAGAAAAATCTAAGATTTCATTGATGATTCCAACGAGGGACTCGGCAGCGTTATGGAGATAGGTGATTTGTTCTCTTTGCTTGGTTGCAAGATTACTCTGCAGAGCCAAGTAAGACATTCCAATGATTGCATTCATTGGTGTACGGATTTCATGACTCATGTTGGCCAGGAATTCACTTTTGGCACGGTTTGCAGCTTCTGCCGCTTCGCGAGCCTGCTCAAGTTCATACTCGTGCTGTTTGCTCTGGGTGATATCACGCAAAATTCCCACAGCATGCCACGCACCATATAGAAAAACTGCCGACAATGATAATGCTACCGTGATTTCCTGGCCATCTTTCCGTTTGGCGTATAGTTCCAGTGTCTTACCTATAGCATTACCGTGGCCTGTACGAAGGAACTCAGGGAATGCCAAACTATGGGTAGCCTGGTAGCGTTCAGGAACCACTAAGCGGTGAAGGTGTTGTCCAAGAGCTTCCTCGGATCGATAACCTAGGATCTGTTCGGCGGCAGGATTCCAAAAAGAGATTGCACCCTTGGGGTCCATCATCAAAATGGCGTCATTAGCAGAATGTGTGATACCGCGCAACTGCACCTCGTTGGCTTGGGCGATTTCCTTCGCAACAGTCAATTCATTGACTCTTTCTGAGATGACACGCGACATGGTATTAAATGCGGCACCAAGTTTTCCGACATCATCTTCCCCTTCAGGGACGAGAGGAGGCGATAAATTGCCTGAAGCCACTGCCAGACTCGCTTCTGTAAGTGACTTCATATTTCGGGTTAACCAAAAGCCTAGGAAGAGCAGGATCACAGAGGAAAGGAAAATTTCAATGGCTGCGATGCTTACACCCTGCATCAACAATATTTTTCTGGCATGGACTATTTGGGAAAGATTAACGCCGAAATGCAACTCACCAAGGGGTTGACGCTGGAACTCAATGGGGACGATCACGTCATAGCGAGGATCTTTTTTGTTGTCAAAAAGAGACACGTCTTTACTGGATTTCGGTAGCGGCTCTTCTGCAGATATACCGTTTGCAGCAAGACGATGGCCATAACGGTTGACGACCACGATATAATCCAAGCCACCTTTTGTCCGACTTTCGTCGACCACAGCTTGCATTGTTGCATAGTCTCGGGCAGCCAGAGGTGCTGTCAGGGCCGCAATCATCACTGGGCTGAACTGTTGCGCCTGTGCTTGGATTTGACTCGACATGGCACTATGCAGAAGACGTATGCTGTTTGTAATCAGAATGGTCAGCATTAATGCTTCAAATCCGATAGCCAGAAATAAGAATCGGCCACGGACAGTCTGCCAAGGATTCATTCGCCTCATTTCAAGGTTTCGATTAGCTTTCTCGTTTCATCAGCGTAAATGTCCATGTCTTCCATCTCATTTGATTTGAGACTGCGATATCCTTCAAGTTGGTTCGCCTCAAAGTATTTTCGAGCCTCTGGCGTCGCCGCAAATGCCCAGAGTGCGGCGCCGATTTCCTTCTGCATGGCTGCCCTGCGGTTGTTTAACATATACACCCGCCCTGCCATGGGTTTGCTCTCAGCTATAATAAGTACCTTATCACGATCGCCTTGTTCCAGTTTCTGATAATTTGCTAACGAAGTGAAACCAGCAGCCGCATCTCCGGAAATCACTAACTGAGCCACGCTATCCGAGGCGCTGACATATTTGATCGACTTAGGAACTATATTATTTTCAGCGAGCCAGTGCTGTCCCCAGAGAGTGACCAATGAAGAACGACTTAAACCGAGGACATCTTGCCCTTGCAATTCGAAGGGTTTCTTGATCTTACCGGAAGCCGCGACAAGAGCCACCGCTTTGAATTCGGCTTTATAGGTCAGCAAAGGGATGTAATTTGCGTCCTTCTGAAGGAGACGCGCCTGATGGCCGGTGGTAACAGCAACGTCGAATTCTTGTGACAGGCCCCGCTGCGCAAATATGTCAAAATTGGGTGCTGTAACAACCTCCACGGACATGCCAAGTGTCTTCTCCATGTACATACGCAGTGGGGCATACATTTCAAGTATGACGCGCGGACTGGTGTGCGGTGCAATTCCAATAACGAGAACGTCACCAGCGGAAGCAATACCAGTCAATATCAGAAGAAGCGAAATCACAACGAAGGGGTACAGCTTTTTCATGTGTTGACCTCTATTTTTGTTTGGCGTTGATGAGGTTCCCCTCATGAACTTTTTTCAATTTCATCATCAATCAATTATCTTTATTGAAAATAAATTGTCAAATCTATTAAAGGTATCGATAGCGATGACCAGTTTTAAGGTTGAATTTATTGAGGTTACGACAGCGATTTCGTTCTCATTGGTTCCCGGATTCCTTTTTTGAAGCAGTTTTTTTGATTCTTTTAAAGAATGACCTATACTGGGAAAAATAGCAATTTTTCGGCGTTTTCTAATTGAATGTGGTATTTATGTATTCACAATGAGGGTAAAAATGCTTGCATGGAGTAGAATTCAACAAAACCATTTTTTACGGTAAATGGATGCACAAGGTTCTCGTAGTAGAAAACAATCCGACCATCATTAAGCTCCTCTCCCATTTTTTTCAGGAAGAAGGATGTGATATTCGCCTCGCCGAGGATGGCCTGCAGGCAATCAGTGTGCTAGAGTCCTTCATACCCGACATCCTCTTCACCGATATCATCATGCCGGAAATTAGTGGGGATGTGCTTTGTAAAATTGTCAGACATACTCCTAAATTCAAAGATATTTTTATCGTTATCTATTCGGCTATCGTCTCTGAAGATGAAAAATTTATATTTGATCTGGATGCAGATGTCTATATCTCTAAAGGGCCAAACGATACCGTAAAAAATCACATCCACCATGTCCTATCTCAGTTCCGGAGTGGAAACCGGCGAGAGGAAGTTATTCATGGAAAAGTGGATCTGTCTCTAAGAAGCATCACCAAGGAACTCCTCTTGTCCCAACGACACTATCACGTAATGATGGAGAATCTCGCTGATGCGATCATCGAGATGAACAGTATGGGGAGAATAGTCCAAGCAAACAAAGCTGCGCAACAGTTGTTGGCCCTTGACCTCACAACAATTCTTTCAAGCCGATTGACTGATCATATTGTCGGGATGGAATTCAATTTAGTGGAACAATGGATTGCGAGAGTTACTACTGATGGATTATCTCAATTCCGTTCCAGTTATGACAACCCCTTATCGGTAGGCAACCATCAGGTAGTCCTCAAACTTGTTCGTATTTCCGAAAACGACGAATTCTTCATTATCGCCATCTTGCACGACATCACACCACAAAAGCACACAGAGGGACAACTTGTAAAAACAGTACATGAATTCAATGCAGTTATGGAATCCATCGGATACGGGGTTCTTTTCATGGACTCTGACCTCAGGACTCGCATCGCCAACCGGGCCTTCCGTGACATGTGGGGAATAACGGATGAGCTCTTATCTAGACAGCCAACTCTCCGCGATCTTATCAATTTCAATCGTCATAACAGCATCTACGATGTCCCGGAAGAGCAGTTTGACAGTTATCTTGATAAGCGTGAGGCGGCTATCAGGAATGGGGCCAGCGCTCCAGAGGAATTTCACCGGAAGGATGGTTTGTTTTACCAATATCAGTGCGTGGCTCTGCCAGATGGCGGCAGGATGCTAACATATTTCAATATCACTAAACATAAAAACACACAGGCTCAACTGTCAAAAACCTTGGAGGAAGTTCATGAATTGGCCAACCGGGATCCCCTGACTGGTCTCCCCAATCTCCGTATGCTACAGGAGCGTTTTTTGAGCATTTTATCAATATCCAAACGGAAAGGTTGGAAGGCGGCAATCATGTTCATTGATCTTGACGGGTTCAAAAGAGTTAATGACACTTATGGCCATTTAGTAGGCGACATGGTTCTAAATGTGGCGGCGAAACGTTTATTGAAGATCGTCAGAGAAGCTGACACAGTTGGTCGTATTGGTGGAGATGAATTTCTTGTTATCCAGACTGAGGTCTACAGTAATACAGATGCAGCCCTTGTTGCTAACAAGATTCTCCATCAACTAGCCGAGCCATTTGAATTGGACGGAAACACAATAAGGATCGGGGGAAGTATCGGTATTGCTATGTACCCTACCCACGGGGACGACCTCCAGGCCCTGATCAAAAAAGCAGATAATGCAATGTATGAGACCAAGGTGAAGGGCAAACAAAACTACACCTTTTCCCAGCCTCATGTGCTCAATAGTGTTTCCTGATCAATTTATCTTGGGATGAGTCTAATACAAAATTACATCTTCAAAATATTTCCAAAGTGAAACCAATCTTCAAAAGAAATTTGTCTGGTAATAACGTATTAATGTCAGATAAAATCACCTCTCCATCGATAAACAACATCAAGATCGATGTAATCGCCATCGACATAAATATTGTTTCCTGTACCAATACTGAATAAAAGGCCTCTGATAATTTGGTTATCTGCCACCATTGGGATTGCCACTGGCCCAAGCATTAATCAGCCGTATTTCAGCAGGTCTAGATTGTGTAACCAGGCTTAACCCGCCACCCCTTGCGCCCGGTGAGGCGATAGGTTATGAAAATATAGGAGTGTCTGATTGCTGGCAGCCGAAAATGATTTAAAGCGAAAAAGGGCACCTGGTTGTTGAGAAACGAGCTTTCCAATCCTCAAAATCCAATAATATGAAATTACACGATCATTTTACGATTCTGTCCTGTTTTGGACAGCAGTGTATTTCTCAGTTACGCAGGCATCGTGACCTTTGCCACACTCATTGCAATTAACTGTCACTTTATCCTTGGTGTCGCCATATTTTTCCCGGAATTCATCAGGCGTCATATTGCATATAAGACCACATCCGCATTCAGGGCATTCCGATTTGATCTGGTATCTTTCCTTTGCCATGTTTTACCTCCTTCGTGCTATTTTTTTCTATTGTTCCTGCCACTGGGACATTTCTTCCATGTTTTGAAACGTATTCCGCCGCCCTCCGGCACAAGGAACATTAACCAACCCCATTGAACTAATTCAACTTATGGAATAATTCTATTAGACAGCTCTTCCAGTGCATCCAGCGTTTCAAGGTCACACAGCTCTAACCTTTGTCTGCACCCACCGCAAATCATCCCGCATTTATCCGGCTACGTGATCTCCGCTCCTTAAACTGTGAGTGATATTCCGGGAATCTGAGTTCAATCTGTAAGGTTATAAATCAACGGTTTTATAGAAAGCCCTAGAAAAGTGGCCTCCTAATCGAAGCCACTGCATTTGCAGACACCAAATTATCCTTTTCGGGCCGATCTAGCAAGATTATCCTCGTTCTCTATTATCCCCCATGTCAGTGCCCCTACCTTCTCGGTCCACCATTGTTCCCCACTGAATCTCTCTGGGACCAACACTGTCATAGTTGTTAACATGAAATTATCAGCCCAATAATATCATGACATCTTCGAAATGTGTTCACATGGCAAAACCTCTCCCTTTGGTACAATCATAACGTTTGCACATCAACAAAAGGCTCCTCAAAGTCGGGCCAGCCATCCTCGAAGGTTTTGAGAATTCTTTCCGAACATTTCTTTGGAGGTGATTCGGTTAGCAAATCGAATATATAGCCTGCCTGGGATACTCGCCGACCAATTCGAGGTGTTGCTGCACCAGGGAAGGTTCAACTGGAACGGGGCAGCTCTTTAGGCTATTTGACATTATTTTCCGTAATGATTTAAAAGAATTTGACTGGTCGTTTTGCCTTGTGATTAACTTATGGATGTGCAGTGATTTTCTCAAATTAATAATTTGAAAGGGGAAACAAACAATGAGACTCCGAGATATTTCGATTAAATGGAAAGTTCTGCTTGTAGCCCTCGCCGGGCCGCTGGTTATTGCCATTATCATGGCCTGGCAACGCACCGATGACATTCGAACGAGTGCTGAAAAAACTGTCATTGATAAAAGCAAGGCGATTGTCTTAATGGCTGAGGCGACGCGCAACGAAATGGCGCGAAAGCTGGAATTGGGAATAATGAAACCCTTTGACCAGATTGAGCACGCTCGGATTTTAGAGGCGGTTCCGGTTGTAACTGCCATGAATACGGCGGCTATCAATGCCAAAAAGTCCAATTACATCTTCAGGGTGCCAAAGATCAGCCCGAGGAATCCGAAAAATGAACCAACTCCTTTTGAATTAGAAATATTGAAGGAGCTTTCCGCAAGAAATCTGGAGGAAAAAATTGTAGTTACCAAGGATGAGATCAGATATTTTAAACCTATTAGATTAACTCAGGAATGTCTCTTCTGTCACGGCGATCCGCAGGGGAAAAGTGATCCGACCGGCGGTAAACTTGAGGGCTGGAAGGCCGGAGAGATGCACGGCGCTTTTGAAATCATTAGTTCACTGGATGAAGTGAACAAGGAAATTCGTAGTACGACACTTTCCATTGCCGTATGGACACTTGGGATATTGCTTGTCTGTTCGGCGGTAATCTGGCTGCTCCTTGACCGCGGTGTCATCCGACCCTTAAAACAGTCATCCCTCGAAATCAAGAAGGTTGCAGGGAGGGATCTCACCGGACAAATAGTCGTCGATAGTAAGGATGAGTTCGGAGTTATGGGTGTCGATCTGCAGAACATGAAAAATCAATTAAAGGACGTTATCAAAGGGATTTCCTCCTCGGCCGATACCCTTGACGAAAAATCGGGGGAACTCAGCGCCTCGGCGGCGCAACTGGCTCACGGAAGCAATGAGATGAATGCTCGGTCAATGTCTGTGGCCACAGCAGCTGAAGAGATGAGCTCGAATATGAATTCCGTTGCCGCTGCGACCGAAGAAGCATTGACCAACATCGCCCTTGTCGCAAGCGCCACCAAGGGAATGGCGCAAACCATAACGGAAATTGCCAGAAATACTGAAAGTGCCCAGAGAATCACCGCTAATGCGGTCAGTGAGGCCATGTCCGCCTCTGCCAAAGTTGATGAGCTTGGCCTTGCAGCCTCAAAAATCGGCAAGGTGACCGAGACCATCACTGAAATTTCCGAGCAAACAAATCTCCTCGCCTTGAACGCCACCATCGAAGCGGCGAGGGCCGGGGAAGCGGGCAAAGGTTTTGCCGTTGTTGCCAATGAAATAAAGGATCTTGCTCGTCAGACCGCAGGCGCCACCGCGGAAATAAAAACACAGATAGAAGGTATTCAAAGTTCAACCTCCGAGACGGTGAACAGGATTGGAAAGATCACCAGTGTCATAAATGAAGTGAATGAAACTGTATCGGAAATTGTTCGGGCGGTGGAAGAACAGAACAAGACAACCCGGGAAATTGCCGAAAACATTTCCCAGGCAACCATCGGAATCCAGGAGGTTACGGAAAACGTCGGTCAGAGTTCGGTCGTCGCTGATGAAGTGGCACGGGATATCAACACTGTCAGCAGCAGTTCGGCGGAAGTCGCAAGGCAGAGTGAAGATACCAATGAAAATGCAGTGCATCTACTCGATCTAGCAAAAAAATTGCGGCAAATGATCGGGGAGTTCAAGGTCTGAAACTGACCTGGGAATTGCATCCTGCAAGATAGGCTTGTTGCAAGATGCAAACGCTCAAGAGGTGGGTGAGGGTGATGTCGAGTAGCAGAGGAATATTATGAAGACTTATGATTACATAACATATGATTACAACATATTGTCCTAACTCTATCGAGCTGCCGCAACATTGTTAAAATCAGCAAACTGGCATTCTTGTAAGAGCCTCAGCACAGAGCCATTTATGCAAAAACAAGAAACGACATTGTCACAAAAGGGAAGTATTCTCATTGTTGATGATGCTAAAACATCACTGGTATTGCTTCAGAAACATCTACAACGGCAGGGCTACAATGTTCTTTGTGCCAGCAACGGCAAGGAGGCGCTCTTATTGCTGGAGGCGCATAAGGTAGATTTAGTGATATCTGATCTGATCATGCCAGAAATGGATGGGATAGAACTGATGCACGCGGCAAAACAACACCAGCCAACACTTCCTTTCATTATTTGTACCGCAAGTGGGAGCATTGAAGGCGCAGTTGCTGCCGTTAAAGAAGGAGCATTAGATTACCTTGAAAAACCCTTTCATCTGAAGGCGATTGACTTGGTACTGCAGCGTACATTTAAGATTACACGCTTAACGAACGAAAATGTGCAACTGCGAGAGCATTTTAGCGAGGGCTTCAGCTTTCATAACATTGTCACACAGTCCCCAGCTATGCACCAGACTCTCAAGCTGGCAGCTCGTGTTGCTCAGTCACCGCAAACAACTATTAGTCTGACAGGTGAGAGTGGTGTTGGCAAGGAAGTATTGGCTAAGGCAGTGCACTTCAAGTCTGGCTGCCTTCCTAACCGTTTTGTGGCAGTAAATTGTGCATCAATCCCTGAGTCGCTCCTTGAAAGCGAACTTTTCGGCCATGTCCGTGGGGCATTTACCGGAGCTGAACGAGAACATGAGGGGAAATTTAGCCTGGCCCATGGTGGGACAGTTTTGTTAGATGAGATCGGCGATATGCCTTTATCGCTTCAAGCCAAACTTTTACGCGTTTTGGAGGAACGTACCTATGAAAAAGTTGGTTCAAATGTATCTGAAAAAGCCAACTTCAGAGTGATAGTCGCTACTCACCGCAACCTAGCTGAGATGGTTGAACAAGGTAAATTTAGACAAGACCTTTTCCACAGAATTAATGTAGTGCCCATTTCTATTCCACCACTTCGTGAGCGAAAGGAAGATATTCCACTTCTTGTCGACTTCTTTCTCAACACCCTTCGAAAGCATTTGGGGAAATCACTCCCTGGGATCTCAAAAAAAGCTTTGGATGTGGTTGTTTCTTATGGTTGGCCGGGCAATGTCCGTGAACTTCGCAATGTGCTCGAATATGCTGCCATCATGGTTTCAGACGAACTTATCAGGCCAGAACACCTTCATATTCCCGCTCTTGAAGCAAGATCTTCATTGCCTGACAATAATACGATTAATTTTAATGTCAGTCTTTCTGTAAAAGATCTTTCTTTGGAAGCAATTACCAAGAAAATTTTAGACATAGCCCTTCAATATAGCAGCGGTAATAAATCCAAGGCCGCAGCCCTTCTTAAAATTAACCGAAAAGCATTCTATCGCTAGCCAGATTTGTCCCTTGCAGTCACAACATGTCCCCATATAGGACACGCTGACTCCTGTCGATATTCGATAAAATCCTGAAATATTAACTTATTTTTGATTGGCATTGTTGTTGCTATTACTATTGCCAGCAATGATCGAACAATTTGCTTTATCATATTTGGTACACAGGCCCCGAGGGAAAACAATGTCTCAAAATGAAGTCGAGCGGTTTATAGGTAGGTTAGTAACTGATGCGAGATTTAGAATTCGAGCTCGATGTTCCATAGAACAGGTTTCCTATATCAAAGGATTTTCCCTCTCCAGTGCCGAAATCAAATTTCTACGAGATCTTGATTTTTCATTAGTCCAGGTCCTTGCAGAAACCATTGATAATTGCATCAAGAGGACATAGCACCATGGTGGACCTCTGCCCTGACCTTAGTTGAAGAAAGGACCAATTAAATTGCTACCCCTAGGAGTCCTTTTTATAGAACATGCGATAGCAAATGATGACCGGCAAGACGAAAGCTTTATCCAACGAAGTGCCTACGCTTTTACAAGACTATCGATCTGTAATCATTTTGTTAAATTGAAATATGATAATTTTTATCAAAAAATTTTGGGGCGCGCTTGACTTCGGTTACAGCGCTATGTGTAGCGGCGCGCACTCATAAACGCTCGGGCGCGCAATCGTGTCGTCTTTCGGGCTCAAATTAGGTGACTCTATCTGGTCCCTCCGGCCCAAATTAAATGACACTGGGCTCAGTTTATTTGCAACTGGGCGCGCAATCGTGTCGCCGGACCCACTTTATTTGACACTGGGAAGAGCAAGGGTTGAAGTCAGCCAGCAATCCCCAATTTTAGTAATTCCCTCTGGATTTCCTGTGATCTTCCTTGTGCCATGTGTCCATGCAAATAAGCGCGAATTTCCGAAGGGCGAGCATCGATCGCTTCGCTCAGACTTTTTATGTTATACCCGCAACGGTGCAATTTCGCCTCCTTGCCGTTCAGGTCCTGGGTGAAGACCTGTTGCAAGGTTTCGACATCCACAGGTTTTTGGCCGATCTGGTGACCCCTCGCTAGAGCTTTCCATGCATAGCTGTTGACCTGTAGTGGGGTGGTAAGCTGGTTCGCCATCAAATCCAGTGCCGCCTCGGTAAAAACATCAAATGGCTGCACACCGTCTTTGAGGCACAGACCCAGTAGCCAATCAATGTATTTCCTTTCCGAACCGTTGATCCCTTCCAATTCAAGTATGGTTGCCCGGGCGCCGATTTCCTCCATGGCGGACCTGCACAGATCGACCTTGAGCTTCGGGTGGCCGATCAGGACGATGGAAAGAACTGAATCCGCCTCCTGAATGACCTCAATCAGCCTTTTCAACCTTACCAGGGTCTTATGGTGAAGGTCATGTGCCTCGTCGATGAAGAGGGCCACCGGCTTTTTCCTCCGTTTGATGAGGTCCCTGAGTTGCCTTTCTCGCAATTCCAATTGAGTTGGGATTTTGAAGTTCTTTTCGCCTGCCGTCAAATCGGTAAATAGTGCAAGCATGAGGGTGTTAAGGGTGACTCGGTCCTTGTCTACCGCGAGGTTTACCGACGCAAGGACATCTCCCTCCCGGTTGAGTTCATCCCTGATCTTACGAGCTGTAAGGGTCTTTCCACAACCAACGGAACCGGTCAAAGCCACCAGGTGCCCGGACATAACGGCGGCTTTGAGGTCCAAAAAGACTTGTTTGTAGTTTTCAGTCTCAAAATAACCCGTATTGTGGAAATCCTTTTTCAAACCAAAATATTCTTTCACGTCGTGGATCATGTGGATTCTCCTTTCAGTGATCTCTCAGGGGGAACATTCCGGAAGTGCTCACGAATCTTGTCCATTACCTTTTTCTTTTCTAACGTTTCACTCAGGATTTGATTGATGACCTCTATATCGGCGACACAAAGCTTAGCGAGTGGAATGCCAAGAAAAGAGGAAATCGCCAGCTTCGCTTCAATGTGTCCCGGGAACTTGATTTCATGAAACGGGTCCGGATCTTGGAATTCAACACGGACGATGTCTTGCGGAAGCTGACGCAACAATGCTTCCGGCGTCCTTGAATCGCAGGTGAGCGCATCCATCGGCAGGTAAAGCTCCTTGGCAAGCTTTTCGACTGCATCGGCCCGTTTCTCTGCAAGACTCTTCTTGAATGAACGGAATCGGTGCAGAGGAATGGGGCCACCGACAGGCGAGTATGGACCAAACTTCTGATCATTCCATTCTATGTAAAGCTCGCTATCAAGCATACCCCACCAAAGAACAACTTCCTGACCGGCAAGCTCGGCGTTCACCTCAAAAGAAACGCTGTTGGCTGAAACCCTGGCATCCGGGCCTACCCTACGGCGTTCAGGTTCTCTGGCAAACGTGCAGAAACGGTCCCAAGGGCACATTTCTCGGATACCCGAAGACGGTAGATTTTGTAGCCAGTCTTCGATCCTGGAGTGAGATTCTGAACGGTGCTTTTGCTCGTTGTACCGCAGGATATAGTTCGATAACCATTGGTTTGCTTCTGCGGCGTTCTGTGGTTTATGGAAGTGATAGAGAGTTTCATGGACTTCTTTGACTGTCCTGAAAGGGCGTTCGATTTTGCCTTTGGCTCGTGCTGTGGTTCGCCTTCCATCCCGGCCTTTGGGCATGTGACACCGAATCTCAATCCCCAAATATTGTAGCACTCTCTGAAATACCCGGCTTTTCGAGATTGGACCGTTATCTGTATAAATCATTTTAGGGCGGCCCTGGAAGGGAAACCCGTCGATATCTTTAGGGGCCATTGCACGGTAAAAAAATCGTAACGCCGATTCAACATCTTCCCCGTAAACGACGTGATATTCCTGATAGCCTACACCGCTACGATCATCAACTACGCCATAGAGCATGAGAACCGGGCGCCCTTTTTTGGGATCTACCCATTCTGGCCATTCTTCTACCTCTTTAAGATCCGAGGGGCTTAGATCAAACTGCCAGCAATCGTTAGAGTGCTTTGCCTGAAACCGGACCGCAGCTGGCTGGACGGAAAGGGCGGACATGTCGTATCCCCACCGCTTCAAGTAGCGGTTGACTGTGGATCTTGTAAGCAAGGACTTGGGTGCTTTGACCATGCCTTCAGGCGTTTCCACGCCGTAATCTTCAAGCAGACGGATGGCCTCGACCGTTGACAGGTGATGGCCCTTCTTGTTGTTCGTGCGGATCTTCATTGCCGCTATGACCTGGCAGAGCTTTTCCATCTCCTGCTCACTAATCTTGCGAGGCACCCCTGAGTCCGAACGATGGAGCGCGCGTGGTGTTCTTTTATGCCTCAAGCATCGGTAGACGGTGGATTCGGAAACTCCATAAAGAGCAGCAAAGTCTCTAACCAGAAGCTTTCTCTCGGGCATCCTTTCCGGAAGCAAATCAAGCTGATTTTTCAGTTCAAAAAGCCGTTCGGATGGGATCCCATTCTGTGTCATTGGAAACTACCTGATATGCCGTGACTTAATAAAGGAATGAAGGGTGGTTTCAGAAACCTCCATGATCCGGGCGATGGATGCCTTGGAAACCTTTTTTTCCAAGTAGAGCTGGATCTCTTTTTCCCTCCCATCGAGTCGGGATCTGAAAGTTCCCTTCGGCCTTCCGAGCAGCTTTCCTTTTTCTTTAGCCGCTGCAAGACCAGCCTTGGTCCGCTCAGAGATAAGATCCCGCTCAATCTCTGCAAACAGTCCGAATAGTGTGATTGTCACCTTGGCTTGTATGTCTTGTTTGCAACCGTTCAGTACAATACTTTCTTTGACGGCAATGAAAGATGTGCTTTTTTTAATCAGGGCATCCACAATAGTAATGACCTGGCCAACGCTGCGGCCCAGGCGGGACAGTTCACTGACAATAAGGCAGTCCTCGGACCCGAGGCGACTCAAAAGATCGTCTATTCCGCGTTCTTCTGGAGACCTTCGGGAGGAGATTGTGATTTCAATGAATTCGTTTATCTTAATGTCATGCTTGTGTGCATAATCAAGGATTGTATATCTCTGATTATCAAGGTCCTGGCTGTCTTTGGAGATTCGAAGATATGCAATAGTTCTCATTGCCTTTCCTTGAAAAACTAAATAAAGGTGAAAAACGGATTAAATTTTATTCTTACATGCTAAAAAATGCAATCCGTTTTTTAGGGGATAAGGCAGTATTTTAACGTCCGTTTTCTTAGTGCTTCACGGTGTCAAATAAAGTGGGTCCGGAGACACGATTGCGCGCCCAGTTGCAAATAAAGTGGGCTCAGTGTCATTTAATTTGGGCTGGATGGGTCGGATAGAATCACTTAAATTGAGCCCGAAAGGCGACACGATTGCGCGCCCGAGCGTTTATGAGTGCGCGCCGCTACAGCTAGGAATAGGTAACAAATCTAAAGTGCAGCCACCTAGTAATTTCCCGACCCAAGTGTTCATGTTTATCTGGGAAGGTTCTCCATTTTCTTTCAGAAATGGCATAACAGATAATTGATCGGAATTACGCGATATTTGCTCATGATTATGGTTAGCTTTCATGGTAAAGCTTTGAGTTGCCGTTTCTTTTTGGTCAGAAAAACTAGTGAAGATAAGCTGACAGGATAATTCTCCTTTTTCAGGTTGAAAGCAACTTTTGGGTATTGCAACTAAACATTGTAACCCACTGAGATGTTGTGGAAAGAATGGAAACATAACAATGCTTGTCAATCCTAAAAAGTCCCACTGGTTTCCTCGCCTTGCTGCTCGTTGTGTAATTCCGAGAAAAATTGGGGGGAGCTGATTTACTTTCATTTTCTGCCTCCATTATGTTACTCAACCAGCGGCACTGACTTCCGCTGTGCGCAGCCGAAGGAATCGCTTGCCTTGTTTGTCACCGCCGATTAAAAGCTGACCCATTTCGCGTAACAAACCGGACCCATGCAAAGTTGCCGGATATTGATAATGGATGAGAGGAATACCGAGTAGGATTTGAGGTGCTGAGATACAGGT
>Ga0118677_10005952_pt1 | contig 21012 bp, 11 predicted proteins | sample AliMusrvi5mmetaG_FD_86154 | JGI IMG/M metagenome (GOLD analysis project Ga0118677, IMG submission 86154)
CCGAGAAGACCGCGTAGCTGGCATACCCGGACTGCGCGGCCACTTTCGTGACCGGCAGCAGGGTCTCCCGGAGCAACCGTTGCGCGCGTTCCATGTGCGCCAGTACGATCTCGTCATGCAGGCTGTGGCCGAGATGCTTTTCAAAACGCTGCTCCAGCGTGCCACGGGAGAACGGCGTATAGGCGAGCAGTTCCTTGACGGCCAGCGGCCGGTGCGCCTGCTCGCGGATCCACTGGCGCATGCGGGCGACCTCCGGATCCCGCGTGCCGCGTACGTCGCTGGATGGGCGTGCAACGATCCCCTTCGGCGGGAGCAGCATCGGCGCAACCGGCGGCCGGTCTCCCCGCATCAGCCGGTCGAGAAGGCGCAGGCATTCATAGCCCACGTGTGCGAAGTCGAGATCCACGGCGGTCAGTTGCGGATCCCACGCCATGGCCAGGGCGGGCGTGTCCTGCCCCCCGACCAGGGCCAGATCCTCCGGCACTCGCAGCCGCAGTTCCTGGCTGGCCCACAGGATGCGCATCGCCATGGCCATCTCGACTGCGTGGATGCCGACGGGTTTGGGCAATTGCGCCACCCACGCGCAGAGTTCATCGTCGGTGACCGGTCGGTCGCGCAGGGGAGGGACAACATCGAGTTTATGGCAGGTGTGCCCCGCTTGCAGCAGACGCCCGCTGAACCCTTCCCAGCGCAGTTTGGCGTAGTAGTGTCGGCCGAGCGACGCAAAGGCGTAGTGCGGGATGTCCTGTTCCAGCAAATGTTCCGCCACCATCTGGCCGGCACGCTTCTGATCCGGCCAGACGGAAGGATATGCGGACGGCAAGTCGGAGTTCAGGTTGACCAGCGGCGTGCCTGCGTCCAGCTTGAGTTCCGCCCGCCGCAAACGGGCGGATGTCAGCACGCCATCGGGATAGGAACGCGCGTTCATCGTCTGCAGCATGTGCACGGTGGTTCCCATCTCGGGCGCCAGCAGGCAGAAGTGGGCATTCAGGTTGGGATGCGTGAGCAGGTAGGACTGCAACCCATTCAGCATGCCCGTCAAGTTGAAATCAGACAGCCTCAGCGCGACCAACACGCGTTTTCGATCCGGCATGGCAGCCTCCCCGCATAACCAAAAACCTAATGTCGAATTGTTAAAAATTAGTATAGATGACGTGCGCAGACAAGCCCATAATAATGTTTATTGCTTGGTATGGTTTGACCGGGGTGCGCAGGGACAGGCTGTGGTCTCCCGATCACGATGGGTATAAAGGAGAAAACACATGAAACGCATACAGATGGCAATGGCGGCGGTGGCGATACTGGCGGCCAGCGGGTTGACGACGATGGCTTCGGCGGGCCTGTACGACACCTGGAGCTACAAAGCGCAGATCCAGTTCAGCGGTTACAACAAGGCGGAGACGCTGACCAACTTTCCGGCGCTGGTCGTGCTGTCGAACAACTGCTTCTCCGGCTTCGCCTACAGCCAGTTCAAGTCCGGTTCGAACGACCTGGCGTTCACGGCGGATGCCGCGGGAACGACGAATCTCAACTACCAGATCGAGACATGGAACCCCAGTGGCTTGTCGTATGTCTGGGTGCAGGTGCCGGCCCTGACCAGCAACTCGACCATTACGGCCTGGTGGAGCGGCTCCGTGCCAACTGCGCCGGCATGCACTACAAACGGGAGCACATGGACGAACGGTTTTGCCGCCGTTTATCATCTCAACGAAGTTGCCGCCCCTCGGCACGATTCCGCGGGTTACGACAGCATTCTCACAAGTTATGGCACTGCCGCTGTCACGTTTACGAACGCTGGCGTGGTCGGTGGCGCCGCCGCCTTTCCCACCAGCAACAACTATCTGGGAACTCCGGAGCAGGCGGAATTAGACGGAATGACCCAGTTGACGTTGGAAGGTTGGGCCTATACGCTGGTATCCGACACAACCGCTCGGGCGATCATTTCCAAACGCACGAGCGGGTCTTCCGCTTATTGCTATGCGCTTACTCTCGGAATCACTACGGCTGGGTCTCTTTCACTCGACGTCAACAACAACAGCGGCGGCCGCCATACTTTCAATGTGGGGTTCCCCGCCGGCCGGTGGGTGCATGTCACGGCCGTATTCGACGGAGTAAGCAAGCAGATTTGGATGTATATGAACGGGGTGTCGGTGGGCGCCCCCCAAAGCGATGCCTCGACCAGCATCGCATCCGCGTCGAGTGCGCTCCAGTTAGGCGAGCTTGGCGGGAATGCCGCAACGGACTGGAATGGAATGCTGGACGAAGTGCGGATTTCCAATCTGGCCCGTTCTTCAAACTGGGTCTGGGCCACCTACCTGAACACGGCGTCGAACGGTGTGTTCAACACCTACGGCGCGGCGGGACAGAACAATCTCAATCTGCCGAGTATTTCCGACGGTGTCTCGCAGAACCTGTCGAACACGTCCGCGGACGTGACGGGGACGTTGATTACAAACGGCGCGTCGGCGGCCACGGTCTATCTTTTCTGCGCCACGAATGACTGCACGACCAATCTGGCGAATTGGGTGGCTAACAGCGCGGCGACAACCAACATCGGTTCGTTCACCAGCGGCGTGGTCTTCACGAACACCCTCTCCGGCCTGACGCCCAACACGGTCTATTTTTGGAATCTTATGGCGAGCAACACGACAGGCGAAGCATGGGGGGCCGCGGCGGGGTCGCCACACTTCAAGACCATGGGGCCGCCGGGGGTCAACAACAACGGCGGGGCGGGCAGCATCGGTCCCTATTCCGCCACCTTGCGCGGGACGCTCACCAACGGCGTCAGTGCGTCCGCAACCGTTTATTGTGGAACGGACACGAACAACTGGACGTACACGAACGTGCTGGGAACGGTCACGGAAGTCCAAGGCATTTTCTCGACGAACCTGACCGGGCTGGCGCGAAACACCACGTATTACTACGCCGTCCTGGTGTCGAATCAATACGGAACGGCCCAATCGCCGGCCACCAACTTCACAACCCTGCCGTACGTCTGGATCACCGCCAGCACGACCCTGCTGGAAAGCCAGACGAACCTCGAAAGCGGTCTGCCGGTGGTTGTGGATGGCGCAGGCGTGGTGCTGACGTTGAGCAACTCCGCCACATACGGGAACCTGCCGATATATCAGTTCGGCAACCTGATCGTGACCAACGGTGCGTCGGTGGTGGGGCTGTCGCAGGGAAGCATGTCGCCCTACACGATTACCAACCGGGGCGTGGCGATCCAGTCCGCAGGCGACGTGCTCATTGCCGGCGGAAGCAGCATCAACGCAGACTTTACCGGATTCGCATCTGGGAATGGTCCAGGAGGCGGCACGGCCGTTTGGTGGGGCGGCACGCACGGCGGTCGCGGCGATTCCAACACGAACGCAACGTATGGATCCTATACCAATCCAACCACGCTGGGCAGCGGCGGAGGCGGAGGATCGGGCCTGTACGGGGGTGGCGCGATCAAACTCATCGTGGCCAGCAACCTGGTGGTGAACGGCATCTTGAGCGCCAATGGTACGAATACCCATGCATATTGGTGTGGTAGTGGCTCGGGCGGCAGCATCTGGATCACGGGCGGTTGCACGCTGGGCGGAACCGGCGAAGTGCAGACCTCTGGTGCCTCCGCTTCGTATACCACCGCCGGCACGTCGGGCGGAGGCGGTGGGAGGATCGCTATGGACGACACGGTGACGTACAACTTTCACGGCAACATTCGGGGGTCGTTAGGCAGCCAGGCTTCCTTATACGGCAGCGCAGGCACGGTCTATTTTCCGGCAGCGGCCTCCGCCAACTTCACGGTGTACTCCAACCAGACGGTGGTGGTGGGCAATGATGTCACGAACGTTTTCGGGAATCTGACCGTATACGGCACACTGATTCCTGGCGGCTACGGCGCCGGCATGGGAACGGGGGTGGTCATCCAAGCCGCAAATATCACCGTCGCCTCCGGCGGTGCCATCTCGGAAGACGGGTGGGGGTTTGGAGCGGCGGTGGGTCCTGCACCAGGTTCCGGGGCATGGAATGGCACCAATGGCGCCTGTCATGGCGGATGGGGCAGTTTTCCTCTGGGCAATCCGTACGGATCCGCCACACAACCCACCAGCATGGGTAGTGGCGGTGGGAATGGCGGGGGCGGGGCTGTGAAACTCGTCGTCTCCGGCATCCTCACCGTCAACGGCACGATCAGCGCCAACGGTCTAAACTACACGATCGGCGGGGCGGGCGGAAGCATCTGGATCAATTGCGGCGCGCTGGCCGGAACGAGCACGATTACCGCCAACGCCTACAATACGGGAACGTACGGCAGCGGCGGCGGGCGCATCGCGATCTATTACAAGTCGAGCACATTCGCCGGTCTGCCGGCGCCGGGGCTCTACACCAACAAGGAGAGCATCAGTTCCAAGGTGACCGTCAAAGGCGGCTACAACATCGGCTCCGACGGTCCGGAGGATGGCTCCATCTACATCGTGCATGTCGTGCCGATGGGGACGACCGTGTTTTTCCATTAGCAAAGGACGAGGGGATACACGCCAATTTCCATCGCGCCACGGGGTGGCTCTCCCACAATTGATTTGCGTCTCTGTGGGAGCGCCGCCTTGCGGCGGCGAAAAACAACAATACACCTTCGCGTTCTTCGCATCCTTCCTCCCTTTCGTGTCCGCATTTGCCAGGCAATGACATGCGTAACTTGAGACAGAGATGTGTGATTGGAGCGCCGCTGGCCGCGGGGTTGGCGGTGGCGGGATGCGCTTCCGGGTTTCATGATTCCGCCGACGCGAGTCGGCGGGCCCAGGATCTGGTGGAGGCCAACATCGTCGCGACGCATGCCTATCAGGTCAACATGGCCTTGCAATCCGGCAAGGGCGAGCCGAAGGCCTGGTCGGCGCAGGGATTGTCCACCAACGACCTGGCTGCGCTGATCCAGCACCAGCAGAAGCTGCTTGCCGGGCCGACCAAAGACATAGTGGCGTGGGTTCGCGGGCAGAATTCAGCCTTCGATCCCGCCATGGATTTGAACCCGATTTTGGCTTCCCCGCTCCGGGCCTCGGCGACGAACCTGCCGGTCAACGTGCTGACAAGAACCTTCGGCGAGCGTTCCGGTGCGTCCGGTATCCGCGTCCGCGCGCTTGCAAGTCTGATGCAAATGATGCTGGATATCGACCGCGACGGGTCGCAACTGCAGGACCTGTTCGCCCTGTATGCGGCGCTGGGGTTGCCGGTGCATACGGCGCAACTCGGCTTGAAGGAAACCACCGACGCCGAGTTCCTGGTTTTGGCGCGGCAACTTTCGTCCGCCATGTGCGCCAGCCCGTTCAAAACCGAACCGCTTGCGGTGCGCATCCTGTTCCGCAAGATGTGGAACTGGGGGCATCGTTATACCGGCGAGCGCGACAAGACCGTGCTGGCCCGGGAATTGCTACAGGAGCCGGAAGTTGCCGCGATTGTGCCGAAGTTGAAAGCCATGCCGCCGCAGAAGATCGCGGTGATCGGCCATTCGTACACGATGAACGTGCATTGGGCGTCGCCTTCGGCGTCGGTTCCGATCGCGTCGGAGGTGTTGGCGCGCGTCAACCCCGCCGTCGAGGTGCGGCACTGGCAGGCGGGCGGCCTGTCGGCAGGCCGCGCCGACTGCTGGAAGTTCTACGAGGAGGCGCTGGCATGGAAACCGGACCGCGTCCTGATCGTTGTGTCGGTGCGCACGCCAAAGGATACCGCGGCGCTGGAGAAAATGGTGTCCGGGTTCACCGCGGCCGGCGCCCGGGTGGCGATGTTCGACACGCTGCTCGGGGATATCCAACTCGCGGCGGGCTACGGTTTCGATGCGAAAGCCGTTGCGGAGGTTGCCAGTCGGACCGGCATGACATTGATTCCGGTCGGCGCCCGGATCGATGCGGCGCCCGATCGCGACACTTTTCTCGCCCTGGATCAAATCCACATGACCGAACCCTACCACCGGTTGCTGGCCAAGGCGTGGCTGGAATACCTGGCTCAGTTTCGCACCAAAAAGTAGAACCTCATCAAAGGAAGTTCATGAAGTCGATGATCCTGACTGCGATGCTAACCCTGTTGTTGGCCGTCGGCTGGACGGACGTTTCCATTTCGGGGCAGGCTCCACCTGCGACGCCGGCATCGAATAACGTCATCTCCATCCTGCAACTGGACACCCGGCAACCATCGGACCGGCGCAGTCCGGTTCCGGAGGCGGTCCACACCATGTGGCGGTATTGGGAGACCCGGAAAGCGGAGATCTTCAAACTCGATTCCGGCGAACTATTCCGCGCCGATCCGGTCCTCCCGGTTGTTGTTGTCCGAGGAGCCGATCGCCAGCCGGTCAAGGATGCCGATGGGAAGTTCACCTTTGCATTGCGGAAGGCTGGGGAGGAGCAAAAGGGATCTCTGTTTCCGGCCGAGGGCTGGCGGGAAACGAACTTTGACGACAGCGCCTGGTTCCGCCACGAAGGCCCCATGGCCGAGGGGTACCGCGGCATTGCGCTCGTCTGCGTCCGCGGGAAATTCGATGTGCAGGATCCCGCCCAAATCCAGCAACTCTCTCTTTCGGTCGGCTTTCGCGGCGGCATCGTCGCCTTCCTGAACGGCAAGGAGGTCGGCCGGGCTTTTCTGCCGGCGGGCAAGATCACCCCGGAGACCCTGGCCGAGATGTACCCCAAAGAGGCCTATGTGAGCCCGGCCGGGGCGTTGATCAACGAGCGCAGTTCCATGGGCGCGGACTATTTCAACTACGTTTTCACGAGCGCCTGGGCCGCCCAGGTACCGCAAAAAAGTTGGGGATTCTCCCTGGCAGACCGGGATGTCCTCGCTCGATTTGAAACACGCTGCCGCCGGCTGGAGGTCACGATCCCGGCATCGGACCTGCGCAAGGGTGTCAATGTGCTGTCCCTCGAGATTCACCGCGCTCCGGCCAACGAGATCATGTACAAGGCCCTTGCAAATACCAAGGATGCGGCGGGTGGCCTCGCCGCCAACTGGGCCGTTCACAACAAATACATTGGGAAGTCTGCGTCGGGTTTCTGGTGGAACCATGCCATGATGGAGGACATTCTCCTTTCGGCGCCGGCCGGGACAACCGGCATCGCGCCGAGTGTGGGACGGCCGCAGGGTTTCCAGGTCTGGAATGAATCGACCTTCAAACGCGTGCTTCCGACCCAGTATGGAGATCCGAACGAACGGCTCCACCCCATCCGGATGCAGGGGGTGAGGAACGGAACCTGTTCGGCCCAGATCGTGGCCGGTTCATCGGCAACGATTCGCGGCCTGCGGGCGGCGGTCAGCGATCTCACGAGCGGCGCCGGCTCCATTCCAGCGTCCGCCATCCAGGTCGGTTATATGGGCTGGTTCAGCGACGCCCGGTGTTGGCCGAACGATGCCCTGGATCCCGACCCGCCGGCGGAACTGTTGCCATTGACCAAGCCAGCGTGGAACCAAAACCGCTCGATGGGCGTCGTTTCCGGGGTGGTCCAGCCGATCTGGCTGACGGTTCAGGTGCCCCGGAACGCAAAGGCGGGGATCTATACCGGAAAGGTTTCCGTAAGCGCCGAGGGCGAGAAAACCGTCGAGACCACGATTGAACTCAAGGTGCTTGGCGACTGGGTCTGTCCGGACCCAAATCGGTTCACCACCTATATGGGGATCATCGAATCGCCGGACTCTGTGGCGATGCAGTACAATGTGCCCCTCTGGTCCGAGGAACACTGGAAACTCCTGGATAAAACCTTTGAGCTTCTGGGCCAACTTGGCAACCGCGAACTCTATATTCCGCTCATTACCAAGACCATGCTCGGCAACGAGCAATCCATGGTCCGGTGGGTCAAGCAGGCGGATGGTTCGTACAAGCCGGACTTCGGCGTGGCCGAGCGCTACATGGACCTTGCGTGCAAGCACCATTGGAATGTCAGCTCGACCTGCCTCGCCGTCTCGGACGGTGGCATCGGCGAGGCCATCTGGTACTCTGGCAAGCCCCGGAACCCGCCCTCGGTTACCACCCTCGACCCGGTCACACAGGTTGTCGGCGAGATGGCGGCGCCAGCCTGGGGAACTCCCGATGCCCGGACTTTCTGGAAACCCGCGATCGAGGGATTGCAGGAGAGACTCAAGAAACGCGGCATGGAAAAATCCATGATGTATGGCTTTGTCGTCCAGAATCAAGTTCTGGTCGAAACCATTGGCGACCTCAAGTCCATTACCCCCGATGTCAAGTGGTGGGAATACACCCACTGGTCCAAGAAACGCAAGGGCACCGAGGCAATGGGCCAGGATGTCGGACGCGCGGCCTGGGCCTTCGGGGCGCCACTCGCCGTCTTCTGGAATCCGGACGAGGATAAACCGCATTACGCGTGGAAAAACCTCGCCAAGGACGTCTACTTTGTGGCCTCGCCACGCGGCAAAGGGCAGATCAACGTCGGGGAGCATGGGGAACTTGCGATTTTCCGGCTGACTTGCGAGAGTACGCTTCTGGGCAACAACGATGGGTTGCTCCCGGAATTCGGACCCTTCTGCGGCATTGGGCAGGTTGGCGCGGACTTCTGGCCGGTCAAAACCAAAGGGAGCAGGGAACTCAACCGTATGGATGGGCGTTATGTGGGTTGGGGTTCGTTGAGCTTGAGCGAAACGCTGGTGAGCCTTTTCGGCGCCGGGCGAAGCGCTCCGACTCACAGTTGCCGGACGCAATTGCTGCGCGAGTCCCAGCAGGAGGCCGAGGCCCGCGTCTTTGTCCAGAACGCGCTCCTGGATCATGCGCTGACAATCAAACTGGGGGCTGAACTGGCCGAACGATGCCGGAAAATCTGCGACGATCGGTCGCGTGTCATGAACTACTGTTCCGTCTATTTTGGTGAGAACGGCGAGGAGTACGGACGCGTCTTCAGCCAGGAGCAATGGGACACGCAGACGGAACTGCTTTATCGGGCGGCCGGCGACGTGGCGAAGGCGATCGGCGGCGGTTGAGGTTGATTAGAGCAAGTTAAATAGTGTAGCCGTAAATTGGGGCAACTGCGGACACGAAGGGGAGGAAGGATGCACGAATAACGCGAAGGTGTCTGGTTGTCTTCGCCGCCGCAAGGCGGCGCCAATGCTCCGCTTCGTGCCCTTCGTGAATCCTTCGCTTCCTTCGTGTCCGATTCACCTGCGGCCATACTATTTCTTGCGTTGCTCTACACGTAGCAGAAATAAAAGGAGGAGGAGTTATGAGTCGTTCATTGCTGAAGGTTGCGGGAATGTCGCTGGCTGTGTGCGTGTTGGGTGCTTTTGCCTCGGCGGAAGAGGGTTCCATCCCGCCGCCTGCGATTCCCGGGTCCGGCACACCACCGGTGATTTCCGGAACGGTTACTATCATCGGCCCCGTCGAAACCGGTGAAAACGTCGGGCTGAAAGGAAAAGGCAGGGTTTTTGTGACCGCGCTGGATGGCCCGGCAGAAATCAAGGCCGCTTTTGCCAGCATCACCAACGCCTGGCCTTCCGGCGGTCTGGATGGCATCGCCGGACGCAACATCCAGAATCAGTTTGTCAACAAGCTGATGTACAACATCGATGGACCATGCCAATCAAACTTATATAAGGAAGTCTTGTGGGGTGGATGGGGAAAAAGCCTGACCGGAACCATATCGGTTAAGAGCAACCAGGTCTGGTTTACCTGCAATAGCTTTAGTAACGCCTCCTTCAAATATCCCGGTGTTATGATGATGTCCGTCCCGGATGTGCCGCTGCACACTTCCGTCGTTCCGCCGCTGGAACTGAAAGCCGGGGCGGAAACCGTGCGTTGCATTCATATCGACCCCGGTTGCTTCCTGATGGGACAACCCTGGTATATGATCGGTTGTACGCCGTGGGATCCGCCGCATCTGGTGACTTTCACCAAGGGTTTTTACATGGCCGAAGCGCCGATCACCTACGAACTGTATAATGCCGTCATGACCACGAACACCATAACGGCGCCTACCAATATGCCGGCCCAATGCGCGGCCAATCTGTCGCTCGCCGATGCCCGGAAATTCTGCGACGCCTTTGCCAAGCTGACCGGACGCAAAGTCCGTCTGCCGACCCGCGCCCAACATGCGTACATGATGCGCTGCGGCACGTCCAATCCACCATATAGCGAAAAGTATACGAAGAACCACGCCAATGTCGAAAAACCGGCTCCGGTAAAATCCTTCAAACCCAACGCCTGGGGCTTTTACGAATGGATCGGCTCGTATCATTATTGGGAAGGAGTCAACGACAAGAAGTTTGTGGATTCCAAGGACGTCGTGGATCCAGACTATCCCGGTCGCGACAACGATCAATGGATTCTGGTTGGCGGCTGGGCCATCGGCGAGATTGAATACGGGGGAGGTGGCGCTGGCGATGGCAAGGGAAGTTGGGCTCGCTATCGCATCGTGGTGGAGGAGTAACCAGCTCGCTTATTCAAGAGGAAGCAAAAAACAATCCGCACCGTGAGGTTCGGGGAAAGGGATGTATGAAACATGTATTACCGGTAGTGGCTGGACTTTCATTGGCTGTTCTGGCAATTGCCACCCCAGTTGTTGCGGAGGAGGGCAAACCGGCCGCAGAAACGAATTCCGCTGCCACAGGTCCGGAGGTCACGCTGAAGGGGGTCCTGATGTTGGAATCCGCCTGCACGTTGAAACCGGACAAAGAGGCGGGCACGCAACCGGTGTTGTTTGCCTTGGAAGGCACCCCCGATGTGGCGGCCACATTGGACGACATCATGAAGGCGTATTGGCCCGGTGACAGCATGGATGCGACGCAGGCCATCCAGTTGAACGAGGCGTTTTCAAGACGCTTGAAGTACTATCTCGCCCCCTGTGAACTGACCACCAAGAACATCGGGACCGGCAAGTGGGGCGAACCGGCCAAGGCCGTGACCGGCGTCGTTTTCGAGAAGGACGGGAAGAAGTGGATTACGCCCGGCAAGGTGCAAGACGCCAAACTCAAGTATCCGGACAAAATGCTGGCGCCCGACAAACCGCTCCAGATGCCCGGCAAGACGCCTCTGGTCCTGAAAGTCACGGATACGCTGTCGCTGAACTGCATCCTGCTGCCGCGTGGCGATTTTCTGTTCGAAAAGCCCTACTACGTCCAACCCCGCTGGCAGGATGAATTTCCGCGCCACATCACCTTTAGCAAGCCCCTTTGGATGGCGGAAATTCCGGTGACGCAGGAGATGTGGGAATCGGTAATGACGAACAATCCCAGCACGTTGAAGGATCCGAAACGTCCGGTGCGAAACATCACCGGCTCCGAAGCCTACAACTTCTGCCAGATCCTTTCGGAGAAGAACGGCCGCAAGGTCCGTCTGCCCGGAGAAGCCGAATGGGAATACGCGGCTCGCGTGGGCACCTCCAATCCGGAACTGGATGCAAAATGCAAGGATCAGGATTGCAGCGGAAAGAAGGGCGGGGAATTGCTGCCGGTGAAATCCAGGCAGCCGAATGCCTGGGGGCTTTACGACATGATCCACGGGGGCGCATTCGAAATGTTGCGGGACAAATTTTCTTTCACCCGCGAAGATGCCGTGGACCCATACATTTCATGCGAAAAGGAAGATGCCGCCGGCAAGAGAGTCGGGCACTGGGGCAGAAATAGCACCACGTATCACGAAAGTACGGCCGGAGGCGGGACGGACCAACACTACGGAAACTCCATGATCCGCGTGGTCGTCGAGGCCACGCCGGAAGAGATCGCCGTGATGGAGAAAGCAGCAAACAAGGGGAAATGAGATGAGGCAGACCGCATGGCTGTTTGGAGCAATGAGATTCGTGGTTGTCTGGCTGGCGCTTGTGGAGATTGCGCAAGCCCAGACAGCGGCGGCAGCCGGCTGGCCCAACTGGCGCGGGCCGGACCACAACGGCGTCTCGCTGGAAAAGGGGTGGCTCACCGCCTGGCCGACCAACGGGCCCAGGCAACTCTGGAAAGTCGAAACCGGTCCCGGGCATGCGGACCCCGCGGTGGTTGGCGGCAGGGTCTACGTCATGGGAAGGACCGCCAAGCAGGATACCGTCTTCTGCCTGAACGCCGACACGGGGGAAACGGTCTGGAAATACTCGTACGATGCGGCGGCGTCCGCCTACGGGGGCGGGCCTCGCGCAACGCCGGCGGTTGACGGCAAGGTTGTTTACACATTGAGCGCTGATGGCCAGGCTTTCTGCCTCGACGCGGCTTCGGGAAAAGTGCTCTGGAACAAGAACATCCAGAAGGAACTGAACCTTCCGATGCCGCGCCATAATTTTGCCACCTCCCCTGTGCTCGAAGGGGATTCGCTGTTGTTGAACCTGGGGCCGTCCGGACTGGCGCTGGACAAGAAGACAGGCAACGTGGTCTGGAAGAGCGACGGGCCTTCGAGCTATTCCTCGCCGGTGCCATTCACTCTTGGAGGCAAACGTTGCGTGGCCCTGTCTGCCGCCACACAGTTGGTGGTTGTGGCGTTGGCCGATGGGCAGAAAATCGCCTCGTACGAGCGGAAGATCATCGACAACGTCAACTGCGCCGACCCGGTGATCGTGGGAGACGCGATCTTCGTCACCGCGGGTTATAACACTGGATCCGCTTTGATCGGTGTCGGCGGGGGCAACGCCACGGTCATGTGGAAGAAAGGGTACGGGTGTGTCTACGCTAGTCCCGTGCTCGCGGGCGACTATCTCTACATGCTTGTCGAATCGGGGTGGGAGAAGGCCGATCTTGTCTGCGTAAGCGCGAAGGATGGTTCGGAGAAGTGGAGACAGAAGGATGTGGGAAGCGGCGGCCTCATGGTGGCGGACGGCAAGTTGATTGTTCTGTCCCGCAAAGGCGACTTGATTCTGGCGGCGGCGTCCCCCAACGCCTACACCGAGATCGCACGGACGAAGCTATTCTCGACAGGCGCTTGCTGGAACAGTCCCGTGCTCTGCGGCGGCCGCATTTACGCCAAGAACGAAAAAGGGATACTGGTCTGCCTCGACGTGCGGGGAAAATAGGAAAACGCACCCCAAAAGAGCCGTTGGCGCAACGAACGCGCGGTGGATTTGAAGTCGAGCGCAGGCGGGTCGAAATGACAAGGACAAGTGCGTGAATATGAAAGAGTTCCTAATTGTGTCGATCGGCACGCTGTCTAGCCTGGCACTTGCCTGGTGTGCGGATGCGGCGTCTCCCGTCGAACGGACGGCGGCGGAGGAGATTGTAATCCGGGCGGAGCCCATGCCGAGGGTGCCGGAAATCGACGGAGTGCTGGAGGACGCCTGGTGTAACGTTGGACGTGTGGACCGATTTGTCGACTGCTGGAAGGGCACTCCCGCTGCCATCCAATCGCAAGCCTTTATAGGATTTGATGGCGATAATCTTTACATTGCATTCAATTGTGCGGAGCCGGACAAAGGACCGCTGGTGGCGAATGTCAAGGAACACGACGGGGCACTCTGGAAGGATGACTGCGTGGAGGTGTTTCTGGACGTCAACCATGATCGAACGCACTACTATCACTTGGCAGCGAATGCGATCGGCACGCGGAGCGACGAGGCGTGTGTGGAGGGAGGCATGTGTTTGGTTTCGAACAACGCGGCTTGGAATCCGGCGTGGACTGCAGCCGCCAAGCGAGGAGAGACCAACTGGACCGTGGAAGTGCGTATCCCGTTTTCAGAACTGAACCCGGGCGTGAATACAACATTCGATTGGGGGATCAACCTCTGTCGCGAACGGCAGAAGACGGCCAATCGTGAAGCTGCCGAAATCAGCGTGGTTTCTCCAACGGGGCGCGGTTTCCAAGTCCCCCGGCGTTTTGCAACCCTGCACATTCCCTACGATTGGTTGAAGTATGCCAAGCTGGACTTTGCAACGAAAAAAGCCGGCGCTTCGCAGGATCTCGGCGAACTGAAGGAACAGCTCGCGAATTTGAAGTCGAAGCATCCCAAGGCCGAGGATCTGCGAAAACAGATCGACGCGGTTCTGGCCAGGTTGGAGGGACTCGACAAAGATCTCGGCGCGATCGGAACGGATGACGCCAGGCGTTCAGCCTTCGTTGCCGGGGCAACCTCGGTCTTTGCCGCGATTGCCGGTTTCCGAATCGAGATGGAACGGCTCCGGAATGCCGAGGCAATGGCAAAGGCATTTGGCATCCAGGAACCGATGTTTGCCGTCACCAGCGATGGCGCGACGGGCGCCGTTCGGCGCGTGACAATATCCGTCGAAAAAAACAATCGGAATGGCGCCGGTCTCCACGTGATTCCGCTCTGGATCGAATTATCCGAGGTTGTGTTGCAGGTTTCGGATTTGACGGGGCCAGCCCAATCCGTTCTGTCCGGAACCAACGTCTATTGGCAGGCAAGCGGGTTTGCCCGCAACGGGAAATTCGCAGCCCGGAGCGTTCCGTGTCCTGTCTGGCTGGACGTGTCGGCGCCCGCAGACGCGGCGGCGGGAACATATACGGGAATCGTTGCCATTGTGGCCAATGGGGAACGGCGTGACATCCATTTGCAGGTGGAAATCGAGGAGGAAGGCTCGAAGACCAAGCCGAACCTGCCACCGCCGCCGCCAATTTGGGATCCTACGCAGGCGCTGCCCCGATTCGACGATATTCCCTATCCAAAAGGCATCTCCTACCATTACGTTCATCGAGCCATCAAAGGCGAGTACCAGTATCTGCTGGGACCGGCTGTGGCGTTCCATAAAGAGAAACTGGTCGTCACCTGGGAAAATAGGACGATTTCGGAGCAGAGTCCGAATGGAATCATGCGTGTGAGCATGTCCGCGGACGGAGGTGTGACCTGGACGCCGCCGCAGGTGATCGCGGGGAGCGGAAAGGGGCAGGACTATGGTTACGGTTCATTGCTTTCGCAGGATGACCGGTTGTGGGCGTTTGCGGCCCGCTATCAAGAGGGCGCGCCGGGGGTATGGTTCCCCGGTCTCTGCGCGGAAGCCTTTTTGCTGAACGAGGATACTGGGAAATGGGATTCACGCGGCATTGTTGCGGAGAATTTTCTTCCACTGGAAGCGCCCAAGCGGCAATCCAATGGCAATTGGATTTTAGGAGGGGAGAATCGTGACGCGCATTCTGCCGTGGCGATTATTCCGGCAAATGATCTCCTGAAATGGGATGTCGTCCAAATCCCATTCCCTGGCGGCGCAAAGGATTTCGAACCCCAATTCTCGGTGCTCCCCGATCGGAACGAGGTGCTGGCCGTTGTCCGCAATCCTCCCGAAAGCAGGTTCGCCCTGGTGGCCACCAGCGAGGATTTCGGGAAAACCTGGTCGCCGTTTTCCGAAAGCAATTGGATGATGACGGATGCCAAGTCGTATGCCGGAACGCTCAGCACAGGCCAGCGATTTTTGGCAAGCAATGTTCCCAATCGCGAAAACCTTTTTCTGGCCGTCGGCCGGCCGGGCGAGCGATATCTGAGCAAGGTATTCAAGATCCGCGAAGGGCGATCCACGCAACCCTTGTACAAGGGAAATCCCAAGCGACCGCAGTGGTCGTACCCTTTCGTGACGGAGCACGATGGCAAACTGTACGTCGTGTACGATGTGGGCAAGGAAGACCTGGAGTTGGCAATCCTGCCGGTGACGGCCCTCCAGGCAGAATAAGAAGGAATGAAGATGAACGGAAGGATCAGGTCATGCATAGCATTTTACACATGCGGCCGCGAAGGTGTAACCAGATCGTTGCACACGTTGGTTCAAACGAATAGCCGCGCGGCAAAAACGCTGACGATAGACAATGAATTCCCGCGGAGAGGAAGCGGCGGGGTTGTTTTGTCTGCAGCCGGTCCTTCCGACTGATTTACAGACTGGTTGGCATTATATTTGCTTTCACTGGCATCCCATAGGCGAGCCACGGACGGCATGATACCACGACATCCGCCTGCGTTTGCAGGGGATTTCGCGTAACGGGTGATCGTCCTGATTCAGGTTCTCAACGCCAGGCGAATGTACCTGTCGCAGATGAAGCCGGTCCGGGTCAAGGAATCGACGGCCCTCGCCGTGCCGCAACCATACTGTCTGGACCGGAATTGCCAGGGCGGTCCCCTGACCATCGCCGGGCATACGTATCCGCGGGGACTCGGGGTGCATGCGACGTCGGAACTGACGTTCAAATTGGCGAAGGCGTTCCGGACATTCGAAGCGACGATTGGAATCGACAGCGACGCGGGGGGAGGCCGGCAGCGCGGTCTTCACGGTCCTGGGTGACGGGAAGGTCTTGTTCCGAAGTCCGAAGCTGCGGGGCCGTGATGCCGCCCCCACCGACGTTACGGTGCCGGTCGCAGGTGTGGACGAACTGACGTTGAAAGTCGATGATGGTGGGGACGCCGATCTCGCGGACGTCGCGGATTGGGCCGTCGCCCAGTTGCTGAAATGATTTTGCCGCCTCCGTTCCGCCCTGCCCGCCTGCGGCCAGTCGGATGTATGTGGAATGCGGCATGCACAATAATCACGCGTAAAAGAAGGAGAGGAAAACCATGACGGCAAGTATTCGTTGGCACATCCTAGTCATGCTGGCGGTTGGTCTCTGTTTGCCGGCGTGCGCGCAACACGGCCTGTCGACGCCGGCGTCCGGCGACACCCCGCCGGTTTCGGGTGGCGCCAAACCAGTGTCCGGTCCCCTGCCGCGCATCGACAAGCCGGTGTTGTTCAACACACCGGAGGCCGATCGGATTCTCTCGCACCTGCAGATCTTTCCGCCCGACAACCCCTGGAACGAGGATATTTCGCGGCGTCCGGTGGCGGCAAATTCGGCCCGGATAATTGCCAGTATGAAATCACGCCGGGAGCTTGGATACAACCTCGACATGTGTTTTATCATCGTTCCGGCCAATCAGCCCAAGATTCCTGTGAAGATCAAATCGTACCCCGAGGAGTCCGATCCCGGCCCGTATCCCATTCCCGACAACACACCGGTGGAAGGCTGGCCGCTGTGCGCCAAGAACCACCCGGCGCTGACCCTTGACAAATTACAGCGCGATGGCGATGGCGATCGCCACCTGTTGGTGCTCGATCCTTATGCGATGAAAGTGTATGAAATGTGGCGGGGATTCAAGCGCGGAACCGGTTGGGAAGTGGCGCAGGTTGCCATGTTCGACCTTCGTTCGAACAAGACACGGCCGAACGGCTGGACTTCCGGGGATGCCGCCGGCTTGCCCATCATGCCGGCAACCGTTCGTTTCGATGAATGCGAACGAGGCATGGTGAATCATGCGCTGCGCGTGACCGTGCGTCATTCGCAGAATGCCTATGTGTATCCGGCCACACATTTTGCCAGCAGACTTGCGGACCCCGACCTTCCGCGCATGGGCGAGCGGATGAGGCTGCGTCAGGACTTTGACATGCACGGCTTTTCGCCGCATGCGCAGGCCATCCTGAAGGGGCTGAAGAAATACGGCATGTTTGTGGCGGACAATGGCATGGACTGGCTGATCTCGATCGCGCCGGATGAGCGGCTCAAGGGGCTGGACGACCTTCATCGCGTCAAGCCCGCCGACTTCGAGGTGATCGTGCCGACGGGACCGGCAGGGCGGTGAACCTTTCGCAGGTAAGGAGACCGGTATGCTGAATCGTAGGGATGTAACGGTGGTGCGGGAACTGGCCGCGCGCGTGGCGGAAATTGCCGCGCTACCCGTGCAGGAAGAAAAGCGGGAGTTGTGGCGCAAACTCAATGCGCGGAGTCCGGCGCGTCCCCTGGTGATGATCGACCAGGTGTGCTGGAACGAGATGAACGTTAATGATGAGCTGACCCTGCAGTGCCAGGACCCTGAATGCCGTGGATACGAAGAGCAGCTTCGAAGATCACTCTACCAGTGGCGCCACTTCCGTGTGGACATGGTTATCGAGCCCTTCGTGCGGGTGCCCAAGGCTATCAGCAATTCCGAGCATGGCGTTACCGTCAAAGAGACAGTTGCGGTGAGCGATCCCACAAGCGCGATCGTCGGACATAAGTTCATCAATCAGTTCGAGACCGATGCCGACCTGGCAAAGATCAAGATGCCGGTCGTTACACACAATCTGATCGAGACCGAACGTCGTCTGGCGGCCGCCCACGAACTGTTCGACGGCCTGCTGGAGGTGCGACCGCATGGTTTTGATCCATACCTGTCGCTCTGGGATCCCATCAGTTTCTGGATGGGTGTGGAGGGGGCGCTGTACGCCATCGTGGATCGGCCCGAGTTTATGCACAGGCTGGTGGGCCGATTGACAGATTGTCACATGAGCATGCTGGATCAGTTGGAGAATCAGGGACTGCTGTGCGAGCCCCAGAGCCTGATCCACTGCACCGGGGCTTACACCGATGAGTTACCTGCGCCCGGCTACAACCCGGCCAGACCGCGCACGAAGGATATCTGGATGTTCGGTCTGGCGCAGATGTTCTCCACTGTTTCTCCTGCGATGTTCAAGGAGTTTGAAGTGGACTATGCGAGCCGGATCTGTGCTCGCTTTGGTCTGGTCTATTACGGCTGTTGCGATCCGCTGGACCTGAAGATGAAGGAAGTCCGGATGATCCCGCACGTGCGCAAGGTTTCAATGAGCCCCTGGGTGAACGAGGATCATGGTGCGGCTGAAATAGGGCGCGACTTTGTCTACTCCCGCAAACCGAATCCAGCACTGCTTGCGTGGCCGGCGTTCAACGAACAGGCCGTGCGCGAACATCTGCAGGCATCAGTGGATGTGTGTGCACGGCACGGATGTCCGTTGGAGCTTATTCTCAAGGACGTCAGCACGGTGAAGTACGAACCCAAACGTCTTTTCGAGTGGGCACGCATTGCCATGGAGGTGGTGGAGGAGTGATAGTGCCCCATCACGGCCCTCACGGATGGGCAGCTCACGCTGGGCTGAATGGCTTCGCTTGCACCGTTCTTGTCTGGCCATTCACAACCACCTGTACGTCGCGCGACCGGTCCGAAGCGATCCGGTAGTCCGTGACTCTTCCGTCCTTCCACTGGATATCCACAAAAAAAGCACCACGCGTGCGTAGACCATGGGCGGAGCCGCTTGACCAGGTCTTCGGAAGGGCAGGAAGCAGGCGGATGATCGGGTTGCCATTGCTGGCGAGTTCATGACTCTGAATCAACATCTCGGCAACTGCCGCACACCCGCCGAAGTTGCCGTCGATTTGAAATGGCGCGTGCAGGCAGAACAGGTTTGGCGCACCACGGCCAATCAGCATCGTAAGCAGCCTCTCGGCACGATCCCCATCTTGTATGCGGGCCCAGAAGTTTGCCTTCCATGCCATGGACCAGCCGGTCGAAGCGTCGCCACGCCGTTCAAGAGAAAGCCTGGCGCCTCTGAACAGATCGGGTGACTGCGGATTGATCTCAGTTCCAGGGTACAGGCCCCAAAGATGCGAGGAGTGACGATGGTCAATCTCCAGCTCTTCAAAATCCTCCTGCCACTCCATAATGCGACCATCCTTATTCACGCGAGTAGGCATGAGCCTCGCTCGTGTGGCGTCGAGGCGTCTGGCGAATTCTTCGTCAATGCCAAGGATATGTGCTGCCTCGGCCGTGCGTGCGAGCAGGTCGCGGATGATCTGCAGGTCGAAGGTTGAGCCGACACACAGGTATGTGGATTGCGAATTCCCGTCGCTGTCCGTGTAACGGTAGCCATTCTCCGGGGAGTTGGATGGTGCGGTGACCAGCAGGCGTGTGTTTGGGTCCTCAACCAGCACTGCCTGGCAGCACTCGCTGGCTCCACGCATGATCGGATAGTATTTCCTGAGGAAATCCTTGTCCAATGTGAACTGATAATGCATGGCGATGTGCTGCACCAGCCACGCGCCGCAGGTCGGACCAACGCACGCTGGCAGGCAACTTGGCGAAGTATCGAACCATGGATTCTGAGTGTGGTTGGCCATCCATCCGGGAGCGTTGTAGTAGGCCGTGGCTGTCTTCTTACCTTCTACAGCGACGCCCTCTATGAAACGCATGAGAGGGAGGTGACAATCCGAGAGGTTTGTCACCTCTGCGGGCCAGTAATTCATCTGCAGGTTGATGTTGCTGTGGAAGTCGCCCCGCCAGGGAGTGTCATACTCCTCTGCCCAGATGCCCTGCAGATTTGTGGGAAGTTGTGAATCAGGTCTCGACCCGCAAACCGTCAAGTATCTGCCAAATTGAAAGTAGAGTGCAGCCAGTTCAGGATCGGGCGTGGTCTGAGCCTGCTGGACGCGGTCGGGAGTAGGCAGGTGTGAATTGGTGCTCTTCGGCAATGAAACCCTGCATCGGTTCATGAAAGACTCATGGTCTGTGGCCGCGGCACTGAGAATGGCGTCAAATGGTTTTGCCAAAGCCCTGGTTAACCGCTTTAGCACCAAAGTGGCAAATTCATTGTTGAACATATCCGTGCCTGCCGACACAAAGAGTGTTGCCTCGTCAGCACCGTGGACTGACAAGCCCGATGCCGAGGTGGTCATTTTTCCACCCCTGATGGTCGCGCCGAGGAGTGCCATGTAACGCACGCCTTTCCCCTTCTCGCCTCCAGGTCTATTGAAGGGGAGTTGCCCTTCGATCTTCTGGAATTCGCCGTCGACGGTGACAACTGCACATTCCTTTCGGGACAGGGCTGCGGTGAAGGAGAGCGTGCCCGGCTTGTCGACATTTATTCTCAGTGCGATTACTTCGTCAGGTTTTGAAACCACAAGGTCACGTGTGAAACGCACGCCACTTTGCACATACTCTGTATGGGCCACCCCGCGCATCAGATTGAGGTCACGTCGATATCCTGAACACCCCGGTCTTGCTTGAGCATCCTCGCCTGAAGAGGCAAATGTGATTAGCAGGTCACCCAGGGTTTGATAGCTCCCGAATTGATCCCTGTCGCCCCAACCTGAGACACCGGCCGGGTAGCCGAAGTTCTTTTCAAGCTCTCTTTGTGCAGCACCGATGTTTCCTGAGAAGAGATGCTGGCGCACATCAGGCAGGCATTTGCTGGCATTGTAGTTGTTTCCGTCATACGGACCACCGGTCCAGACCGAAGATTCGTTAAGGACAATACGGTCCTGATCGATCCCGCCTAGGTCCATAGCGCCAAGCCGCCCGTTGCCAAGCACACATG
>Ga0118677_10005953_pt1 | contig 21009 bp, 5 predicted proteins | sample AliMusrvi5mmetaG_FD_86154 | JGI IMG/M metagenome (GOLD analysis project Ga0118677, IMG submission 86154)
TGGTTCAGAACAGAACTATCAGTTTTTAGCTGAAAAGTATATACAGGCTTTCGTAAAGGATAATTACTTCGACAAGGACCAGAATGACAAGGGGAAAAAGAATCCTTTTAGACAAGACAAGTTATATTATAATGAAGAAACTGACTGCTATTACTGCCCGATGGGTCAGCCAATGAAACGAATGGGCAATAGAACCCGGACGAACTATGATGGGCTCAAACAATCCTATGCCTGGTATCTGGCTCAGAACTGTCAGGGTTGTCCAATGCGAGGAATGTGTCATAAAAACAGCGGCAATCGGGTAATTGAAGTAAACCATCAACTGAGGTTACTCAAAGCAAAAGCCAGAGCACTGCTGCTCAGTGAAGAAGGAATCAGACACAGAAAGAAACGTCCTTGTGATGTAGAACCCGTATTTGGTAATATCAAATACAACAAAGGCTTCAAACGATTTATGTTGAATGGTTGTGATAAAGTCGAAATCGAAGCGGGGTTGCTCAGTATTGCTCATAATCTGAAGAAATGGTCATGTTAAGGCCATTTTGCACTAAATAAATTGGTAGAAGAAAAAACAACAGTCACCACATAAGCAGCCTTCGACGTCTACGGTTCCGGCGCAGCCGGAAATCCCGCGAAGCGGGATAGTGGAAGTCGCAGCTGCGTTGGGGTGACGAGGCCGCGCGGCCCGAGCGCAAAAGAAAAAGAGGGCGACCTTTTGGGACGCCCTCTTTTTGTTTCAGGGAAGATCCCTGTTGATTGATTACATCGGACGATGCGTATAAACGAAGTTTGCCGCATTGTTCCCTGTGACGTTGATATCACCGGATTCAACCTGGCCATCGGCATAAACATCAGTAGGAACATAACCATAAGTAAAAGTTGAGGCATCATTCCCAACCTCATTCATGTCTTCTGCTTCTACCTGTCCGTCCTGGTTTACGTCTCCACCAAAAATCAACGGAGGTGATACGGTTTCTCCGTCAGATTCGAGGACGGTTGTCATATTTGCATCTAAAGCCTGGGTCAGGGCATCAAATGCATAACTTACTGCAGATCCGCTGAAGTCAAGTGGCAATGCAGAAACAGTTTCAATATGGTTGCGCTGTTTGATTGTCAGGTAGTATGTGCCATTGTCAGCGCCGGGTATTGTTACAGTGGCGGCACCTGATGTGCTCAGTGGAACATCTGTTGCAGGGTATATTATCGTTGGGTAATCGCTTACCTGGCAATCGCAACCTGCATCATAATGCGTGGTAGAAGCATGCAACTCAACTGTAATGTGATCTGCTACGCCAACGCCCCATTTTTCATAAACACCTGTAACGTTTCCGAATTCGTCTCTCGTCACATCCTTTGCTTCAATCATTGTAGAAGAGCCATTATAAAGACCTTCCAGGAATACAGAAGAAAGTGTCAGCGTCTTGGTTGAGGCCAGTTCATAAGCTCCCAATGTAGGCGTGGTCAGGCTTCTCGCATTGCCAAGAATGTCAATATCAACAATACCCGTCAAAGGTGTTGCAGCACCAACTGCCGGCGAACCGGATAGCGGTAACAGGTTTGTTGTTGAAGTATACAAGGGGTTTCCGCTGATAGAATTCACGTCTTGTCCCGTAGCTGTTTTCCATGCGGCCAGATCCAGTACATTTGCCGATACCAGATAACCAAGATTGGCGCCTGTGGTGTAGTAGTCGTTGAAATCAATCGGGGTAAATACCGTGTTGGCTGCACCAACATAGATTGCATAGCGCTGTCCGCTTACGGTCTGACTGTTGGAGAAAATATTATCCCTGACATTGACAGCACCGGCAGTAGTAACAGCAGCCAGTACGTTAAATGCTGAAGGCCGTCCTGCAATAGTCTGATTGGTGTTCATTGAAACAGAGTTATAATAAATGTTGTACCCTGCTCCTGATTCTACTACGATTCCATTCCCGTTATCAGCTACATCACCGCCATCAAATCCATAAGCGGCAACGTCATAAATAACATTATTCGAAACAGTAACATTTGCAGTTGTTGCAGAAGAAGTCAGGTCGATCCCGTCACAACCCCAACCACCGGTATTGGTGTTCTTGATATCACTGATGATGTTCTTTGTGATCCTTATTCCGCTTGCTGTTCCGGAAACAATGATACCGGAAGTGGTTCCTGTATTTGCATTGACCACGCCCTGGATGGTATTACCTGAAACAACTGCATTGGCCTGCTGGAATACTCCGATGCCTTTGTACCCAAGCTTATCAGCTACAACAGATGAACCCAGTGTGTTGCCGGTGATTGTAAGTCCTGACTCATTACCAGTAGGACCAACACAGGCAATCCCCCATGAACACCTGAGAATGGTGTTGTTTTGAATGGTATTGTTTGAGTTTGCTGCTTCTGCAACACCTCCGATCGTTGTCCCGCTGGAACTTACGATACCGGTGAAAGTTGCTGTACCTGAACTGCCTTTTACAATACAGTTTTTAATTGTGTTGTTGGTTGCGCCATTTGTTGCAGATGCACTGGCGATCCAGATAACAATGGGTGTTATTCCCGTACTGGTATTTTCGATCGTCATGTCCTTTGAGGCTGTTCCGCTATTTGACCCATCGAAAGTGATAAAGTCGGCACCGTACAAGGTGAATATAGATGATCCGGAACCTGAGATTGTCGTTGTTACACCGGCGTTTGGCAGGATTGTTACAGTATTCGTGGCTGTCGGAACATTGGTGTTAGCAACATTGATAATGATCGGGAAGGTTTCAGTCGGATAGGTTGCATCAGTCAGTAAAAACCTGACGGGACCGCTTACGCCTCTTGTGTTCAGGTCGCCGATTGCAGCTGTGATTGTTGCATAATCTGTTGATACAGGAAGGTTAGGGGAATGTGAGTTTGCGGGAAGAGTTACAGAAAGAGGCCCGTCATAAACAACGCCATTTTCCATCGGTATCCAGCTGATCTCCTCAGCTTCCATCATCTTTTTGCTGGGTGCTACTGTTCCAACAAAAACATTGATATCTTCAACCAGGTTACCGGAATCGCTGCTTCTTAAATCAGCAACGGTTGCAGTGTTTGCGTTTCCTTTGGTAACAAGTTTGTCCGGTGAATCCAGCATCCCTGTTTCCACAGCTTTCATGGTTTTCTTAACCACCTTCTGGAACGTGATATTCTTTCCGGTAGCTTTTAAGAATGAGGGTAAGCCTACAAGATAATCGCCCGACATCGGGCCCATAATTTTTCTGGCACCTGCCGGGGCTGTGACTGTAGGGATTTGTATACCCATTACACCGGTTCCGTTTACCTGGGCACATTCAGCATCAACAAAATCACCCAATGTTGCGCCTGGCTGTACATCATAAGTTAACCAGAAATAATTTGTTCCTGATGCAAGTATTTGCGACCCTGTGATTATGAAGTTGGGGATTGTGGGTGAAGCCAGTGTTCCAAACAGGGTTGATGTGGAGAACGTAGGAATAGTTCCTGTATAATAAATATGGGCATTGGTGATGTCTAAAATGTTCGTAGTCCCGTTTGCATTAACAGTAAACTTGGAAACAGAGAATGGCGCTGCAACTCCTGCAGTAACAACCTTGATGCAGATGACCTGCTGGTTGAGCATGTTTGGCGCGGTATTGGCCGTGTTTTGAATCGTGGTGGATGAAACAAAAGACATGGTCGGTGCGAAGATAAAGTTGCCTTCATCAGCTCCGATGTCAGGGGCTGTGCCTGATCCGGCATAGCCGGGATTTCCCTGGCGAACATCATTATCAAAATCATCTGTGTATGTAGCAATATTTACTGCCCCGCTTTCAACCTGTGTTGCCACTGTTGGGTCAATGTGCAGGTAATTGGCATTTGCCCCGGTTGCTGTATTCAGGAAGGGTACATTTTCCGTTTTGCTGGCATTTTCACGGGTCGGCCCAACATAGGTCTGGAATGCCGTGAGTGTTTGCTGTTTATTTGTTAATGCACCGGCAGCCCCATTGGCATAAATAAAGTTTAAAGTACCCGGTGTGCAGTACAGCACATTATTATTGGATGTGGTCTGGTATGTAGTTGTCAGCGCACCTGTAAAGAAATAAACCATTTGTTCCAAACCGCCAGTAGCAATAGCGTTATTTACAAAAATATTGTTTCTTAAATTGGTGTTTGGTGTTGCGCTGTACTTATAGAAACAACAAGAATAAGACGGGCAGTTTCCATCCAGGTCGATCGTATTATAATACACATTGGTTGTATTGGCAACGGTATTCACATGAAAAATACCAAGAGCAGCTTGATAATAAGTGCTGTTAACGGAATAAATCCTGCCAACATAGTTGTTGGATATGTTGGTCACATTGGTTGCAGTTGCCTGCGCAATTTCAATGCCTAAAGCAGTTCCGCCATAGCCGCCAACAGGAGCACAGGAAATATCGTAAATTTTATTTTTGTAGATATTATTCAACGAAGGGCCTGACTGTACCTGAATTCCTTGTGCGCCACCTGCTGCTGTACCACCTGCTGTACCATAAACAGAAGTTGTTTTTATGGCATAAATTGTATTGTTATTGATGGTCATTGTGCCGGCAGCATTTGGACTTACAGCGCCTCCGAAGATACCAATAGCAGTTCCTCCTGCTGCAGTAAGGTTATTGACGTTATTATTTGAAATCACATTTTGATAACCATAACCAACGAGGATGCCATAAAGGTTTGCGACCTGAGTTGATGTACCAATTCCAGTATTTGAAATATTTGAAAGCGTATTTCCGGTTACAGTAGTGCTATGAGTACATGTTGAACCTGTCCCGACATTCCAGTAAATTCCGGCAAGAAAGCTGGTGGTTGTTTTACAGCTAATATTCGAAAGGATATTATTCGAAACAGTCGAAGTTCCTGTTGCAGGTCCTCCGGCATTGTATATTGCCATATTATTGGCATTTCCTGTCGGATTGGTATTTGTAAATTGTGTTGTAACAAAATTACCAGTTACTGTTACAATTGGAGTGGTGCTCGAACAATAGATCAAAAACCCTGCATTAGAAGCTGAGGTATTTACTGTCAGGTTGTTGAAATTGTTATTGTTAATGGTTTCAGTTGCAACCTTTTCAGCGGTATAAACGCAGGAAAACGCTCCAGAGCTTGCTGTTCCGTATGTAAATCCCTGGAAGTTATTCCCATTAATAGTGAGCGCACATGTTGCATTTCCTGTAGCATTATAATTGTAGATGCCATAAGCGACACCCGTTGTAATGGCGCTTAAAGCAATTGCCCCTGCAGTGTTATTTCCAAGTTGGTTGTTGTTGATGTTACATGTTGTTACAACAGCTCCTGTATTGGTAATACCTAAAAAATTCCCGGTAGTTCCCGTGGTTGAGCATCCGCTGATAATGTTGTTGTTCATATTCAGCACTCCGGGAGCAGAAGAGTTCGTTATGGCATTTATGGCTGCAGAAGTAGCGGTTGCACCAGTTATTGCACAATTCAGAACAGAGTTATTGTTGATGTTTATAGTTGCAGTAGCCATAGCCGTAGTGATGCCCTGGCTGTTAACGGCAAACATTCCCGCAGTAGTAAGAGCATCTGTCAGTGTTATAGTATTGTTGTTGATGTTTGATGCAAAAGTTATTGCTGACGGCTGTGCAACTGAATAGTTCTTCAAAACACCACCAAGCGATATTGTTGCCGTTGATAAACCGAGGGCGCTTGTAATTGAATTAAAAGAAATATTTTCATTGATCTGTTGGTTGTCAACGATAGCATAATCGTTACCGGTATTAGAAACATAAAGTGAAAGTGCGGCACCACCGCCAAAATTGGCTATGGTGTTTCCCGTGGAAAGAGATGTACCGCCAATGTCATTGGCGTTATCCATTGCAACAGTAGTGCTTGCTCCGATAAATACGATGCCGAAATTCACATTGCTGATGTTGTTTCCGTACACTTTGTTTCCACTGTTGGCTCCGGCTGCATTGGTAGCTTCAGCAGCAGTGAGAACGTCGGTGGCTGAATGCCGTGTGTTACTGTAAACACCAAACGTATTGAAATAGGTCCTGTTCAATGAAATGGTGTTATTTATAATTGTATTGTTCTGGGCACCATTTGTCGGAGAGGCATACAAAAGGGCAACACCCCATTCCGTCATGTTGTTGGTGGCAACTGCAATCGTAGTATTTGCCGGATTTTCCTGCATGGTAAAACCGGTTATCGTAATCCAGTCTGCTCCAATGATCTTAAAGATGGCATCATTCAGGGCTCCGGCTGCCTGTGGGGCAAAAGCAGTAATTGTACTGCTGCTTCCCTGTATGATGATATTATTTGTAGCAGAAACCCCTGTTGGAGTAGCAGTAATTGCATATCCTCCGACTGGTGCGGTTTCATTGCCTGTCAGGTTAATAATGACTTGTCCGGAGATGGCTGTTGTTGCGTTCAGTGCTGTAATTGCACTGGCCAGAGAAGTATAACTGGCCGCCAGGTTGGGTGTTGTGTTGGTCGGATTTACAACCAATACCTGCGCATTTGTGTGTTGAACAAACACGCCCATTATGCACGCAAGCGTACATAATAAAAAGAGTAGTTTTTTCATAAAATTTGTTTTGGGTTAATAAATAATTAAAGATAACGAATCATTCTCTTGAAAAAAGCCGGGGAAATTGTTGAATCAGTATGACCCAGCCGCTATATTAATTTGTAAAAATGCCACTACCCGGGAAAGGAAAATTGTTGATAACCTTCAGTTTTCTTCCGGCGATTCAGTTTGATCCATGAATCCGCAGTGAAAAACAAAATGTTTTTCTCCTCATTCACGGTCCCCAAAAAGATCTTTCTAGTAATGAGTAGTTCACAAACTGTGTAGCGTATTAAAAAGAAAATACAACAGTTATTAGAGAGAAAATGCCAGGTATTTATGGCGCTTTCTTGGCAGGCACTTCAGTTTAAAGGAACAATACCAGGTAAAAAAATCAAGAATCTATGGTGTCCCAGGATCTGGTTTTAGAGATTGTAGTGCACAAGATTTTTAGCTATATTTTCATCCGTAACAAAGATAGCACAAAAGTTAACAAATCAAACTGATTATTTCATATAGATATAAATAGCAGATTATGTGGAGTATAAACGAAAAAAGGCCGGGAACAATTCGTTCCCGGCCTTTTTGTTTCAGGGAAGATCCCTGTTGATTGATTACATCGGACGATGTGTGTAAACGAAGTTTGCAGCATTGTTTCCTGTGATGTTGATGTCACCGGATTCAACCTGTCCGTCACCTACAACGTCAGTAGGAACATAGCCATAAACGAAAGCAGATGCATCATTACCCACTTCATTCATGTCTTCAGCTTCAACCTGGCCATCCTGGTTCACATCTCCGCCAAAGATCATCGGTGGTGATACGGTTTCGCCATCGGCTTCCAGAACGGTTGTCATATTGGCATCCAAAGCCTGTGTTGCTGCATCAAATGCATAACTGATGGTGGTTCCTGAGAAGTCAACAGGCAAAGCAGAAACCGTTTCAATGTGGTTACGCTGTTTGATAGTCAGGTAGTATGAGCTGTTGTAATCGCCAGGAATTGCAACAGTTGCAGTACCGGTTGTGCTCAGAGGAACATCGGTAGCAGGATAAACTACTGTTGGGTAATCGCTTACCTGGCAATCGCAACCTGCATCATAATGCGTGGTAGCAGCATGCAGCTCAACAGAGATATGATCAGCAACGCCAACGCCCCATTTTTCAACAACCCCGGTGATGTTACCCAATCCATCATAGGTTACATCCTTTGCTTCGAACATGGTTCCATATCCGTTGTACAAGCCTTCAAGCAGGGTAGCTGAAAGGTTTAGTGTTTTGGTAGAGACATAAGGGATGGCAAAGCCGGTAATCTCGGCACCTCCTTCAAAATCACCAATTTTCAGGACAGCACCGGTAGTTGTATTAACCCAGCCGAGCCAACCTGAAGTCATATCCTGTGCAGCAATGAACAGGTCACCGGTTGCGTGGTTGAAATCCATATCCTGTGCATAGCTTGCGTTAAACCCAATGGGTCCGATGGGTGTAAGAGCACCGGTAGTCAGGTTTACCGAACTAAGGACATCGGTGCTGATATCAACAGAAAATGCCTGTCCGGCAGCATTGATGGCGAGGTTGATCAAAAGATCTGGTCCGCAGGTTCCAACAGATGTTGAAGCGCCGGTTCCCAGGTTGATGGTATAAAGCTTGGAAACGGCCCCGTCAAATGCGATGGCATACATGGTCTTGTTCACCGTATTATAGGATAATCCTGTAACAGAAACACCCATATCCCCGATGATTGTGCGGGCCCCGGTAGCAGGATCCATTGTGATCAGGTAATAAGGGGTGGTTGAATTGGCATTGTCCAAAGCACAATACCATTGGCCATTGGCCCATGTGCCACCGGTAGGATAATCCAGTGTGCTTTGATCGGCAATCGAATTCAGAACGCCGGGTGTAGCAAGGTTAAAGGCTGTCGGGCCTATCGGATCCGAACCTGTACCAGGATAAGTATTGTAGGCATAAGCATTAATGTTCAGGGAAGAGAGAACTTTAACGGCATGCGACATGCAATCATTGCCTGTGTTCAAATCGCCGGTTAAATGTGAACAAACCTGCATGGTATAGTCACCAACGCTGTTAGCCCATGGATCGAACGAAATTTGCAAGGAAGCCCCTGAGGCAAGAGTAGCTACTGTTTTAGTGGAAGTATAGCTTCCGATTGTCATGGTCACAGGGAAATTGGTTTCCGTGTTCAGGCCATTATTCGTTACCGTTGCTACTGGAGTAACAGTACCAAGTGCATAAACCTGCTTCGGATCCAGGCTGGTCACTGCGATATCATGCGCATAAGTTCTTACAATCGAGATATCATCAATAAACAGGTAAGCCTCATTTTTGGCAGAATAGCAGTTGAATGCAAAGTAATACGTACCTGTTGTCGGGCAAGTGTAACTTGCGGATTGCTGTGCCCATGCGGTATTAACAAGGCTTGCGCCGGTGTACAAGGTAGTTGTCTGGGCAGCAACAGTTGCTGCAGTCCCGACCGTTACTTTCAACTTTTCAGGATAGGAAGCATTGTAAGCGTTCTCCCAGAAAGAGACTTTATATACCCCTCCTGCCTCCATGTGGAAGGCTTTTGTAAACATCCATGCGTTGGCTGCATAAGTTGCTGTAGGTTCAACGGCATAATACATGCAATAATCGCCGCTATGATGTGGATAATCTGTAGATGGAGTCACTGCCCAATAATTTCCAGAACCGGCATTTAAGTTGGTCCAGCAAAGTGGCGGGAATGCATCTTCAAAACCTTCGGTAATCACGGTAACCGGGTTGCATTGAGTGACTTCATAGGTGAAAACACCCGTGGAATATTGTGTGCCGTTGTATGACCATACTTTGTAAAAATAGGCCGTTCCATCAGAAAGACCGGTATGGTGGAATGTAAGAGCATTGCTGTACTGAAGAACCGTACCACCTCCAACAATCGGGTCGGTTGCACTGTAAACATGACCGTTCACCGGGGTTCCGAAGACGCCATCAGTGCTGAATGCAACCAGGACGTTGTTTGAGTTTCCATTGAGCAGCCATGCCAGGTCAATTTCAGAAGCGCTGACGGAAGTTGCTGTGACGTTTCCTGGATTTGCTACGACAACCGTTGCAAAATCCGGGCGGATCATGTTGAACATGGTTAACCCGGATGAGGTATAATCAGTCCATGCTGTACCATTCGTGCTGTAGAAGCAATGACCTGCCATGTAATTAACAGGAGTGTAGCCGGTCTGGTCATCACTCAGAAGATAAGATTCTATCATGCCAACAGACTGATGAGCCCCGATCCAGTATGTTCCTGCCGGAAGAGCGATGGGTGCAGCGGCATCGTATGTTTTCCACATGCCCTGGTCAATAAGTTTCAGGGAGATCCCTGTTGCGATATCAGCAAATTTTGTAGTAGGCACGCCTGCTGCAACGTTCCAGATTTCGAGGCTGACACCGGTCATGGCTGCAGGATAAGAACCCCACATGATCTGCAACGAGGAGAGTGATGCTGCTGAAGACAGGTAATACAACTGGCCAAACCATCCGGTTCCGGTTGCTGTGCCAAAACCAACAGCTCCGTCATCAATTCCGTCGTCCCATGCATAAACAGTCCCACGGGTACATGGCTTTGTATATCCGGTCAGAAGGTCATTAAGGGTATTTCCATCGGTTCCCAGCTGGGTTTGAACAGCAAGGTCGAAAGAACTGCCGGTTCCTAAAGAAGAAAGATTAAAGCTTCCGTTCAGAATGGTTGATCCGCCAGGTGCTAAATTGGTAACGGTACTTGTTGCAGTTGATGAAAAGACCGTATTTTCCCTGAGGGTTGTTGCAACAGGAAATGAAGGCTGTGTAGGAGGAACAAAGTTCTGAATAGCAGCAAACCATGGCAAATTCTGACTTGTTGGGATAATGGTCGGATTCAGTAACGCGATAGGTCCGACATCATTGGTAGGTCCTGTATACTGGTCAACGGTAACATAGTCAATAGCCATCGGGTTGCCATAGGCACTGGTAGCAAGGAAAGCCAGTTTCACGTTGGCTGTGTTGGCATAAGCCGTAAGGAATGCAGTGAATTTCAACCATCCGGGGGCTGCGAAAGCTGTATTGTACCTGTAGTAAGTAGCCGGTAAAGTTGTCCATGTTGATCCGCCATTCGTTGAAACCTGGACCTGGATCTTGTCAGCCATGGAGTACAGGGCATCCTGTGTCATATAAAATGTCAACTCCGGGGACGAGAGTGCAGTAAAGTCAAAGGTGCTCATGGCTAGTCTTGCAACGGTTCCTGAAGCAAAGTTGTAGGAATCAAAGAGGGCAGCATAAGTGCCGCTATAAGGGTTCAATGATACGCCAAAATCAGTGTAAGCAATGGAGGAACTAATAGCCCAGAGACCGGTTCCGCTAACCTGTGTATTGCTCCAGCATGCATTGAATGTTGCGGAGAAATCTTCGAGGTAAGGGAATGTATTGATCGTGTTGCAAATAGTAGGAGTCCAGGTATAGGTCTGTCCGTTTGCAGGTTTTGTAGCTGTTCTTACACGGCAGCTTGCAGCAAGTGTTGTACCGGCTGTGGATGCTGCCCATGTACCTGTTGTTACGGCCCTGTTATTATAGTCAGCGGTTGAGGCACCCCTGAGACCAACCTCAGCAGTACTATTCGTTGAATTAACAGTGAAAGCGTTATAAACGAAAGCAATGACTCCGGTGGTTTCACTCAACCTGATCTGGAAGTTGAAAACGTCGCCGGTAGCAGCAGATTTCCTGTAATTGGTCCATTGAACAACCAAGGTTCTGTTAGGAGAACTTCCAAGGATAGCGTATTGCAGGTCAGAGCCTGTTTGTCCGGCCAGGTTTTCACCCAGCGCACTGATGATGTTATTGGACGTTCCGGTACTGATAGGAGTGCTTGAGGTCGTTACAACCGTTCCTCCCAATCCGATAAACCCGTTGGTGGCAACACTGAACTGTGTATAAACATTACCATTGTATGGAAAGTTAAAAGGAATGGTATAGGGTCCGTACACCTGTTCGTCGTCGGTGGTTGCCCCGATTGAAGTGCCGCCACTGATTGCGGTGTAGGTTCCGGATGCCTGTACAAAGGTCCATGGAGTTATCCAGGCCTCAGGGGATCTTGGTGGTTCAGGATTAACAAGCGGGTTGTTGTTTTGTGAAGCTTTTTTGATGGTAGGGTTTGCGTTGTGTTGTTGAAAAGTGCCAAGGCTTGTTTTGGCCTGGGCTCTCTGAGGAGCTTTTGCGGTTCTTGGAATCGCCGAGATCTGCCCGAAAGATATGGCAGCCAGCAAGAACATTGCGGTTGTGATAAGTAATAGTTTTTTCATAAAATCATTTTTTGGGTTAACATTGAGTTATTTTTTGGGGGAATAGTATAATGATTCTTCTTTTGGAAGAATAGAAAGGGTGAGGAGTGCCATAAGATTTGATCCATAGAGATACCTTTAGGCAGAATGAATAAAATGGCAAAAAACATTTTAATCACAGCAACAGTCCTGAAAGTCGAAAAACGATCCAACTGCTGTTAACCTGTGAGCATCATGTCAAAATACCGGAACTCAGAATATATGAACTAAACTGCAAGCGTTCCGGACAAAGATGTTTTTAGTAATGGAAGCTCATTGATCGTGTATTGTGATTCCAAGTAAACAAATGCAACAGATATAAAACTGAAAAATGCCAGGTATCTTTGGCTTTTTCATTTGGGCAGTGACTACAGGCTACCGGAAAAAACATGGATTCAGTATGATATTCCTTCTTTTCCCGATTAACTGGCTTTAGAGAATTTAATACACAATCTGTTTAGCTATATTTATATCTATTACAAAGATAACTAAAAAACCGATAATCCAACGAATAATTTTAAATAAATACACATAAATAGTATAAAGCATATAAACAATAACCATTTGAGTGGTAATTACTGCTTCTTCTTTAAAGTATGTTTTTTCTATATTGAATGCCTTTTAAGGTTTGATAATGATTGTTTTGCTAAATTGGTTATAAATAAAAAAGCCGGAAACAAATTTGCTTCCGGCTTTTTTGTGAGTATTATCTGTCAGTTCATCTCATAGTGAACCAGCAGCAGTCAAAAAGAAATCCCCTCATGACCCGGAGGGGATTTCCGAAAAGATTACATCGGACGATGTGTGTAAACGAAGTTTGCAGCATTGTTTCCTGTGATGTTGATGTCACCGGATTCAACCTGTCCGTCACCTACAACGTCAGTAGGAACATAGCCATAAACGAAAGCAGATGCATCATTACCCACTTCATTCATGTCTTCAGCTTCAACCTGGCCATCCTGGTTCACATCTCCGCCAAAGATCATCGGTGGTGATACGGTTTCGCCATCGGCTTCCAGAACGGTTGTCATATTGGCATCCAAAGCCTGTGTTGCTGCATCAAATGCATAACTGATGGTGGTTCCTGAGAAGTCAACAGGCAAAGCAGAAACCGTTTCAATGTGGTTACGCTGTTTGATAGTCAGGTAGTATGAGCTGTTGTAATCGCCAGGAATTGCAACAGTTGCAGTACCGGTTGTGCTCAGAGGAACATCGGTAGCAGGATAAACTACTGTTGGGTAATCGCTTACCTGGCAATCGCAACCTGCATCATAATGCGTGGTAGCAGCATGCAGCTCAACAGAGATATGATCAGCAACGCCAACGCCCCATTTTTCAACAACCCCGGTGATGTTACCCAATCCATCATAGGTTACATCCTTTGCTTCGAACATGGTTCCATATCCGTTGTACAAGCCTTCAAGCAGGGTAGCTGAAAGGTTTAGTGTTTTGGTAGAGACATAAGGGATGGCAAAGCCGGTAATCTCGGCACCTCCTTCAAAATCACCAATTTTCAGGACAGCACCGGTAGTTGTATTAACCCAGCCGAGCCAACCTGAAGTCATATCCTGTGCAGCAATGAACAGGTCACCGGTTGCGTGGTTGAAATCCATATCCTGTGCATAGCTTGCGTTAAACCCAATGGGTCCGATGGGTGTAAGAGCACCGGTAGTCAGGTTTACCGAACTAAGGACATCGGTGCTGATATCAACAGAAAATGCCTGTCCGGCAGCATTGATGGCGAGGTTGATCAAAAGATCTGGTCCGCAGGTTCCAACAGATGTTGAAGCGCCGGTTCCCAGGTTGATGGTATAAAGCTTGGAAACGGCCCCGTCAAATGCGATGGCATACATGGTCTTGTTCACCGTATTATAGGATAATCCTGTAACAGAAACACCCATATCCCCGATGATTGTGCGGGCCCCGGTAGCAGGATCCATTGTGATCAGGTAATAAGGGGTGGTTGAATTGGCATTGTCCAAAGCACAATACCATTGGCCATTGGCCCATGTGCCACCGGTAGGATAATCCAGTGTGCTTTGATCGGCAATCGAATTCAGAACGCCGGGTGTAGCAAGGTTAAAGGCTGTCGGGCCTATCGGATCCGAACCTGTACCAGGATAAGTATTGTAGGCATAAGCATTAATGTTCAGGGAAGAGAGAACTTTAACGGCATGCGACATGCAATCATTGCCTGTGTTCAAATCGCCGGTTAAATGTGAACAAACCTGCATGGTATAGTCACCAACGCTGTTAGCCCATGGATCGAACGAAATTTGCAAGGAAGCCCCTGAGGCAAGAGTAGCTACTGTTTTAGTGGAAGTATAGCTTCCGATTGTCATGGTCACAGGGAAATTGGTTTCCGTGTTCAGGCCATTATTCGTTACCGTTGCTACTGGAGTAACAGTACCAAGTGCATAAACCTGCTTCGGATCCAGGCTGGTCACTGCGATATCATGCGCATAAGTTCTTACAATCGAGATATCATCAATAAACAGGTAAGCCTCATTTTTGGCAGAATAGCAGTTGAATGCAAAGTAATACGTACCTGTTGTCGGGCAAGTGTAACTTGCGGATTGCTGTGCCCATGCGGTATTAACAAGGCTTGCGCCGGTGTACAAGGTAGTTGTCTGGGCAGCAACAGTTGCTGCAGTCCCGACCGTTACTTTCAACTTTTCAGGATAGGAAGCATTGTAAGCGTTCTCCCAGAAAGAGACTTTATATACCCCTCCTGCCTCCATGTGGAAGGCTTTTGTAAACATCCATGCGTTGGCTGCATAAGTTGCTGTAGGTTCAACGGCATAATACATGCAATAATCGCCGCTATGATGTGGATAATCTGTAGATGGAGTCACTGCCCAATAATTTCCAGAACCGGCATTTAAGTTGGTCCAGCAAAGTGGCGGGAATGCATCTTCAAAACCTTCGGTAATCACGGTAACCGGGTTGCATTGAGTGACTTCATAGGTGAAAACACCCGTGGAATATTGTGTGCCGTTGTATGACCATACTTTGTAAAAATAGGCCGTTCCATCAGAAAGACCGGTATGGTGGAATGTAAGAGCATTGCTGTACTGAAGAACCGTACCACCTCCAACAATCGGGTCGGTTGCACTGTAAACATGACCGTTCACCGGGGTTCCGAAGACGCCATCAGTGCTGAATGCAACCAGGACGTTGTTTGAGTTTCCATTGAGCAGCCATGCCAGGTCAATTTCAGAAGCGCTGACGGAAGTTGCTGTGACGTTTCCTGGATTTGCTACGACAACCGTTGCAAAATCCGGGCGGATCATGTTGAACATGGTTAACCCGGATGAGGTATAATCAGTCCATGCTGTACCATTCGTGCTGTAGAAGCAATGACCTGCCATGTAATTAACAGGAGTGTAGCCGGTCTGGTCATCACTCAGAAGATAAGATTCTATCATGCCAACAGACTGATGAGCCCCGATCCAGTATGTTCCTGCCGGAAGAGCGATGGGTGCAGCGGCATCGTATGTTTTCCACATGCCCTGGTCAATAAGTTTCAGGGAGATCCCTGTTGCGATATCAGCAAATTTTGTAGTAGGCACGCCTGCTGCAACGTTCCAGATTTCGAGGCTGACACCGGTCATGGCTGCAGGATAAGAACCCCACATGATCTGCAACGAGGAGAGTGATGCTGCTGAAGACAGGTAATACAACTGGCCAAACCATCCGGTTCCGGTTGCTGTGCCAAAACCAACAGCTCCGTCATCAATTCCGTCGTCCCATGCATAAACAGTCCCACGGGTACATGGCTTTGTATATCCGGTCAGAAGGTCATTAAGGGTATTTCCATCGGTTCCCAGCTGGGTTTGAACAGCAAGGTCGAAAGAACTGCCGGTTCCTAAAGAAGAAAGATTAAAGCTTCCGTTCAGAATGGTTGATCCGCCAGGTGCTAAATTGGTAACGGTACTTGTTGCAGTTGATGAAAAGACCGTATTTTCCCTGAGGGTTGTTGCAACAGGAAATGAAGGCTGTGTAGGAGGAACAAAGTTCTGAATAGCAGCAAACCATGGCAAATTCTGACTTGTTGGGATAATGGTCGGATTCAGTAACGCGATAGGTCCGACATCATTGGTAGGTCCTGTATACTGGTCAACGGTAACATAGTCAATAGCCATCGGGTTGCCATAGGCACTGGTAGCAAGGAAAGCCAGTTTCACGTTGGCTGTGTTGGCATAAGCCGTAAGGAATGCAGTGAATTTCAACCATCCGGGGGCTGCGAAAGCTGTATTGTACCTGTAGTAAGTAGCCGGTAAAGTTGTCCATGTTGATCCGCCATTCGTTGAAACCTGGACCTGGATCTTGTCAGCCATGGAGTACAGGGCATCCTGTGTCATATAAAATGTCAACTCCGGGGACGAGAGTGCAGTAAAGTCAAAGGTGCTCATGGCTAGTCTTGCAACGGTTCCTGAAGCAAAGTTGTAGGAATCAAAGAGGGCAGCATAAGTGCCGCTATAAGGGTTCAATGATACGCCAAAATCAGTGTAAGCAATGGAGGAACTAATAGCCCAGAGACCGGTTCCGCTAACCTGTGTATTGCTCCAGCATGCATTGAATGTTGCGGAGAAATCTTCGAGGTAAGGGAATGTATTGATCGTGTTGCAAATAGTAGGAGTCCAGGTATAGGTCTGTCCGTTTGCAGGTTTTGTAGCTGTTCTTACACGGCAGCTTGCAGCAAGTGTTGTACCGGCTGTGGATGCTGCCCATGTACCTGTTGTTACGGCCCTGTTATTATAGTCAGCGGTTGAGGCACCCCTGAGACCAACCTCAGCAGTACTATTCGTTGAATTAACAGTGAAAGCGTTATAAACGAAAGCAATGACTCCGGTGGTTTCACTCAACCTGATCTGGAAGTTGAAAACGTCGCCGGTAGCAGCAGATTTCCTGTAATTGGTCCATTGAACAACCAAGGTTCTGTTAGGAGAACTTCCAAGGATAGCGTATTGCAGGTCAGAGCCTGTTTGTCCGGCCAGGTTTTCACCCAGCGCACTGATGATGTTATTGGACGTTCCGGTACTGATAGGAGTGCTTGAGGTCGTTACAACCGTTCCTCCCAATCCGATAAACCCGTTGGTGGCAACACTGAACTGTGTATAAACATTACCATTGTATGGAAAGTTAAAAGGAATGGTATAGGGTCCGTACACCTGTTCGTCGTCGGTGGTTGCCCCGATTGAAGTGCCGCCACTGATTGCGGTGTAGGTTCCGGATGCCTGTACAAAGGTCCATGGAGTTATCCAGGCCTCAGGGGATCTTGGTGGTTCAGGATTAACAAGCGGGTTGTTGTTTTGTGAAGCTTTTTTGATGGTAGGGTTTGCGTTGTGTTGTTGAAAAGTGCCAAGGCTTGTTTTGGCCTGGGCTCTCTGAGGAGCTTTTGCGGTTCTTGGAATCGCCGAGATCTGCCCGAAAGATATGGCAGCCAGCAAGAACATTGCGGTTGTGATAAGTAATAGTTTTTTCATAAAATCATTTTTTGGGTTAACATTGAGTTGTTTTTTGGGGGAATGGTATAATGATTCTTCTTTTGGAAGAATAGAAAGGGTGAGGGGTGCCATAAGATTTGATCCATAACGATGAGAACAGGGCAGTGTTTTAAGATGGCAACAATTCATTTGAAACTCACAAAGACAAACCCGAAACCGGCAAAGCAATGTCTCCATGCTTAACCCGTGAGGTCTGTATCAAAATTACCGGAACCCAAAATGGCAAATTATTTCAGAGTATTTCATCTTCCGGAAGAAAAATTTTGGTGATTGGAGTTCACAAAATGTATAGCTAGAATTTTACGTGTTACAAAGATAATAAATCCGAGGGGAAAAACACGTATTTTATTGAAAAACAATCAAATATATAAATAAAATTCGGTGTATAAAAACAATGTATTTTCATTATGCTATCTTGAATAAATACCAGAAATGAATTATATTAAACATTTTGTTATGTTTTTAGCACAATTTAATATTTATTAAATATGATGGTGTGAAATAAAAGATGACCAAACAAATCAGTTTTCGTCACCCATAGTGTATTTATTTCGTTTTAGCATCCCGGGATTGCAGGAAAAAATAGGGCCGGAAACAGAAATGTTTCCGGCCCTTTAAACCTATTGAAAGGCTTGTCAGCCTTTTACATAAGACATCGCCGTCAGGCGATCTTACATCGGACGATGTGCATACACGAAGGAGGCAGCATTGTTTCCGACGATGTTGATATCGGAGGATTCAACCTGGGCATCACCATAAACGTCAGTAGGAACATAGCCGTAAACGAAGACAGAAGCATCATTACCCACTTCATTCATGTCTTCGGCCTCAACCTGTGCATCCTGGTTAACGTCTCCGCCAAAGCTCAGCGGTGGTGATACAGTTTCACCATCTGCTTCAAGAACTGTCGTCATATTTGCGTCGTAAGCCTGGGTCAATGCATCAAATGCATAGTTGATCGTGGCTCCTGAGAAGTCAAGCGGCAAGGCAGAAACAGTTTCGATGTGGTTGCGTTGTTTGATGGTAAGATATTATGTACCATTATACGCACCAGGTATTGTAACACTGGCGTTACCGGTGGTGCTCAAAGGAACATCATTTGCAAGATAAATAATTGTCGGATAATCACTAACCTGGCAGTCGCATCCTGCATCATAATGCGTAGTGGAAGCATGCAGTTCAACTGTGATATGATCTGCATCACCAACGCCCCATTTTTCAAAAACACCTGTGATGTTGCCGAATTCATCATAGGTTACATCCTTGGCTTCAAACATCGTGCTTAAACCGTTGTATAATCCTTCGAGGAACAATGATGAAAGGTTCAGTGTCCTGCCTGAATTTACAGTTACAGTTACATCCTGGGTGCGTGTACATCCCGAAGGAGATGTGGCCGTAACTGTGTACAAGGTTGTTCCCGCTGGTTTTGCATAAACTGTAGGAGTAAAACCACCCAGATAACTTCCTGTTCCGTCCGGGTTTGTGTAAAGACCGGTAAGAGGCGCCCAGGTAAACCCTGCACTTGCTGAACCGGTGATTGTAACATTATCAATGCACCAGTACCATCCGTAAGAATCTTGAAAGTGGAACCGGATTTTGAGGTTGGTTTGATTGATATAAGCACCCAGGTCAATGGAAGCCTGGACAAATGCGGAAGCGGCTCCCTGTGTGCTTGTATAAGATGCTGCAGGGGGCGGATTCCATGTGCTTCCGCCATCTGTCGAAACTTCAACCGTGGCTTGGCTGTCTGTATCAATATACCTGAAATAATGCCAGAACTTTAAGGTAAGTGAAGAATATCCGCTTGTATTCAGGACCGGGCTAATCAGCGCCGTAGCAGTAATCCCGCCAGAACCCTGGGCATCACTGTTCGACATATAGAACTGCGTATTGTCGTTGCTATGATAAGTCGTGGAACTATATACATATCCATCCGCACGTAATGTCCAGTCTGCGTTTGCCGGAGTTCCACTTGTCGACGAATTCTCCGTAGTCCATGCATTGGTTGCACCATTGAAATCCTCATTCAGCAGGGTTACATCAGGAATTGTTCCGCCAGTGGCTGTCAGTAACTGAACATCCCCGAGATTTATAACCGGGGCCGACGGCGTAACAACAATTGTTGAAGGCTTCGGATTGACAGTTACCGTAATATTTCCCGAAGTAATACAACCAGTCCCGGCATCAGTTGCTGTAACCGTATACTGAGTAGTAACAGCAGGACTTACACTCTGCGGGGTTCCGGGTAATGATCCGGGTGTCCATACATATAGTAACTGGAGGATGTTGCTGTTCCTGTCCATCCGCTTGTTACGCTGATGGCCCCGGAAGGTGATGCATACGGGAAAGTATTCGTCGGATCCCTTAACAGATCGGTGATCCCTGTATATGCTTTCAATACAAGTTTGTAACCAGTTCCTGCAGGAACGCTGAATCCAAGTGGAATAACATTGGGAGAAGTTGCCCCGGTCCCCGTTACATTGATTGCTGAAGTCGTTGCAAGTTCAACACCCGAAGAATTCAGCAATGCAACCGTTACGGTTCCTGTACCAACAGGATAAACCGTAGTGGAGTTGAGTACAAAATTTGAGGCAGCGGTAAAGACAACGCCCCAGTTCGGTGTAGTCAGGAACCCGGTGGTAGTTACAACACTGGCCCGTCCCCCGGTTTCGCTCAGGGAATTTGATCCTTCTGCAGCAACATAAAAGGTAGTCGTTGTGCTGATATCCGGTGTGGTAAAAGGTGATCCTGTTCCGATCGATGAACCACCGGATGCAGCTGCATACCATTTCAATATCCCACCACCGCCAAGTGATGCCTCCAGGGAGACGGTACCTGACCCGCAGCGTGAACCATTGACAGGGTTAACAACCGTTTGATTTTCAACAGCGAGGGTAACTCCCGGAGCTGCACAAACAGATCCAGCACTATTCTTGATCACAAGCTGATAATAGGTTACGCTCGAGATTATAGGTGTGGTGTAACTGGTTGTGGTTGCACCAGGGATATCATAGAAATCATATCCATTTGTTGATGTTTGCCATTGGAAAGTGGCAGCACCCCATCCGGTTGCCGGAGACAATGCCAGCGTCGAATTTCCGCTGATACAGATTGAAGCGGGCATTGCAGCAACCGATGGTGACGATGGCATCACTGTTACTGTAGATTGTGCCGCATTCGAACACCCGTTCGATGTATTTGTTGCCGTGCATGTGTATGTTGTAACAGAGCCGGTTCCCGATTTTACATAAATTGTAGAGGCATTCGTCAGTGCAGTGTATGAATTGTAGCATGTGATGTCAGTAAACAGGTTGTCAACCGGGCTCCAGGTGAAGGTGTTAAAATCTGAAAGACCCGTTCCAACTGTCATGGTCCCTACACCATTATTGCAGATCGTTTGGTTGGCAGTAATTGAGAGGGACGGAGCCGGGTTTACAGTAGCTGTAACTTTCGAGCGGGGACTTGCACAACCAACAGTAACTGCCCAATCGTAGAAGAAATAGTAATAACCGCTAAGAGACTGTTTAAAATTCATTTAGAAATTCGATTAACCATTAACCGAATCATGGATAGCTGGATAAATGCCATGCCAGATTCGGGCAATCTTTCATAATCTTTGGATAACCTTCGATGA
>Ga0118677_10005954_pt1 | contig 21009 bp, 21 predicted proteins | sample AliMusrvi5mmetaG_FD_86154 | JGI IMG/M metagenome (GOLD analysis project Ga0118677, IMG submission 86154)
AGCTGGCTTACGTGGCGCGGGCGGTGGCGGAGTTGCGGGGCGTGCCGGTGGAAGAAATCGCCGCGATCACAACGGCAAATGCGCAGCGGGTGTATCGGATCGCCGAATCCGTGTAGCGGCGGCTATATCGGCCGCATGGTTTGGAAACTACAGACTCCGGACTTCCCGGATCTGCGCGCCTGGCGGTCCGTCATGGCACCAGGAGATCAGCGACTCGATCGCATCGTCCGCGCCTTCGGCATGAATTTCAACGGCGCCGTCGCCGGCGTTGCGCACCCATCCGGACAAACCCAGCAGGCGCGCGTGCTGGCGGCAGGCATAGCGGAAGCCGACGCCTTGCACGTAGCCGATGACGGTGATGTGGCGGGCGGAGGGCATGGTTGGAAAGGGTTCGGGGTTCAGGGGGAAGTTCCTGGTTCCTGGTTCTTTGTTGGGATCTGAGCGTGCTCGTCCTCGGCACAAACCGACCCACCCCGGCCTGCGGCCACCCCTCCGAAGGAGGGGATTTTCCTTCGACATTCGGAGATCCTTGTTCGATATTCTGCGGTTCTCTTTCTGAACCACGAACGAAGAACGAAGAACCAGGAACGCTACTCCAGCGTATGCACCAGCAACCCCGATCGAAGCTTCGGCTCGAACCAGGTGCTCTTGGGCGGCATGATCTGGCCGGCGTCGGCGATGTCCATCATCTGGTCCACGCTGACGGGATACATGGAAAACGCCACTGCGACGCGCCCCTCGTCCACGCGTCTGGCAAGATCCGCGGTGCCGCGGATGCCGCCCACGAAGCTGATGCGGGTGGCGGTGCGCGGATCCTCGATGCCCAGCACGGGCGCCAGCAGGCGGTTCTGGAGCACGCTCACGTCAAGGCGTCCGACGGGGTCGCTGCCGGCTATTTCCGGCCATGCCAGCCGGTACCAGCGGCGGCCGAGGTACATGTGGACCTGGCGCGGGCCGACCGGTGCGGCGCCGGTGGCGGGCGTGCATTCGAAGATGCGGCCCACCTGTTGCAGGAAGGCGTCCGGCGCCAGGCCGTTGAGATCCTGGACGCAGCGGTTGTACGGCAGAATGCGAAGCTGCGCGGCGGGGAAGAGCGCGGCGAGAAACCAGTTGTACTCCTCGCGGCCGGTGTGCTGCGGATTGGCCTCGCGGCGGGCGCGCCCGGCGCGGGCGGCGGCGGCGGCGCGATGGTGGCCGTCCGCCACGTAGCAGTGCGGGACCGCGGCAAAGGCCTGGATCCACGGCGCCGCATCGGCGTCCACGCGCCACACAGTGTGGCGGATGCCATCCACGGCGGTGAAGTCGTAGAGCGGCGCGCCGGCGGTGACATTCGCCACGAGGCGGTCGATGGCCGGAACGCCGCGGTAGGTCAGGAAGACCGGACCGGAATTGGCATTGAGTTCGAGACAGTGGCGGGTGCGGTCGTCCTCCTTGTCCTGGCGCGTCTTCTCGTGCTTGCGGATGATGTCCTGCGCGTAATCGTCGATATGGCAGCAGGTGACGAGCCCGGTCTGGCTGTGCGCGCCCATTACCTGCCGGTAGACGTAGAGGCGCTCGTCCGTTTCGCGCAGCAGCACGCCACGCGCCTGCAAATCCCGGAAGGCCTTTACGCCCTGCGCATAGACGGCATCTGCGTGAATGTCCGTGTTGGCCGGAAGATCCAATTCGGGGCGGGACACGTGCAGGAAGCTGTCGGGATTGCCGGCGGCGAGGGCGCGGGCCTCGGCGGTGTCCACGACATCGTACGGCACGGACGCCACCGCGGCGGCGCGCGCGGGAAGGGGGCGAAGGGCGGCGAAAGGTTTAATCTTCACTAGAACAGGAAATTGACGATCGGCATGAACGGCACAGGGGATTCGCGGATGACATTCACCAGGCCGATCTGGTAGCCGTGCATGAGCTCCGTGCGGTTGATGATGCCGATCTGGAGGCCGTTGACATTGTCGGCGAGGTTCAGGAGTCCGATCTGAAAACCTTCCATGGTTGGCGCGGTGTTCCAGAGACCGACCTGCAGGCCCGTCAGGTGACCGGCATCATTGATACAGGAGATCTGAATGCCGCCCATTTCGTCCCGCACGCGGTTTTCCAAGACATTGACCTGAATGGCCCAGGCGTAGTCCGACTTGCCCCACAAGCCGATGTCCAAGCCGGTGACCGAGTCGTTGACACCGTACGGAAGCCCCAGTCGCAGACCGGCGACATCGGCCGGGCGATGAATCCAGTCAATAAAGGAAACGTCAATCGGCCAGGTGTCCTGCGCCAGCGCGCCGGTCGCCACGACACCCACAAGGATCAGACTCGAAAGCAGCTTCTTCATTGATTTGTTCCTCCATGCCTTCCTGCGGTCAATGCAGTTAGTGGTAGCCGCAAACCCGTGCCATTGCAAGCGCGGAATGCGTGCTGTGCTGCCAATGCCGGCAAATGCCAATCATGTTAGCGTATCCGCCGGTTGGCTGCAAACAGGGAAAACGGGCTACAGGATATTGACCGCATCCACGTCGATGGCCAGCGCCACATCCTCGGTGATGCAGGTGACGAAATGGCCGTCGATGCTGCTCTCGTAGTCGAGCATGCGGCCCGTTTCGCGCTTCTGCAGGACCACGTCGTTCAGGGCGAGCGCGAGCCGCTCGGGCTGGTCCGGGTTGAGGAGGCGTGCCTGCACCCGCTGGCGGACGTCGCGGCCGTAGCGGCCCTCGAGCACGTCGTCGAAGCGCTCCTGCATCTCGGCAGCGCTGATGTCGGCGAGGAAGCCGAGCTTGCCGCGGTTGATGCCGAGCAGCGGCACGTCGTGGCCCTCGGCGAGGCGCGCCGTGTAGAGCAAGGTGCCGTCGCCACCGACCGAGACGAGCAGTTCGGCGTGCGCGGCGAGCTCGGCCTCGGGAAGCCGCTCGACGCCCGGCGCGAACGGCAGCGGAACGCTCGCGTCGACGAGCACACGCAGGCCGCGGCCAAGGCCGTGGGTGGCGAGCGTGAGCATCGCGTCCGCGACCGTGGGGTCGGCGTAGCGTCCGATCAGCGCGATGGTCCGGAACGTCGGTGACATGGTGCGTGGGGACGTTACCACGACCGCTCGTGCGCGCGTGCGCGCGCACGCGTTCGTGCGCGTTCCGAGGAGAAACGCGCGCTTGGCGACGCTGCCGCGGCCGCGCCGTCCACCTGCCTTGACACCTGGAAGCGGCGCTCGCTAGATTCCGTCGCCGGTCTCTAAAATTCTTTTCTGTACAGGGGCTTATTGCGATGAGCCAGGACGCCATGGAGCGCGCGGCGGGGGACGGCGGCGGCGCGCTGCTGACCGACCGCGCGCAGCGCCTGCTGACGGCGCTCGTCGGCGCCTACATCCGTGACGGCCAGCCGGTCGGCTCGCGCACCCTGACGCGCGAGTCCGGGCTCACGGTGAGCGCCGCGACCGTGCGCAACGTGATGGCGGATCTCGAGGACTACGGCTTCGTATCCTCGCCGCATACGTCCGCGGGGCGCATCCCGACCGACAAGGGCTACCGTTTCTTCGTCGACGCGCTGATGAAGATGCGTCCCGCCGCCGACCTCGATCGCGAGCTGCTGCGCTCGCTCGAGCAGCGCTTCGGCGAGCGTGCGGACGACCCGCGCCAGCTGGTCGCGTCGGCCTCCCAGTTCCTGTCGAGCTTCACGCGCCTCGCCGGCGTCGTCACCGTGCCGCGCCAGCCCCACGCCGCGGTGACGCAGATCGAGTTCGTGGGCCTCAGCGAGAACCGCGTGCTGGCGATCCTCGTCGTCAACGGGCGCGAGGTGCAGAACCGGATCCTGCAGCTCGCCCGCCCGTTCGCCGCCGAGGAGCTGCGCCGCGCCGCCAACTTCCTCAATGAGGAATTCTGCGGCCGGGAACTGCCCGATGTGCGCGCCCAGCTGCTCAAGCAGCTGCAGGACACGCGCGCGACGATGAACCAGGTCATGGCCGACGCGATCTCCATGGCCCAGCAGATGTTCGTGCCGGACGCATCGGCGCCGGTGCCGGGCGACGTCGTGATCGCCGGCGAGACCAACCTGATGGGATTCGCGGAACTGTCCAACGTCGAGAAGCTGAAGCGGCTGTTCGATGCCTTCAACGAGAAGCGCGACCTGGATATCCTTCAGCGCATGGGGATGTTGCCCGGCGATACGCGGCCGGCGCGATCCGCTTTCAGCTGTCCGCCACCCAGGACGTTTACGCGCAGGGGCGGCTCAAAAATGATATCGAAATTCAACCATACCAGAGCCGAAAAACGCCGACATGTCCCCGCCGGACTGCGCCTGGACATCACCGAGCGGGGTATCGGGGGCCCGGCCGTGCGGGTGTTGCCGATGAGGAGGGGGTGGGCCTCGCCGCGCACGCGCTGCAGGAAGGGGGGCGCGGGCGCGATGCGGGGGATCAGTCAAACCGAGGGTTAGAAAAATTCCACCCCAAAAACATTGCATACACGTATTACCCCACCTCTCAGCCCGGACACAAGAAGGCCGGTCAGAGGGGCCGTAAAGCTCCATCTGACCGGTCACACCCGAAGAGGCGCTACCCCGCCAGAGAGGCGCTGTAAACGATCTCCACGGGCTTAACCTCAAGGACGCGGGTGCCCATCTCCACGGCGTGCTGGCCGGTGGTGAGGAGGCGCAGGGCGTAGTTGGCGTGGTTGGGGTAGCGGAACAGCCGGGCCTTGGGCAGCTTGAGGCTGAACTTGCCACGAGTGCGGGTGAGGAACTCCTTGGTGTTCTTATCGACGATGACGAGCTGGGTGTACTGTTGGATGGCCATGGTGGGTGTGGGTTGGGGTTACTGGCAATAGATGAGGGCCTTGGCAGCGCGGGTGATGGCGGTGTAGCGCCAGCGGCGCATATCCCAGGTGCCAATGATGCCTGGGTCGATGACGACGACGTTGTCCCACTCGGAGCCCTGAGACTTGTGGCAGGTGATGACGTAGCCGTAGTCGACGTGGGCCGTCTTGCGGGGCATCCGGTGGTCCCGGCTGGGGGTCGCGCCGAGGAGACCTGGCTTCCACAAGCGGAGGTCCCAGAAGTGGTTGTCGCCCGTGTCGTCGACCGCGTTGACGTAGATGGCGTCCTCGGACTCGTGGCGAACCTTGGTGACGGTGATGAGCTGGCCGTTGAAGACGTGGAGCTTGTGGTCGTTGCGGAGGACGATCAGCTTCTCGCCCACCCCGACGAGGCAGTCGGAGGGCATCCCCTTCTCGGCGCGGATGACGGTGTTCCAGTTGCGCCGGACGGCGTTGGTGCCGCAGAGAATCTGGTCGGCCTGGAGGAGGTTCTTCATCGGCAGCGGCCAGGTGGTCATGACGAGCTGAGGGCTCCGGTAGCCGGGCTTGGGCACACTGCCCTCGCGGACTGCCTGGGCGAGCTGGAGGATTGGGTTGCCTTCGGCCTGCCGGTGAATCTTCTGGAGCACGAAGTCGGGACTGCCCATGAGGTTCGGGTTGTCGCCGACCGGCTCAAGCTGGCCAGGGTCCCCGACGAACAGGATGGGCCGGTTGAAGCTGAGGAGGTGCTGGTAGAGTTCGGTTGAGACCATGGATGCCTCGTCGACGACGAAGAGGTCAGCGTCGATCTCGTCGGGGCGGCGCAGCTCCCAGTTGTCGGACTCCGGCGTGGCGGGCCGGTAGATGGCCGAGTGGATGGTCTTGGCGTCAGCGATACCCTTCCGGCGCAGGACGTTGGCCGCTTTGCCAGTGGGGGCGCAGACGAGAACGATGTCTCCCTGGTCTTCGATCTCGTCGAGGATGGCCTGGACCAGGGTTGTCTTGCCGGTGCCTGCGTAGCCGCCGAGGCGGAACTCCTGCTTCTCGCCTTCGTTGAACCAGTCGAGGACTTGTTCCTTGGCTTGCTCCTGCTCTTCGCTGAGCTGGATACCGGTATTGACTTGATCAGGGGGAGCCGGGGACTCCGGGGGTGCTTCGAGTGTGGTGGTCATGTGGTGGGAAATTAGCGTTGGCGGGTGAGGAGAATGAAGGCCCTGGGCTGGCCGTTGACGAGCATCTCGGCCCGGTAGGTGGAAGGGCCGGGGGTTAGCTTGCGGGTGAGGGTGCCGGTGCCTTCGAGCTTAGCGACCCAGCGCCGGGTCCACTCGTCGATGATGTCTTTCTGCAAGGCGGCGACGGCGGGGTTGGTAGGTTCGTGCTCGCCGAAGCGAGGCAGCTTGCGGTCTCCCCCTCCCATGGTTGAGCGGAGTCGTTCGGCGGCGTCGTTGAATCCATCGGGGAGGGGCATGTTGGGTAGGGGCAGTGGCGGCAGCGGGTGCTGGCAGGGTTGTCTTGGCGGGGAGGGAAGCAGCAGGAGCCGCGCCGGGTGTGGGCGGCGGCAGTGAGCACGACACACCCACGCTCCAAGTAGAACTCGCTAGGAGCCAGTTCGCCGAGGTCGGCGCAGAGCAGGGGTCGGAGGGGGGATGCCATGGGTAGATGATACCGGGTATCTGATACCGGTAAAGGGGGTATTACACAAAAAGCAATAGAGGCCAACGAACCCTGCGGACCCCCTCGAACCTCAGTTGACCCTTCGTTAAAGGCTCCGTTCCTCCTGGCACTAGGGCTCCAGCGTCGCAAACTGACCACCCCCCATTTTCCGCCATAGTGTATAGAAAAATATGTTTTCTCTTTTCACTCTTTTCTTCTGGGAATACTTTTTCTCTTCAAAGTCTTCTACTTCTTCTGCATCCCTTATAGAATATAGATTCCTCATGTAATAGAGACCTTCGCTAGACCTTCGTTCAAGCTGAGTTTGACTCACGTTTGACCTTATGGGAAAAGTGAGAGACCTTGGTTTAGTTGGGGGCTTACTGGACGAATCTTTCATGGCATCGGCACCGGCCCTAGGCTGTATGTCTTGATTGCATTGTATGCTGATTGCACCCTCTGTTTGCATTCTTGTATGCAAACAGCCTTTATCACCCCAACTCTCGGCCCACATTGTTCCACAACCTTTTTGTGGAACGTACCTTTTTGTATCACACCCTGATTCCCCGTATCCCCCGTACTTCCCACCTCCTCCGTACTCACTTCACCACACCGAAATTCCCATAACGGTATCCCTCGGATTCCCCTCATTCCTCGACCCTCCGTACCCCACCTATTCAGGGGCAGGAGGGACCCTTGACAATCCGGGGGATACGGGGGATCAGGTAGGCATGTCCAACCAACAGCGCAACGTCCTCCGCATCGGTCTCGCCATAGTCGCCCTCGCCTGCGTCTTCCCTGCCTGGAACTACCATTGGGACGTGCAGGGCGTTGTCGTCGACCACCCTGCCGGGTTCAGCTTCCTCGCCTCCCCTCCCACCCCTCCCTCGCAGCCGAACGTCTGGTCGGTACGTGTCGATACCTCCCGCACAGCAATGGTCGTGTTCGCGGTGATCTGTCTCACCGGTCTGACGACGCTCTCGCTGCGGAGAGGTATCAACTCAATCTAATAGCAGTATTCCGAGGGCCAGCTACACCTCGTTGAGGTGCTTGAACGTGCGGACGACTTCGAGGGCGCTCTCCATCGCATACCCCCTCATCCAGTTCCATTCACGGGGTACGAGGACGGTGTGGCCTCCCGCTTCGAAGAACGCCTTCACGTTCGTCTCACTGTCGTCGATCAGGACAGAGCGGGGGTTGGCACAGAACTCCTTCGCGGGGCCGATCAGGAAGCGGCGGGAATACGCGGGCAGGTGCTCGCGAATCCAGCGCATCTTTCCTTCAAGGCAACCCGCCGTGCGGACAGGTATCAGATACCGGAGTGCAAGTCAAGGATAATCGTTACCCGACTTCGGTGAAGCCACCGCCTGCGCGAACGAAGGACTCGCCAGCGTCCGTGGTGGGTGGCGGGACAAAGGCAGGCTCCGGCAGATCAAGCACCACGTCGGCCACCCCCGTGCGGTTGAACACGTAGGCCTTGACGGCGTATGGGGTGCCGTCCGAGGCCCTCGTTGATTGCGTCTCCCGCTTGGCCACATAGAAGCCGTCGAGGTTCAGGTGCCCGGTGTCTCGCTTGAACAGGGGGGCGAAGATGCCACCCAGGTATTTCAACTCGTCGCCATCGTTGTTGAAGGTGCGGTCCTCTTGACCTGGCTTGCGGAAAACCTCCATGCCACCCTCAAGGCAGGCGTCGCGGAGTTCGATCAGTTTGAGGGGCTGACCCAGTTGCCCCTGCTTCTCGATCTCGAAGGCGACCTTCTGCCACCAGCCGAGCCGTTGATCTCCGGCGCGGGCCTGGGCGTTCTTGTGGCCGTCGAGCAGCGGAGCCTCGCCGGGGAACAGGTTCTCGACGATCCAGTCCATCCTGCCCGACCACCAGCGGAAGTCGTGGTGGCCTCGGTGGAGCTGTTGGAGCCCTTGCTTGTGCCACTCTTGAATGATGGCATAGACGGCGGCGAGGTAGCGGAACTGGTGACACTTGATGTGCTCATCCAGGCGCAGGCCGCCGTAGCTCTTCCACGCGTAGCTCTCGGGCTTTTTGCGGATGCGGATGATCGTGGAGCGGTTCGCAAGGTCCTTCGTGAACTGCAAGTCGTTGGAGGTAATGAGGGTACAGAACCTCTCGACGCTGACCTCCACTTCACCCCGACCAAAGCCGCGAGCACCGATGGTCTTGTCTGCCGTGAGGAAGGCTTCGAGGAAAGTGCTGTCCAGGTGGCCGCGCAGGTTGTCGAGCTGCGGGAAGGGCTTCCCCCGGAGAAGGGCCTCCGCGAATGACTCGTCCAGGCCGCCGACGCCGCCCTTGCGCTGGGTGATGGGGCGGGGCGTCTCGCCGTAGATGTGGCAGATGAGCTTGTGCCGGAAGTTCTTGCCGGACTGCGATTGATCCGCCTCCGCGACATCGACCGGTGGGCGGCCCCCGAGCAGGCCGGAGAACACCATGGCAGGTGTGAGGATGGATGCCAAGGCGCGGGACCGGTGGCTCGGCCCTTCGAACTCGAAGTCGTGGAGGATGTCGAGGAGCAAGTCCTTCGCTTCCGCCAGGGTGAGGGCAGGCAGCTTGTTGTTCAGATCATTGTTCGCCACGTAGGTACGCGCGTGATGGTTGTAGCCGTTGTTGTGGACCAGGAGAGCGCCGGTCACGTCGCGGTACAGGATCGGGATGGTGACGACGTTGTCCACGGGTGGGAGCAGCAGGCGCTCGTCCGCCTTGAGGAACACGGCGGCCCAACTCTCCGGCAGCGGACAGGGGGCGATGACCTCCTGCTCCTCCTTGACGCGGCGGAGGCCGAAGCTCACGTACTTCTCGAAGGCTGAGATGGCCCGCACTTTGTCGACGGCTTGCAGCTCGGGTCCATAGGTGCCGTTGACGACCTCGCAGACCTGCCCACCCCGGAGGTAGAACCTCTTGGTGCTGGTGAGGACGGTGAAGAGCTGCTCCGCCGACTCCTCGACCCGGACGTTGCCGTCTGGGAGCAAGACAACCTCCTGGCCACGGATGGCGCGGCGCAGGACATCGTTGGTCGCCTTTACTTTGCTCACACACGAAGCGTGGAGGCAGTGGACGGTCGGGACCCCGTCAAGTCTCACGCGGCAGTCTCGGGGGCCGTCAGCGTTCGTGTGGTGCTCCTTGCCGGGGCACTCGCAGAAGGCTTCCTGTTCATCGACCCACTCCAGCTCGTTGAGGAGGGCCAGGGCGAGCTTGCGCCGGTTCTCAATCAAGGTCTGGGACAGGGGGCGACCGACCACCTTCTGCAAGGCCCGCGCCGGATCGTTGAGCCCGAGGTGGGTCGGCCAGACAATGTCCTTGTAAGGCATGACGATGACGGGGGCGTCGACCAGCCGCGAGTAGTCGCAGCCGCTCGGGTGCTTGCCGTGGATCACGGTGTAGTTGCCGGTGCTGCGCCACTCGCCGACCGTCTTGTCGGTCTGCCGGTGCATGATCTTCGTCGAGCTGGGGTAGTCCCCCTCGATCTTGACCCAGACGTTGCAGCCGCGAGCACCACGGGTTCGCAGCGAGGTGGCTAGGCCAGGGTTGGCGTCAATAAATTCAGCCGCAGCTTGCTCGTCATCGAAGTCGATGGAGATGAGACCCTTCGAGGGTGTCCCGAGGCTGACGGCGATGTTGCTCACGAGGAGTTTCGCCGTGTAGGCGTCCACCTTCGTGTCTTCGAGTTTGATCTTCTGCCAGGACTTGACGAGGCATTTCTTGGTCCCGATTTGCAGGGGGAGTAGGACGGCGTCATCACCGAGGATGGAACGCAGCTCTTGGATGGTTTCGATTGCGGGCATTGAGGGAATACGAGTATTTGGAAGATTGAGGGGGCTCCGGGCTTGAACCGAAGCCCCCGTTTTGCTGGGTATAAGATACCCGCTATTTGAGGTAGTGCATCGACTCAAACGCTTCGCAGTCGATTGGGCACCCTTTCAGGAAGCCCGGCGTCTGGCGCATGATGCCTGCCACCAGCTCCACCTCCACGTCGAGGTCGACCTCGCAGATGACTTCATCATGCACATGCCACAAGGCCGGGACGCCCGCAGCGCGGAGCCGTAGCATCGCGGCGGCGAACGCTTCACGCGCCGTCCCCTGAACGAGGTTCTCGGTGAGCACTCCGCCCCAGTAGCCGAGCCGCAGCTCTTTCTCGTGCTTCACGATCACCGCCGAGACGTTGCCAGTGTCCACTTCGAACTCGACGGCGCGGTAGGTCGCGAGACGGCCCGAGGGGAAGCGCATCGTGAAGTCGCGGTTGATGTGGCACTTCATGGAGTTCTCCAGTTGCTTCCACAGACCCAGCTTGACGCCGTTCTGACCGTTACCGCAGATGCCCGTCTCGGTCCTGCGGAAGTCGTCAACGATGGCCGTCGACTCCTCCAGCGTGATGATGAGCCCGGCCATCTTGCGGGCCACCTCGATGAACTTCGCCTTGCCGCAGCCGAAGCCGAGGCCGAGCACCGTGGCCTTCGCCCAGGCATAGAGCTTCGGGTCGCCCTTCTTGAGTTCACCCTTGCGCTCGGCGGGCCACTTGCCCTTGGCCACGGCGAAGGCCTCATAGAGACCGAAGCCGTCGCGCACCCTTTGCAGGAACGCCTCGTTGCCCACCAGCCAGTTCAACACACGCGGCTCGATCTGGGAAAGGTCGGCGATGATGAACTTCTTGCCCGGAGGGGCGATGAGCATGGAGCGCAGGTCGACCGTCTGGACTACTCCCGGCAGAGGCTCACCCTTGGACCGCTTCTCGATCAGGTCGGAGACCCGGTCCTTGTCGGCGATCAGGTTGTAGTCCTCCGTGAAGAAGAAGGGGTCCTTGGTGAGGTTCTGGACGTTGAAGCCGCCGTCGCCGCTCCAACGTGCCGTCTGGATGGCCCCGCAATACTTGAGGGTGAAGCGCATCCGGCCCTTGGTGTCCAGGCGGGACTGCATGATGAGGAGCTTCTGCCGCAGCGTGTTGCAGCGGCGGAAGGTCCGCATGGCGGAGACGAGGGGGATTTGATCGCCGTACTTCTCCTCCCAGATTTCGCAGTCCAGGCTGTCCTTGGCGAAGCTCGTGGGAGCCTCAACGCCGAGTTCAGTGCAATACTTGCGGGCCTTCGGTAAGGACAAGATGCCCTCGGTGTCCTCGGGGTCCTCTGGAGCCCAGGGGATGTGGAGGCGGGCGGCGGCCATCGCCCTCTGGCAGCCTTCGATCCCGGCCCTCATAGCGGGGAGGTCGATGGCAATACCCTTGCGACCTTGCTCCCGCGTCATGGTGGACAGGTCGCGCTCGTGCTGTGGCCACAGGTGGGACAACCCCTTGACGAGGTAGTCCATCATGTAGATCACGTCGAACTCGGCATAGTCGATCATGGCTTGCTGCGCCTCGGGGGTCAGCTCGGACCATTGCTTGCCGACCATGCTGTTACGCACTTCCTTGCTCACGTCGATGTTGAAGAACCGCTTCACGGACTTGGCCAGGGAGCGGGCGCTGCCGAGGTACGCCACCATATCGGCGGAGCAGTACCACTCCTTCGGGTGGAAGGCCGGGTCGATGATGCCCGCCTCTTCCAAGGCGCAGTGGACCTCTTCGTCGAAGCCCGCGTTGTGGCTCCAGAAGATGGTTTCAGACAGCTCGTTCCAGGGACAGTTCGCGGGGTTGCCGACGAATTTGAACACCAGATTCCAGTCCTTGTCGTAGCCACGGACGGCGACGAGGTAGGCGTCGAACTGCGGGTGGCGGGTGTACCCGTAGTTGCCCAGCGTCTTCACGCTGACAACCTTGTCGAAGTAGGTTTCGTAGTCGGCTCCGGTGTACTTGACGGGGCCACCGACCACGACAACATCGGGGGTCTGGGTCCCGGTCATTTGGGAGGGGAGCATGAGGCTAGATTCCATTGCACTCCTCATCCAGTTGGCGGTTGGCTGCGGTGAAAACCCGGTCGGTCTCGCCCAGGGTTGCCTTTGCCAGCGTCTTGACAGTTTCGCGCAGACGGGGAAGGCAATCAGCCATGCCTCGGATGAGGCGCTCGCCTTTGATCTTGTGCCAGGGGACGAGCTTGAACGTGCCCGCCTTGGAGGGCTCCATGTTCAAGGGCACGTCGCCTTCGTGCATGAGGTAGAGGAGCCAGTAGATTTGCACGAAGGAGCCGCCGAGATGTCGGCTGTTGAAGCCGGTCACGTCAAACGGGGCGAACTCTTCGGGCGGGAGCCAGAGGTTCGCCTCTTCGAAGGTTTCACGGATGATGGCGGAGAGCGGGTTCTCCCCCTCTTCGATGGTGCCACCGGGAGCCTGCCAGCGACCGGGGCAGAGAGGGGCGTCCATGTTGCGTTGGTTGAGCCAGATACCGGAGAGGTCTGGGGCGAGGAGGATCACTCGGGAGGCGAGGATGCGTTTCACTTCGGGTGGTTGCACAGTGGCAATAGAGGGGTCGGTGGTGTTCACGGGGATATGTCGGTTTTGGTTCAGGTATCAGATACCGGGCGGGGGTCGGACCCGCCCGGTATGGGGTTGGGGTCCTAGCGGACGGGACAGGAACCGCCTGCGCAGTCCGGTTGCTCGGCGGTATCAGATACCCCATCAGCGAAGCCGTTCAAGCGGGAAAGATCAACGGGCAGAAGATTCTTTGCGTACTCCTCGAAGCGGCCCTTCGTCACCACTTCCTGGGGCAGGTAGGGGTAGCCGAGCTTCTCCGTCGCTTCCTTCTCCGTCATGCGGGGATCGTTGCGGTAGAGGAAGCTCACGGCCACGTAGGTGTCCCAGTTGGCGAGCAGCCAGTCGATGATGGCTTCCTTCTCGCTCGGGTCCCAGGAGATGGTGTTGGAGACATTCTGGTGGCACCACGTTTCGAGCAGGAGCTTGTAGCGGTCAAGCTGGTCGACGGCGCTCTCCAGGTTCATGTCGATGCCGTCCACGCAATCAAAAGGCACGTCCGCGTATTGGGCGGGCAGTGTGATGATGACACTTTCCGGGTCGGAGGGGTGGACGCGGACGCGGTAGTTCGCCCCACGTAGAGCGGCCACCAGCTCGTCGTTCTTGGAGAAGGCTACATTGTTGAAGATGTAGCGTCCAAGCGGCTTGTGGACGCCCTCAGTGGTGTCCATGACCTTCGAGAGCGTGCCCGACGGCTTGATGGTGGTGACGTTCTTCGGGCGCGGGGTGCCCAGTTCGTCGGCCATCGAATGAGCGCCAGCGGTCGCGGTGCGTTCGAGGCTGCGGTAATCGTAGGCCGCGAGGTCGGGGCGGCGGATGACGCCAGTGATGCCGACGCCGCAGAGGCGCAGGAACTCGTTGTTCAAGTGCCACGACTCCTGGAGGATGCCGTCGCGCAGGTTGACGCAGGTCTGCCGGTAGTTGGCCCGAGCCGCGAGGTAGATGGCGCGTTCGAGGTCCTGGACCGGACGGTCCTTGAACTTGGCGAGGTCGGTCTCCGTCAGGTTGCAGAACGACTTGTTGCCGAGGAGGATTTCGGCGCAGGGGTTCATGCCCTTGAACCAGGGGGCGCGACGGGTCGCCGCCTCGGCGTTGCAGAAGCCAGGCTCCGAGCCGCCCGCGCCGATCATGAGGTCGAAGACGTGGGTCAGCTCGCTGCGGGTGGGCTTCTTGTGGAAGAGCAGCGTGTTGTTGCTCTGCATCCGGTGGGCGTTGGTGTCCTGCTCGCCGCAGACCGTGCAGCCGTTCGCATTGGTGGACTGGGAGCCGCAGGCGTTGCAGGCCCAGTTGTCTTTCTTCGCCGTGGCGAAGCGCATCCACTCCTCGTCACCGTAGTCGATGAGACAGATTTCCGCCGACCGGCGACTGCTCAGGATGGTGCCCAGCCAGTTCACCACGTCCATGATGTCGATCTTGGTGAGGAGCTGACCGGCGCGGCGGTTCATGATGCGGGCGATGGCGGAGTAGGCCTTGGCGATGGCCTTGTCGCCGGAGCTGATCCAGCCGTAGCCCTTGAGGCGCTCGCCTGCCGGACGGATTTCCGAGAAGTCGAGGACGAGCTTGTTGGCCCGGTACTTGCCCGCCATCAGCTTGCCGATGCTCTTGGCCCACGCCATGGCGCTATCGCCCACCTTGATCGTCCAGATACCGGTATCAGGATCAAAGCTCTCGGTGTTGCCTTCGACGCCGCCCTTGCCGGTGCGGGTCGAGTTGACGACCATGATCTCCGGGATGGGTGCCGAGAAGCCGGTGAGGGTGCCGACGATGGGCTTGAAGCCAACGCCGCAGCCTTGCAGCAGGAGCCAGAGGATGTCGACAACGTCGTACACCGTCTCAGCATAGGTGAAGGAGCAGTTGAACTGGCTCGCTTCCCGGCTCTTCGCCACGCTCGTGCCGCCGAGCCAGAGGGTCCGGCCAGAGGTGACGACTTCACGGTTGATCATGAGCTGCCGGAACTCATTCAGCTCACTGACTTGCTCTTCGGAGAGCCCACGGCCCAAGGCACGCGACCAGAGCCAGCTCTGGTGTTCGATGACGCGGTCGCAGGTCATCTCCCAGGTCTCGAAGCCGCCCGAGCCGTCTTCCAACGGTCGGTTGTAGGTGCGGCGGGAGATGATCTGGGAACGGGCGGAAGGGGTGAGTTTCAATTTCTTGGGCATGTGTAAAAGGGGTGGGTGCTACGGGTTGAGGAGTGAGGAGGCAAAGCGGGAGATAGCTGTCTCCGCGATGATGAGTGCGGCGAAGGCGATCTTGTCCTTCTCGCCGGTCTTGGCAGTGACGAAGATGTCCGGCAGGAAGGTGATCTGTTCGCTCGCGTGGGTCTCGCCGCTCGGAGGGAGGTCGGAGCGGACGATGCGGACCACGAGGCCGCCGACCGCGTGGATGGCGTCAGCTTCGTCGTCGAAGCGAACGTCTGGGATGACGAGGTTGAGAGCGGTGGCGTCCGGGTCCCGCACGTCGAGGATGGAGTCCGTCCAGAACTTGGGGTCGATGGAGCGAACGTACTCGGTGCCGAAGAGCTGGGCGAGTTGACGGGGAGTGTGGGCCGTCAAGCTGCGCGGGAGGATGCGCAGGCAGAGGTCATCACGCATCTGGGTCAAGTAGCGGTCCATGCGGATTGGCTCCGCGAAGGGCTCCTCCTTGAGTTCCTGGGAGTGGAATCGGTGGACTTGGACACCAAAGATGCGGGAGGCCCGTTCCTTGAGAGAGTCGGCGAAGTGGGTGATCTTCGTGGCACCCGTGCTGTGAGGCAGCAGGTCGTTGAGTTTGGCGCACACCATGCGGCCAAGGAGGTCCTTGCCGTGGTGCTTCTCGCCGCCGATGCCGATGACGATGGATTTAGGGAAAGTGGTGTTCATTGAAATAGAGGTATTAGCTTGTGGGATTCGTGCTCGGTGAGCTGCTCTTTGAGACGGGTGATCTCCTCGTCCTGCCGGGTCCTCTCGGACTTGAGAAGGCGGACGCTCTGGGCCAGCTCGTCGCGCACCAGCCTGCGCCCCAAGGGAGAGGAGAAGGAGAGGTCGAGACGTTCGATCTCACCCAGACGTTGGTCTGAGATGACTCTGGGATCGGCGAAGCAGGAGAACACGGTGGAGAGGGCGTAAAAAGCCCCGCGTCTCCTGGCTGGACAACGCGGGGCAATTCACTGGTGCGGGTTACTTGACGGCTCCGGCGAAGAGGGTCGTGAGGTTCGCTGCGACGCCTGCCGCCGTATCTGCCTCCTTCTTCAATTCGTCGGCTTCGGCGTGGAGGGCCTGCGCCTGGGCGACCTTGCTGGCGTGTTCCTGCCGATGGCTTGCTTCCATGGCTTGCAGTGAAGTGACGAGGCGTTGAGCGCCGTTGATGAGACCGGAGAGCCGGACTTTCTTGATGCCGAGGAGGCGGTGGATGAGTGCTTCCATGGGTATCTGATACCTGTTAGGTTGAGGATCAATTACGCCTTGGACTCGGCCCACACACGGAACTCGGGGGAGGTCAGCTTGCCCGCCTTGAGCTTCTTGAACTGATACCAGCGGGTCTTCTTGACCTCGTTCTTCTGCTCTTCGGTCTCGGCCACCCAGGACGAGTTGAAGTGCGGCTCTTCGGTGAGCTGCTCGCGGGTCAGGACGGGCTTGGCGAAGTTCGTGTAAGCGAACGACTTGGCGAAGTACAAAGCCTTCGCCCAGCAGCGGCCCGAGGGGTCCTTGAGACGGAAGTACGCCTGGACGTTCTCATCCGCGTCAGCGGGGCAGGGAACGAGGCAGGTGATGTACGCCACATCCTGGAACGGGATGCGGCTCTTGTCCTTGCGGTCAAGGGTGCCACCCAGCGCCCGGACTTCGGCCATCGTTTTTGCACGCACCGACTTTTCTTCGGAGCCGAAGGCGATGACCTTCTCGTATTCCTTGCGGATGGCAATGACAACAAACTCGAAGGGGTCGCCGAGCTTTGCCAGGGGGATTTCGCCAGCGAGGAGGATGGTGCCCACGGCGTGGGAATCCCGCGCTTCGCTGAGGGGGTTCACGACGGTCAACTTGGGGATGTTGATGTCGGTCGAGCGAACTTCACCCTGGGTGCGGCCTGCCACGTAGGTTTCATCGGTGGGGTTGGCCAGGGCGTCGCCGGGGGAGGCCACCATGGAGACGGCGGAGCTGCCACCAGTGACTTTTGCAGCGGGGGCCGCGCCGCCACCGCCACCAGCACCAGGGATATGCTGGTCAACGTCAGTGAAGGAATTGCGGAGGAGGGAGTGTCTTGAGTTTTGCATTAGTAGACTTGGTCGTTTTGTTTGTTTTGTGGTTGGGTATCAGATACCGAACGGGGCGTAAGGTGTATGATACCCGAAACTATGCAAGAGGAGTTATTCTCTTTTTTCAGGCAGTGCTGCGGGTGAGTGGTCGCGGGTCACAAAGATGCGTGAATTGCCACGCTCCAGGAGCCCCTGGTCGAGGAGCTGGTTTTCGAGTTCCTCCAGGGCTGCCTTCTTCTTACCCTTGGGGAACTTGTCCTTGTAGGCGTCGAACAACTTGGTGACGGAAATCTCGGTGCAGGCTGCGAACTCCTCGGGAGTCAACTGGTCCTTGACGAGGGCGTAGGCCCGCTTCGGCGCGATGATCTCGCGGGGACCCGGCTGGACGGCGAGCCGGTACCCTGGGATATGGAGCTTTTCCTCCTGACTCATTGACTTCGCCGACCGGCGCACGCCTTGAGCCCAGGCCTCCAGGATCGGGGCGATCATAAGAGCCTGCGCCATCATGGCCGGGTCGGTGATTTGGGAGCCGTGGAGGATGTCCGGCAGGGCGAGGCTGCCATCATACTTCAAGGCCAGCTCGCGACCTCTGGCGAAGATCGCAGGGCACTTGCCGGTGAGGTTGAGTTCACAGAACTCGCACAGATCGCTGCCGGGTTTGTGCGGCGACTTCGGGTTGACGGCGTCGATGATGATGCCAGCCAGGTCTTCACGCATCCACTTCATGTCCGAGCGGTAGAAGGTGTGGTAGGTCACGGAATCCTGGCGCGGGGTGAGGAAGAAGAAGGTGATGCTGTCGAGCTGCGGGAAGCGGTCGAAAGCGCCGAGCACATAGGCGTGGGTCTGCCGGTTCTTGCGGGGGTGGTCCACCATGCGGAAGCCGAACTTGTAGTCGACCATGATGGCCATGGTGCCATAGACCAGGAACCGGTCGCAGGTGCCGAACACTTCGCGGTCCTCGGCCAGGAAGTGGGAGGGCAGTTTGAGGTCGATGACGAGGCGGATTTCACGATGGTCCTCGGCAGGTTTGCCATTCTTCGTGAACACCGCGTCGAGGAACCCTTGCGTCTTGCGCAGCAGGCCCACCTCCACCGGGTCCGTGATGGGAGCCCAGTCGTCGGTCTCCATGCACAGGTGGAGCGCCGTGCCGCGTGCTGCGGCCTCGCTGTCGCCGTCGTTGGGGACGTAGCGCGGACACTTCTCGTACATCTTGAGGGATGACGGGCCGCGCTTCGCGTGGGGCCTTTCCTCCGGCGTCTCGCGGACGACGGTGACTTCAATGTCGATGACACCTCCCGGCTGGGGGCCGGTCAATGCGAATTCTTGGTTGACCAGGGTGAGCTGGTCGTGGGTATCAGATACCGGGGAGGCTCCGTCGTTTACTTCGTTGAGTCTGTTCATTTTCAGGTTTGCGGCTTTGATGACTTTCTCCTCAATCGTGCCAGCGGCGACGCAGATGATCTGCAAGCACTTGGACAGGCCGTTTTTGCGGCGGATGCGCCCGAGCACTTGCTTGAGGACGCGCCCGTCGTAGGAGGGGCAGATGAGTGATACACGTGGATACCCGCCGTGTAGGTCGTGGAGGTTGACTCCAGTCCCGCCTGCCATGGAGTTGATAACGATGACACGGGCCGTGTTCAACTGGAACCTTTCGATTTCTTCGGCGCGGTCGTCATCCTTCTGGCCGCCACGGACCACGGAGCAACCTGGGAAGCGTTCAACCAGGGCGTCCACCGTCTGGTTGAAGTTCACGAAGAGGGCGACGCTCTTTCCCTCCTCTAACAGGTCGTTGGTCTTCTCCTCCAGGAGCATGACCTTCAACAGCTCCGCCCGCTGCCGGGCACGTAGCTCGATGGTGAGAGCCGATCCCCCGGCATCCCCGGATTCCTTCTCATCCAGGGCATCCATCTCCTTTTCCATACCGGCATAAATCTTCGCGATCTTCCCCTCGTCACCGAAGTCGAAGTCTTGCACGATGACGGCGTTCTCGGGGAACTCCCCAGGCGGCAGGTCCTCAATCCTGACGCGGTATCCCCGGCCCTCGTAGATCGCTCTGTGGAGCTTATCCAGGGCTCCGGGGGTTGCATCGCGGAACTCCAGGGCTCCGAAGGTCCCTGTGCAGCCCATGTCGAGGCACCACCAATGGTACTCCTGATAATCGTGCAGGCCGAGCACGTAGCCAATGGTCTTCATGTCCAGCGGGGTCTCGGCGGCTGTCGCGCTGAGCATGAGGTTCTTGAACCCGGCCCGATGGCTGTCGCGCAGCATCCGGGCGTTGAGAGACTTGTAGCTCTTGACCCGATGGACCTCGTCCCAGATCATGAGGGTGTTCTCCGGCAGGTTGACTGACCAGACGAAGTTTGCCTTCTTCTTGGTCAACCACTTGCCCTGTCCGGTGTTGCCCCGGCTCATCCGTTCGTAGTTTTCGACGAACAGCGGCGTGACGCCGAAGAGCCCCAATACGCGTACCCAGTCAAGGCGCACGGCCTTCGGGCAGATGACGCAGACAGGAAGGCCCAGCGCCTCGGCGGCGGCGCAGGCCGCGAACGTCTTGCCAGTGCCGGTGTCTGAGCCGTCCAGCGCCGCCCCGTGCCACTTCATCGCCTGGATGAGGGCGGCGACTGCCTTTACCTGATACGCGTATAGGGATGGTTTCACTTCGGGAGGGCGGTGAGGAACTCAGGCCGGAAGACCACGTTGCGGGCGTACCACGCCATGCACAGGGCGTCGGCGAAGTTGTTGTCAGGCACCGTGCATCGGTCGGACCTCGTGAGCCGGACCTGGGGGAAGGTACGGCGGCAGAACTCGATGGAGCAATCCTTGGTGTCGAGGTCCTTGGCGATAGCCTTTGCCGCGCCGCGCATGTCCTTGAATGCGTGCTCCTGCCACGTCTTCGGGTTGATCCCCCGGTAGGGGACTTTGAGGACTTCGAGGACCGTGTCGACGACGGCGTGGGAGAAGCCGTTGGCGAAGTTGCCTTTGCAACCCCACTTCGGCTGCTTCTGGCCCTGCTCGTAGATGGTCTGAGGGTTGGGTTCGGCGCGGATCATTTCAACGAGCGCCGAGGCGTCGATGAAGCGGTCGCCGCCAAGCTGTTTGACGGGCACGGGGACCACGGTGTGAATGCCGGTGCTGCGGAGGACGGCGAAGGCTCCTGTGATGCCGTTGTCGATGCCAATCCAGCTAACCGGAAAGTCGATGACGTGGGGCTCGCCCGCTGGGGTGGGTGGGAGTTTTGCCATTAGGGTTTGCGCTGGTTCATCGAACGGTTGGTGGACTTGCTGATCGCCCGGAGGTTGGAGCGGGAGTTGTTCGTGGTGTTGTGGTCCACGTGATGCACGTCCTTGCCATCACCCTTCCTGACGCTGCCGGAGTCGGCCATCTTGGCGCGGGCGGCGTTGCGGCCAGCCCGGCGTTTGATCTGTTCAGGCTTCCCGTGGAAGTCCTTGTACTCTTTCTTGTAGTCGCGTTTTCGTTCAGCCATGTTAGGTGGGTATCAGATACCGGTTAAGGTGATGTTTGAGGTCGGTATCATATACCCATCGTGACAAAAAGCAAATGCCCGCTGCCGGTCGGGGCCAGCAGCGGGAGGTTTGAGGTGAGAGAGTGCCGGTCTATGCGGCCTGCGGAAGCGGTACGGACTGGGGCCGGTAGCCGGTCTTGAAGGCTAATTCCCGCCCGACGAGCCGGACAACCTTGGCGGGGTCGAGGCCTTGGGTGAGTAGGGATTCGTAAAGAGAGGATGGCAGGTCAACAGAGATTTCCACGGGAGGCGGGAGTATAGTTTGTTTTGTCATGTCTTGGGGCTCCGGTATCACATACCCACGGCTAAGCAAGGCACTATTTTGACACTGCGGGGGGGGGGGGGGGTTATTTTCGTATTTTTTTAGGGGTTTCGGTTTAAGACACCGGGGGCAAAGCAAGGGGGTTCTTTTGTGGGGGGGGGAAAAAACCTTTTTTTCGC
>Ga0118677_10005955_pt1 | contig 21007 bp, 14 predicted proteins | sample AliMusrvi5mmetaG_FD_86154 | JGI IMG/M metagenome (GOLD analysis project Ga0118677, IMG submission 86154)
GTCCATCACTTCGCCCTTCTCATCGGCTACGGCGCCAGCGCCATCAACCCGTATCTGGCCTTCGAGTCTCTCGATGACATGATCCGGCAGGGGATGCTCCCCGGGCTCGACCACAAAACCGCCATCAAAAACTTCCTCAAGGCGGCGATCAAAGGCGTCGTCAAGACGATGGCCAAGATGGGGATCTCGACGATCCAGAGCTACCGCGGGGCACAGATCTTCGAGGCGGTCGGGCTCCACCACTCGGTCATCGAAAAATATTTTTGCTGGACCCCTTCGCGTGTCGAGGGAGCGGATCTGAATGTGATCGGAGCCGAGCTCCTGCGCCGCCACGAGCGGGCTTTTCCCCCGCACGGTGACGTGGATGCCACTTTGGATGCGGGCGGGGAATACCAGTGGCGCAAAGACGGGGAGGAACACCTTTTCAACCCCGAGACAATCCACTCGCTGCAAAAAGCGGTGCGGACGGACGATTATTCGGTTTACAAAAAATACGCCGCGCTCGTGAATGAGCAAAGCCGCAAACATTTCACTCTGCGCGGGCTTCTGGATTTCAATAACGGGTCGCCTGTTCCCATCGCGGAAGTCGAAGGCACCGAATCGATCATGCACCGTTTCAAAACCGGGGCCATGAGCTACGGTTCGATCTCCAAGGAGGCCCACGAAACCCTCGCCATCGCCATGAACCGGATCGGCGGAAAATCCAACACCGGCGAGGGGGGCGAGGATGCCGAGCGGTTTACCTGGACGAACGAAGCTGGCGACTCGAAAAACTCCGCCATCAAGCAGGTCGCCTCGGGACGGTTCGGGGTCACCGCACATTACCTGACCAACGCCCGCGAAATTCAGATCAAGATGGCGCAGGGAGCGAAGCCCGGCGAGGGTGGGGAACTCCCCGGAAAGAAAGTCTATCCCTGGGTGGCAAAGACCCGCGGGACGACTCCCGGCGTTGGGCTGATCTCTCCGCCCCCGCACCATGACATTTACTCGATCGAGGATCTCGCGGAGTTGATCCACGACCTCAAGAATGCCAACCGCCGCGCGCGCGTGTCGGTCAAACTCGTCTCGGAAGTCGGCGTCGGCACGATTGCCGCCGGTGTCGCCAAGGCCCACGCCGACGTGGTGCTGATCAGCGGGTTCGACGGCGGAACCGGTGCCTCGCCGCTTTCGAGCATCAAGCATGCGGGCATGCCCTGGGAACTCGGGGTCGCCGAAACCCACCAGACGCTCGTTCTCAACAACCTCCGCAGCCGGATCGCCGTCGAGACGGACGGCCAGCTCAAAACCGGTCGCGATGTGGCGATCGCTGCCCTGCTCGGAGCCGAGGAGTTCGGGTTCGCCACCGCGCCGCTCGTGACTCTCGGGTGCATCATGATGCGCGTCTGCCACCAGAATACCTGCCCGGTCGGCGTCGCCACACAGAATCCCGAACTGCGCAAAAACTTCTCGGGAGACCCCGCCCACACCGTCAATTTCATGCGCTTTGTCGCGGAGGAAATGCGCGAGATCATGGCCATGCTCGGATTCCGCAAAGTCGAGGAGATGGTCGGGCGGACGGACAAGCTCGAAGCGCGCAAGGCGGTCGAGCACTGGAAGGCCAAAGGGCTCGATCTTTCCAAGATCCTTTACCAGCCACCGGTCGGACCCGAAGTCGGGCGCTTCTGCCAGATCGAACAGGATCACGGGCTTGCAAAATCTTTGGATCTCACCGTGCTTCTCGACCTCTGCGCCCCGGCCATCGAGCGCGGGGAAAAAGTTCGCGCCACCGTGCCGGTCAAGAATGTCAACCGCGTCATCGGGACGATTGTCGGCAACGAGATCACCCGCAAGCACGGCGCAGCCGGCCTGCCGGACGAAACCATCCACCTGCATTTCCAAGGCAGTTCCGGTCAAAGCTTCGGGGCGTTCGTTCCCGCAGGAATGACGCTCGAACTCGAGGGGGACACGAACGACTACCTCGGCAAGGGACTCAGCGGCGGAAGGATCATTCTTTATCCGCCAGCCGGATCGACCTTCAAAGCCGAGGACAACATCATCGCAGGAAATGTCGCGCTCTACGGCGCGACCCGCGGGGAGGTCTTCATCCGCGGCATGGCCGGCGAACGCTTCGGGGTGCGCAACTCCGGCGTCGATGCCGTCGTGGAATCCGTGGGCGATCATGGATGCGAGTATATGACCGGGGGGAGAGTGATCGTCATCGGCCCGACCGGGCGGAACTTCGCCGCCGGCATGTCCGGGGGCGTCGCCTACATCCTCGATGAAGCCGGCGACTTCGCCACGAAACGCTGCAACAAGGCGATGGTCGGCCTCGAAAAAATCGAGGACCCTGCCGAAGCCGCCGTGCTGCAGGATTTCATCCGGCGTCACGCGGAACTGACCGACAGCCCCCGCGCCCGCGAGGTGCTGGCGGACTGGGACAGTTCGCTGAAAAAATTCGTCAAAGTCATGCCGAAGGATTACAAGCGGGTGCTCGAATCCATCGCGCAGGCGCAGGCGGACGGCCTGACCGGCGATGAGGCCGTCAACGCCGCTTTCGAGGCTAACTCGCGTGACACTTCGCGCGTTGGAGGAAACTAATTATGGGCAAACCCACAGGATTCATTGAGTATCTTCGCGAAATCCCGGCCGATGTGGCGCCTCTCGACCGCACAGCCAACTGGGACGAGTTTCACATCCACATGCCGGAAGACCGGCTCCGCACACAGGGGGCCCGCTGCATGGATTGCGGCATTCCATTTTGCCACACCGGCAAGCTGATCAGCGGGATGGCCAGCGGATGCCCTGTCAACAACCTGATCCCGGAATGGAACGACCTCGTCTTTCGCGGGCTCTGGCGCGAGGCGCTCGACCGCCTGCACAAGACAAACAACTTTCCCGAATTCACCGGCCGCGTCTGCCCCGCGCCGTGCGAAGGCTCCTGCACGCTCGGCATCATCGAACCTCCGGTCGCCATCAAGACCATCGAATGCGCGATCGTTGACAAGGGCTGGGAAGAAGGCTGGATCACGCCGAACCCCCCGGATGTCCGCACGGGCAAAAGCGTTGCCGTCGTCGGTTCGGGGCCTGCGGGCCTTGCATGCGCCGACCAGTTGAACAAGGCCGGGCACACGGTCACAGTGTTCGAGCGCGCCGACCGGATCGGAGGGCTCCTCCTTTACGGAATTCCCAACATGAAGCTCGACAAACGCGAGGTCGTCGAGCGCAGGGTCCGCCTCATGGAAGCCGAGGGCGTCACTTTCAAAACCGGCATCGAGGTCGGAAAAAATCTTGCCGCCGACAGGCTGGTCGAGGATTTTTCAGCGGTCGTCTTATGCACCGGGGCCACGAAACCGCGCGATCTCGCGATCCCGGGGCGCGAGATCCCGGGCGTCCACTTCGCGATGGATTTTCTCACCGAAAACACCCGCTTTCTTCTCGATGGCGGGTTCGCGAACGGATCGAAGCCCCCGATTTTCGCCGGCGGAAAAAACGTCGTCGTCATCGGGGGAGGGGACACCGGCACCGATTGCGTGGGCACCTCGCTGCGGCATGGCTGCGCTTCGGTCATCCAGCTCGAAATCCTTCCGAAACCGCCGACCGCCCGCGCGAAGGACAACCCTTGGCCGGAATGGCCGAAAGTTTACAAGATGGACTACGGCCAGGAGGAAGCCGCCGCCAAGCAGGGCGAAGATCCCCGGCAGTATGAAGTCACGGCCAAACGGTTCATCGCCGGACCTGACGGCAATCTCAGCGGCGTCGAGATCACGGATATCCGTTGGGGCAAAGATGCCCAGGGCCGGTTTGTTCCTAACGAGGTCGAAGGCACGACACGGGTCATCCCCGCCGAACTCGTTCTCCTCGCCATGGGATTCCTCGGCCCGGAAGATCAGCTCCTCGAAATCCTCGGCATCGAGCGCGACCCCCGCAGCAACGCAAAAGCCGAGCACGAAAAATACACCACCAACATCCCGAACGTCTTCGCGGCCGGCGACTGCCGCCGAGGCCAATCCCTCGTCGTGTGGGCGATCAACGAAGGCCGTGGCGCCGCCCGAGAGGTGGACCGCCACCTCATGGGCTCGACCCAGCTCCCCTGAGGCTCACTTTTTTGAGATCATGATCTCGGGGGCGACTTCTCCGATGAATGCCTTCAGCGCTTCGAGCGTTTGCTCTTGGTTTTTTGCGCCGGGAACAAAGCCTTCCAGGACGGGGGCGCTCACGATCACGTAGGCCCACCTGTGGCTGATTCCGTGGACGACCCGGTCCCAGTCCGTGTGGAGAATCCGATACCAGTGGTGCGGGGTCGTAATGTCTTTTCCGACGAACCAATAGATAAACAGGCTGGTCAGTTCCTTGCGCACGCCGGGCTGGATCTCGACCGGTCGCGAGATCACGAGTTTCATCACCTCGAGCGTGCGCCCGTCGTCGAGTTTGACCGGAACCACCTGGCTGCTCTTCTTTGTCCATCCTTGGGCGGGCAGGCAGGTTTCGGGTCTGTGGATGCTTCGTTTCTCGCCGCCCGACAGAACGACCTGGCAGTTGACCTGTTCGCCACCGAGGCTGGTGTAGAGCATCTTTGCAAACTGGGTATCCGCCGGGAGGATGACATGCTCGGACTCCGATATGTCCGCAGTCTTCCCGGTGTAGGAACCGACACGTTCGGGCAGGGTCAGATTCACCCCGCTCTCCATGTTGATTGTCGCGTTCGGGTTCTGGCGGCAGAGGAAGAAGACGACGACGGCGAGCGCCAGAAAAATGCCGCTGCGGGCAACGAGTTTAGTATTCATCCTGGTGGCGTTTGCGGTGTTCTTCCGGCGTTTCGGGAGCTCGTGCCGGCGGCGGCGGGGGAGGACGGTTGAAGCGTCCAACGAACGACGAGAAGTCGGCATTGATCAACCATCCGATGCCAAGCATCCCCCCGAGGGCGACGGCGAACACCACGTAACCGGCCATCATGTGGAAAAATGTCGGCTTCTCCAACGTGCCGATGGCGACCGCGGGGCCCATCGCAATCGTGCCGATGGTCAGCATGACGATGCGGGCCAGGTTGCCGGCAATCGCCAGTGGGATCGAACTCAAGAACAGGATCGCCTTTCGCCACGTCCCCTCTTGGGTGAAATATCCGTAGAGCGCGCTCACCATCATCAGGGCGAACAGGGACCGGATGCCGCTGCAGGGGTCGGCGACATCCACCGAGAATCTTGCCCCGGCCCGCAGCCCGGCCAACTGGTCGGGGGCCGAAAGGATCGCCGTCCCGCTCTTGATACATCCGATGCCGAACACGTTCAACACATGGACGCTGGCCTCGGACATGACCATGCGCAGCGGGAATGCGATCAGGTTGTCGAGGAATGTGAGCGGATACATGAAAACCAGAAATGCCCACGGAATGAAAAGCGCTTTCGCCCATTTCCAGCCGAGAAGCCAGAGGACCAGGCCTCCGACGAGGATTTGGAAGCTCGCGTAGGCGATAAAAATGTTGTCGGCACGATACCCGACCCAATACACGAAAAACCCGAACACGATTGCGGCGAGCCCCGCCCAAGACTTCGTGAATTCGGCGTCGGGAAGGTTTTTGCGTTCGAACCAAACCATCCCCGCGACCGCGAATGGCACCAAGTAGCAATGCTGCCAGTCCTCGCCCTGCCAAAGAACGTTCGCAAAATGCAGGACGGTGACCAGGCTCGATCCGTAGCCGTAGGCGTAAGGGTTCCACGCAAACAGCAGCCAGAGTGCCGCAAGCGCACAAACGCCCGCTACCGCGAGTTCAACCTGGCGTTCGCGGGTGGATTTATTTTCTGTCACTCGATCCTCACTTTGTTGGTGGATTTGGAAAAGGATCCGGGAACATAGCAGACAGGGTCTCCTCCACCAAGCGGATTGAGACACTTTCCAAACAAACGACCGAGGGCATGACGCAGCGGTCAACACACGGGCGGTAGGAGCAAGCGTTTGTAGCGATGACAAGATGCGCGTTGCCATGCGGCGCGAACCACGAGGGCTCACCCGATCCGAAGATTGTTGCAACGGGAACCCCCACCGCTGCGGCCAGGTGGGAGGCCAGGGAATCGTTGCAGAGCACCCCGTCAACCCCGGCAAAGAGGGCGGCAAGAGAGGGCACGGAAGCGGTTTCAAAGATCCGCTGCCAGCGAGCGCAGGGTTCGGGGCACTGCTCGCCGGGGGGCCTGATGATGGCCACGGCGATTCCTTTGTCGGAAAGGTATCCCTGCAGGAGTTCCTGGAACCGGCCGATCGCCCAGCGTTTTCCGGGCAGCCTTCCCCCGGGATGAAGCGCCAGGATTTTTCTCCCGCCCGCCCGGGATTCGGCGAGAAAGCGTTCAAAATCGGAAGTGATCTTAGGGAGCGGGAGCCACGGGGGCGCAAAGTCGGGCTCGAACCCCAAAGCGCGCGCAATTTGGCTCCAGCTTTCCTCGTTTGTCTGCCCCGATTCCGGGCGGTCCAGCACTTCGGTGAGGAGCGGGGCCGCGAACGAGAGAGCCCGCTCCGCGAGTTGTCCGGCAAGCAGCCTCCGTTTCCTCCACGGTCTCGCCGCGCCGTAAAAGTTTCGCGCGGACAGCCGGAAGCCGATCCGGTGTCCTGCCCCGCTCCGCCTCATGGCCAGGTGCGCTCTCGAATCCGGCCAGACGCACACCGCGGCATCTTCCCGGCCCAGCGCGGGCAGCGCGGAAAAAACGCGGAACCAGTTTTTCGACGGGACAACGCCGAGGCCGGGAACCGCTTCCCTCAGCAGGCTGGCCGTTCTGGCGTGGCAAAAAACAGTTGTCTCGAAAACCTTCGAGGCGGCTCTGAGAAAAGGCAGGGCTATGACCGCATCTCCCAGATGGTGCATCTCAAAAACAGCAAGCCGCGGTTTCATGGGTTTTTGGATTTCGCGATCAAGGCGAAGAGGATTCGTTTGATCCGGTAGTAGTGGCATCCTGCGGCCTTCATCCAAATGGCGTCGCGGAGGGGACGCCAATAAATCCCATACCTCGCCTGCATCTTGCGCGCCTCATCCCATGCTGCGGGCAGTTGGCTCCATGTCTTGGCATCGGAATGCAGGCGGCTGCAGGCCAGCGGGCTCGCCACATGCTTCCACTTGGTTTCCCCGGATATCCGCAGCCAGTATTCGTGGTCCATGCAAAACCTCAACGAGTCGTCGAGGTCCCCGAACTTTCCGAAGACCGACCTCCTCAAAAAGACCGCGGGCTGGAGCAGGAAGTTGCCTTTTCTCAGGCGGCCGGGAGAAAAATCCCCCGCGAATTTTCTCCGCTTCCAACCGGACTCCAAAAAATACGCGTCTCCGTAAACCACGTCGGCATCGTCCTCGAAGGCGCGCAGGACAAGCCGCAGAGCCTCCGGTTCCAGCAAGTCGTCCGCGCAAAGGAAGGAAACAATCCCGCCCGACGTTTGCCGCAACCCTTTGTTGATCGCATCCGTCTGCCCGTTGTCTTTTCCGGATATCCACCGTGCATGGCTCTGGCTTCTAAGAACCTCAAGGGTTTGATCCGTGCTGCCGCCATCGACCACGAGATGATCGACCGATATCCCGGCAACAGCGGCTGCCGTCCGCACGGACTCCAGGCACTCCCCGATAAACTCCCCTTGGTTCAACGAGGGAGTGATGATGGAGACGGTTGGCAGGGAGCTCATGGGCGGGCGGGAAGCAGCTCGTCGAACAGCCGGCGGTATTTGGCCAGAACGACATCCCAGCTAAATGTATCGGCCGCTCGCGCCAGCGCAAGGAGGCCCAGATTTTTGCAGCGGTCCGGATCCTCCGCGAGCAATGCAATCTTTTGGGCGAGCGACGCCACAGGGTCTGCCGGATCGAACGGTTCGGCGGAGTCGCCGAGGACCTCGCGTGTCGCGGGGCTGTCTTTGAAGAGGATCGCCTTCCCCATTCCCATCTGGTCGAGGAGCACGAGACGGGTCGCCTCGATGGCAGCCGGCATCACAAAGAAGAGGGAATTCTGGCTGAGTTCGACATAGGCATCACCGAATCGCGCGCCGGTGAAGATGACCCGGTCGTCGGCCAGTTGCCGGAGCTTGTCATAGTAGGCGGTTTCGTAGTTTTGCGAACCGGTGATGACCAGTTTCATCGGCCCGCGATACTCCCTCCAGGCGGCCAGCAAAAGGTCCGCCTCGTTCTCCGGCGTAAGCCGCGAAACGTGCAGGACATACCCGCGCGGATCGAGCCCCCACCTCTCGAGTTCGCCGCCGCGGACGCGAGTGGTGCGGAACTGGCAGCCGTAGTTGATGTAGTCTGGCTTCACCCGGTAATCCCGCACATACCGGGCCACGATCTCCTGGTTGTCAGCGATCAGGCGGTGGCCGAGGCGGGTGGCCCAGAGCTCGCTTAATTTCAGCCATTGCCGCGCAAACGTCCCCCATTTCGCCCTCCGGAAATCGGCGCCGTCCACATTGATCACCACCTTCAGCCCGAATCTTCTCAGGAATCCCGCGAGGATCGAATTGCCGACGCCGCAAAGGTAGATGAGATCGTAGCCGCGAAATACGGCGTCGACCGAGCTGAGCGTTGTGTGGACGATCGTGTCGAGGCTTTTGGTGGGAATCGTCGGGAGCGTGATCAGGCGCATCCCTTTGTGCTCCTTTTCCGAGGAACTGTAGCGCGGAAACCGATTATAAACCGTGACATCATAGCCGGCAGACACGAGACGGCTTCCCAGTTCCTCGACCACCACTTCGAATCCCGAGTAGCGCGCCGGGACCCCCCGTGAGCCAAGGAAAGCGATCCTTGTGCGGCGCGTCGAATATCCCGTGCGGGGAGTTCCCAGAAACCTGTCACGGCAAAGGTAGTAGAGGAAGAGGCTGTTGAATTTGACATACCGCGGGAAAAGCCTCTTCGGTTCCTGAGCGAGCCTGTAGAGCCAGGTGAGCCCTGCCCGCTGCATCCAGGTCGGGGCAAAAGGCCTGCTTCCCGCAAGGAGTTCGAACGCGTCCCCGACAGCGAAAAAAACCCCCCGGCTGTGGCGAGGCAGGTTTTTCAATATCCATCGCTCCTGCCTTTCGCCTCCGAGCGCGACCCAGATAAAATCGGCCTGCGCCGATGCGATCATCTCCGCGAACCGCTGCTCGTCCTCCTCGCTCCAATCGCGGTAGGGAGGGGAAAATGTTCCCGCGATCTCCAGCCCCGGCTGAATTTCTAATGCGGTAGCCTTCAGGCGGAGGAGGCAATCCTCGCTGCCGCCAAAAAAGAAATGCCGGAAGGGCCGGGGTGTGTGCCGCAGAACATGCCGCATGAAATACGGGCCATAAACCCGGTCCTTCAACTTCGCCCCGGCGCGATTCAACTGCCAGACGAGCGGGTATCCATCTGGAAGAACCAGATCAAATCCGCGCATGGTTTCTCCGAAGGAGGGATCCTTGCGGGCGAGCGCGATGAGATGCGTGTTGCACGCCGAGACCGCCGCCGGGACCTCCTGTGCGGCCAGGCGTTTGACTTCATCGAGCCCGGAATCGTAGGTGGCACAATGCACCGGCGTGCCAAGGATCGGAAGACTTCTCAGGTGCATGCGGAGAGAAACAAGGGGATGGGTGCGGAAGTCAACGCCCGAGTTCGCGGCGCGCGATCCTCTCGCGGAGCGCGACCCCCGATTCGTGTCCTGCCGGATGTCCTAGGATCGCCCCATGCAAAAAGCATGTGGCCGCATCCCGGATCGTGGCTGGCCGCGTTCCGTGCGAGCGGAAAAACCTCCTGTAATTGCCGGGGAGGTAACGCCACATGTGGCGGCTGTGCGGGGAATGAAAAGAAAGGTAGGAAAGGTTCTGAAGCAGGGAACAGAATTTCCTGTAGTCGGATTTTCTCGCGCCGGCTTCATCGGGAGGTTTCGGCGGAAGGTGAGGCACCGCCGCGAGGCAGGTGAAAACTCCCCTTCCCGCAGCCGCAAGACGCATCGAGTATTCCAGATCCTCCCCGAGCATCCAAAAATCCTTCCGGTGCAATCCGGCCGATTCCAGCGCGCCGCTGTCCACCAGGAGGCAGGCTCCGGTGGCCCAACAAAACGGATGCGGGCCCGGACCCAGCAACCGGAGCGCGTCGGCAGGAGACTTCGCCTCGCGGATGTTTTTCCGGTCAGGTTTTGAAACCGGCTCTGGAAATCCCCACAACCCGCCGCCTTCGTCTTCCAGCAGCGGGCAGATCGCCTGTGCGCCCTGTTTCTCCCGGATCAGGATGCGGAGCGTATCCGGCGGGATCACGACATCATCGTCGAGATACCACACGTCGGATTCCCCGAAAAATTCCTTGGCGAACCGGGTGCCATTTGCCCAGCCGGCTCCTGGCCCGGGGTTCGAGGTGTCGGGGACGATCCGCACGGGAAAGGACCGGCTGGCGAGTTCATCCGGCACCGATCCGGCATGGTCTATTACCACGCACCCAAGCAAAGGATACGATGATTTTTCCAAGCTCGCCAACAGCCTGTCCAACTCGGCCTCGCGCCGCCAGGTCACCACGACGGCCACCACATTGCTCATGCTCTCTTCCATGCCCGCAACGTCTTATCGAGGGATTCATGCACATCGAGCATCCGGATCCCGTGCGCGGCCAGTTTCCCGGGATCGAGGACGCAACTCGCCCGGTAAACCCGGCCGGGGTGAGAGAGAAATTCGGCTTCGCCGGAAAAGAACCGGAACTCCTTCCGGCAGACCCCGTGTCTTTTCAACGCATCGACCGCTTCGCTGGTCAGGATCGAGCCCGGGTTCGTCGCATTGTAAATCCCGTCAGGAATCCGGTCCTGCAGGGATTGGACGGTCGCCGCTGCGAACTCCTCGAGCTGGGAAATCGAATTTCTGACTTCCAGCAACCGGTCGTATCTCATCAGCTTCGTCAAATAGTTCCGCTCGTTGTCGCGTGACTCAAACGGGATCCTCGGCCGCCAGACGACGACACCTGGAACATCCCGGAGCAGGCTCTCCGCCATCCATTTGGTCTGCGCATACCATCCCGCACGCGGGTCTGAAATGACGAACTCGGGCTCGTCCTCTTCCGTGAATCCCGAACCGTCCGCGCGTGCGCCATTGAAAATACACCCCGAGGACACATGCCCCCAACGGATTCCGCTCGTGCCGAAGACTTCCGCCAGCACCCCGGGCACGATCGTGTTCGCCTGCAGACAGCGCCACTTTTCGATTTCTGTTCCGTCAATGTTCGGGCGTCCCGTGAATCCTACCGCATTGATCACAAATTCCGGCTTCTCGCCCGCGAACCATGCCGCCACAGCATCCCGGGAAGTCAGGTCCAGATCCCTGTGCGAAGGGGCAACAAATGGGGCGGCCAGCTGCTGAAGCCTCGCGGCTATCGCGCTTCCGACATAGCCGCTGGCACCAAGCAGAACGATCATCCCGCTTTCACTATCAGCAACATCCGGCCGTTGCCAGATTTTGTCGCTCCAATTGAAGAATCCAGGTTCCCCTCGAACCGTGTCCAAGTGCGCGAAAATACCACAAAGAATAAGTTGCAAGCCCCCCTCGGTCCGTCATAATTGCCAACCCTTTTCAAGGAGTCGTAGCTCAATCGGTTAGAGCGCCGCCCTGTCACGGCGGAGGTTGCGGGTTCGAGCCCCGTCGACTCCGGTTTTTCGTTTTTGCGGTTCTCCATCAAACCATGGGGATGAGGAACACTGTTTGCTGGACAGCCGGTTACCCCGAGGTGTTCTCGTTTCCTTTGGCCGGAGAAATGGCTCCGCCGCTTATTTGCCCGGACCTCACATAGACTACGGTTCCAATCGACAGGACGAGAGGAAGCAGGGCGAGAAGTCCTGCCGTGCCCGGCACTCCCAGATGCCACACTTCCGAAAGCCCCACCGCTTGGACGCCCATGGCATTGCCGATTTGCATGCCCATCAGGTAGATCATGGAGCGGGTCAAGAACTGGTCGGGAGCCGACGAGTGAACAATGGACGCGTAGATGGCCACACTGGCCATTCCCATGAACAGGCCCGATGCAAAAATGGGAATGCCCGCCAGGAGATAGAATCCCGAGGTGAGACAGGGCACGAGCGCGCCGAGCGAAATGAGGAGGCCGGCTGCAGTCAGCGCGGGGATCTGCTCCATCCGGCGTTCCAGGCGCGATGCCCAGACGCTGCCTAAAATGGATCCGATCGAGGCAAGAACAGTCATCCCCCCCACGAACATCGGGCTCTTTCCGGCTTTCACCTGGAGATAATCGGAAAACAGATATTCGGAACCAACCACAAGAATCGAAACAACCATCTGCCAGGAGGTCATCACCCGGACGATTTTGCGGCCGCGCCGGTCCTCTCCCTGCGCCAACCGCACATCAGCCGGCACCGGCCTGTTCCGCAGTCCCGAATATGCGAACACAGCCGTTGCCGTGCTGAGAGCGGCATTTAACAGGAAAAAATCCCGCCAGCCTTCCGCCGAAAACTGGGCGAACAACGCTCCGACCATCGGCCCCGCTACAACGCCGATCGCCGTGCCCGATTCCCCCCAGATCAAAGTGCGCGTGAGCCGCCGCCGGTGAAAGACGCTCAGCGTCCAGAGCTGGCCGGCAAAGGAGATGGCGCCACCCACCCCCATGATGGCTCGCCCGGAAAAGAACCAGGACGGCGCAGGGGCGGCAAAGCACATCACATTGCCTGCGGCGAACAACAACAGCCCGGCGAGGAAAAAGCGCAAAGGATGGAATGCGCGGCTGATGCCCTTCGAGAAAAGAAGGATCGCCAGCATGACTGCAAACAGCGGGTAGAGGTAGCTGTTGAGGATGTAGCTCGACATCTCCTCCCTCAGCCCCAGGCCTCCGGTGATCCTTGCGTTGGCCACGATCACCGCCGTGACTTCCAGTGCGGCAAAGACCTCGACCAAAAAGAAGCCGAGATCGTAGAGGCGGTCGGTCAGCGAGTCGGAGCGCGCCGCGGAGGAACTTTCTTCCGGGGGGGGGGCAGGCATCATTCCTCCACCACCCGCTGCAGTGCCACGGCGTATTCCAGGATCATCCCTGGCGTCCAGACCGCCTCGCGGGCTTTCCAGCGGACAAAATGGGCCACCCAGAGGTCTTTGCTCGACATGAGATACATCAGCGTCCGGAAGCGCTTCCCTTTGCCGAGACTTCCCATGAGGGCGGCTTCCAGCGCAAGGGCGACGGCCACCGAGCAGTTTCGGTTGGTGAAGTTATAGCAGGTCACCCGGCGATACATCGCCCAGAATGTCCGGAGTTGTTCGGCGCTAAAGTTCCGGAACCGTATGGTGGCGGAAGGCAGCATGTAGCTGCTGATTTCCTCCTCGAAGGAGGGATAGAAGACCCCTGGCGCATCCTTGCTCCGGAGCGTTTTCCAGACCTCGTTGCTGTTGTCGAAGGCCGTGGGATCCCCGTCGCAATGGCTGATGTAAACGTCCGGCCCCATTTCCATCGCCGAATGCCCCACGGCAAATTTCCCTTCATTATCCTGTGCCGCCACATAGCGGCTGACGATGTTTGGATGCACCTGGGATTTTGCAACCGTGGTTGGTGTCCACACATGGACCAGCAGGTCGCCGTGCCGGCTGCTGACATCGGGGGGGGCAGCCGGCTCACCTGACAGATAGTTTTTCCGGAATCGTCCGGCGACATGAAAGTCGAGAAAATAGTGCGTCGCCACCTCGAATTCATCGGTATGCTCGCCCTGCAGGTAACGCCCCAGCCGCAGGGCCGTGCGCAGCGTGGTCAGCCCCATGAGAATGAGGCAGCCTCCCAGAAAGAGCGGGACCACCCAGGTAATGGAATGCTTCCATTCCAGTAAAAGCAGCCCGCCAAAGAGAAGGTGTCCGACTCCGCTGGCAAGAAACCACGCCCAGTTCGGATAACGGATAATCAGGGCCGAGGCAGTCTGGTAAACTCCGTTGATGATGAGGGCCATGGCGAAAAGCCAGGGGATGGCGTTCTCCGACTCTTGGGGATAATCGGCAATGGCAATCCCCAGGATCACAAACACAGCACCCTGAAAACTGTAAAACATCGGCGTGCCTCCTCCGCCGGCCAAAAGGGAGAAAGCCACTTTGGCGAGGCCGATGACAACCATGACCCACCCGAAGGCTTCCAGAGAGATCAGGGTGACCTTGTCCGAGGCGTCAACGGCGATGAAGAGACCCACTAGGGTGAGCAGGCTGCCGAGCGCGGTGAAATACCACCGGCTCCTGTAGAGATTCCCCGGACCGAGCAGAAGGAGAGCAAGGTTCATGGGGGGGGGGGCGTGTTGACGTTCTTTTTCAGGGTCGCGCCGAGCACATTCAGAGCCTGGCCCAGCGCCCGCAATTCCATGGCCTCACTCAACGGTTCAGCCGGCTGGCCGAAATTTCCTTCGGCATAATTATGTGCCCGCTCGGCCAGTTTGCGCAACGGTCTGGTAATGGTGTCATCAAAAATGCGATTAAGAAACCAGATCGCGGCGCCACCAAGAAACAGGTAAAGGACCAGCAATCGCCTCACCATCCCATTCAGGGGTAACATCCGTTTTTCGATCGGCCAGCTCACGATGAGCGACCAGTCCCCACCTCCCCGGGCTGCTGACATGGATTTGATGGGAGACTCGACAATCCATGATTTGATATGGCTGACCGGATCCGACATTGCCAAGGTGTCTACTCCGCCCTGTTTCATGAGGTCAACCAGCTCGTGCAAATCCTCGTTTTCTGGAAGATCGGCTATCGGCTTGAGGGTTGGGTGGGCCAGGATCCGCCCCTTCCGGTTCACCATGTAAGCCGTGCCTTCTCCACCCGGTTTGAGCGAATGCAGGCTCTTCACCAGAGAATCCAGATCCAGATCCACGTCGGCGACTCCCACCACCCGGCCATCGCGTCGGATAGGTGCCGAATAGGAAACCATGAGCGTATGGACTTGCGTGTCCACGTAAGGCTTGCTCCACTTGCCGGTGCCGCTTTTCACCGGCTTCGCATACCAATCCTCGGTGAGGTAGTCCGTGTTGGATTCCATAGCGGGCATTTCCACCTCGCCGCCACCCTTGCGGAAGACATACGGCACAAAGCGCCCGAGACTTGTGAGCTCCGGTTCAAAGGCAATACAGACGCCGTAAATATCAGGATTTTCATGGAGTGTGCGGCGCACCATTTCCGAAATGCCGGCTGCGTCAAGCTGCGGGGCCGTCTCCACGGCGCGAACCAGGCCTTCGACGATGAGACGCGCCGGGTCGAATGTGAGATCCATCTTGGCTGTTTCCAGATCGGCAATCTGCCTCGCCTGCAACTTCATCTCCGCCACCAGCGTCTGCCGTCCGGTCTGGTAGCTTTCAAAAAGCAGCACCAAAAACGGAATCCCAACCAAAAAGGCGAGAAGGATCTGGATACGTTTGCGGAGGCTCATAGAGCGGGCACGCTCCAGCCGTTGGCTTCAGGACGCAAGCAGGGGAAAAACGAAAACTTTTTGATGGAGGTTTCCAAAGTTTGCAACTCGATACCAGTTCGTCCCTGAAATGCAACTCTGCATCGGTTGATTTTGTTACGCAGTCCGACGCGACTGTGGAAATCCATCGCGATCTCGACCACATGCCCCCACCAAGGTTGCGATGTGAGGGTCTCCCTCAAACTCGAAAAAATGGTCGCGCGCGTGTCCCGCGTTCCGGGAGTCGGGGAACTCGCCTTTGAAGCGGTGAAGGGAAGGACCGAAATCGCGGTGCCTCAGTTCCATTGCCACCAGATGATCGAACTCGAAATCGCCGATTCAGAGCAGGTTGACCATTGAGGCATTTTCCTCAACTTGCGCATTTTTGCCGCCCATTTGCTAAAAAAACATTGATCCCGGTCAAGAAAAACTGGGTTTTCCCCGGTATATTGAAGAAAACCTGTGGTGATGTTGGCGGAGGAGTCTAAGTTACCCGCCTTATGTCATTTATGCCCCAATGGGAATATGAGGGCTCCGGCCAGTCCCGTCCTTTGCCCCGAATTCTTTTTGCCAGCGTGTTTGGTCCCTATGCCCGCGACGATGAGTTCGGGAGCCGCGCGATCAATCCGATGGAGCTCTACCACAACCAGGTAACCCGGCTGCAGGGGCCGTTTTCCTTGCGCATGTTTCACCGCTCGTGGGGGCTGATGCTGATCCGGGAAAACATCTCCGCGCCGAGCGCGATCTTGGATTTTCCGACACGGGAGCGGTTTATCGAGGAGCTGAAAAACGAGACCTACGACATCGTGGCGATCAGCGCGATCCCCCCGAATTTTTTCAAGGCCCGGGAAATGTGCCGGCTCGTGCGCGAGCTCCAGCCGCGCGCGAAAATCATCGTGGGCGGCCACATATCGGGGATGCCCCGGATCGAGGAGCGCCTGAGTGCGGACTATGTGGTTCGAGGTGAGGGGGTGCATTGGTTCCGCGAGTTTCTCGGAGAGGATGTCGATGCCCCGATCCGGCATCCCCGGATCCTTTCCGGCGTCGGCACGCGGACGATGGGCTTGGACCTGGTGGAGAAACCAGGGTATGTGGCGGCAACGCTGATCCCATCCGTCGGGTGTCCGATGGGGTGCAATTTCTGCTCGACCTCCGCGATGTTCGGGGGCAAGGGCAAGTTCATCAACTTTTATGAGACAGGCGACGAGTTGTTCGAGGTGATGACCGGGCTCGAGCGGGATCTCCAGGTGCAGTCGTTTTTTGTGATGGACGAGAACTTCCTCCTGCACAAGAAGCGGTCGCTGCGTTTGCTGGAACTGATGGAGCAGCACAACAAGAGCTGGTCGCTCTACGTCTTCAGCTCGGCGAATGTCCTGCAGTCCTACACGATGGACCAGCTTGTCCGGCTGGGGATTTCCTGGGTTTGGATGGGGTTGGAAGGAAAGAAGAGCCAGTATCAGAAGCTGGCCGGAGCCGACACGCACGAACTGGTGCGCGAACTCCAGTCGCACGGGATCAGCATCCTGGGATCGACGATTATCGGGCTCGAGGAGCACACGCCGCAGAATCTCGACGAGGCCATCGAGCACGCGGTGTCGCACAACACCGAGTTCCACCAGTTCATGCTCTACACGCCCGTGGCGGGCACACCTCTTTTCGAGGAACACCTGGCCAACGGGACGCTGATTGATCCGGAATGCGAGGACCCCTCCGATATCCACGGGCAATTGCGATTCGCGCACCGGCACGCACACATCCCGCCGGGCGAGGAAACCGGTTTTCTGCTCAAGGCGTTCGCGCGGGATTTTGAAGCCAACGGGCCGAGCATCATGCGGATGGCGCGGGGCACCCTGCGCGGATGGAAGAAATATTCCAAGCATCCCGACAAGCGGGTCAGGGCGCGTTTCCAGCGCGAATCCGGCACCCTGCCGCACCAATTCTCCGCAGTGTTGTGGGCGACGCGGCAATGGTATCCCAAGGGTTCCCCGATGTATATCGAGGCGGATTCCATCTTGCGCGATCTGCACAAGCATTTCGGAATCTCGTCCAGACTGGCGGCCTCTTTGGGAGGGCGCTGGGTGTTCCGGGCGCTGAAGAAAGAGGTGACACGGGAAAGCGGCGAGCCGCCGACGTTCTACGAGCGGTCACCGGAGCTGGCTTCTGTGCGGCCTGTGGCGACTGGCGCGGTAGCCGTGGCGGCGTAGATCGGATTGTAGCGGCGCTCTATGAGCGTCGCAAATATCATGCGACGGTCACAGTCCGCCGCTACAGACCGCCTTCAAAGCCGCTGCAGGGCCGGGAGCGCGTATTTTTTTATGAGTTTCTCCCGGTTTGCCTCGATGGCTGCCGCGTCTAAAAACAGGACGCCGGGGTCCGCCTCGAGCTCGATTTTCTGAAACCCGTTGACCGGGTGCTTCGCGGCCTCTGCGAGATCGTTGAGGTTCCGGATTTCCCTCCCGTTGACTTTTGAGACGACGAGGTTGTCCAGCCCCTCGTAGCCGATCGTGTCCTGGCTCGGGAGAATTTGAGAAATGAAGACAATCTTGTCGCGGTCCTGCGGCAGTTCGTTCTGGAAGGCATCGTAGAAAACCAGCCGCTGCGGCGCTTCCTTGACCCAGTCTCCGCCCCATTCCTGAAGATAAGGCCGCGAAAGTTCCATGAACACGACTCCACCGAGGACGATGTATCGCGGGGCCCGGTCAACCACGTAGGACTCGCTCAGGATCTTCGAGTGGTCGCGAGGCTCCATCTTCACGGGGATCTCCAGAGTTTTTCCCTCGCGGAAAACCCGGAATGCGAGCGTGTCGCCCGGATGGGAAACCGTGTTGGTGAGATGGCTGAACGCGATCCTGCCGAATGCCGGGTCCTCGTAATTGCCGTCCTGATCGATGGCTTTTCCACCCACGGCGAGAATGACATCCCCCTTGCGCAGGCCCGCCTTGTCCGCGGCGCCGCCTGTCAGGACATCCGTGACATATACGCCGCCCGGCTCCTTCAGGCCGATGAAGCGGCGGAGCTGCGGGTCGCGGGTCGCGGAAAAAGCAATCCCGGCGCGCGCGAACCCGCCGTAGTTTCCTTTTGCGGCCTCGCCGAGAAAATGTTCGATGACCGGCGAGGAAATGAGGTCGGCGGTCTGGCTGCGGGCGTCGTATCGCATGAGGAGGCCGAGCAGTTTTCCGTCGCGGACGGCGGGCAAAGTAAAACTCCCGTCGCGCTGTTGCATCGGGGCGCTCAGGCGGAAAAGGAGCAGCCCCATGTTGTCCAGCGGATACGCGCCGACGGCGATCGATGTCACGATGCCGAGGGTCTGCGCGATCTCGCCGTTCGGCTCGAGCTGGAGGACGGTGGCACGGTCCCCGACACGCACGCCGCGATCGAGCGCCATCGGCTTCATGCCCGCGATGAAAGCCGGATCGGCGGGGCGGAGAACCGCCAGGTTGCACTCGTAATCCACCCGTTCGACGGTCGCGGAAGATTTCTCCGCGGTGCCCGCCTTCTCGAGTTCGATGAAGGTGTTGTTCGCGACGAGTTCTGCGGTCACGAGGATCCGCCCGCCCTCGATCAGTGTCCCCAACCCGCGGCGGGAGAACGGCGCCTTCTTCGTCCATGGACGGAGAAAGTCGTAGGCTTGGTCGGTGGAGTTGACGCGGAGGATCGAGGCGTTGCTGGTTTCAACCGTCTTGTCGGGCGCGATGGCCGGCTGGGGAGTCACCCCTGCCATCGCCGGAAGGCAAAGGGCCATAAAAATCGCGCCAGCGATTGCTGGAAAGTGGCACAGGCTTTCCAGCCTGTGAACCGCCTCCAACACAGGCTGGAAAGCCTGTGCCACACTTCCGGGCGTCGTGTTATTGCAAGGATTGGGGCATGCTGCGAGAACAGGCCGCCGGGAATTCTTGGGGACCGTGGTCTCTGCCGGGCAAGGGGCGATCATAGGTTTTGCTCCTTCGTCACGGCGTAGCGCGACAGGATCCGCTTCCGGGCCTCCTCGACCGCCTTGCGTTCGAGAACAATCGGGCGCCCGGCACCGGCCATCTTGATGACATAATAATCGGCGGGCTTGGCGAATTGTTCCGCGACATCGGAGAGGCGTTTGATCTTCGTGCCGTTGATCTCGTCCACGATGGCGTAGCGGAAGTCGTTGGCGTAGGCGTTCACCGGGTCCGCAAGGATCCCGCTCAGGACAATGATCTCCGGGCGTTCCTTGTAGATTTTGTCCTCGATGAAAAAATCAAACATGTAGCGGAGGCGGAGGTCGTCCGGCTGGTGGGCGGTCATGAAATTCTGGTCAACGGGCTGGAAGATCAGCCCGCCGAAAACAACGAAGCGGGGCTCTTCGTCGTAAACATTGCTGTGGAGGTTGAACGGCCAAGGGTCGCTGAGCGCGATTTTGAGCTGCTGGGGTTTTCCCTCCCTCAGGATGTCGAGCGTGACGTGGTCGCCCTTGAATTTACGCTCGACCGCCTCCGCCAGCGGAACCGTCCCGTCATCCAGCGAAATCGTCGCGTTGCTCGAGATCGGCAACCCGTCGATGGACAGGAGGACATCTCCGGGCTTGACGATCCCGTCAGCGGATCCGCCGCCATAGACGCTTCCCACCAGCACGCCGAGGTCATCGTCTTTCAAGCCGAGCGCCTTGCGGGCCGCCGGGTTGAAGAGTGTCTGGTAGCTGAGCGCCAGATCCACATAGCGGTCGTAGTGGCCGTCCTCGATATCCTTGAGGAACCGTTTGATGACGGGCGTCGGGATCATGTAGCCGACGTTCTGGGCCACGTCGCCGCTGTAGCCTTGGAAGGCCACGCCGACGACTTTACCATTCTGCATGACCGGGCCGCCACTGTTGCCGGGGTTGATCGCCGCATCGATCTGGATCGTCAGGTGGGAATCCATCCCCGAGTGCGAGTAGGTCTGGAAGTCGATGCGCGAGACGATCCCCTTGGTCACCGAGAGGCGGGACCCGCCGATCGGGTAGCCGTAGACCGAAACGACCGATTCGATCGCGGGGATACCACCCAGATCCAATGCTGCGGTGTCTTTGAAAAAGCCCGGTTCATCCACGGCAAGAACCGCGAGATCGCAGTCGTGTGCGATAAAAAGCACGCGGGCCTGTCGGGGCTTGGGATCGCTCTCCTTCGAAACCGTCAGGAACCTCGCGTTGCTGACGACATGGGCATTTGTCATGATGCGGTTGCCGCTGATGACGAACCCGGCGCCGACTCCGCCGGAGACCTCGCCAGGATTCCACGGCGCCTTGTAGTCGGGTTCTTGGGAGGTCGCCTCGATGCGGACGAGGCTCTTGGCAACCGGAGAGGCCTGGGCGACTCCCGCGACAACTGCCGCAATCATCAAAAAACGAAACATCGGCGTCAACGTAGGCACGAACACCGCTTTGACAACTCCCATTTTCAGGCGGCCAGCACCGGGCTTCCGGCGGGGGAAAGCGCGCGCAGCTTGGCCACCACGGCAGGGACCAGTTCGCAGGCCCGTGCCAAATCGCCGGCCGAATTGTAGCGCCCGAAGGAAAATCTGAGGCTCGCGCGGGCGCGCTCGTTCGAGAAACCCATCGCCTTGAGCACATGGGAGGGGTTGATCGACCCGCTTGTGCACGCCGAACCCGCCGAGCAGCACAGGCCCAGCTCATCGAGGAGGATCAAGGCCCCCTCGCTCTCGACTCCCTCGAAC
>Ga0118677_10005960_pt1 | contig 20997 bp, 20 predicted proteins | sample AliMusrvi5mmetaG_FD_86154 | JGI IMG/M metagenome (GOLD analysis project Ga0118677, IMG submission 86154)
AGCAGTGATTAACCGACGTTTACACAAAATACGGGACACCCTCGTCAATAGCTTTTACGCTGACTAGCCCTGTAACTCTTTAATGACCCAAGCAGGATCACAGTCGCTAGGAAATACAGGGTAGTGAACCGCGTCCACCACACCATCCCTAATAATCATCGTTAGACGTTTTAATAATGTCATTCCTGCAACATCAAATGTCGGTAGATTAAGTGCTCGCTGGAGTTCAAACTGCTCATCACTTAATACTGGGAATGGCAAATGAAGCCTACTAACCATCTCTGTTTGATATTCCATTGTTTGTGTACTTAAACCGAATACCTCAGCGCCTAAGGCTTTGATCTCTTGATAATGATCTCGATAAGCACAACTCTGTGGCGTACATCCCCTAGCCCCAGGAATTTGATCCCAACCTTCTGGCAGCTGAGTATTAGGCGTGCCTGTTCTTGGGTAGCAGTAAAGAACAAAATGTCTTTGAACTTGGCTCAAATCAATCCTAGTACCGTTAGTTGCTAATAAGCTAAGGCTTGGTAACTTCATACCAATCAAATGATCTGCAAGACCATCATCTAAGGGCACAGGTAAGTTTGGTGGAATTTGATTTAAATTAGTCATTCGACAAGATTAGCATAAAGACTGGATCCATTCTTGTTCCTGATTTGTGGGTGGACAAGAGGAATTAAGGCTCACTTAGACTCTATAAAGAATGTCTAAACTACACAGCGTCAAAACTTTTTACACCTACCCCACCCAAAACAACACGTAAAAGTATGTAAGCGGTGTGTAAGCAATTTTTAGACGAAAAAAAGGGCTACAATTTCTTGTAACCCTTTGTTTATTCTACCGAATTTGGTAGGGCGTGCGGGGATCGAACCCACGACAAACGGATTAAAAGTCCGCTGCTCTACCAGCTGAGCTAACGCCCCATTGTACTAATGGGTAATACTATATTTCTGGTGAAATTTTCTGTAGGGACTGAACTGCTGCTCGAAAGCATCACCTACGAAAGGGCGCAATTATGCTAGAAACATTGCACTTGGTCAATGTATAACTTGGAAATATATAAACTATTTATATTCTCAATCTACAGCTAAGGGACAAACTTTTGTGGAATCAGATTGATGGGGTGATTTAACGCATGCCAGGCATCTTGCCGCCCATCATATTCCCCATGCCACGCATCATTTTTGCCATGCCACCTTTGGCAAACATTTTCATCATTTTCTGCGTTTCTTCAAACTGCTTAAGAAGTCGATTAACCTCTTGCACCTGCACCCCAGATCCGTCAGCGATACGTTTTTTACGGGTTGCTTTAATTAACTCCGGCTTACGTCGCTCTAACGGGGTCATGCTATTGATAATACCTTCTATACGGCGCACGGCCTTATCGGCATCTGCAGGATTCATTTTTGCCGCCATACCAGACATTTGCGCTGGCATTTTATCCATCAATGCGCCCATGCCACCCATTTGGCGCATTTGAGACATTTGCGCTTTAAAGTCATCTAAATCAAAGTTTTTGCCTGATTTCACTTTGTCCGCAAGCTTTTGCGCCGCAGCCATATCAACATTCTTGTGCGCTTGCTCAATCAGACTCAGCACATCGCCCATACCAAGTATGCGTGAGGCCATACGCTCCGGGTGGAATGGCTCCAACCCATCCACCTTCTCACTTACACCGATAAACTTAATCGGCTTGCCAGTAATATGGCGCACTGATAATGCAGCCCCACCGCGTGAGTCTCCATCTAGCTTGGTCAAAATAATGCCGGTTAGTGGTAGCGCGTCACCAAAGGCCTTGGCAGTATTTACCGCATCTTGCCCCTGCATAGCATCAACCACAAACAAGGTTTCAATGGGATTAAGCTGTGTATGCAACGCTTTGATTTCGGCCATCATAGCCTCATCTATGCCTAATCGACCTGCGGTGTCAAAAATCACCACGTCGTAGTAGCCGCGCTTAGCGAAATCTAAGGTCGCACTTGCGATGTCGGCTGGCTTTTGATTCGCATGGCTATCAAAGCAGTCTATTTCTAGTTGCTTGGCGAGCGTTTTCAGTTGCTCAATGGCTGCTGGACGATAAATATCAGCACTGGCTAACAGCACTTTCTTTTTTTGTTCTTTTAGAAGTTTAGCTAGCTTGGCTGAAGTGGTGGTTTTACCAGAACCTTGCAGGCCGGCCATTAAGATGATGGCAGGCGCAACTACCGCTAAATTAAGCCCTACATTAGCCTTACCCATTAACACAGCAAGCTCATCATGCACCACTTGAATGACTGCCTGCCCTGGCGTTAGGCTTTGCAGTACCTCTTGACCCTGTGCGCGCAATTTAACCTGCGTTATAAAGTCTTTTACTACAGGCAAGGCAACATCGGCCTCCAATAGCGCCATACGCACTTCGCGCATGGCGTCTGCGATATTTTCTTCTGAGAGTCGCGCTTGGCCACGTAAATTTTTAATCACGCCCTGTAGGCGGTCGGTTAAGTTTTCTAGCATGACGCACTCTTACTATTGATTAGATGCCCAATTTTACATCAAGCTATTATGTTTGAAGCATATTTAAGCCATAATTGCGTTATGCAAAAATTAATCTCTTACTTAGCGGTTGTCTTTATCTATTTGGCAGTTGCCACGGACTTTTGGCGCTGCGCTAAAACCCCTGCCAGCCTGCGTTACCTAAAGCTTCATACCAGCATGATTGCGCTTGCTTTGATTATTCATGGCTGGCTGTTATACCAAGTCATTTTTGACCATGGTTATAATTTAGGGCTATTTAATGTCTTATCAGCAATCTCTTGGCTGACCGTACTGATTTATTGGATTGCCGATCTTAAGCACGAACTGACTAACCTACAAGCTTTTGTATTGCCACCCGCAGCCATTTTTGCACTATTGCCCGCATCCAATGTGACCGATCGCGTGCTACCTGCCGCTGAATCTAGCTTATTCTTAGCGCACATCAGCATTGCCTTACTGGCCTATAGCTTATTTACCTTTGCCACCTTGCATGCGCTACTCATGACCATTGCGGAACGTAGCCTGCATAACAAACCCACCTTAATTAAATTACCTAGCTTTCCTCCACTGATGGTGATGGAAACCTTGCTGTTCAGAATTATTATCATGGGCTTTATTTTGCTGACTATTACACTGGTGAGTGGCATGGTATTTTCAGAGCAGATTTTTAATAAGCCGATGCAGTTTAGTCACAAGACCATCTTCTCTATAGCTAGTTGGTTGATTTACGCTAGCCTGCTGTTTGGCCGCTATCGCTATGGTTGGCGTGGCATTAAAGCCATCCGCTGGACGCTAGCTGGATTCTTGCTCCTGTTACTAGCCTACATAGGCAGTCAATTTGTAATACAAATCGTACTGGGACGCTAGTGCTTTAAAGCACTAAAGCTTAACGCAAACTTATCTGTGGCCAAGCTTGCTGCGTTGCATATGCGGCCAATGTTGGATCAGGATCGACCGCAACCGGATGAGTGACCAACTTCATCAACGGCAAATCGTTGTGTGAATCACTATAGAAATAACTTACCTCAAAATCTGACAATTGTTGACCGCGCGCTTCCAACCACTCATTGATGCGCGTCACCTTCCCCTGCTGAAAGCTAGGCACCCCAGTAACACCACCTGTGTACTCACCATTGACCATTTCAGGCTCAGTCCCGATTAAATGCTCAATACCATATGCCTCGGCAATCGGTTTAGTCACAAAACTATTGGTGGCAGTAATCACCAAACACAAATCCCCCTGCGCTTTATGCTGATCAACCAAGTCCTGCGCTTTTTGCATCATCATTGGGCGTATCACTTGCTGCATAAACTTAACATGCAGCTGATCTAAGAATTTTTTGGGGTGCTGCGATAAAGGTCTTAATTGAAATTCCAAAAATTGAACAATATCTAAATTTCCATTTTTATAATCTAAATAAAACTGCTCATTACGCTCGTGATGGGTTTTAGCGTCAAGCAAACCTTCGTTAATTAGAAATAAGCTCCAACTGTAGTCGCTATCGCCTGCCAGCAAAGTGTTATCTAAATCGAATAAAGCTAAATTTTGTTTTTTCATATTAAATTTTCTTGTCATTTAAAGCGTTTGACGCGGAAAGCACTAAGAACACACCCAGTAAAATAACAGCCAGCGCTAACCACTCTTCGTTTGCAACATGTTCGTTTGCTAACCAGATTCCTACAATAAAAGCCACGATAGGGTTAATAAAAGTATTGCTGCTGGCAACCAAAGGACGCACCGTTTTCAGTAAATATAAATAAGCGCTATAGGCCACTAGGGAACCGAGTACGATTAAAAATAACAGCGCAAACCAGGACTTTACACTAATAGCTTGTGGCCAACTTTCTCCATGCACCGCGCTCGCCAGCATAAGCGCCACGCCGCCCGCCAACATTTGCGCGGCACTCGCCATTAGCCCCGGAGGCATCGCTAAGCGTCTACCCCAAACTGAGCCAAACGACCAACTCGCGGCGGCCAGTATCAACAATAGGGCACTCACCACATCACCATGAAAACTTCCACCTAGGTTCAAGATGGCAATTCCAAGCAAACCAAAGGCAATACCTAACCACTCTTGACGGCTGATTTTACGCCCGCCTATGGAGGAGAAAATCGCCATCCAAATCGGGGCGGTAGCGATAGAAAGTGCAGCCACGCTGGAAGAAACCGTTTGTTGCACATAGCAAACAGTGCCGTTTCCCAATGCCGGCAACAACAAGCCGACCACGCTGGCGCCTAACCATTGCTTTAGCGTTGGGTTAGGAGCACCTAAGCTACGCATCACAATATATAAAATTGCACCAGCAACGCTAAAACGTATCCCTGCCATCAAAAATGGAGGGAAGCTTTCCATACCAAAACGAATGGCTAAATAAGTAGAGCCCCAAATAAAGTAGGTACAAAACAGCGCCAATACAACCAATACTTGTTTGCGCCCGATACCCAACTTTTCTAAGAATGAATTCAGTAAAATAGGTGACTTCCAGAAGTTTTATGATTTAGACAGTCTAGCGCCGAAGCGCAGACTGACTCCTGTTTTTAATTACAGTTGTGGATGTGCGCGCTCTGATTTTGATTGGATCTTATTAAGCGCATTCAAATAGGCTTTGACTGAAGCCACTACAATATCGGTGTCTGCACCCTGACCATTCACAATACGTCCGCCTTTAGACAAACGCACCGTTACCTCGCCTTGCGCATCGGTACCGCTGGTAATGTTATTGACCGAATAAAGCTGCAATTCTGCGCCGCTTTGCACCATCGTCTCAATTGCTTTAAAAGCAGCATCCACCGGACCGCCCCCATCGGACTCAGCGCGATTTTCTACGCCATTTTCTGATAGCGTAATAACAGCATGCGGCACTTCACCTGTCACAGAGGCTACCTGCAAATACACTAGCTTAAAGCGCTCTGCTGTTTCAGAAACAAATTCATCGCTCACCAAGGCATGCAAATCTTCATCAAAAATTTCAGATTTTTTATCAGCCAAAGTTTTAAAGCGCGTAAATGTAGCATTCAACAAATCTTCAGTTTCCAGCTCTATACCCAACTCTTTCAAGCGTGTTCTGAACGCGTTTCGCCCAGACAATTTACCCAAGGTCAATTTGTTGGTACCCCAACCCACGTCTTCGGCGCGCATGATTTCATAGGTTTCACGGTGCTTCAACACGCCATCCTGATGGATGCCAGACTCGTGCGCAAAAGCATTAGCACCGACAATCGCCTTATTTGGCTGGACTGGGTAGCCAGTAATGGTTGACACCAACTTGCTGGTTGGCACGATTTGGGTAGTATCAATGCGCGTCGTCAAATTAAAGACATCGGCACGCGTTTTAATAGCCATAACAACCTCTTCTAGGCTAGCATTACCTGCACGTTCACCCAAGCCATTAATGGTACATTCTACTTGACGCGCACCACCCATTACAGCTGCCAAAGAGTTGGCCACGGCCATACCCAAGTCATTATGGCAATGTGTAGACCAGACTACTTTATCGCTATTGGGCACGCGTGAAATCAGCTCACGCATGCGCTCTCCCCAAGGAGCTGGAATTGAATAGCCTACGGTGTCCGGAACATTGATGGTAGTCGCCCCGGCCTGAATCACTGCATCAAAGACCCGAATCAAGAAATCCATATCGGATCGCACTGCATCTTCAGCAGAAAACTCTACATCCGTTGTATATTCCAACGCCCATTTAACCGCCTGCACCGCACGCTCAACCACTTGATCCTCGGTCATGCGTAGCTTATTTTCCATATGGATTTTGCTAGTTGCAATAAAAGTGTGAATGCGGCCATGCAAGGCAGGCTTAATGGCCTCACCGGCTCGTCGAACATCATTCTCACTCGCGCGAGCAAGTGAGCACACGGTGGCAGTTTTGACGATTTTTGCAATTTCTTGTATGGCTTCAAAGTCACCCTGACTGGCGGCTGCAAAACCAGCTTCAATCACATCCACACCCAAGCGCTCAAGTTGACGCGCGATGCGAATTTTTTCCTCTTTGGTCATAGCCGCGCCCGGGCTTTGTTCGCCATCGCGCAAGGTGGTATCAAAAATAATAATTTGGTTTGGTTTCATGGTTATTACCTAATTTTTTATTACATAAATGTGGGATTAAATTCTTTCAAAGAATTTAAATCTACTATTGGCTCAAACTTATTCCTAAGTGAGCAGTGCAGTGCGTTTCCGCACTCCACTTATTCAAGTTTTGGGGTGTAGGCGCGCTAGCGCAGATTGCGAGCGCGCAGCGCTAATAATCGTGAGGTACGCAGCTTATGACTGGGCAATGCAGCAAAGCGCAGTGCCAGAATTTTTCGCACAAATAATGCACTGGCGATGAGGCTCAACGCAAAAATAATATTCAATATAGTGATATTAGACATGGTGATAGAAATATAGTGTTTTTTAAAACATTCTGCAAGCATTTAGCCGTTTGAATTTCTTATAGTCCTGATAAGCAAAAGCGATGCGTTGAGATCTTTGCAAATGCTTATCGATTGAAGCGTTCACGCACCCACAAGATATAACCAGAAAACGCATACATCGTCATCACAAAAAATAGCACTTCTGGTGGGCTGTATGACACTAGCACGATAGCTAACAGAATGCCTAAAATGACAATAAACGGCACGCTACTTTTCAAGTTAATATCTTTTCCACTGTAATAGCGCAAATCGCTGACCATAGAAATGCCAGCAAAGACGGTAATGCCCCATGCCATCCATTTCATTTGTAGCACACCGAAAAATATATCACGCCCACTGACGCCATATTCATATGAGACCCAGACAAAACCCGCCAGCAAGGCCGCAGCAGCCGGGCTAGGTAGCCCTTGGAAATAGCGCTTATCCTGATGTGCATCGTCTAATTTTGTATTAAATCTCGCTAGACGCAATGCAGCACATGCACAGTAAACAAAGGCTGCCAACCAGCCTAATTTTCCTAGCGGCTTTAATGCCCACACATAAAGAATGAGCGCGGGAGCAACGCCAAATGAGACCATATCAGACAAACTGTCATACTCAGCACCAAACGCGCTTTGCGTATTGGTCATGCGCGCCACACGGCCATCTAGTCCGTCCATCACCATTGCAATAAAAATAGCGATGGCAGACAGCTCAAAACGCCCGTTCATGGCCTGAACAATCGCGTAAAATCCTGCAAACAAGGCTGCCGAGGTAAATAAATTAGGTAACAGGTAAATGCCGCGTCCTTTTAACCCACCGTCTAATAACGGATTCTTAGTGCGAGTTCGTACAGGTTTTTCAGCCATGATTTCAATTTCAATTAATTTACTTAGCATTAGTATAACAAAGCTCAGCTTATTAGGGCTTCTTAAAAAGAAGCATTCTCCAATCAGCAATGCGTGCACAGCGCTAAAGCAATCATAAGCTGTGTGTTAATATCGCGGCTTAGAAAAACTGTACTTATATATTCATTATCCCTATGCAATTTACACTACATAAACAAGATGGCCTCGCCAGACGTGGCACCGTAAGTCTGATCCACGGGGATGTGCAAACTCCTGCCTTTATGCCCGTTGGCACCTATGGCACAGTCAAAGCCATGTCGCCTTTGGAACTCAAAGAAATCAATGCGCATATCGTGCTTGGCAACACCTTTCACCTATGGCTAAGACCTGGGTTAGATGTCATTGCAGCACACGGCGGCTTGCATAAATTCATGGGATGGGATGGTCCAATCCTAACTGATTCTGGCGGCTTTCAAGTGTGGAGCTTAGGTGCTTTACGTAAAATTACCGAAGAAGGCGTGAAATTTCGCTCGCCGATTAATGGCGATAGCTGTTTCTTAACACCAGAAGAATCCATGCGTATTCAGAAAGTACTAAATTCTGACATCGTCATGATTTTTGATGAATGCACCCCCTACCCAGCTACGCATAACGAAGCCAATGATTCTATGCAACTGTCACTGCGCTGGGCACGCCGTAGCAAGGATGCGCATGCCGGTAACGAAAATGCACTATTCGGCATTATTCAAGGTGGCATGTTTGAAGATTTACGCGACATCTCATTAGCGGGCTTAACCAATATTGATTTTGATGGTTATGCCATAGGTGGCCTATCCGTCGGCGAACCTAAAGAAGACATGTTGCGCATCTTGGCGCATACCGCGCCAAAAATGCCGCAAAATAAACCGCGTTATTTGATGGGCGTTGGTACGCCGGAAGATTTAGTCGCCGCCGTCAGTCAGGGTATTGATATGTTTGACTGCGTGATGCCAACGCGTAATGCCCGCAATGGCTGGCTCTTTACGCAATATGGCGACATTAAAATTAAAAATGCTGGTTATAAAAGTGACACCCAGCCTTTAGATGCTGATTGTGGCTGCTATACCTGTAGCAACTTCAGTCGCGCCTATCTGCATCATCTGCATAAGGTAGGCGAAATTTTGGGTGCACGTCTAAACACCATCCATAATCTGCATTATTACCAAGAACTGATGGCGGGTATGCGAAGCAGCATAGAAGCTGACGCCTTTGAAGCATTTAAGCTTGAATTTGCAGCCAAACGCGCACAATTAACACAAGCGGCTGAAGTAAGTGCTGAGCAATCAGACTAATACGGCTAGTCGGCAATACCTTATAGTGTGTGCTAGAATTCGAAGCTAATTTTTAACCAGCAAGACAACTTAAAAGAGGTCATATCATGTTTATTTCAAATGCATACGCAGCAACTGGTTTAGCCAGCAATGATTTAATGAGCTTCTTACCGCTTATCGTTATTTTTGTTTTGTTTTTCTTTATGATTATTCGCCCACAAATGAAGCAAGCGAAAGAGCAACGTAACATGATTGCAGCCTTACAAAAAGGCGATGAAGTTGTGACCAGTGGTGGCATTGTTGGCAAAATCAGCAAAGTAAGCGAAGCTTTTGTTAGCGTTGAAATTGCAGCCAATGTTGAAATTACTGTGCAACGACAAGCCATACAAAGCGCACTACCAAAAGGTACAATCAAAAGTATTTAGTGCTTGCTCAGTTAAGCGTGTTCTTCGCGCTTAACTGATGTTTAGCTCACCCACTCCTTAAAACACACACCGTTATTGACTAGAGTCTGAATATGAACCGCTATCCAATGTGGAAGAACATCTTCGTTGCCATCATGATTTTGATTGGGCTAATTTATACTATTCCCAATTTTTTTGGTGAATCGCCAGCGGTACAAGTCACGCCTTCCAAAAGCTCCACCAAGCTAGATCCAGCATTGCTTGGTCAAGTGGAGGCGATATTTAAGCAAGAAAAAATAGCCTACGATGGCATTTATCTAGATCTACGTGGCGTGAAAGCACGGTTTGCCAATACTGATACGCAGATTAAAGCCAAAGATGTATTGCAAGCGAATCTTGGAAAAGATTATACCGTCGCCCTAAACCTGTTATCTCGTTCGCCAGAATGGCTGCACAACCTAGGTGCTAAGCCTATGTACCTAGGTTTAGATTTACGTGGCGGCGTCCATTTCATGCTGCAAGTAGACATGAAAGCAGCCCTAGATAAAGCCGCTGAACGCTTTGTGGGTGACTTTAGAATTGCCTTACGTAAAGAGCGCATATCATATCTCGGCGTAACGCGTGAAGGTCAATCGGTGCAAATTCGTTTTAGCACTGCAGGTGAGTTGCTAAAAGCGAGAACTGTCATTAGTAAAGACTTTCCTAATTTAACACTGAAAGAAACTACTGACGGCGCAGACCAATTATTGACTGCCACACTTAATGTGCTAGAGCAAAAACGTATTCAAGATTTTGCCTTAAAACAAAACATACAGACGCTGCATAACCGTATTAACGAACTCGGTGTCGCCGAACCTATTATTCAGCAGCAAGGCGCTGATCGCGTAGTAGTGCAGCTGCCAGGTGTCCAAGATACAGCCAAAGCCAAAGAAATTTTAGGTCGTACCGCCACGCTAGAAATCAGATTAGTAGATGAAGAAAAAACTGATGTCGCGACCCTAGAAAAAGCTGAAAAAGGCCAAGCACCGCTAGGTGATGAAGCGTATAAAACGCGTGATGGCCGTACCATCCTCGTGAAAAAGAATGTAGTACTGACCGGTGATTACATTACAGATGCGGGCCCTGGCGTGAACAGTCAATCTGGTCAATCCGTCGTGAACGTGACTTTGGATGGTCGTGGCGCTCGTGTTTTTCAACAAGTGACGCGTGAAAATGTCGGTAAGCGTATGGCGATTTTGCTCATAGAAAAGGGCAGCACCGAAGTCATTACCGCACCCGTGATTAACGAAGAAATTGGCGGCGGTCGCGTACAGATTTCAGGCATGGCCAACACGCAAGAAGCCACCGACATTTCCTTGTTACTGCGTGCCGGCGCGCTAGCAGCTCCGATGGATATTATTGAAGAACGTACGGTTGGGCCTAGCATGGGTCAAGACAATATCACCCGAGGTGTGCACTCAACGCTATGGGGATTTGCGGCCATCGCAGTGATGATGATGGTTTACTACATGGCATTTGGTGTAGTTTCTGTCGCCGCCCTCGCAATCAACCTATTACTGCTCGTGGCAATCTTATCGATGTTGCAAGCGACCTTAACCTTACCGGGACTGGCGGCGATTGCCCTAGCGCTAGGGATGGCGATTGATGCTAACGTACTGATTAATGAGCGGGTACGTGAGGAATTGCGTAATGGCAATACGCCGCAAGCCAGCATTCATGCTGGTTACGAACGCGCTTTTGATACGATTTTAGACTCGAATGTCACCACGCTCATTGCTGGTTTAGCCCTATTTATGTTTGGTACTGGGCCGATTAAAGGCTTTGCAGTGGTCCATGTATTGGGTATTTTGACGTCAATGTTCAGTGCGGTTCTGGTATCACGCGCCTTTGTAAACCTGATGTACGGCTATCGTCGTAAAGTCAACAAACTATCAATCGGCCAAATTTTTAAAGCGTAAATACAACGCTTACCCAAACCCTATTTAAGAATATTTAGAGTACATATTATGGAATTATTTAGAATCAAAAATGACATTCCCTTTATGAGTTACGGTCGTTTAACGACCTCAATCTCATTGGTGACATTTCTATTGGCCATCGTGTTTTTAGCTACCCGTGGCTTAAATTTTGGCGTGGACTTTACTGGCGGCACGGTCATGGAAGTCAACTACCCACAAACGGCCAACCTAGAAACAATCCGTAAAGCGGTAGATAGCATCGGTCTTAAAGAGGCCACGGTACAAAACTTTGGCTCTAGCCATGACGTGCTTATCCGTTTGCCTGTAAAACCTGGCGCTTCTGTATCACAGCTGTCAGAGCAAGTAAAAGCGGCACTGGTGCAAGCCGATAGTACCGCTGAAGTACGACGTGTTGAGTCCGTGGGCGCACAAGTGGGTGATGAACTTTATGAGAATGGCGGCTTAGCCCTGTTCTTTGTCTGCGTGGGCATTGTGCTCTACCTATGGTTGCGTTTTGAGTGGCGTTTTGCCGTAGCAGCGATTATCGCCAACATGCATGACGTGGTGATTATTTTAGGCTTCTTTGCCTTTTTTCAATGGGAGTTTAACCTCACAGTACTGGCAGCGATTTTAGCGGTACTAGGCTACTCGGTGAATGAATCGGTAGTCGTCTTTGATCGAGTACGTGAAAACTTCCGTAAGATGCGTAAAGCGAGTGTAGTCCAAGTCATTGATAATGCCATCACACGCACCATGTCACGAACAATCATCACCCATACCATGACGCAAACAATGGTCGGCTCTATGTTGCTATTTGGTGGTGAAGTGTTACATAACTTCGCACTCGCCCTTACCATCGGCATTTTATTCGGCATTTATTCTTCTGTATTAGTGGCCTGCCCAATCGCTATGTGGCTAGGCGTTAATCGCGCCAATTTAATTGGCGATATTGAGAAAAAAGAATCTGATAAAAAAGAGGTAGTAGAAGTCATTTCCTAACGCTTTCGCGTTAAAAAAATTGTCTAGCCACGTCTAGCGATCAACATTAAGGGCACTTACGTGCCCTTAATGTTAAGTATCCTTGATTAGTACTACAACTCCCGTATACACTGGCTACTTTAATTAGCGGCAAATCCCATTGGATAATATTCCCATATCTTGGCAACTAGGCATACTCGGCCTCTTGCTCCTATTTTCGGCCTTCTTCTCAATCGCCGAAACCAGCTTGATGTCGCTCAACCGTTACCGGATGAAGCACTTAGCCAAACAGGGTCATCGTGGCGCTAAACTTGCCAGCATTCTATTAGCCCGCACCGATAAACTATTAGGCGTTATTTTATTAGGTAATACGCTGTGTATCTCAGCATCATCAACCTTGGTCGCAGTCCTGAGTGTGAATTTATTTGGCGAAGGTGAGTTTGTCTTGATGATTGGGACGCTCAGCATCACCTTTGCCATTTTGGTCTTTAGTGAAATTTCACCGAAAGTCATTGCTGCGGCCTATCCGGAAACAATCGGCTTTGCCTGTAGCTATCTACTCTATCCATTGCTGTGGCTATTTAACCCAGTAGTTTCCTTCGTTAACCTCTTCGTTAAAGGCTTTGTGCGCATATTAGGCATCCGAGTTAACTTTGAAGAGTCCTTGCATGCAGTCAGTACTGAAGAATTGCGTTCCATCGTCAGCGAAGCTGGGCATTATATGCCGCAGAAAAAACGTACGATTCTGCTTAATTTATTAGACTTGGGAAAAATCACCGTCGACGACATTATGACTGCGCATACCTTGGTGGAAACCATTGATTTTGACGCGCCGTTGGAAGACATATTGCAGCATATTTCCAGCAGTCAGCATACACGCATCCCAGTGCGCCAAGGCGAGCACGATGAAATTATCGGCATTCTACACATACGAAAAGTGATTACCCAGTTGCGCTCTCATCATTACAACAATGATTTAGATAAAGAAGCGTTACGCGAAGTGATGGCTGAGCCCTACTTCATCCCCTCTGGCACGCCTCTGTTCACGCAAATACAGCAGTTTCAAGAAAATCAGCAGCGCGTGGGCTTGGTTGTGGATGAGTATGGCGAGTTTAAGGGCTTAGTGACTTTAGAAGATATATTGGAAGAAGTGATTGGCGACTTTACTACACAGTCACCGTCACGCCTTGGTAGCTATCGCAAAGAGGCCGACGGGAGCTGGTTAGTGGATGGAAGTAGCACACTGCGCGATCTTAATAAGAAATTAAACCTACACCTACCACTAGATGGCCCACGGACGCTTAATGGTTTAGTTTTAGAGCATTTCGGCGACATCCCGGATGCCAATACCAGCTTTAAAATAGGGTCGCATACCCTCGAAATAGTCCAAACCCAAGACAGAATCGTTAAAAGCGTCAAAATTTTTCCTTAACTTTATGTAAATGCCACACACCGTGGCATCACTACCTGTATTGCAATACGCATACTGAAATTGCCGTTGGCATGACCGTGAGCATTAAATGCAACTATTTGTTAAGACATTACTCACAATGGGCTTGAATTTTTTATAGTTTGGCTCAAAATAGGTTCCAATATGGCTCACTCTCCTTCTGATCACGGTACCGCACTTAAACCTGAAGTTGCAAAACCTAAATTGCCCCCCATGTTTAAGGTGTTACTGCTCAATGACGATTACACGCCGATGGAATTTGTAGTGGCATGCATAGAAAACTTTTTTAACAAAAGCCGTGAACAAGCGACGCAAATCATGCTCCAAGTTCATACAGAGGGCATGGGCGTATGTGGGATTTACCCACAAGATATTGCAGAAACCAAGATGAATCAGGTGTTGAAGCATGCGCAAGAAGCGCAGCACCCTTTGCAGTGCGTAGTTGAATTGGCATAATCCAAACTGACCGTAACGCAAGCGTGATGATTGATAGAATATAAGGTAATAAAATGATAGCTCAAGAACTCGAAGTAAGTTTACATATGGCCTTTATGGACGCCCGACAAAAGCGCCATGAGCTCATTACGGTTGAACATTTACTGCTAGCCATGATTGACAATCCAACTGCGGCTGAAGTACTCCGCGCGTGTGGCGCTAAGCTCGACGTATTACGCACCGAACTTAATCAATATATTGAAGAACACACCCCTACCGTTATCGGTCAAGACGATGTGGATACACAGCCCACATTGGGTTTTCAGCGTGTAATTCAGCGCGCTATGCTCCACGTGCAGTCATCTGGCAAAAAAGAAGTGACTGGTGCTAACGTATTGGTTGCGATCTTTGGCGAAAAAGATTCTCACGCTGTATTTTTCTTGGGCCAACAAGGGGTTACTCGCCTAGATGTAGTTAATTTCATTTCGCATGGTGTTTCTAAGTTGGCTGAAACCGCTAAACCAGAAGGTGCCGACACAGAAGCTGAAGTTGACTCACCACCGAATGGCGCATTAGAAAACTACACCCTCAATCTGAATACTCAGGTATTAGCAGGGAAGATTGATCCACTAATTGGACGTGGTCCAGAATTAGAGCGTGTGGTGCAAACCTTGTGCCGTCGCCGCAAAAATAATCCATTATTAGTGGGTGAGGCTGGCGTCGGTAAAACTGCGATTGCAGAAGGTTTAGCGCGCCGTATCGTTGATAAAGAGATTCCTGAAGTATTGGCTAACGCCGTGATTTATTCACTAGATATGGGAGCTTTACTAGCAGGCACCAAGTATCGCGGTGATTTTGAGCAACGCCTAAAAGCGGTGATGAAACAATTGGCTGACAATCCAAATGCAATTTTATTTATTGATGAAATTCACACCTTAATCGGAGCAGGCTCGGCCAGTGGTGGCACTTTAGATGCCAGTAATTTACTCAAGCCCGCATTATCCAATGGCTCTCTTAAATGCATTGGTGCGACGACTTACCAAGAGTACCGTGGCATATTTGAAAAAGATCACGCCCTATCACGTCGCTTTCAAAAAATTGATGTGGCTGAACCTAGCGTGGCTGAAACGATTGAAATTTTAAAAGGCCTGAAATCACGCTTTGAATCTCACCATAACGTCAAATACACTGCGAGCGCTTTGAGCACTGCGGCTGAATTATCAGCTAAATATATTAATGACAGACATTTGCCGGACAAGGCAATTGATGTGATTGACGAAGCGGGTGCAGCCCAGCGCATATTGCCAAAATCTAAACAGAAAAAGGTGATCGGCAATAAAGAAATTGAGGATATCATCGCCAAAATTGCACGCATTCCGCCGAAGAATATTTCTAGCGATGACCGCAGCACCCTTAGAACACTGGAACGTGATTTAAAAGCCGTAGTTTTCGGTCAGGATAAAGCCATTGAAACATTAGCCTCTGCGGTGAAAATGGCACGCAGTGGTTTAGGTCAAGGTAATAAGCCTATTGGTAGCTTCTTATTTAGTGGTCCTACTGGTGTGGGTAAAACTGAAGTCGCTAAGCAACTGGCTTATATCATGGGCATTGAGTTAATCCGCTTTGATATGAGTGAGTATATGGAACGTCATGCGGTATCGCGCTTAATCGGCGCGCCTCCTGGCTATGTCGGTTTTGAGCAAGGCGGCATGATGACCGAGGCAATTACCAAGCATCCTTATTGCGTGCTACTGCTAGATGAGATTGAAAAAGCGCATCCAGATATTTTTAACATTCTGCTGCAAGTAATGGATCATGGCACGCTGACTGATAATAACGGACGAAAAGCCGACTTTAGAAACGTGACCATTATTATGACGACGAATGCTGGCGCGGAGAGTCTATCTAAGTCGAACATGGGCTTTACCAATGCTAAGCAGGCTGGAGATGAGCAAGCCGACATTAAACGTTTATTCTCACCTGAGTTCCGCAATCGCTTGGATGCAACGGTATCATTCGCGTCGCTATCACAAGACATTATCCTACGCGTGGTCGATAAATTCCTGATTCAACTTGAAGATCAGTTACATGATAAAAAAGTGGAAGTGACGTTTAGTGATGCCTTAAAAGCCTATCTCGGCAAAAAAGGCTTTGACCCACTCATGGGTGCGCGACCAATGGCCAGGTTGATTCAAGACACTATCCGCAAAGCATTGGCGGATGAGTTGTTATTTGGAAAACTGGCTAATGGAGGAACTGTACATGTTGATATTGACGATAACAATGAGGTCAAACTTATTTTCGTTCAGGATCAACAATCGGCAGAGACTGCCCTAGCCACAGCATAATAAAAGGCGCTTTTGCGCCTTTTATTATGGTTACTTTTGCATGACGCTGACAAACAGAGCTGACGCAACTAAAGTATTTAACCATGCTCTTACTTTCGGGTAAGCTGCCTGTTCAAACCAATGAATATCTACCCCTGAAAATTGGCGCACAAACGGAAATATTGCAATATCGGCCAGACTGACTTGGTCTGATAGCAAAAATGTTGACTGCGACAATTGACACTCTAGCTTGTATAAAAACACTTCCGCCTGCGCTCTATACGTCGATGAAGACTGTTCAGGAAAGCGAATTGCATACTTATACTTATCCAACGCTTGCTTAAAACTGGTGTCGTTTTCAGCAATCAACTGTTGTGCCAATTGTTTATCTGCAGCCAGCCAACCATCAACATCTTGTTGTTGCAAAGCCCAATCCATAATATCCAAACTTTGCTCTAGCACTTGCTGTTTAGAAGTAGCCTGATCTTGAAGCACCAATACCGGCACGGTGCCTTTAGGCGAAACAGCAAGCAACTCGCTAGGTTTTGCACTGAGTGTAATTTCATGCACGTCAACGACGATACCCGCATACTTTAGCGCCATGCGTGCACGCATCGCATAAGGGCAACGCCGGTAGGAATAGAGTACGGGTCGCACAGCTAACCTAATGATTTGCAAATATCACGAACTAACTGCGGGCCTTTATAAATCAATCCACTATAAACCTGCACCAAGGAGGCGCCCACAGCGATTTTTTCAACGGCATCCGCGCCAGTTAAAATTCCACCAACGCCGATAATAGGCAAAGCGCCCTGTAAGCGTTGTGATAACTGCGAAATGACTAGCGTTGACTTATCTCGCACCGGCGCACCAGATAAACCACCGCTTTCCTCTGCATTTTCCATGCCCTCAACCTGCTCACGCGACAAAGTCGTATTGGTGGCAATAACCCCATCTATTCGATGTTCCAGCAATAAATCTGCGATTTCATTGACTTGCTCAAGCGCCAAGTCCGGTGCTATTTTTAAAGTAATGGGCACATAACGACCGTGCTGGTCAGCCAATTTAGTCTGCTCGGCTTTTAGCGTCATCAGTAGTTGTGACAAGGCTGTTTTTTCTTGTAAAGCACGTAAATTCTTGGTGTTAGGGGACGAAATATTCACCGTGATATAGGTCGCATGGGCATAGACCTTTTGCATGCAAATCAAGTAATCATCGACCGCATTTTCCATAGGGGTATCAAAGTTTTTGCCGATATTAATACCAAGCACGCCCTTATATTGGGCAGCCTTTACGTTCGCGATTAAGTGATCCACCCCTAGATTATTAAACCCAAAGCGGTTAATGATCCCTTGCGCCTGCTTCACTCGAAATAACCGGGGCTTAGGGTTACCAGGCTGCGGTCTTGGCGTAATAGTACCTATTTCAATAAAACCAAAGCCTAGCGAAGCCATAGCATCAATAACAGCACCATTTTTATCTAGTCCTGCTGCCAAACCTACTGCATTGGGAAAGGTAATGCCCATCACAGTTCTAGACTCGCAAATAATCGGCGATGGATACAAGTGGAGCAGACCCGCCGTCTGCGCAAATTTCAAGCTTTTCAAAGTCAAATCATGGGTAACTTCAGCATCAAGCTGAAATAACAAAGGTTTTGCGAGTGAGTAAATATCCATACTGCGATTTTACTGCAAAAAGCACGCGACCGTCGTTGCAATCGAACGCGATTGAAAGCAATATAAATGTGGCTTATTTACCATAGCGATAGCAAGCAATGGCATAATCCTTAAGTGCATTTATTGCTAACAAAATCATGACAAAACATCATCAAACCCTACAAATACTAGGTGGCATTACGCCTACGCAATTTTTAGCTGAATTCTGGCAAAAAAAACCTTTATTAATTAAGCAAGCCATTCCAGGATTTAAAGGATTATTGAGTCCAGACGAGCTCGCCGGCCTAGCTTGCGAGGACGATGTGCAGTCGCGCATTGTCCAGTACACCAAGGGAAAATGGTTTGCCAGTCACGGCCCTTTTGCTGAGGATGATTTTGCCAATCTTCCAGAAACACCAACGACTGACAATAACTGGACCTTGCTTGTGCAAAGTGTGAACCACTATATGCCGGAAGCAAGCCAGCTATTGCAACAATTTAACTTTATTCCACACGCAAGGCTAGATGACCTCATGGTGAGTTACGCACCCAATGGAGGCGGTGTTGGACCACACTTTGACAGTTACGATGTATTCCTTTTGCAAGGTCAGGGCAAGCGACTATGGCGCATAAGCGAGCAAATCGACTTAGGCTTAGTTGAAGGCGCACCATTACGCATTTTAAAGAACTTTGATACCGCACAAGAATGGCTTTTAGAGGCTGGTGATATGCTCTACTTGCCGCCACACCTTGCCCATTGGGGTATTGCGGTTTCTGATGGCGCCATAGATTGCATGACTTACTCAATTGGCTTTCGTGCCCCTAAAAACCAAGAACTGGCTACCGAATTCTTAGGTTTTCTGCAGGACAAACTTAATCAAGACCAGATGATTTTAGAGGGCATCTACCAAGATGCTGATTTGCGATTGCAATCTCATCCCGCTGAAATTTCCAATAGCATGGTCTCTAAAGTCAGCGCCAATCTAAATAAAATTCAATGGACAGCGTCCATGGTGACTGAATTTCTCGGCACTTACCTATCTGACCCGAAAGCCGATGTCGTATTTGATGCTAATAAAAAAACATCAATGCTTACATTTTCTGAAAAGTTAGCAAAAATAGGCGTCACCTTAGATTTTAAAACCCAGATGCTCTTTTCTTGTGAAAACGAATTGTGCCAATTTTTTATCAACGGTGAGATGACAGAGTTCTCTGGGGATGTAGCCAGTGTGCTTAAAATGCTGGCTGATAATCGACAATTAGCCGCTAGCGAGTTTTCCGCGACTATTATTAATAATGAGTCATTTATGCAACAACTGCATACTTGGTATTTAGCTGGCTACTTACAACTTGGCATACCAAAAAACTTTAATTTTTAAGTGGGAACTGTAATGACAGCGTCACAATGAACGAAAAATCGTGGATACGACGTTTGTTTTAAGCAAAAAAAGGAATTTTTTGTATTTTTAATGGTATAACCATTCAAATATACTGGTTTTTTTCCTAATAACTGGTAAAATTTGCACCACTCGATATAGTTTTTAGTTCAATCTAAATAGTTGTTATCGAAAAAACTTTTTAACTAGTACCAAACCCTTAAGGAAATAAAATGACACGTTCAATCCTATTAGCTGCATTGTTAGCTCTTGCTTTAACTGCTTGTGGTAAAAAAGAAGAAGCTGCTCCTGCTGTTGAAGCTGCTCCTGCTGCTGAAGCTGCTGCTCCTGCTGCTGCTCCAGAAGCTGCTCCAGCTGCTGATGCTGCTGCACCTGCTGCTGCTCCAGAAGCTGCTAAATAATTAGTATTTAGCAAGTAGTATTAAAAAGCCGACTTTTAGTCGGCTTTTTTTATATACAAAGCTTAGCTTTGATTTTTTGTAGGGCTAAATCGATGTACCGAGTTTAACTAATCGTACGCCAATCAAAACCCAACAGTTGGTCAGCCACCCCAATCCACTCAGGTTCACAACCTAATACTTTAGCCAAAGCCGCTCTAGCTAAAGGCGCAGTATTATTTTTAGCGCTTAAATGCGCAGCCACAAGATGTTGTAACTGACTATTATCAAGCTTGGATAGTAAGTCTGCAGAATCCTCGTTATCCAAATGCCCCAAATCGCCACCAACACGCTGCTTAAGGGTCCAGCTATAAGGCCCAGACTGCAACATTGCTTCATCATGATTGCACTCCAGCACTAGCGCATGACAGCCACTTAAGCGCTCTTCAATATGCGGTGTACTACGGCCAACATCGGTCAACACTCCTAACCGATGATTACCGTCAGAAAAAACACATTGTATGGGTTCGCGCGCATCATGGGGTACTGGATATGGCTGCACTTGCATGTCATCAATCGAGAATATTTGATGACTATCAATCACATTTAACTGAAGATTATGCTGACTTGGCATGTAGCGAGCGACCATTTTCAGTGTGCCATAAGTCAACCACACTGGAATATTGTACTTAGCAGCTAGTTTGAAAGCCCCGCCTGCATGGTCGTCATGCTCATGAGTAATAACGATTCCAGCTAGGTCACTCGGTGCTAGCTGAAGGCGAGATAGGCGCGTTAATGTTTCTTTTATACTAAAGCCACAATCGAGCATGACTCTAGTGTTTTTAACTTCGACCACTAGGGAGTTGCCAGCACTGCCACTCCCTAGTGAGGAAAAACGCATACTTTAAATCCTAAGCGAACTGCTTTATTTTA
>Ga0118677_10005961_pt1 | contig 20996 bp, 20 predicted proteins | sample AliMusrvi5mmetaG_FD_86154 | JGI IMG/M metagenome (GOLD analysis project Ga0118677, IMG submission 86154)
ATACGCAACTTTACATCATCTACACCCATCGCTCTGAGTGTGAAGTATTTAGCGATGGCAAAGTCTTCGCAGTCGCCTGCCCCTTTACAAAGAAACTCGATCGGAGTTGCCCAATAATCCTCAACCCCCCACACTTCCATGTCGCTCGCAAACCGAATGGTGCTGTTGAAGAAATGATTGACCTTTTCCAGCTTTTCCCGATCCGTTTTACTTTTATCCTGACGAATAAAATCTTCCCACGATGTGAGCCTGTTATACGCGGCCCGGCCATATTTCATCTCGACCTTTTGCAAAAGTTCCCGGTCAATGCTGAAATTTCCCGCAGTCATGACGGTGGTTGCAATACATAACCAGGCACATACTGTAGTAATGAAGTATATAGATGTTATTCTGAAATGATAGCCCACTGTTATCCCGGCGAATCGTGCCATTATACGTTAAAAAAGCCTTGAATCATCTACAGATACTCTGATGATTGAAGGCTTTCAAGTTGATTTTAATATATAGAGCTACCTGGTGCGATTTTTTTTGCACCAGGCAATTCATCAGATAACTACAATCACAATCCCATAGACGGTAATAGTTTAGACATTCCACTTAACACGCGGTATTCGGCGTATTTTTTATCATACGTTGCGTTGACGAGGCTTGCCTTAGCATTTATATATTCCGCCTGGGTATCCAGAAGGTCGAACATGGTTCGCCGGCCAATATTCCACTGGGCCGTAAAAGAATCAGCCGTCTGCCCAGCCGCTTTGACATACTCTCCAAGAAAAGCCACTCTCTCTGCGGTTGTTTTATTGGCTTCCCACGAAAGACGAATTGACTGGATTGCCTGATGCTTGGTATTTTCTGCCGTCTCCTGTGCAGCATAGATTTCATATTGTGTCTGCCCCAGACGCGCCTTGTTCCAGCCTCCGTTAAAAATATTGAAGGAGAGGGTCGCCATGGCTAGGAAGTCCTCGCTGCGTCCCGGAATATTATCGGTGTCTTTACGCCATTTGTAATCAAGGGCAACATCAAGAGTAGGATACAATTGGCTTTTTGCGGTTTCATACTGGGAGTTTGTTGCCTGGATGTCTGCAAGAGCTGATTTGAGCGTCAGATTGTTTTGCACAGCTGTTTGCTCAGCTTCTTCTATAGATTTGGGCAGCAACGAATCAACAGGCTCAGGTGTATTCAAGTCGCCTGGCAAATGACCTACAACGGAAAGATAATCTGAGGTGCTATCAACCAGATTGGCCTGGGCTGCAACCACGTTTGACTGAGCCAGTGCGACGCGTCCCTTGACCTGGTCAAGATCGGATCGTCTGTCAACGCCAGACTCGCTCCTTAACTTTACCTGATCAAGTATTCGCAAGTGGTTTGTCAGGTTTTCCTGAGCAAGTTCGAGCAGTTTTTGGTTTCTTAGAACATTCAGGTATACTTTACTTGTCAGAAGGGCATTGTTTTCCGATGAGCTGTTAAATAAATACGACTGTGATTTGACACGTGCCTCCTGCCGCTCAACTTCAGATTGAGTGCCAAAGAACCGGAATACATTCTGACGGACGCTGATAGTAGCACTGGCTGGGTATGAAGTGGCGAATAAAGGCTCATGCTGCCGATCCAGGCCACCTGATACGCTGGCATCGATAGTGGGGAGATATCCGGCCTTTGCCTGAAGCACTTCCTTTTCCCGGGCTAGACGGGTGTAGTGCTGCGCTCTAACGTCAGGATTTGACTGCAACATAAATTTGATGGCATCCTGAAGGGATTCAGCGTGCACGTTCCCCCCCGTAAGAAGTATCCCTGCTGTTATAGATGTCAAAATTGTTCTTGATATTGTCAAAATAATTCCCCCCTTTCACAAAATGTCATGACGTATGCGTGATTTCTAATAGATTGTTTGCAATATGTGTACAAGCAAGCTGATACAGAGTAATGGATGCAAACAAAACAAATTCTATCAGGAATACATTTGCCGCAAGAATAATATTTTGATCAACTTGAGCCCTATTGTTCTCTCTGTTTGTTCTTTCCGGGCCGAAGTGACGATTCCATTTTAGCGCAATCAATTGTATGGATTATACATTAGTAGAGTGTAAATGCAATCAAGGTAACATAAAAATAATATAATGTATAATTAAAAATAATAAAAGTTAAAAATGATGCATGCGGGTTTATGAGGTAGATTAAATTATTACGTGGTGGCGAGAAAAGCGGCTATTGGCAAGCCGCTTCATTATCGATGAGATAGTGAAAATGCAAATTCTTAACTGATATTATTGAACAATTGATGGACTTGTCGTGAAATTATCCTTTCGGTGCAGACTATTGTTTGTGGCTTCGATTTTACCCCGAAGTTTTTGACCGGCAACGCTATCTTCGCGAACTTTCACTTCCAAATAAATATCGGCAAGTTTACCAATATCAATCTGGTCAATTTTGAAAACAAGGCTTCCATCAGGGTCTTTAGTATAAGATGCATGAGGTGCTGTCTGAAACTCGATTTGAGGAGGGAGTTGCAGTTTGATTGACATTTTTTGAGCCGGTAGAGAACCCACATTCAGAATCGTCAGTCGATAGCCGAGTTTTTCACCCGGCATTACTTTCTGTTTTGCAAGCTTAGCGTCAGCACGAACAAGTGGTGCGGCGCTGATCACGACGGACTCCTGTTGAAAGGAAATGTCATTGAATTTAGCTGAAACGGCTTTGATACCCATGGATGATCGATGTCCGTCAACCATCTCAATGGGCATCTTATAGGAAACAATGCCTTTGAAAGTCTCACCAGCAGCAAGCTTCAGCCGGGAAATTTTTTCGTAGGAGTTTTTTGATTTTATCAGGGCAGCATCATAATCCTTTGCCGAAGTTACAGACAGAAGGAACTCCTCACTGTTAATCCCTTTGTTGGTAATCTCAACCGGCAGTACACCAGTATCACCTACGGAAACGGGAGCCCTGTCTCCTGGTATAGTAATTGCCAGTTTAATGCTTGCTTTCGCACGTTTTTCGGCTAATTGCCGCTCTTTTTCGCGCCGCTCTTCCTCTTGCTTCACTCGGGCAATGCGCTCCTGCTCAGCCTTAACTTTTGCTGCCTGTTCCATCTCCAGTTTCATTATAGCAGCGCGCTCAAGTGCTATCATGTCGGAGCGTACTTTTTGGGCAGCAATCTGGAGTGGTTTGTTTGGATCCAACGTTTCACCCTTTTGAAGACGAACTGCCAGTACCTTTAAATCATCTTCTACAGATGTCTTCAGACTGCTTTCAGGGAATTCACTTGAAAACAGAGTGACAGCCTTTGCAGCCCGCTCATTCTCGCCGGATTTGAGGCTGGCACGGGCTATGAGCAGGAGTGTCACATCTCTCAGGGGAGAGTCGGGGAAAACCTGATTTAGCTGGTCACACTTTTCAATAGCCAGCAGATAATCTTTCTGCTGGTAGGCGTTGAAAGCGTCTACAAATATGCTGGAATCTTCAAGCTCGGCAGCGCTTCCGGGAGCAATAGTCCAGATAATAACTGCCAGTGTTAAAATGAGCGAAAATATACCTTTAACGGCTGATTTCATGAGTTAATCCACAAAACTCTTGAGTTTTTTACTACGGCTGGGGTGACGTAATTTGCGGAGAGCCTTCGCCTCAATCTGGCGAATTCGCTCACGGGTAACCTCAAAATCCTGACCAACTTCTTCAAGAGTATGGTCACTTTTCTCCCCTATGCCAAACCTCATTCTGAGGACTTTTTCTTCACGAGGAGTCAGGGTCGCAAGTACTTTGGCCGTGCTTTCCGAGAGGTTGTTTTTGATGACCGCCTCAATCGGTGACATAACGCCTTTATCTTCAATAAAATCACCGAGGTGAGAATCTTCTTCCTCTCCAATCGGTGTTTCCAGAGAGATAGGCTCCTTGGCAATTTTCAGGACTTTACGTACTTTGTCGAGCGGTAATTGCATGCGTTCGGCAATTTCTTCAGGGGATGGTTCCCGGCCATTTTCCTGCACCAGTTGCCGGCTGGTACGGATAAGTTTGTTGATAGTTTCGATCATGTGAACCGGAATACGAATGGTACGGGCCTGATCGGCAATCGCGCGGGTAATTGCCTGCCTGATCCACCAGGTCGCATAGGTTGAAAATTTGTAGCCGCGTTGGTATTCAAATTTGTCAACCGCTTTCATCAGGCCGATATTGCCCTCCTGAATCAGGTCAAGAAACTGTAGTCCGCGGTTGGTATATTTTTTTGCAATTGATACGACGAGGCGTAAATTTGCTTCGATCAATTCACTTTTAGCAATACGAGCTTTACTCTCACCTTCTTCAATCGCTTTTAGCGCAGCTGCAAGATCGCGTGCTTTAAAGCCTGATTCCTGTTCAACTTTCTGGATTTTTCGAGCCGCTGTCCGGAGACGTTTTTCAACTTTTACGGTTTCCTCTTCGTCCAATTTAAGTTTACTTAGTTCGGCTGTGCACTTCTCTTCATCGTTTTGCATTTTATCAAGCAATAACTTCAGTTTTTCTACCGGTATGATTTTTTCGAGATCAGACAGCTCCGCCTGCAATTTGTCAACTTTCCCGGACAATTCTTTAAGGCGCTCGGCAACTTTATTGGTATGACGATCTTTCAGGCGTAATGACTTGAGGAGGTCTGCCTGATGATCTTTTCCTTCACGCAATTTCTTTTCGAGTTCTTTCTTCTTTGCGGGGGATTTAGCCGTTGCTACAGCTTCAGTGACCTCGATCAGCAATGCATCCTGGGCGACGATCGCATCGATAATTTCCAGAATTCTGGTTTTTTGTACATCTTCTTCATCTTCTTCAAGCTCTTCTTCTTCAACTTCTTTGCTGACTTCAGAAGGATTCATCTGAAATTTCCGCAACCGCTCGCCAAGAGAAAGTACCTCTTTAACGGTAATTGGCGTATTAAGAATAACTCCGGCAACGTCGCGTTCGCCGTCTTCAATCCTTTTGGCTATTTCAACTTCGCCTTCCCGGGTGAGCAGGGATACAGAACCCATTTCGCGCAGATACATACGGACCGGATCGCTGGTTCGGCCGATGGAGCCCGGTTCAAATTCTACTTCCTCGGATTCTCCTTCGGCTTCCTCATCCTCATCAAGATCGCTTTTCAGTTTTGGAATCTTGATCTTCTGGGCAGAATCAACAATCTCTATGTCCAGATCGCCAAACATACCCATCACATCATCGATCTGGTCTGTTGCAATGTCGGGAGGAAGAATGTCATTGACTTCATCAAAAGTGAGGAAGCCTTTTTCCTTGCCGATATCGATCAGCTGTTTAACGTCGTCCATGTTTTTCTTAGCCATGTGTATTCACCTCAAAGAAGCAGCAGTATAGTTAAAGTCTTGATTTTCGAGTGCGCAGACCATCGGCCTGTTTCAGGAGTTCCTTGTATTCATCACTGTTTGCATCCACAACCGCCAGCCGGGCGGCAATTTCCTTGATTGATGACAGCTTCTTTTTTTCGTGACTGCGGGTACACTGATCAAGAACGGTGCGCCACTCAATGTTGGCCAGTTGGCCATCCGAAACCATTATTCGGGAAAAAAGTGTTTTGTGCTCAGGCTTTGCAAATTTTTCGGCCAGATGCCCCAGTGTCTGATCGCTGTCTGAACCGGATAAATTGTCGAGCGCCAGTTGGGCCAGTTCAAGATAGTCATCCGTAAAGATGGTTTCAAGGCCAATCCGTATAATCTCTTCCCGGGACTCCGGGTAATTGAACAGCAACATCAGCAGAGTGTCCTGCACATTGTTACTCTGTTGAATGATACTGCCCCGGCCGGTTCCGGTTTCTTTAGGAGAAAGATCTCCTCCACCCATGCGCTTGCGAAAAGAGTGAACGGTTATTCCCAGCAACCTGCAAACTTCCTTTTCATACAGATCCCGTTCGACAGAGTCGCCGATTTTGCGGAAGCGGGGAACTATGTCATCAATAACCCTTACCTTGCTGTCAACACTGTCTGGCGGTGTCGCCGCCAAAAGAGAGTGCACAAAATACTCAAAAGCAGGGCGTGCCTTGTCGCGGAGCGCTACAAAATCCTCGCTTGGATGTGTTGCGAGAAAACTGTCCGGATCATCGCCCGCCGGCAATGAAATCACATATGCCGGTATCCGTTGTTCAAGGAACAACTCCATGGAACGTATGGTCGCTTTTTGACCGGCTCCGTCACTGTCGAACAAGGTATACACACGCTCTGCATGGCGTTTGATCAATCCCGCATGGGTGCCGGTTAACGCAGTGCCGCAGGTTGCCACTACATTTTTTATACCGGCCCGGTAGAGCGCCAAATGATCGAAGTATCCCTCAACGATAATAATTGAGCTGCTGGTTCTAATGGACGGCAAAGCCATGTCAAGCCCGAACAGTACCGAACTTTTATGGTAAAGCGGCGATTCGGGCGAATTGATATATTTTGGCAACGCTGCATCAAGAACCCGACCGGCAAAAGCGATAACCTGGCCCCGAGCGTCCTTGATCGGAAAGATTAACCGGTTGCGGAATAGATCATACCAGCCACTATCCGATTTACGAACTATACCAAGTTTAAGCGCATATTCCAGCTCAATGCCGTTATTTTTCAAGTGCTTCACGAGCCCGTCGCGGCGATCGGGAGCAAACCCCAGCCGGTACGCTTCGGAGATATCGGCCTGTACCGTGCGCTTGGCAAGGTAACTGCGAGCCGGCTCTCCTTCCTGACCATTCAATAGTACAGAGCGGTAGTAGGATGCCGTCAGCTCATTAATGCGTTGAAACTGCGCATATTCGTCGTGGGACTGCTTTTCCGCTGGAGTAAGCTGCCGCTCCTCAATTTCAACGCCTGCTTTACGTGCCAGCAGTTTAACCGCTTCGGGAAAGCTGACCCCCTCCATTTTCATGACAAAGGAAAAAGCGTTGCCGCCAGCACCACAGCCGAAGCAGTGAAAAATCTCCCGCGCCGGATTTACATTGAATGAAGGCGTCTTTTCCGCATGGAACGGGCAGAGCCCAAGAAAATTGCCACCTGCACGCCGCAACTGGACATAATCAGAAACAACCTCAACAATTGAAAGCCGTTCTGCTACTTCGCGTACTTTCTCTTCCGGGATCATTTTTTATGTCCATCAGCATTGCGCCAGTCCGAAAGAAACCGGTCGCCGGTCTGGGCAAGCATATTAGCGGACTCAGACGAGCGAACCTTGTTGCGAATCTGCTCCGGCATAAATCCGGAAACGGCAATGCTAAAGAGCAGACAGAGTAAAATAGCTCCTTCGGCAAATCCGATCAGCAATCCACCAAGCCGGTTCAGGCTGCCCATCATCACAAGCCGCAGCGCTGCGGTGACAATATTGCCGACAATATGGGCGAAGATTCCGGTTATCAGCAGTATGATGATAAAAGCAAGAAACGAAGACAGGTGCTGCGGTAAATGAAGCGCGCTTTTTATCGGTACCGCAAGTAACGGGTGGAACCGGTACGCAAGCCACCCGCCTGCGAGGAGCCCCGCGAGAGAAGAAGCTTCGTTAACGAACCCTCGAAGCAAGCCTTTGACCGCAAAGAAACAGAGAACAATTAAAATGATAATATCAAATATATTCATTGTAGTAACATGACCAATGTACAAAGAAGGGGCTATCTCAATGAAAGCCCCTTGGCAGTGTAATTCCAATAACTACTGAATGATCGTAACGGGCGGCCTACTGTCAGCCGAGGAGTCTGCGGACAGCATCACTCACAAGTTTACCATCGGCTTTGCCGGCGGTAAGGGGGGATACGGATTTCATTACCCGTCCCATGTCCTTGGCGCCCTGTGCGGAAATTTCAGTGATAACCCGTGAGACCAGCGAGTCAATTTCTTCGGGTGTTAATTGAGCCGGAAGGAATTCGAGGAGTATGGCAAGCTCCAATTCCTCTTTGTTCGCAAGCTCAAGTCGATTGCCTTCCCGGTACATCCTGATTGATTCCCGTCGCTGTTTGACCAGCGTCGAAATTACATCAATAACAGCCTGATCATCAAGTTCAATGCGGGAATCGATTTCGCGATTTTTGATTGCAGCACGGACCATGCGAACAGCCGAAAGGCGCAGGTCGTCCCGCGCCTTCATGGCTGTTTTCATCGCTTCATTTAACTGCTCTTTCAAAGTCATACGGTCGGCTCCCGATCCCGATAAAATGGGATACTAGTCGATCATTTTACGCTGTTTTTTGAGGGCGCGCTTGCGAGCGGCGATTGCCTTCTTCTTGCGTTTGATGCTTGGTTTTTCAAAATGTTCGCGTTTACGAACTTCGGAAAGGATCCCCGCTTTTTCACACTGTTTCTTGAACTTCTTCAGTGCCATTTCAAACGGCTCACTATCCTTAATTTTTACTCCCGGCATGTAAAATCACCCCCGTCCTTTTGTAATTATTTGATTATATATATCCGTATAGATAGAAAAATCGAGAGTTGTGTACAATAGCACGTTGTAAAAGTTTGTCAATAGCCAATTTAAAGAAGCGACTTTATCGGCAGGCTGTTACTGTCTGGCCGCTTTCTCTGCTATGCCTGATGTGCCGAACCTTCGCCGTAACTCGTCATACACTTGTTCCGGTGGAATGTCCTGATGGCCAAGAAGAACAAGTAAATGGAAGATCAGGTCCGCGGTTTCATACACAATCTCAGACGGTTTTCCCCCTTTGGCGGCAATAACGACTTCGGTGGCTTCTTCGCCGACTTTTTTCAGGATTTTGTCAATGCCTCCCCGCATGAGAGAAGCGGTGTACGAACTGTCGGTCGGGTTGGCCTTGCGGTCGATGATAACCTGGTACACCGCCTGGAGAATATCATTTTCGTTTGTCATAGCCGGACCTCAACCCCTCTGTCACGGAGATATTCTTTTGCCTGCCCGATCGTGTATTCCCGATAGTGGAAAATTGAGGCGGCGAGGCACGCACTGGCGCCGGCGGTGGTGAAACCATCGTAAAGATGCTCCAGATTGCCGACCCCTCCGGAAGCGATAACCGGAATCGAAACGGCGTCTACCACGGCACGGGTCAGTTCAAGATCATAGCCGTCCTTGGTACCGTCACAATCCATGCTGGTCAGGAGAATCTCACCGGAACCGTATGCCTCCATTCTGGCTGCCCATTCGACGACGTCGAGCCCGGTCGGCTTACGGCCGCCATGGGTGTACACTTCCCAGCGGTTTTCGCCGGGGACCCGGCGTGCATCTATCGCAACAACCGTGCATTGAGAACCGAACCGTTCGGCGGCTTCGCGGACGAATTCAGGGCGATCAACAGCGGCGGTGTTAATTGATGTTTTGTCCGCACCGGCGTTAAGCAGGCGCCGGATGTCATCAACGGTGCGGATGCCTCCCCCCACGGTCAGCGGCATGAAAACCCGCTCAGCGGTGCGCCTGACGACATCAATAATTATATCGCGGTCATCGCTGGAGGCGGTGATATCCAGAAATGTCAACTCATCCGCTCCCTGCTGGTCGTACATTTCAGCAATTTCCACCGGATCGCCGGCATCACGCAATTCAAGGAACTGGACCCCCTTGACAACGCGGCCCCCCTTGACATCGAGGCAAGGAATAATTCGTTTCGTCAGCATATCCGGGTTCTTCCCTTGGTAATGGCAATCGCTTCGTTTAATTTGATAGCACCGGTATACACGGCTTTACCGGTAATGACGCCGGATATGCCACAGGATTCGATTGCCATCAGATTTTCGATGTCTTTCAGAGTCGAAACACCTCCCGATGCGATGATCGGAATCGATACGGCCTCTGCCAGCGCGCGGGTCGCTTCAAGGTTTGGCCCCTGCAGCATGCCGTCACGGGCGATGTCGGTGTAAATAACGGCTGATACACCAAAATTTTCAAATTTTCGGGCAAGATCAATGGCCGTAATGTCGGTCAGCTCAGCCCAGCCTTGAACAGCGACCATGCCGTTTTTGGCATCAATGCCGACGACAATGCGGCCGGGGAATTTTGCACAGGCCTCCCGCACCAGTTCCGGATTGCGCTGGGCTGCAGTACCGATGATGACGCGGGAAAGCCCCAGTGACAAGTATGCTTCGATTGTGGCGATGTCGCGAATGCCTCCGCCCAATTGTGCTGGAATGGTTATCGCTTTGAGGATTGCTTCGATAGCTCCCCGGTTTTTCGGCTGACCGGCAAACGCTCCGTCAAGGTCAACGATGTGGAGCAGTTCGGCACCCTGCAGTTGCCAGTCAAGCGCCTGAGCTCCGGGGTTATCGCTGAAAACGGTGTCCTTATCCATCAGGCCTTGTTCCAGGCGAACGCAGTTTCCTTCTTTCAAATCTATGGCAGGGATGACAATCATGTGAACTCCGCAAAATTTTTCAGGATCTGCAGGCCGATTGCCTGCGATTTCTCAGGGTGAAACTGGGTGGCTACGATATTGTCGTGCCAAACCGATGAACAGAATTCAATGCCGTAGTCGGTTGTCGTGGCAATCACAGTATCATTGTCCGGCTTGACGTAGTAGGAGTGGACAAAGTAGACGTTGCTGCCGTCGGCAATCCCTTCAAAGGCCGGTGGGCGCCGCTTGAACGACAACTGGTTCCAACCCATCTGCGGGACTTTCAGTTTCTCGCCCGCTACCGTCATTTGATCGGGAAAGCGGAGAACATGACCGGGGATGATATCCAGGCCGTTGTAGAGACCAAATTCAACGCTGTCGCTAAACAGGAGTTGCATACCGACACAGATGCCGAGAAATGGTCGCCCCTCCGCGACTACTTTAAGAATCGGCTCGACGAAGCCGCCCTGTTCCAGGTTATGCATGCAGTCACGGAATGCGCCGACTCCGGGTAATACGATTCTATCAGCGCGGAGCACGTCCTGTGGATTGTCGGTAATAATGGCATCACTACCGATCTTCTCGAAACCTTTTTGCACGGAGCGGAGGTTGCCCATGCCGTAGTCTATAATTGCAATCATTTGATACCGTTCTTGTTGAAGTGGGATCCGTAGCGCTTGTCGACGCCTTTGATATGGTCTACCAGCCAGTTTTGCAGAAAGTTAATGACATCCTGCGCAATAAGCGGTTCACCGGCATTGAATGTGCCAATTAATTTGACAACATCATCAACCAGTTTTTTGTGCAGAGCTTTGTGGTTTGCTTCATCCGGGTAACGGGTCTGTGAGAAGCCCCGTTCTTCATCCGCAAAATGATTGACGGTATATTCGGCAAGCCCGTTCAACACCCGGCCAACGGCTTCTTTACTCTTCTTTTGCTGCATGGCATCGGCCAGATCATTGACCATGTTGAAGAGGACCTTATGCTGCTCATCAAATTTTAATACGCCGGTAGAAAAGGATGCATCCCACTCAAGAGCTTTTGACAGGCGAAATTTGCCGACAAGTTCGTGAAGACTGTCAACTTCCCGGGCGAGCGTGGTGGTCGCCAGAGTCGTACTGTGTGCATTTTCGACATTCCGGTTTACAACGTCGGTGATCATCTGGATGTTGCTGGTGATTTCCTGAGTGGTTGCGGTCTGTTCTTCCGCTGCGGTCGCAACCTGGCTGATCTGCATGGTCAATTCATTGATCCGGTTAAGGATGTCTTCCAGAGCTTCACCGGAGCGAACTGTTTCAGCGGTGCCACGTTTGACTTCATCGACGCCTTCCGACATTGACTTTACTGCGCTTTGGGTTTCATTCTGGATGGACTTGATCATTGCGGCAATCTCTTTGGTTGCCCTGGTAGTACGTTCTGCAAGCGCCCGTACCTCATCGGCAACTACCGCAAAGCCGCGCCCCTGCTCACCTGCGCGGGCAGCTTCAATAGCGGCATTCAGCGCCAGGAGGTTGGTCTGGTCGGCAATGTCCTGAATAGTGTTAACTATCGCACCGATCTGATCTGATCGTTCTCCCAGTCCTTCGACTGTTTTGGAGGAGACGTTTACACGTTGAGCGATGTTCTCCATCAGCCGGGAACTGCCTTGCACCATTTGTGAGCCGGAGTGGGTCTGCTCGGTCGCTTTCTGGGCGCTTTCGGCAGCATACAGGCAGTTGCGGGCGATATCGCCGGAAGTGGCCGACATCTCTTCACTCGCAGTGGCGATGGTGCTCGCCTGAGTTGCAACATCCTCGGCTGCAGAAGCCATAGCATCGGTTGTCGAGCGAACCATTGCCACCGAATCGCGCACTGTGTCAGCGACGGCAAAAAACTGGCGCATGGCCTTGTTCATATCGGTCATCATAGTATTAAAGGCGGTGCCGAGACGGGCAAGCTCTCCAAAACCTTCATTCGGCACCCGTACCGAGAGGTCGCCGGCGGCTGCTTTCTCAAGAGCCGCAGTAACAATGCTGAGCGGGGTGAATGCCTGGCGGCAGAGTAGCCACAATACCAGCGAGGACCCGACCAAGAGTGCCAAGCCGACAGCCATACTCGCTAGAATGTGATTTTTAGGGCTCAATAGTGTCATTACAGCTACAGTGATGAAAATTACGATGGCGTTGCCACCAAGGATACGACTGGTAAATGACATGGTAAATATTCTCCGATGAGTGGGTCACGGTTACTGTGCTTCATTCACAGCACCGCTGCAATTTTAGCCTCAGGATATCCTGGAAAAATCGGCAATCTTGCCGAACAGTCGTGCAATCGTTGTCAAAAGAGCGAGACGGTTTGTCCGCACCTGAGGATCCTCTGCCATTACCATGACGTTGTCGAAGAACCGGTCAACCGGGCTCCGCAGGGTGGCTATTTCAGTAAGTGCATCCAGCCATGCGCCGGATGTGACCAGGCTTCCGGCGGAATTCTTGACGGTCAGGATGGCTTCGTACAAGCTGCGTTCCGCATCATCCTGGAACAGGGACGCATCTACCGGCGCATCAACACCGTCCTTGATAATATTGCCGACCCGCTTGAACGCGACAGTCAACGGTTCAAAATCAGGGTGAGTTTTGAATTCAGCCAGAGCAGCAATACGGGCTTGTACATCGACCAGGTCATCAAAACTGGCTGCAATGGCGGCATCTATCGCATCGGTTGCATATGAGTTGCCAAGCAGATTGATGAAGCGCGCGCGGAAAAACTCCAGCACATCGCTTGCCACCTGTCCGTGCGGCCTGTTAAGTTTGGTTGCCAACAGTTTTAGCGCTTCGTCGATCAGAGCAGGCAGCGACAGGCGGTAGCCTTTGTCGAGAATGATGGCGATGATGCCAATGGTGGCCCGGCGCAGTGCATACGGGTCAGCGGCGCCGGTCGGAATGAGGCCAACACCGAAGCAGCCGCAAATGGTGTCCATTTTGTCCGCAATCGAGACAAAGGCACCGATGTCGGATGCGGGCAAGTCACCGCCCGCCTGAGTCGGCAGATAATGCTCGGCGATGGCGTTGGCAACGTCAGCGTTTTCTCCTTCCAGCAAAGCATACTCCCGACCCATGACACCCTGCACCTCAGGGAATTCTCCCACCATGGCGGAAACCAGGTCAGCTTTACAGAGCCAGGCGGCGCGGGCGGTTTGAGCTTTGACGGCAGGGTTAATCCTGTCAGCCAGCCCTTCAGCCAGTGACCTGAAACGCTCCATCTTTTCAAAGGAAGTACCAAGTTTCTGTTGGTAGACAACTTTTTTGAGCGCTTCCACCCGTTCATCAAGGCGGACTTTCTGGTCTTCTTCAAAGAAGAAACGGGCATCGGACAAGCGGGCGCGGAGCACGCGTTCATTGCCTTTGACCACAACCGATGGATCTTCAGTCAGAGTGTTGTTGATGGTGATAAAACCGGGCAGCAGATTGCCTTTTTCGTCAACAATCGAAAAATAACGCTGATGGCTGCGCATGGAGGTAATCAACACCTCTTTCGGAACCTTCAGAAACTCCGTGGAGAAGGTGCCGTGAACGGCGCTCGGATACTCCACCAGATAGGCGACCTGTTCCAGTAATTCCTCATCAGGGAGCAGATGCCCACCGGCGGCAGTGGCCACGCGGTGCGTTTCTTTGCGGATGATCTCTTTACGTTTTTCCGGATCAGGGATGACAAAATGGCGCTCGCACTCGACCAGATAGTTTGCATAATCACTGACCGGAAAGGTTGTGTTGGCCATGAACCGGTGTCCGCGCGATATTTTGCCGCTGTCGATATTGCCAAATGAGAAGGGCACAATCGTGCCGTCAAACAAAGCTACGATCCAGTGAATCGGGCGGGCAAACCGGACTTCATGATCACCCCAGCGCATTGATTTTTTGAACGGGATGGAAGTAACCAACCCCGGGAGGATTTCAGTGAGGATTTCGTAAGTCGGACGTCCGGTAACCTGCTTGCTGATAAACAGGTATTCACCTTTTTCGGTAGTGATGGTCTGCAGGGCGGAAACATCAACTCCCTGACCGCGGGCAAAGCCCTCGGCAGCCTTGGTTGGTTTGCCGGCAGCGTCGTACGCGGCTTTTACTGACGGTCCGGTTGCGGTTATCTCGCCATCCGGCTGTACGGCCGGAATGCCTTGAACCACCAGTGCCAGACGCCGTGGTGTTGCCAGCGTTTTTATCCCGGTAAAAGTCAGACGGGCCATCGCCAGCTCTTTAGTAATAATCGCTTCCATTTCGGCGGTGGCACGGGGAATAAAGCCCGCCGGAATTTCTTCGCACCCTATTTCAAGGAACAGTTCTTTGGTACTCATTAAAATGTACCTCCCTTCAGCAGTGGAAAGCCAAGTCGTTCGCGCATCCGCAGGTAACCCTCGGCGCAGACGCGGGCAACGCCCCGTACGCGGCCGATGTAGGAAGCGCGTTCGGTAACTGAAATCGCTCCACGGGCGTCAAGCAGGTTGAACGTGTGGGAACATTTCATAACGTAATCATAAGCGGGCAGCACCAACTCTTTCTCCACAAGGCGCAGGCACTCTTTTTCGTACATGGTAAAGAGTTGCAGCAGCATGTCGACATCCGCCTCCTCAAAGTTGTGTTTCGAGAATTCGACTTCGCTTTCGTGGTGGATATCGCCGTATTTGATACCCTTTACCCACTCAAGGTCATAGACGTTGTCAACTCCCTGCAGGTACATGGCGATACGTTCGCAGCCATAGGTTATCTCAGATGGAATCGGTTTCAGGTCAATGCCGCCGGCCTGCTGGAAGTAGGTAAACTGGGTAATCTCCATACCGTCCAGCCAAACCTCCCACCCCAAACCCCAGGCACCGAGCGTCGGTGATTCCCAATCGTCCTCAACAAAACGGATATCATGTTTGGCCGGGTCAAGTCCAAAGGAGCGGAGAGAATCCAGATACAGGTCAAGGATGTTAAGGGGCGACGGCTTCATAATGACCTGAAACTGATAGTAGTGCTGCAACCGGTTCGGGTTCTCGCCATACCGTCCATCGGTGGGACGGCGTGACGGTTCGACGTACGCCACATTCCATGGCTCCGGACCGAGTACACGCAGAAATGTCGCCGGATTGAACGTCCCGGCGCCTTTTTCCGTATCATAGGGTTGCTGGATAATGCATCCCTGTTTAGCCCAATAACCCTGCAGTGAAAGGATAAGATCTTGAAATGTCACGCATGTACCTCCGGATGGGGAGTGTGATGGCCTGCTGCCGAAAAGAAATGTATCTAATAGCAGGAATAGCTGCTTCGGTCAAGTTTGCGAAGCTGATATTCTATAAGAGGGGATTACGGTCAGAATGTCCGGTCCGGCGGAGTCTACGGATTAATAAGGTGCGCCAGCGAGTCTGTGACGAAAGTTGCCTGCTCCAAACGGTCTGCCGGATAGCTGTTGGTAACCGCACACACCAGCAAACCTGCCGCTTTTGCTGCGGAAATACCGGCGGGCGTGTCTTCGATGGCGATGGTTGTTTCTTTGGAGAAGCTGTCGTGATGGGCTGATTGAAGGCGCTGGAAGGCGAGTTGATAGCATTCGGGGTCAGGCTTGCTGACTGCGACATCGTCGGCAGTTACGATTATATCAAAATAATCTGCAATACCGAGCATGGTCAGGATTGGGTCAATGTCGGAGCGGAGTGCCCCGCTGCAGATTGCCAGGGGGGTATTGCAGGTATGCAGCTGTGAAACGAGCTCCACCACTCCCGGATACGGGGAAATGTCAGAGCGGATAATTTCCTGAAAATATCCCGCTTTCTGATCGATCAATAATCGCAACTCATCTTGGCTGAGCGGTTTGTTTTTCGATGAAAAAGCATGTTTAAAGGCATCCCTGTCATCAAAGCCGATGTAGGTTTCAACGTATTCCTGCCAGGAAAAGTGCAGTCCGAGCGGCTCCAGTGCCCTTGTAAAGGCTGCATGGTGAAGCGGTTCCGTGTCAACGATAACTCCATCAAAGTCAAAAATAACGGCTTCCGCCTGCATTCCGTTTGGTAAGCTGATCATGAGATTTATGTTTCCTGTCTTCTTGGATTTGGAGTCGCGACCCCATGCTACTCAATTACCCTGGATGGTGTCAAGGCATGTCCAGGTATCGTAGTTTGGTTTCGCAAGACATTTTTTTAAGTTGATACTTAAATATGGTTGACGATTTGTAATTATGCTCTATTATTCGAAGTGGTTATTACCGTTTACGGTGAATATGCAGGCTATTCTTGGATCAAGGAGGCAGTGATGGCATTACGAGTTGCAATCAATGGGTTTGGCAGAATTGGCAGAATGGTGCTGAGAGCGGCATGCAAAGACAAAAATATCGAGTTTGTGGCGATAAACGATCTTACCGATGCGGCTACCCTGGCACACCTTTTCAAGTATGATTCAGTTCATGGCACTTTCCCCGGTACTGTCGAGGCAAAAGACAACCAGCTGATCGTTAACGGTAAGGCCATAAAAATCTATGCGGTTAAAAACCCGGCCGAACTGCCATGGAAGAAAGACAAGATCGATATAGTGCTTGAGTCAACTGGAATCTTCACCTCCAAAGAGAAGGCTGAGCTGCATATCCAGGCCGGAGCGAAAAAAGTGGTCATTTCAGCGCCGGCAACTAACGAAGACATTACTATCGTTATGGGGGTCAACGACCACCTGTATGATCCCAAAAAACATTTTATCATTTCCAATGCTTCCTGCACGACCAACTGTCTTGCGCCGGTAGCGAAAGTGCTGCACGATACCTTCGGCATTGAAAAAGGGTTGGTTACAACGGTTCATTCATATACCAACGATCAGAATATCCTCGATCTGCCGCACAAGGACCTGCGCCGGGCCAGAGCTGCTGCCCTGTCAATGATTCCGACTACCACCGGAGCCGCCAAAGCGGTTGCGCTCGTACTGCCGGAGCTGAAAGGCAAATTGGACGGCATGGCTATCCGTGTACCGACTCCAAACGTTTCTGTTGTGGACCTGGTCGTGACGCTGTCGAAAAAAACCGACGCCGCAAAGGTTAACGCCGCTCTCAAAAAAGCTTCAAAAGGACCGTTAAAGGGTATTCTCGGCTACGAAGAGGCTCCGCTCGTCTCCATAGATTTCAACGGGAATCCGTTGTCATCAATTGTCGATGCATCCTGCACCAAGGTAATCGGTGATTCTATGGTGAAGGTTCTTTCGTGGTACGATAACGAATGTGGATTTTCCAACAGGGTCGTCGATCTCTTCCGTTTGATCGCTTCCAAAAAATAATAATCGGTCAAATTGTAAAGGAGAGGGGGAAAATATTCCCCCTCTTTTTTTCCGATTTATTTGGAATTTACATAAAAACAGGGGGTGGATAATGGCAATCCGTTATATTGATGAAATTAAGGATCTGAAGGGGAAAAAAGTTTTTATTCGGGTCGATTTTAACGTGCCGCAGGATGAAACAGGCGCAATTACTGAAGATACCCGTATCGCCGGAGCGGTGCCGACTATAAAATATGCTCTCGAACAGGGCGCTAAAGTTGTGTTGGCTTCTCACCTCGGTCGTCCCAAAGGCGAGAAAAAAACCAAGTATAGTATGACTCCCGCCAGTGTACGTCTCTCTGAGCTGCTTGGCAAGCCGGTGATTCAGGCGCCTGACTGTTTTGGCCCGGAAGTTGATGCTCTGATAAATGCCATGAAACCGGGAGAGGCGGTCATGCTTGAAAATGTCCGTTTCTATGCCGGTGAAGAAAAAAATGATGCCGAGTTTGCCGGTAAACTGGCCAATGGGTGTGAAATATATGTAAATGATGCGTTTGCCGTGTCGCATCGTGCCCATGCTTCAGTTGAAGCAATAACCAGATGCATCCCCGTAATTGCTGCCGGTTTTCTGATGAGAAATGAAATGACGTTCTTTGACAAGGCGATGCAGAATCCGGTCAGGCCACTGGTTGCCATCCTTGGCGGCGCAAAAGTTTCCGGTAAGCTCGAAGTGCTTGAAACCCTGATCAACAAGGTTGACAAGGTTGTTATCGGTGGCGGCATGGCTTTCACTTTCCTGAAAGCCATGGGGTATAACGTTGGCAAGTCGCTGGTGGAAGACGAGCTGATTGCAACCGCGCGCACGATCATGGATACGGCGCGGGCGAAAGGGGTCATGTTCTATCTGCCGGTGGACTGCGTCGTCGCCAACGCATTTGAGGCCAACGCAACCAACTTTATTACGACGGCTCAAGAAATTCCTGCCGGTTGGATGGCGCTTGATATCGGACCGGCGACCACCACCCTTTTTGCTGAGACCCTGCGTGATGCCAAAACGGTAATCTGGAACGGCCCGATGGGTGTTTTTGAAATGGACGCCTTTTGTCGTGGAACCTATGCCATCGCCGAAGCGGTTGCCAACTGTTTTGCGACCACCATTATCGGTGGTGGTGATACAGATTCCGCAGTGCGTAAGGCGGGGGTCGAAAATCGGGTCAGTTATATTTCCACCGGCGGGGGGGCCTTTTTGGAACTGTTGGAAGGGAAAACGCTGCCTGGTGTTAATGCTCTGGAAGTGTCAGCAAAATAAAAAGGGGAATTCTTTATGCGAAAACCGGTTATTGCGGGAAACTGGAAGCTCTTTAAGACAATTTCAGAGTCAGTTGCATTGGTAAATGATCTTAAGCCGTTAGTGGCAAACGGGCAGGGCGTGGAAATCGTCATTGCCCCGGTTTTCACGGCTTTGAGCCGTGTCTCCGATGCCCTGGCAGGTTCCAATATCAAGTTGTCAGCACAGAATTGTTATTGGGAAGAAGAGGGGGCATTTACCGGAGAGGTTGCACCCAAACTGTTAAAAGATGTCGGGTGCAGTTACGTCATTATTGGCCATTCAGAGCGCCGCCAATATTTTGGTGAGACAGATTTGACCGTCAATAAGAAAACGAAAGCGGCAATCGCTGCGGGGTTACACGCCATCATTTGTGTTGGAGAACTGTTGGTCGAGCGGGAGTCGGACCAGACTTTTTCCGTCATTGAAACACAGGTAAAAGGTGCTTTGGCGGGTCTCCCCTCCGAGGCGTTTGCGCAAATCATCATTGCATATGAACCGGTATGGGCTATCGGTACCGGCAAGACGGCCAGCGATGACCAGGCGCAAGAGGTTCACGCATTCATTCGTTCACTGGTCGCTCGGCTGTTCAGTCAAGAAATTGCCGATGCAGTACGCATTCTATACGGTGGCAGTGTCAAGCCGGATAATGTCAAAGGGCTAATGACTCAACCCGACATAGATGGTGCGCTTGTCGGTGGAGCGAGCCTTAAGGCTGATTCGTTTGCGGCGATAGCCAGCTTTAACTCCTGATGTGATTTGCAAAAAAGGTTTAACTTATAACTTTACAGGTTGTTAAATGCTGTGCTATATATCTCGCTTTAAATCGCTGCTAGGGGATCTGGAATGATAATTGTTCTGACATTTTTACATGTACTCGTTAGTCTGTTTTTGATTGGTGTGGTTTTGCTGCAATCCGGAAAAGGTGCTGAAATGGGCGCTTCATTCGGTAGCAGTGGCAGCCAATCCGTTTTTGGTGCAGGTGGCGGGACATCATTTTTGAGTAAATTGACTACCAGTGCAGCTGTTATCTTTATGTTAACGTCGTTAACATTGGCATATATTTCCGGACAACCATCCTCCTCTTCAATGATGTCCGGTAAAGGTAAGTCAGCACCGGTACAAGCGCCTGCTTCAGTGCCGGCTCCTCAGAAAACAGGCCCCGCTCCTCTGTCTGCGGCTCCTGCAACGGCGCCTGCTCCTGCAGTTCCTGGAACACCTGTGGCACCTGCGGCCCCGGTTCAGAAAAAATAAGTTGATTGTCATTGAAAGTTGTGTTAGATAACAAAGCTAAAATGCCGAAGTGGTGGAATTGGTAGACACACCATCTTGAGGGGGTGGCGGGCAACCGCCCATGCGAGTTCGAGTCTCGCCTTCGGCACCATTTTTAAGTAAGTCTCTAATATAATTAGCAGGCTAAATCAATTAGAAGGGTTTTTTCTTGATGTAACGCATTTTGTTACACAGGAGGAAACCCTTTTATGCTTTCTATCGTCAGAAGAAATGCAGTATATTACTTCCGCTTACGTGTGCCTGTTGATGTCAGGGCACATTTCCCTTCCCCAGAAATAGTTCGAAGTATGCATACACGTCTATACCGCAAAGCTAAAAGCCTAGCAGTTGGCAAGTTAGGTGAATTGGAGAAGGTCTTCATGGCAATACGATCAAAATCTTTATCAGACGATATTATTAAAAAAATGGTATCAGAATATTTGTCTGATGGAGTTTCAAGATTTGATGATGCTCGATTATCTACGAGTCAATCTGATCAAGAACATGAAACCTTGTATGCCTTCAAACAAAAGTTATTACTTAAAAATATGGAAAGACTTGGAAAGGGCAGAGCAAGTGAAAGTCAAAATATTACGCATGTAGTTGATATGGCATTACATAATCATCAGATTGATGCACAAAAAGATTCCCCTGAATATAAATTGCTTTGCGATAAATTTTGTTTGTGGTGGGAATATCCTGACATTCAGGAAAGTATGTTGGATTAAAATGAATCCTGTCTATGGTTTTGAAAATTTCATCGCCAACCCGGATCGCATTTAAGGGCTCATGGTTAATAAAGGCAATATAACCAGTAATTTCGCTTAGATTTTGAAGTGCGTATTCCGTTATCCTTAAAGAATAGACT
>Ga0118677_10005962_pt1 | contig 20995 bp, 16 predicted proteins | sample AliMusrvi5mmetaG_FD_86154 | JGI IMG/M metagenome (GOLD analysis project Ga0118677, IMG submission 86154)
GCCGGAGAAGCTGTTCGAGGCCCTGCGCTACGCCGCGATGGCCTACATACCCCTCTGGCTCAAGACGGCCGCTTCCGCCGCGTACGAAGCGTACATGCGGACCGGCGACCCCTACCGCATCGATGCCGAGGTCGACCGCGCCCAGGCCGCCGAGGCGCAGCGCCGGGCCGACCTCCTCGAGTGCCCCTGGGTGACCGGCCTGATACAGCTGAAGACCGACCTCGTGAACCTCGGCGTGCTGCTGCGCGTGCGCGCCGCCGCGCTCGACCGCGACGTCCTCGACCGGACGCTGCTGCCGGGCGGGTCCGTGCCCGAGTCCGACGTGCTGCGCCTGTTCGACGCGACCGAGAACGCGATCGCCGACCGCTTCCGCGCCGCCGGCTGCGGCGACGCCCTCGCGGCCGCCACGGCCCCCGAGGCCGAGAACGGCGGGATCGGCGCCACGTCGCGCTACGGCAAGGCCGCCGACGACTGCCTCATGAAGTACGTCCGCACCGTGAAGAGCATCCCCTACGGGCCGGAGTGGCTCGTCGCCCACCGTTTCGCCAAGGAGACCGAGGCCAGGAACTTCCGCATCGTGATGCTGCTCCTGCGCAACGGCCTGCCGACCGAGGGCGCGCTGCCGCTGCTGCGCGAGCCGTTCGTCCTGTAGCGGGCGGGGAGAAGGAGAAGGCATGTATCGTGTCGGCGTGATCGGGGACCGGGACAGCGTGATGGGATTCCGCGCGCTGGGTCTCGTCGTGCTGGTCGCCGAGACCCGCGAGGAGATTTCGGCCGCCGTCCAGGAGGCCCTCCGGCAGGACTGCGCCGTCCTGTTCATCACGGAACATGCGGCGGTCCTCGTGCCCGACGAGCTGGAGGCGCTGCGCCTGCGCAAGTTGCCGGCCGTCGTGCCGATCCCCTCGACCCGCGGGACGCTGGGCCTCGGGATGGAACAGGTGAAGGAGACCGTGAAGAAGGCCGTGGGCGTGGATATCCTGGGTTTCGACCGCGCCCCGGAAGGCAAGGAGACGGATCGATGAAAACGCTGAGCAAGGGACGGATCGTCAAGGTGTCGGGCCCCCTGGTCGTCGCCGAAGGCATGCGCGACGCGGAGATGTTCGACGTCGTGCGCGTGGCGAAGATGCAACTGATCGGGGAGATCATCGAGATCCACGGCGACCGCGCCAGCATCCAGGTCTACGAGGAGACGGCCGGCCTCGGGCCCGGCGAGCCGGTGGAATCGACCGGGGCGCCGCTGTCCGTCGAGCTCGCGCCGGGGCTGCTGGGCACCATCTTCGACGGCATCCAGCGCCCGCTCGAGCGCATCCGCGAGCAGGTCGGCAACAACATCACGCGCGGCATCCGGATCGCGTCGCTCGACGCCGACAGGAAGTGGGACTTCGTCCCGGCCGTCGCCGCGGGCGCCGTCGTCGTCCCGGGCGACGTCCTCGGCACCGTGCAGGAGACCGCGCTGGTCCTGCACAAGGTGATGGTCCCGCCCGGCCTGTCCGGCACCGTCGAGGAGATCCTCTCCGGCCCCCGCACGATCGTCGAGACGATCGCCCGCCTGAAGCACGCCGACGGCACCCGCCGCGACGTCGCCATGCTGCAGCGCTGGCCGGTCCGCAAGGGCCGCCCCTACGTCGAGAAGATGGCCCCGAGGAGCCCCATGGTCACGGGCCAGCGCGTGATCGACGCGTTCTTCCCCGTCGCCAAGGGCGGCACGGCCGCCGTACCCGGCCCATTCGGCAGCGGCAAGACCGTGATCCAGCACCAGCTCGCCAAGTGGGCCGAGACCGACATCGTCGTCTATATCGGCTGCGGCGAGCGCGGCAACGAGATGACCGACGTGCTGCTCGAGTTCCCCGAGCTCAAGGACCCGAAGTCCGGCCGCCCCCTCATGGAGCGCACCGTGCTGATCGCCAACACGTCCGACATGCCCGTCGCGGCGCGCGAGGCCAGCATCTACACCGGCATCACGATCGCCGAGTACTTCCGCGACATGGGCTACAGCGTCGCGCTGATGGCCGACTCGACCTCCCGCTGGGCCGAGGCCCTGCGCGAGATGAGCGGCCGCCTCGAGGAGATGCCCGGCGAAGAGGGCTACCCCGCGTACCTCGGCTCCCGCCTCGCCCAGTTCTACGAGCGCGCCGGCCACGTGACCTGCCTCGGCTCCGACGCCCGCGAGGGCATCCTCACCGCCATCGGCGCCGTGTCGCCCCCCGGCGGCGACCTGTCCGACCCCGTCGCGCAGGCGACGCTGCGCATCGTCAAGGTCTTCTGGGGCCTCGACGCCCAGCTCGCGTACAAGCGCCACTTCCCGGCGATCAACTGGCTGGTCAGCTACTCGCTCTATGACGAGCGCGTCGACGAGTGGATGGACCGCAGCGTCTCGCCCGACTGGAGCCGCCTGCACGCCCTCGCCATGCGCCTGCTCCAGGAGGAGTCCGAGCTCGAGGAGATCGTGAAGCTCGTCGGCATCGACTCGCTGTCGCCGGCCGACCGCCTCAAGCTCGAGGCCGCCCGCTCCATCCGCGAGGACTTCCTGCAGCAGAACTCCTTCGACGAGGTCGACACCTACACCTCGCTGCCCAAGCAGTTCCGCATGCTCCAGCTGGTGCTCCGCTACTACGAGCTCGGCGCCAAGGCGCTCGAACAGGGCATGCCGATCCGCGCCGTGACCGAGCTGCCGGCCCGCGACCGGATCGCCCGCCTCAAGTACGTCCACGAGGACCGCTTCGCCGAGACGGCGGACGCGGTCGAGAAGGAGCTGGCCGACCAGCTCCGCGGCCGCAGGCAGCAGGGGGAACGCGCATGAGCCGCGAATACCGCACCATCTACGAAGTCGCCGGACCCCTGATGCTGGTCCGGCAGGTCGAGGGCGTGACCTTCGGCGAACTCGGCGAGCTCGAGTTGCCGAACGGCGAGATCCGCCGCTGCCGCGTGCTCGAGATCGACGGCACCGACGCGCTGGTCCAGCTGTTCGAGAACACCGTCGGCATCAACCTCGCCGAGACGGTCGTCCGCTTCCTCGGCCGCGGCCTCGAGCTCCCGGTCTCGAAGGACATATTGGGCCGCGTGTTCGACGGGATGGGCCGCCCCACCGACGGTGGACCGCCGGTGCTTCCCGACAAGCGCCTCGACATCAACGGCCTCCCGATGAACCCGGCCGCCCGCAGCTACCCCTCCGAGTTCATCCAGACCGGCATCTCCGCCATCGACGGCCTCAACACGCTGGTCCGCGGCCAGAAGCTGCCGATCTTCTCGGCGTCCGGCCTGCCGCACGCACGCCTCGCCGCACAGATCGCCCGCCAGGCCAAGGTGCTCGGCACGGACGAGAAGTTCGCCGTCGTGTTCGCCGCCATGGGCATCACGTTCGAGGAAGCCGACTACTTCATCGAGGACTTCCGCCGCACCGGCGCGATCGACCGCACCGTCCTGTTCGTCAACCTCGCGAACGACCCCGCGATCGAGCGCATCGCGACACCCCGCATGGCCCTGACCGCCGCCGAATACCTGGCCTTCGAGCAGGACATGCACGTCCTCGTGATCCTGACCGACATCACCTACTACGCCGAGGCGCTTCGCGAGGTGTCCGCCGCCCGCAAGGAGGTCCCGGGCCGCCGCGGCTATCCGGGCTATCTCTACACCGACCTCGCGACGCTGTACGAGCGCGCCGGTCGCCAGAAGGGCAAGCCGGGCTCGATCACGCTGATCCCGATCCTCACGATGCCCGAGGACGACAAGACGCACCCGATCCCCGACCTCACCGGCTACATCACGGAAGGCCAGATCCTGCTGTCGCGCGAGCTGCACCGCAAGGGCGTCCAGCCGCCGATCGACGTGCTGCCTTCGCTGTCGCGCCTCAAGGACAAGGGCATCGGCAAGGGCAAGACGCGCGAGGACCACGCCGACACGATGAACCAGCTCTTCGCCGCCTACGCCCGCGGCAAGGACGCCAAGGAGCTGTCGCAGATCCTCGGCGAGGCCGCCCTGTCCGAGGTCGACCGCATCTACGCCCGCTTCGCCGAAGCCTTCGAGCGCGACTACGTCTCGCAGGGCTTCACGACCGACCGTACGATCCAGCAGACCCTCGCCATAGGCTGGAAGCTCCTGTCCATGCTGCCGAAGAACGAACTCAAGCGCATCAAGGACGAATACATCGAGCAGTACTACGGCAAGGACGCCGAAGGCGAGAGGGAGTAGGCCGAGATGGCCGAGATCCGCGTCAACCCGACCCGGATGGAGCTGCTGCGCCTGAAGCGCCGCCTGGTGGTGGCGCGCCGCGGGCACAAGCTGCTCAAGGACAAGCGCGACGAGCTCATGAAGCGATTCCTCGACGTCGTGCGCGAGAACCGCACGCGCCGCGAGGCCATGGAGCGCCAGCTCGCCGCCGCGCACCGCGGCTTCGTGCTGGCCCGCGCGACCATGCGGCCGGAGGCGGTCGAGTCGGCCCTCATGATGGGCAGCGCGCCGCTGATGCTCGGGCTCGACACGCTCAACGTCATGAGCGTCGAGGTGCCGGTGTTCCTGCCCGAGCCGCAGGACGCCGCCCGCAGCGACGTGCCGCCCTACGGCCTCGCCTCCACGAGCGGCGAGCTCGACGGCGCGATCCTCGCGCTGCGCGGGGCGTTCGAGGGCATGCTGTCCCTGGCCGCGGCCGAGAAGGCCGCCCAGCTGCTGGCCGACGAGATCGAGCGCACGCGCCGCCGCGTGAATTCGCTCGAGTACATCCTGATCCCGTCCCTCGTGGAGACGATCCACTCGATCACCGCCAAGCTCGAAGAGAACGAGCGCGGCGCCCGCACGCGCCTCATGAAGGTCAAGGACCGGCTGGTGGAGCGGGCGGTGGCGGAACGCGCGGAGCGGGAAAGGCTGGCGGGCAACGCGTAGCCAGAAAGACGACCTAGAACAGCCGACTGGCGGCTCCGCCCGCCCGGGCCGCCGATTCCTTGCCGCGCCGGCTGATGCCCAGCGCGTCGTCGAGGAAATCGCGCGCGAACAGCAGCCCGACCTCCCGGCAGTCGATCAGTACGGCGCTCGCCTTGAATGCCTCCATGACGATGCGCTTCGCCGCCTGCACCGGCAGGGACGGCAGGATTTCGTCGAGCGGGGCCTTCTCGGTCGGGGAGGGGGCGGGCACCGACGGCTTGCCGTACTGCTCCAGCTCCTCCTCGGTCATCTCCGAATTCTCCATCGACTCGGCCCACAGCTCGTAGGCCGCCTTGTCGTAGAAGTACGTCGTCCCCGGTGCCAGCCGGTCGTCGACCAGGTAGAATGCGCCGAATCCCATGACCAGGATATTCTCGTAGAGCTGGCGCACGGTCTCGATGTACGGGATGTAGCGCACGAGCAGCCCGAACTTGCGCGGGTTGTCCGCGAGGTGGTCCTCCACGGCGCGCGCGACCATCCACTTCCAGAACTTGGCCCGGGTCTTCTCCGGCACCTTGCTCCAGACGGCGTGCCCCGAGTCGGGCGGGCCGATTCCGGCGAGAATGCCCTCGTTGAGCGTGCGGTAGCGGGTTCCGATGCGGTGCTCCTTGAGGTACTGGGCCATCACCAGGAATCCGCCGTCGGCGTCGAGGCCGGGCAGCATGCGGACGAAGGCGTCCTCGTTGCGCACGAAGCCCTCGTCGGGGCAGGTCGAGAAGAAGAGCGTCAGGATGGCCCGGGCGAAAGCCGTGTCCGGCAGGATCCCGTACTGCGCGAAGTACGGGTCGACCTCCGAGATGCGCGACTCCTTGATCTTCTCGTAGATCCGCTGCGACAGCGAGCAGTCGACCGGTCCGCCGTCGCCCGGCGGGATCGGGGGGACCCGCTTCGCGTCCTTGGGGGACAGCGCGGCGTGCAGTCGCTGGAAGGCCGTCACGATGCGGGCGTCCTCGTAGCCGTGCTGGAAGTGGGCCCAGCCGAGCGCGTGCAGCGACGGCGTCGCGCGGGCTTCGAGCACGAGCTGGAGCCGCTCGATCAGCTCCGCGTCCTCGGTGCGCAGCAGGGCGGGGAAGAGGAGCGAAACCTGACGGCGGGGAATCAGCATCGCGTTGCGCTTCCAGGCGGCGGGCCCGCCCCGGAGGGCCTGGACGCCGGCCAGGAGCTCGTCGACCTCGTCGGCCGAATAGCGGTCGACCTGTTCGGGCGGAAGCAGGAAGCGGTCGCGGACCTTCTGCAGCGCGGAGAAGAAGGAGGGAAGGGCGGCCGGCGCCGCGGGAGCGGACACGGTGGGGGCGTTCATGCGCCTTCGCCCGGGTTCAGCGCGGTGCGATGCCGCGAAGCGCCTGCGGCAGCGCCTCGACCGCATCGCCGATCTCGGCGGAGGAGACGGCCAGCCGCTTCACGATCTCGGCGAGGCCGGTGTCGAACTGGCCCAGTGTCTTCTGGATCTCCTCGGTCATACCCTGGTTGAACAGTCCGACGGAGTCCTTGAACGTCGACTTGAGCTCGGTCAGGTCGACGTCGATTTCCTTGGCGTAGAGGCTCATGCTGCGGGACTCCTCCTCCATCTGGGTGAGGAGCTCCTTGACGTTGGACGTGAAGGCCTCGTTCTGGGCGTCGAGTGTCTCGCGGAAGCCCGACAGGGTCTCGCCCGTCACGCTGCCGAACCCGATGATCACCTGGTCAATGCGCGTCGCGAGCTCGTCCGACAGGATCGTGATCTGCTTGCGCATCTCCTCGAGGTGCGCCTCGTTCGCCATCAGGGCGGCGGCGGCCTGCTCCGCGGTCTGCTTCGACGTCGCGCCGGCGTTCTCGAAGAGCGAGACGACGCGGTCGCCGAGCTGGTCCATCGAGGTGGACATGTGACCGACGGCGGCCGACAGCCTGGTCTCGTTGCCCTCATATACGGACGCCATGCGGTCGGAGGCGGCGGCCAGCGTGTTGAGGTTCTCGGCGACGCCGACGATCTCGCTGAGGAATCCCGAGCGCGACGTCTCCAGCACCTTCTCGGACTTGACCATCTCCTCGACGAGGGCGGCGGTCTCCGAGCGGAGCTGCTTGATCATTGTCAGGGTCGACTCGAAGTTCTTCTCGGCCCGCACGAGCTGCGCGGACGCGGTGTCGAGCTGCTCGGACACCGGCGCGAAGTGGACCCGGAAGTCCTCGGACAGTGCGACGGCGAATTCCTTCGCGAGCAGCCGCATGCCCTCCTGCTGGTTCCGGTCGAGCTGTTCGGCGACGCGGACCATCGAGGCGTTGAGGTTCTCGACCGCCGGCGCCACGGCCGTCGTCATGATCCTCTCGGCGGCCTCCGCGACGGCTTCCGACAGCTTGTGGGATGCCAGGTCCGCGACGCTGTCGTCGAGGAAGCCGACCGCCGCAGCCATCTGCCGGTCGTACTGCATGAAGGAATCGAGCAGTGCGGCCACGGCCAGGGAATCCGAATATACCGGAACCTTGTGCGCGATTTCCCTCGTGAGGGAAGCGAGCGTCCCCTTGAGCCAGGCCGAAAGGGCGAAGAAGAGGACTGAACTGCAGAGCAGGAGGAATATGCCGAGCATCGCCGGAATCGCGCAATCGAGTAGAAGCGCTCCGACGCGACCGTCCAGGACGAGTTGGGAACGGAAGGCGAATCCGGAAAGGACGGAGACGATCGAGGCCACGATGCCTGCGGCCGGCGCCAGGAGAAAGGCATCCTTCGACAGCAACCAGGCTTCCCGCGGCGGAATCATGTTGAGAGGCTTCATATAGGGTAGAGGTCGAGGAATCCATGCGCCGTGGAAAAGATCAGCGGAATCGGTGTCAATCCGTTCGAAGGCCGCCGAGAGGCCCGGTTCGGTCTCGGGGAAGACCAGGGCACGAATCTCCGGCCAGTTCGCGATGCGGCAGCGGTCGAACCCGGCCACCGTGCCCGTGAGCCAGCGGAGGGAATGGACGCGGTCCGCGAATATGGCGACGATCTTGTACACCAGATATCCACCCGCCCCGAGCAGGAGGATGGAAAAAGCCAGGACGGGAAAAAAGAGTTGAGGTTCGCTGAAGAACACGGCCAATCCCTGGTCCACTGTCTGCCTCCACACCCGCACGTCCCGAGTCGGACGTGTCCTTTTCGACCATTATACCTCACGGAACGTCCGCTGAGCGTCAGGCCGGGCGGGAATCCTCAGGGAGGCGCGGATATTCGGATCGATATTCCATTCCGTTTCAATGCGGTTGGATTCCATGCCACGCGGAATGCGCCAATTCCGGGCTCCGACCGGCTTTGCGAATATTACAGGAACGGAAGGAAACTGTAACCTATTGTCGTTTGACAAGGGGGGGGGAGGCGGGACTATGATGAAGCCAGATTTCTCAGAAACCCTTTATCGAGTGGGGTTTCGGGGTTTCTACGGGGAAGCGACGACACACCGTCCGATTTCTGGGCACCTGGACGGTGGATAGCGAGTGGTGCAACCGGCCCTGGTTCCTGGAGTGGAGGGATCAGAGATGCGTTTGCCGATTGGCGCCCGTAGGACCGTTCGCACCCGTTTCGCGGGTCGTCCGCTCCCGTGCAGACTTTGCTCCCGATATTCTTGTCGACGTGCCTTTGAGATGCAGCCGTCCGGGTTGGTATCGAGCGGGGGCATCTCTGGAGCAGAGGAAATTAGACCGGTAGAAACGAAGGGAGAAAGATAATGAGAATCCACAGGAACAAGAAAGGCTTCACCCTCATCGAACTGATCGTCGTCATCGCCATCCTCGCCATCCTGGCCGCCATCCTCGTCCCCACCATCAGCGGGTTCATCGGCAAGGCCAATCAGGCGACCGACGTCGCCAACGCCAAGATGCTTTACAATGCCGGCATGATGGTCCTGTCCCAGGGTGGAGCGGCCGCGGACTTCACTTCCTCGACGGGTGACATCGCCGCCTATGTCTCGGCCTGGCCAGTCCCAAAGAGCTATGCTACTGGCAACACATTCAAAGTCTCTGTTACCGCTACTACAGTCACAGTTTCCATTAATAATGGCATTGCTTTGACTGCTACCTTCAACCAGGGCACGGGCAAGCTCTCCTAATCGAAACAATTCAAGATGAAGCAGGGAGCCCGGATTGCCGGGCTCCCTGCTTCTCGAAACCCATTTGATCGCCCGTCCAGAGGCCACCTGATTCCAGTTCGGAGGTCCGGTTTCGGCCGTCGACTGTAACGAACGCTCTCAAGCCGGATTGACCCCCGTGCTATAATATCTGCACGAAAGAACCTTAAAACCCGCCCGGAGAATGCGTCATGAAGATTTCTCGCACGTTCCGAACAGGGAAGAAGAAAGGTGCCGCACTGGCATTCGTGATCATCGTGTTCGCCGTGATCATGATCTTCGCCATGATCGTGGGGAACATCGTCAACAACAACCTGGTGCAGGCCAGGGCGCAGGAACGGGACCTCCAGGTCTACTACCTGGCCCAGTCCGGGATCGACCTGTGCCTCTCCTCCCTGATGCAGCAAGGCACGGGCGGCGCGAACGACACGTTGCTCTACCAGAAGTACAACCCGTCGGTCACGTCCCCCCAGACCCTGTCGGATCACCTTTCGCTGCCCAACGGTTCCGTCGACCTGACGATCTCCGCGTCCGCGGTGAACTCGGAGCGCTGGATCACGATCCAATGTCTCGCGACGCTGAGCGGCTCGTCGACGATGAAGACCTCGACGCTGGCCTTCCAGTATTCGAACCCGTTGATACGGAAGAGCTCGTGACCTTCCGCGCCTCGGCTCAAAAAAGGGGATTCCGATGAAGAGTCTGCCGGTCCGGAACCAATCAGGCTTCACGTTGATTGAACTGATCGTCGTCATGGCCCTTCTGGGCGTCGTCGCCATGACCGCCACCCTGATTCTCTGGTTCGGCACGGGGACGCTCAAGGCGAGCAACGACGAATATGATTTCCAGTTCTCCACGCGACTCGTCATGCAGAAGACCACTTCGGTGATCCGCTATGCGTCCGCCGTGTTCACGATTCCCCAATCCAGCTTCCGGGCCGACAACCTTGATACCGGCTGGGACTACATCGGTATCCAGCAAGTGCTGATCACGCCCGCCCAGAACGGCAACCCGGCGGTCTACGGCAAGCAGATCGTCCAGTACCGCTACGACAGCGCCACGGACACGCATATCCCCTATGTTCTCCTGACGGCCAAGGCCGACGTGGACTATGAGATCGTCTTCGTGATGGTGAACCCGAATCAGGCGGACAGCATGCTCCAGTTCTCCATCAAGAGCTACCCGGCCGGTAGCCTCGACGAGTTCGGCCAGCCTCGGGCGCAGTTCTCCGTCTCGTCCCAGGTCGAGTCGGTCAATTCCCTGCAGGTCGTCGACCTGTCCACCCCGCTCGATCCGGCCGTCGCGATCGCCTTCCGGATCCAGGACCGCGCCGCGAACGTCGTGGGGCATATCGCGATGGTCCTCGACGTATCCGGCAGCATGGCGGACAACCTGGCCGGCTATACCGGGAACCCCAGCCGGATCTCGATTCTCAGGAGCGAGACGCAGACCCTGCTCAATTCCTTCGGACTCGAGGACAACATCGACGTGTGCCTCGTGCCCTTCGCGACGTCGGCCAACAACCCCGGCGCCTTCTACAACGCCCACACCAACCTCTCCAGCTTCACGAGTCTCATCAACTCGTTCACGGCCCTCGGAGGCACGAACACCGGAGACGGCCTCCGCCGGGCCTATTGGAACCTCAAGGCGCACATGACGGATGTCCCTGCGAACACGATCGTCAGGAACTACGTGATCTTCCTGACCGATGGCGTGACCACGTTCGCGAGCGTCCTCAGCAACAAGAACCGGAATTTCGTCGTCGACAACCAGAACGTGAACGAAGGATATCTGGACACCTCTCCCCAGAACACGTCCTCCGGACAGATCGCCGGCAACGGCTCGTCGCTGGATTCGAAGGGGCAGGACTACAATGCCCTGCTCGGCGGCATGCTTTCCCAAGGCGAATTCGCCAAGACCTACGTGATCGGCTTCTCGTCCATTTCCTCGGAACTCTCCGACATCAACGAAGTCGCTTCCGATTGTGGAGCGACTACCGACCGTATTTTCCGCGCCGGTAGCCAGACCGTCCTGAACCAGGTGTTCACCAAGATTCGCGAGGACATCGTCAACGATCTGTGGTACCTGCAGGGACCGAAACTGTAGACCCAAGGCAAACGAGGTGGACCAAGTGAAAAGCAGAAGAGGATTGACCCTGATCGAAATCCTGCTTTCGATCGCGTTGCTTGGAATCATCGCAGCGATGTTGATGCCGGGTCTGACGAACCAGTACTCCATGCTGGTGCAGACCCGCAAGATGACGGAGGACCTCTATGCGGCGCAGCAGAGCGCCGAACAGACGATCACGGACGTCCGGACGGCGATCCAGAGCGGGACGTCTCCGAGCGGGCAGACGAGGACGGCCTACATCCTGTTCCAGGGGACGGCGAACCAGCGGACCGTGTACGGGTATCCGAACCAGTTCGCAATCCACGTCGGGAACAACACGGTCAACCTGGACACCATCGTCGCGGACAATCGGATGCCGGAATTCGCCGTCGCGACGGCGACCGGCGTGGGGATTTCCTTGACCGACGGAACGAACACGCTGCCCTTCGCCTATGCGGGAACCAATCTCCTGCAGGTCGCCTCGAGCTTCACCCTTGTGGATCCGAGCAACGTCAACCTGACGAACATCAACCGCTGGTACGTGTCGCGCGAGGGCTTCAACATCCCCATGGTCACGGGCGCCCAGGAAATCGAAAAGGGCACGATCTATCCGAGATTCCCCGACGACTACGTCCTGATCAAGGGCGAATCCGGGTATAGCCTGGCGACGATCCTGTCGACCTACGCGGGCCGGCATATCGTCTACACGATTACTCCGGCGTCGACGACCGGTAAGATGGGCGACACGGTCGTCAGCAATCCGGTCTTCATCAACGGCCTGCCCGTGATCTCCAACCTGATGCTCCATCTCGACGCCTCGATGATCTCCAAGGAGGATTCGTCGGCGGTCGTGTCCGCGACGACCACCGTGAACGGCGTTCCCGTCACCACCTTTTCCGTGAAGAAATGGACCGATCTTTCCGGGAACACCAACAATGCGGTCCAGTCGACGACCTCCCTGCAGCCCAAGCTGATTGAAGCCGACATGGGAAGTTTCGCATCGGGGAACAATCAATATGAGACCTACGCGAAATACGTACAGTTCGACGGGAGCAAGGGCTTGACCGTCGCGGACGCGAATTCGCTGGACCAGAACAACATGACCGTGATTGTCGTGGCGCGCAGCGCTGCCACGACGTCCGGCAAGACGATCGTCTCGAAGCTGAGCAGCACGACCGGCTGGTCGGTCGGCTGGACCTCGAGCAACCAGCTCGGCTGGTACATCAAGAACTCCAGCGGCACCAATTCACTCAGCACCGATGCCAACGTCGCGCTGGACGGTGGTTGGCATATTCTGATGGGCTCCGCCTCGACCAGCGGGCTGAACCTCCAGATGGACGACGGCACGGCGAAGACGGGAACCCGCACGATCGGATCCGCGATCACGAACAGCACGGCGCTGTCGATCGGCTTCAATGGAAGCACGAACTACTCCAACGTGGACGTCGCTGAAATCATCCTCTACAGCGGAACGCTTTCGACGACCGACTCCGCCAGCGTCCTGACCTACCTCGAGAACAAGTATGAACCGGTTCCTCCGGTCAACGGGATCTACTCGCTCAAGCCGATCGTCGACAACGCCGTGAAGGGCGAGAACTACACGCTGCCTTCGACCGTCCAGGCGTACATGACCAACGGCACGATGCAGAATGTCGCCGTCGTCTGGGTTCCGACCACCGCCGACACCTCCACGACCGGGACGAAGGTCTACACGGCGACCGCGGTCGCCGACGGAACCAAGACCACGACATTGACCTTGAACGTACAGGGAATCGCCAGACTCGAGGATTTTTCCACTACCGTGGAGAAGGGATTGCCCTTCACGCTGCCTGCGACCGTCGTGGCCGACCTGGTAGACGGGTCCAAACGTTACGTGGCCGTCACATGGAATATCAACAACGTGGATACGAGCATCGTCGGAACGGTGACGCGGACCGGCACCGCCGTCCTCGACCCGACCAAGACCATGACGTTGACGTTGACGGTCGGTCCCCGCAGGGTCACGAGCGTGGGCCTTGACCTGCACGCCTATACCCTGAACGTCGGGAGCGGCTTCCAGCTGAACCAGACGGTGCTTCCGGCCTCCGCGGACAACCAGAACGTTGGCTGGAGCACCAGCGACGCCAGCGTGGCCACGGTGAACGCCAGCGGCCGCGTGACGGCGGTGGGCAGCGGATCCGCCACAATCACGGTGACCACCATGGACGGCGGTTTCACCGACACCTGCCTCGTTACCGTCAACGTGCCGGTGACCGACGTTACCCTGAACCGTTCGGTCGTGACGGTGCCACGCAATGGGACCTCGCAGCTGACGGCCACGATCGCGCCCGCCAACGCCTCGAACCAGAACGTCGTCTGGACGAGCAGCAACACGAACGTCGCGACCGTCAGCACGAGCGGCCTCGTGACGGTCAAGAGCAATGCCACGATCGGTGGCACGACCATCATCACGGTCACGACGTCCGATGGATCCTTCACCGACACCTGCACGGTCACGGCCGGCACGCCGGTAACGGGCGTCACGCTGAACGTCTCCACCCGCACCGTCAACAAGGGCGCAACCTACCAGCTGGTCGCGACAGTCGCTCCGTCCGGCGCCACGGTGAAGGGCGTGTCCTGGTCTAGTAGCGACCCGAGCGTCGCCACCGTCAGCAGCAGCGGCCTCGTGACCGGTTTGACCAATGGAACGGCGACGATCATGGTCACCACGGTGGACGGAGGGTTCACCGACGACTGCCTGGTCACGGTGAATGTGCCGGTGACGGGCGTCACGCTGAACGTCTCGTCCGTCATTCTCAACCGAAGCAACACGTACCAGCTGATCGCGACGGTCGCGCCTGCGGACGCGACGAATCCGTCCGTCACCTGGAGCACGAGCAATTCAAATGTCGCGACGGTCAGCACGAGCGGACTCGTCACGGTCAAGGGCACCGCGACGCTGGGAAGCAACTGTACCATCACCGTGACCACGGTGGTCGGCGGATATACAGATACGACTACGGTCACCGTCCGCAACCCGGTGACGGGCGTCACGCTGAACGTCGCGACCCGCACCGTCAACAAGGGTGCGACCTACCAGCTGGTCGCGACGATCGTGCCATCCGGCGCTTCGGTGACGGACGTGACCTGGTCGAGCAACAACCCGAGCGTCGCCTCGGTCAGCAGCAGCGGTCTCGTGACCGGCGTGGCCAATGGAACGGCGACGATCACGGTCACCACGGTGGACGGAGGGTTCTCGGCGACCTGCTTCGTCACCGTCAACGTGCCGGTGACCGACGTCACCCTGAACCGTTCGGCCGTGACGGTGCCCCGTAGCGGGACCTCGCAGCTGACGGCCACGATCGCGCCCGCCAACGCCTCGAACCAGAACGTCACCTGGACGAGCAGCAACACGAACGTCGCGACCGTCGGCACGAGCGGCCTCGTGACGGTCAAGAGCAATGCCACGATCGGTGGCACGACCGTCATCACGGTCACGACGTCCGACGGATCCTTCACCGACACCTGCACGGTCACGGCCGGAATCGCGGTGACGGGGATCACGCTGAACAATTCCACCCTGAGCATCAACCAAGGGTCGACGGCAACCCTGACGTGGACCTTCATTCCTTCCAACGCGACGGTGCAGACGGTGAACTGGATCAGTAGCAATACGAGCGTCGCAACGGTCAGCCGCACCGGGGTCGTGACCGCGGTCGGGGGGGGCGTCGCGACAGTCACCGTGACGACGACGGAAGGTGGATTCACGGACACCTGCGCGGTCTCCGTCCCGGTCTGGGCGACGGGCATCAGTGGAAACACGACAAGCGTCACGATCACCTTCAACGAAACGATCACCAGTGCGGACTTCAACCCGACGTTCGCCGGGTACTCGACATCGGTCTCCGGCAACACGGTGATTTTCACAAGGACCTCCGGGACGTTCCAGCTGAACACGAACTACTTCGTCCTGGTGTACGGCAGCGATGGAACCTCTCGCACGATTACAATTAAACGTACCGAGAACAAATCGTGGACGGTCGCGAACTGATGCGGAGTCGATCCGGATAGCGGACGTCCTCCCCTTGCGACCCGCTTCCAAGTTCTACCCCAGGAAAGCCCCCTACTGTCCGTTCATCGGATGGCAGGGGGCTTTATCGGACTCATGAGGGTGGAAGAGACAATATTCCTTGAAGCGTCGAAGCAGGCTCCTCAAGGGATTCCCGAAGGTCCGAGCATGAAAGAGGCAGGCCGCACCGGCGACCTGCCTTTCCCGTATCCCTTGGAATCCACAACAGGTCCGAATCAACCCGGTCGCCCTGGGGTGGACCTAGTACAACGTTTTTGCAGATGAATATGCAAATCATCAAATTCGTCCTTTGTCTCGACCCGGATGCCTCGCAGACAGACTCTCGCGAACTTGCCGAAGAAGTTTTCGATCATGTTGAGCCACGAACCACGCTTGGGGGTGAATACGAATTCGAATCGACCGGGATGCTCGTCCAGATAGCTGCGCGTTTCTCTCGAGGTGTGGGCGCTATGGTTGTCCAATACGATCCTGATCTTCTTGTCCTTGCCGTACTTCCCGTCCAGAATCTTCAGGAATGCCACGAAATCGGCGCTCTTGTGGGTGTCCCTGACGAGCGGGATGATTTCGCCAGTCAGCAGGTCCATGCCGGCCAGCAGCGACACCGTGCCCATCCGCCGGTATTCGCTGTCACGTCCCACGAATCCATGTTTCCTTGTCGGCGGAAGATCGGCGCAGGTATTCCCTATGGCTTGGATGCCGGGCTTCTCGTCGTAGGAGATGACGATGGTTCCGGTCTCCTCCTCGCTCTCGAACTGGATCTCGATCTGCTTGTAGACGATGAGCACGTCCCCATCTTCCGGTCGAATTCGGGCTCCCGCTTCTCGAGGTAGTAGCGGATCCTGTGCGGCTTGATGTCGGCCGTGTTCAGAATCGTGTTGACCGTCGACGGCACGATCGTCCCCAGATTCGGAAAGCCCGCTTCGACGCAGTTCCTCTGGATATGGCCCTGAAGGCTGCGGGCGGTCCAGAGCTCCTGGGCGTATCCCAGGTCGCACGGCTTCTGGCAGGCCAGATTGCGGACGTAGGTCTTGTCCGCATCGCTGTACTAGGACACGAACGGATAGGGCTTTCCTGTCGAATCCGGGCGATTCCAGGTAAAGGTATCGTCCGTCTGGGGCAGAATCTTGTCGATGCCATAGAAATCGAGGTCGATCTCGAAATTGAACTGGCGGTCGATTGTCGTATCGGTGCCGGAGGGAACGTAGGAGATGCGGGTGACCACGATCGTCCGCTTCAGTCCGTTGACCCGGTCGATGAAGTCCTTGCATTGTGCATACGAGCCGACCATGGAAAGCTTGACCGACAGGAGGCCGACCTGACGGGTCGGATCGGCTTGCGTGGTTCCGCTCGCCGGAGCAGGGGTGGGAGTCGCACCGCCGGTGCTGGCCTTGTAATCCCGGTATTGCTGGGCCAGGTCGGCGATGGGATAATGGATGGAACCATTCGGATCGGCGGTCGTGATGACCTGGATGGCGGAGGCCGGCGAGACCAGGTAGGTGCTGGGCTGCAGGCCGCTGGCGGCGACCGTGTCGTTGATATAGAGCAGGATCGACGCGAGGGGGAGGCCGGGAAGAAAGTCGGTGGAGGTGGTCGCGATGGCGGCGACCGCCTTGTCGCGCCGGTCCGTGTAGTTCTTCAGAGTCGAGATCTCCGCGAGTGCCAGGTCCTTCTGGTTCGTCACCGAGTCCTTTTCGGCCTGCAGGGTCGCGATGCGGGCCTGGATCGGTTGGTAGACGAACTGGTATCCGCCGAAGACGAGGCCGATCACGAGGAGGGCCGCGAGAAGGATGAATTCACGACGCGTGAGTTTCATGGTCAAGCGCCTCCTTTCAGGGTGCAGGTCAGGGTGAAGTTGTCGAACCCGAGCGGGTCCATGGTGATGGAGGCGATCTCGATCTTCGAGAACGTACCGGTCTTTTCAAGCGTGGCGAGGAAATCCATCGCGTCCGTATGGACCGGGGACCGGCAGACCAGGGTCAGGATCCCGTTTTCGACGAGGAGGCTGTTGAGCGTGGCCGTTCCGGGAATCCGGTCCTCCACGAGCTTCAGGAGAGACGTATCGAGGTTCGGTTTCGCGGCGACGTCCTGCCGGGCGCCGGAAACGGCCGACAGGTATTGCTCGAGCAGGGTGACCTCGTTCTTGGCGTTCTGCACGTCCGTCAGCTTCTGCTTCGTGTCGGGCGAATTCAGATAGACGTTGATCTCGTCGATCTGCTTCTGGACCGCATTGAGCTGGGCGTTGACGAGCAGGAAGAAGGCGGCCGCGACGATGGCGATCACGACCAGCACCCCGGCGCCGATCAGCACGCGGTCCTTGGTCCGGGCCTTCGCGACCCGGTAGGGCGAGAAGAAATTGATATCGTGCATGCGGTTCCCCTCCTAGTCCAGTCGAATCATCGCGCCACAGGCGTTGATGAAGTCTGCGATGCGGACGTCCTTCGGTGCCTGAATGCGGCTCATCGTCCGAATCGCTTCCACGCTCATGTTCAGGATGCTGCCAAGCGTCTGCGGCATGCCCTTGTAAGCCGTCGCCCCACCGAAGAGGAAGATGTCGTCGGGCGCGAAGGAGTCGATGCGTCCCTTGTGGTATTGGATGATGCGCTGGATGCCGTCCGAGACCATGTTGAAGAAGGGGCGGACGATGTCGGCCAATTCCGTGTTGGCGCGGAGTGCGTCGACCGTCAGGTCGAAGTCGGAAAGCGACTTCCCGTGGTCGGCTCCTTCGCCATTCCGCTGCAAGATCAGGTAGCGCTCCACCTCGCTGCAGCCGACCGGAAGGAGGCGGGAATAGGCCAGTATGCCGTTGGTGAAGATGTAGACGCTCGTCGAGGTGGCGCCCAGGTCGACGAGGATCACGGAGCGGCCCTCCATAGGGCGGTCGTTGACCAGGCCGCCGGAAAAGAGTTTCACCAGGGCGTTCTGGTGGACGTCGAGCGCGATCGGGGAGAGCTTCACGTTCTTCAGCATCTGGTAGTAGTCGGAGACGAGTTCCTGCTGGAGAGCCATCGCATGGACCTTCGAGACCTTCGCGCCCTTCGGGGTCGTCGAGGTGCCGGAGGAGACGGACTGCACGACCAGGTCCTTGGATCCGCCGCTGGACTGCAGGATCTCGAAGCGGACCATGTCGGCGGTCTCCTTGGGACCCGCGACCGGAATCTCGAGTTCCTTGATCAGAATCTGGGTGCTGTTGATGGTGACGATCGTCCCGGTGGAGCGGAAGGAGTTCTTGGCCAGGGCGCTCCGGATGGCCATCTCGATGCCGGCATGGTCCTTGACCACGCCGTCGACGAGGGTTCCCTGCGCCATCGGCTGCACCGTCGCATGCACGATCTCGACCGTGCGGTCGCGGACCCGGCCTTCGACCAAGTGGAGATTGTGGCTGCCCATGTCGATGGAAAGTATCATGAAACCGTCCCCTTTCTGAGTGGCTATCCGCCGATGGCCCCGTACATGCCGAACATCGGGAGCGCGATGGAGATGACGACGAAACCGATGATGACAGCCATGACCACGATCATGAGGGGTTCGAGCAGTCCGACGAGGCGCTGGATCGCGGAATCGCTTTCTTCGTCGTAGAAGTTCGCCGTCTTCTCGAGAACGCTGTCCAGCATGCCGGATTCTTCGCCGATCATGATCATGCTCTGGAGCATGGGCGGTAGGATCGTGATCCGTTTGAACGCGGAGGAGAGGGTGATGCCCTTGCGGATCTCTTCGCGCGCGCTCATCATCTGGTTCATGATCAACTGGTTGCCGACGATGCGGGAGGTGATCTCGATCGCGGACAGCATCTGGATGCCGCTGAAGAGGAGCGTGGAGAAGGTGCGGGTCAGGCGGGCGGAGTAGATCAGGACGAGCGATTTTTTGAGAATCGGCACCTTGAGTTTGAAGGTGTCCCACTTGAGCCGTCCGCTTTCACTGCGGAGGAAGGCGCGCCAAAGAAAGAAGCCGAGGACCAGGACGCCGATCACGATGTACCAATAGCCCTTCAGGAAATCTGCCACGCCCATCAGGAACTGGGTCGTGGGCGGCACCTTGCCACCCACGTTGGTGATCATGTTGGTGAACGTCGGAAGCACGAAGGTGATCAGGACGATCACGACGACGACGGCCACGCAGGCCAGCACCATCGGGTAGGTCATCGCGCTCTTGATCTTGTTCTGGAGCTTGTTTTCCTTCTCGAAGTGCGCCGCCATGCGGTTCATGACCGTATCGAGCGTACCGCTGGCCTCTCCGGCCTCGATCATGTTGATCAGCAGACTCGGGAACGCCTCCTTCTGCTTCCGGAAGGAGACCGAAAGGAGTTCCCCCTTCTGGACGCCGTCGTAGATCCGGCCGATGATCTGCTTGAGATTCTTGTCATCCGTCTGCTGGTACAGGACGTCGAGGCCCTTGACCACGGTCACGCCGGACGTGATCAGGGTCGCGAACTGGCGGCAGAAGACCGCAAGCTCCTTGGTCTTGACCCGCTTGATCGAGACCTTCGACGAACCGCCGTCCTGCTCCACTTCCTTGGCGCCCGTGCAGAAGAGACCCTTGCCGCGAAGCGCCTGCTGGAGCATGGACAGGTTATCGGCATCGGCGAGACCGTTCACGCGGACGCCTTCGGCGTTGACGGCCACATATCTGAATTGGGGCATCGCGTTGGCTCCTTTCAGCCCGACCTATCGGGCAGGGGTCAGAACGGCGAGTTCGCGTTCGCCATGAAGCGCTTGAGCGTCTCGAGGTCCTGACAGTGCGAATAGGCTTCGTCGGAACTGATCCGCCCGGCTCTGGCGAGCTGTGCGAGGGAATAGTCCATCGAGACCATGCCGATCTTGTGGTTGGTCTGGATCACGGAGAGCAGCTGGTGGGTCTTGCCCTCGCGGATGATGTTGCGGACGGCGTCCGTGGCGACCAGGATCTCGAGCGCGGCCACGCGTCCCTTGCCGTCCATCGTCGGGAGGAGCTGCTGCGCCACGATGCCCTGGAGGACACCGGACAGCTGGATCCGGATCTGCTGTTGCTGGAAGGGAGGGAAGACGTCGATCACGCGGTCGATCGTCTGCGGGGCGCTGGTCGTGTGCAGCGTCGACATGACGAGGTGACCCGTTTCCGCGGCGGAGACCGCCGTGGAAATCGTCTCGAGGTCGCGCATCTCGCCGACCAGGATCACGTCCGGATCCTCGCGGAGCGCGGAACGGAGCGCGGCGGCGAACGATTGGCTGTCGTCGCCGATCTCGCGCTGGTTGATCATGCTCTTTCCGTGCCGGTGCAGGTATTCGATCGGCTCCTCGAGCGTCAGGACGTGGCTGTTCCGCATCTGGTTGACGTGGTTGACCATGGCGGCGAGAGTCGTCGACTTGCCCGAGCCGGTGGGGCCGGTGACCAGCACGAGGCCGCGCGGCCTCAGGGCGAGGTCCTTCATGATCGGAGGGAAGTTCAGGCTGTCCAGGGTGGGGATCTTGGAGAAGATGATGCGGATTGCGGCGCCCAGGCTCTTCCGCTGTTTGTATACGTTGACGCGGAAGCGGCTGAGACCCGGCCGGACGAAGGAGAGATCGACCTCGCCGCGTTCCTCGAGAATCGCCCGCTGCTTTTCGTTGAGCATCTGAAGGCAAAGACCGGCGGTATCCACTGGAGTCAGCGTCTGCGAGTTGTAGGGAATCAGCTGGCCGTTGATGCGAAGCATCGGGGGAAGGGCGACCGTGATATGGACGTCGGAGGCCCCACGGGTAACGGCCTCCTTGAGGATCAATTCCAGCGTTTCGTGAACTGGCTGTTCCATCCGGATTCCTCCCTCCGAGGTCACTCGATCGTGTACGTGACCTTCATCATCTCTTCGACGGTCGTGACG
>Ga0118677_10005963_pt1 | contig 20990 bp, 13 predicted proteins | sample AliMusrvi5mmetaG_FD_86154 | JGI IMG/M metagenome (GOLD analysis project Ga0118677, IMG submission 86154)
GGCGAATCCCTTCGATTACCTGACCGAACTCGAGCGTCACGCAGGAGAATTGCCTGCAAACCCGCAGAACTGGCTGCCCTGGAACTACCGGCAGACGCTCGACGGCACCGCCACGCTCGCTTCTCCCGCCCGCTGAACATCGTCAACTTCCGCAGCCGACCGCTCCACGTCGAAAATCTTTTTCAGGCTTGCCGGAAGGACACGGTGGAGCATCCTCGGTGGCTGGCGACGGTTCCTTTGGCAAGGGCTGCTTTTCGCTCGGCGGGGCGGCAGGCGGCTTGCTCTCCGCGTCGGGTGAGGCAGCGACGCTTGCCTCCATCACTTGGTCGTCCGGTTGGATGTCCGGCTTCTTTTCTATTGCGGACGTTTCGCTTGGGCGGCATGCCGCGGCGATTGGCACGGGCTAATTGCGATTCCCCGTGAAAACCGGCCCCTCCGACCGAACATAAGAAACATTATCGGACGCAGCGGGGCGGGCCGAGTCATTGCATGAGCTCAAGCGTAATTTGGAAATTCCTGATTAGAGGCGATAGGAATGGCTGCGCGGTCCAGTTTTGGGATCAAACAATTTTGGACAGTGCCGCTTCAACGGGGTTACGGTGCGGGGATTGAACCGAAGTATCACCATTTGCCGATTCGAGCGGTTGCACGCCGCCTTCCAGGAACGCGCCCATGCGGCGGAACTTTTGGTAGCGTGCATCGAGCAACTGGTCGATCGGCTGTTCGATCAATTCGCGGAGCGAGTTACGAAAATAGATTTTCAAGCGGTTGGCCATCAGGTGGTGATCGCGATGGGCACCGCCCAGCGGTTCGCGAATCACGTCATCGACTACTGCTAGCCGCAGTAGATCCTTTGAAGTCATCTTCAGTGCCTGGGCAGCCTGCTCCTTAAATGTATGGCTCTTCCAAAGAATGCCGGCGCAACCCTCGGGACTGATCACCGAATAATAGGCGTGCTCGAGCATGGCTACGCGATCACCGACACCGATACCCAAAGCACCACCCGAACCGCCCTCGCCAATAACCACGCAGATGACCGGCGTGGGTAAACGCGACATCTCAAACATCGAACTGGCGATAACCTGTGCCTGGCCGCGTTCCTCGGCCCCGATGCCAGGATAGGCTCCCGGGGTGTCTATCAGACAGATAACCGGCATGTGGAACTTTGCGGCCATTTTCATTTTGGCCATAGCCTTACGGTAGCCTTCCGGATGTGCACAGCCAAAATAACACGAGTTCCGTTCCTTGAGCGTCCGGCCTTTCTGGTGGCCAATGACCATAACCTTATACGTGTCAAGTTTGGCCAAGCCGGTTCGTATGGCCCGGTCGTCGCCGAAGGTTTTGTCTCCATGCAGTTCGACGAATTCATCGAAGACCAATTCGAGATAGTCGGTCGTCATGGGACGCTCGGGGTGCCGTGCGACTTCGACCGTTTCCCATGGCTTTAACTGGCTGTAAATCTGCTTCTTCAAGTCGGTCAACGCGCGTCGTAGTTGGCGAACCTCATTGCGTGCATCGGGCTTCTGCGATGAAACGGTTTCCAGTTTCTGAATACGGGCTTCCAACTCGTAAACAGGCCGTTCAAATGACAATCGATGAGTGTTTTCAGCCATCTTCAATTACCTAACAGTCAGGAGCCTCTGAGGTTGGATTATTCAAGCCCACACGGCCAACAATACCGCCAATGCGCCTACATAATGCTTGCGTATCCTACAGATTGTCAGCGTTTTCAGCGATACCGATCATTCATTTTTACGGTACTGTAGTGCCGGCTTGACGCGGGAAAACCCTGAACATCCGCATTTTGCGGAACTCTTCAAGAACTTCCTGGGCCGAAGCTGGCCGACCTGCAACATCTTTGCACAGACAGCGACGGACTAAATTGGCAAAATCGGCAGTAACATTACTGTCGGTCGCCTCCAAGGACGGCACCGCGGACTTCAAATGTTTGCCGAATAATTCTTCTTGTGTCGATCCCGTGTACGGGGGTACTCCAGTGACAAGTTCGTGGAGTACGCATCCAAAACTGTATACATCCGCACGCTGGTCCAAAGCCCCGCATCGGATCTGCTCGGGTGACATGTAACTCGGAGTTCCCTGTCTCTTCGGCTTAATAGGCATAAGTTTTGCCAACCATCCAGTCGGCCGCTGGGCAAGCCCAAAATCGATCAATTTTGCCTGTCCTGTGTCATTTACCAGGTAGTTCTCTGGTTTGACATCGCGATGGACCCAGCCCTTACTATGCATCCATCCCAGACCGTCCGCTAACTGCTCCACAATAGTCGGGATAAACGGATAGATTTTCTCGCGGTCTTCCTTGGAACGAATTCGTTTCTTCAGATTGGGGGCTGGGAACCACTCGATAACCAGGAACGGTGTGCCTCGGTCAATGTCAAAACTGTAAACCTCGATGGTCCGGGGATGTTTGATTTCCAGACCAACTTTTAACTCTTGTCGCAAATAGCCGATTTGCTCGCTATCCTTGGCTGCTTTTGGCAGTATTGCCTTGATCGCTATCATCCTTTGCCGGCCATCATCGTAGGCCTGCCAAAGTTGCGCGGTCTGACCCGCATGGATTACCTTCAATAAACGATACGAACCGAGACAATTCTGTACCACGATTGCTCACCCTCATCCATTGACCCTGGGCAGGAAAAAACCCTATAAGAGATAAATTTTAACAGTATTATCCTTGTTTAGCAACGGAATATATATTCCGTTGAGTTAGCTATTCGAGTAAACGGAATGAATCTGTTCTACGTAGGACAGCCACTGGGGTACTCGACGTTAACGAGGAACAGGCCTTGCGGCGGTGCTGTTTGGCCAGCCCGGCGGCGATCCATCGCTTGCAGCACCTCGCCTGGCCACGACTCCGGTTGGGTGCCACGACCCACATTGACCAGCGTGCCAACGATCGTGCGGGCCATATTATAGAGGAACCCATCGGCCTCGATTTCTAAGGTAATGAAGTGCTCTCGCTCCCCCCTGCCCCGCTCGATGCGCAGGTCATGGATCGTGCGAATGCTCGTTTTTCGCGGTGATCCCGAGGTCTCAAAACTGCGGAAGTCGTGTGTGCCAACCAGTGGCGCGGCAGCCCGCTGCATGGCGTCGGCATCCAATCTCCCCCGTGCATAATGCCATGCGTAGCGGCTGGAAAAAATGTCGCGGACAGGCCCATTGTGGATAACATAGCGGTAGCTCTTCCGCAAAGCATCGCGTATGACGTGAAAACTGTCATGTACCTCGGCGGCATCGAGCACAGCCATGCTGCTGGGTAACTCCGCATTGAGTGCTCGCTGAAGTACTTTGGCTGACAACCGAGATTCAGTACGGAAACTGACGACTTGGCCCAGGGCATGCACGCCAGCATCCGTCCTTCCGCTGGCCAACGTCGATGGCCGCACGGCGGTGATCTTTTCGATAGTTTCTTCAAGGGTCGCCTGGATCGTTCTTCTGCCTGGTTGTATTTGCCAACCGGCGAAATCGATACCGTCGTAGGCTAAGGTGAGCTTGATGGTGCGCATCTACCCCCCGTTCTTTACCAGCAACTCGGCGATCTGCACCGCGTTTGTGGCGGCACCTTTGCGAAGATTGTCGCTGACACACCAGAAGGCCAATCCGTTGGGCGAGGAAAGATCTTCCCGGATCCGCCCAATGAACGTCTCATCGCGATCGTTAGCGTTTAGCGGCATGGGATAAATTTTTTTGTCGAGATCGTCCAACACGACCAAGCCTGGCGTGGCCGCGAACAACCGCCGGGCATCGTCAACGGTGATCTTCCGCTCGGTCTCTACCAGAATGCTCTCGCTGTGACAGTTAGCGACTGGCACGCGGACGCATGTCGGACAGATCTGGATCGTGTCGTCTTCAAGCATCTTGCGGGTTTCTAGCACCATCTTCATCTCTTCCGAGGTATAACCTTGATGCTTCGGCGAGCCGATCTGCGGGATACAATTGAAAGCGATTGGGTGGGCGAATGCCTCGTACTTGTAGTCCTGGCCTGCAAGTATGGCACGGGTAGCGCCGTCGAGGTCGCGGGTGCCGGAGAGCCCTGCCCCGCTGGTTGCTTGATACGTACTCACGATCACCCGACGCACACGGCCGGCATCGTGCAGCGGCTTCAATGCCTGGACCATCTGCGTGGTTGAACAGTTGGGGCTGGAGATAATACCTTGGTGACGCTTAATCGCGTGGGGATTGACCTCGGGAATCACCAGCGGCACCTTCGGATCCATCCGCCAATAACCGCTTTCATCGATCACCACGCAGCCGTGGGCAACTGCCTCAGGAATAAAGTCACGCGCCACGTCGTCCGGCGTGCTGGCAATGGCCAACTGAACGCCATCAAATGCCTCGGACCGCAGTAATTCGACGGAGTAGGAGCGTCCGCAGAAGGTAATCGTATTGCCCGCGGAGCGTTTGGAAGCTAGGAACTTGATCGAACGGAAAGGAAACTTTCGCGATTCGAGCAGTTTGAGAATGATGGTTCCCACGGCACCGGTAGCGCCGACGACGGCAATGGAATCGAACACGGGCAAAACCTCCAAAAAGAACTACAATCTACCAGATGGTGTGCCAACTCGGCACGAGCCCTCATTATTGCATGATCGGCAAAAACTGCAACAGAAGTTATTCGCTGCATAAAAGAAAAACGGCCTCCCACCGAAGATTGGCGGGAGGCCGCGACGTTGTCTTCTGTCCTAGAGGGTAGAACCACTCTACATCTCAGCCAACCTCGTTTACTCGGTCTGGGCCACCTCGCTACTCGGGGTATTAAAGCCAAAGGCTACGCCGCCACGATCGCCGGCCGTCAGTGAAATCGTCTGAACTTCCGTGACAATCTTGCCTTCACGAACGACTTCCGCCTTGATCTCATACTTGTAGGTATACCCGTGGCGTAGGCCGTAGGAAACAAAGTGCCGCTTGCTGCCAGTGCTCTTGGTGAGCAAACCGTTGATCGTCACCTTGGCCTCGTTCGGAACATAAACGGTGAGAATTCCACCGTCGCCGGCCATCGGCTCGATGGACGTATGGTCTGGTTTTGGCACCGGCGGAATAATGCCGCCACCATCGGGCAGCACGGGTGCCGTCGTACTCGGAATTCCAGCCGGCGGAGCAACGGGCTTCTCTGGCGGATTGATCGGAGTCACGCCAGGCTTGGCTGGAGTCGGCGCAGCAGCCGGGGTCGGCATGGATGGTCCTTCAACAGGTGCGACTGCCGAGGCCGTCACCATACCACAACCACAGGAGCCAACCACCGGAGTTCCCCAGTATGCGACCGAAGTTCCGCAGCAGGAGGTGGGAGTCCAGCACGGATCGCAACCACAGGACCAGCCGTAGCTGTAACCCCAGCGATAGGCCCGGTGGTGACCGCCGTAAGCGTACCCTGCGGAAAAATACGGAACATAGGCGGTTGTACCACAGCAATCCCAGCCGCCGTAGTAGGCCGGGGCAGCACCCCACCACCACCCGGCATTCGCCTGGGCCGCACACAACGTCATTCCAAAGATTGCCACGCCCGCCACGATCATCTTCTTCATACCTGCACGACTCATTTCTCTTCTCCTTGTGCTTAGCAAGAAATCAGACAAAGTAATTCTCCTACACGATCTAAACATATCATCCTGGTTAAAAAAATCAAGTAGGTTGGGTAATCTCTGAGGATTAAGGGAATCAGACAGGAAGATTTATGAGTTTTCCATAAGTGTGGAAATCAATACTCTCAGGTTACTACATTACTAACCGTAATAGGGGTTTTAGGCAGTGCTCTTGAGCGAGTGTTCCGCCAATTGGGGTATTCGGTACATTATTGCCCTCCCATTGCCAACGAACTTTGCCCATAATCCTTCCAATTTTACCCCCCCCTGCCCTGCCTCGATCAAGGATCAATCGCGTGAAAGCCGCTGTTTGGGTGCGCCGCATTCCCTGGTCAATTCCACTGGCCGCTACAGGGCTGATGGGACTTGGGCTGCTTGGGCTGGCGCGGTGTGAGGATTTTGGCGATGGCGGTCGGCACTATCTTCAGCAACAAATGCTTTGGGCTGCCTTAGGAATGGTGGCAATGCTGGCAGCGACACTGCCCAGTTACCGGCGACTTTGTCACTGGAGTTATACGATCTTCGCGCTCGCAATTGGTCTGTTGTTGGTCGTCTACCTCTTTCGGTCCGTCAATGGAGCACATCGCTGGGTGCGCTGGGGACGTGTCGGTTTGCAACCATCGGAGTTCGCCAAACTGGCTTTCGTTCTTGTCCTGGGCCGCTACTTGATGTATCGCGAGAACTATCGTCGGCTGCGCGGGCTGCTGGTTCCGATAGCCCTGACAACCCTACCCTTGTTGCTGGTGCTGAAAGAGCCTGACCTAGGAACGGCCACTGTTTTCCTGCCGGTATTGTTTGTCATGTTGCTGGTGGCAGGTGCCCGGCGGGAAGACCTGCTTCGCGTGCTGCTGGTTGGTGTGGTGCTCTTACCGTTGTTCTGGATGCAAATGAGTCCCTATCAAAAGTCGCGGATCAAGATGCTTTTGAATCCGCCCGCTGCGGGCCAAAAGCCATCGGCCGATGCCTACCAGTTGTTCCAAGCCCGAAAAATGATGGCTTTGGGCGGTCCCTGGGGAAGTTTTATTTCCGCTGGGCCGACGGAGGATATGTCCGTATACCATCTACCGGAGGATCACACCGACTTCATATTCTGCGTACTGAGTGAGCGATTTGGTCTGCCAGGCTTGGCCTTGGTGCTTATACTGTATGGATTGATCGTCTGGCGAGCAGTCGTGGTGGCGATGGATACTCGCGAACCTTTTGGGAGGTTGCTTGCTGCGGGCATGGCGGCCCTGTTGGCTATACAAGTACTCATCAACACCGGTGTGACTGTCGGCCTCTTGCCGGTTACCGGATTGTCATTGCCACTAGTCAGTTACGGCGGCTCCGGCCTATTGGCCCACTGCCTGGCGTTGGGGCTGGTCATCAATGTAGCTTTGCGCCCCGGATATGAGGTGACCAACGAGCCATTTCGGTATCGCGTTGGGTAGCCCCTTTCACGGCAACCTCTTCATTTGCACATCATCCAAGGAGAGTTCACCCGTGGCGCCAAACAAGCCGATGCGAAGGATCGCCTCACGGGTACGCACGGGGACATCGACCGTCTTGGTTTGCTTTTTCCAGTCGCTGTTGCCTCGCCAAGGCCCAAGAATCTTCTCGCCGATGGTGGCACGGTTCTCGTCGTAGAATGCCACTCCTACTAGCGGCAGTTGCAAGGGTGTGGCACCTTGATGAATGTCGCGATAGCGAACGTGAGCCGAGATTTCCAGTTGGCGGACATGGCGGCCGTCGACTGCGAAGGCTTGCAGGGCCTGGGCGCCGCGGCCCGACTCGGCGTTGTGGAAGCGGACGTAATGCTTGCCCGACGGCGCATCGTCGGCCGCAACGACTTCCATTTGCCGCTGATAATGCCAGGCGGCCGCTTGCGGCGGATCGCCGAAGACTTGCTCAAAATTACCATTTTGTACCGTAGGATTCTTTGGGTCAGGCTTGACTCGACGGTTCTCCTCGGCCTTGCCAGTCATGGGCACGAAGACCGTCGGCAACAACGACTCGGAGAGCATCTTGCCGTCGGTTTTTTTGAGAAGATACAACGTCTGCTGATAACGTTGACCGACGGGGATCACAATCCGCCCGCCTTCCTTGAGTTGGTCGGCCAGGGCTTGTGGCACTTTTTCCGGGGAACAGGTGACAATGATCTTGTTGAACGGGGCGTGTTCCGGCCAACCGAGGTATCCATCGCCGATCTTGGTGTACACGTTCCTGTACTTCAGCCGCTTGAGGGTCTCGGCAGCGCGCTGGCCGAGCGGTTCCACAATCTCAATCGTATAGACCTCCTGAACCAGGCCACTCAAGACGGCTGCTTGGTAGCCACTGCCCGTGCCGATTTCCAGCACTTTGTCCTTGGGTTGTGGATCGATGGCCTCGGTCATGTAGGCCACGATGAACGGCGGAGAAATTGTCTGTCCCTCGCCAATTGGTAGGGCCATATCGTAGTAGGCGCGGGGCCAGAGGTTGATTGGCACAAATTCGTGACGCGGCGTGGTCCGCATGGCTGCGATCACCCGCGGATCCTTCACCCCGGCTGCGACAATCTCCTCGTCGACCATGCGCGTGCGGGCCTCTTCAGCCGTGGAACCGCGGATCGCCGTCTTGCGGGTCTCGGAGCGAATCTGGTTTCCTTGCCCCCCCCCCTGCCCTGCCATGAGCGTTATGCTGATGAGGAATCCAAAAATAATGCATCGAAAGAATCCCTGCCCTGCCATCTAATTAACCTTTCCCAGAGTATCGCTGCCCATTATTTTATATTATAGCACTTTCAAGACGACCGCTCGCAGGACGGCTTCTCAAACTCTCTCCGCAATCTGGCGGATATTCTATTGACACGCAGTGCCGTGCGGCGACGCGGCGTTGTCAAGCGACAAGGGCACAAATGCCCCTGCAATTGCATCCACCAATCACTATTACCCGCCGATCATCCTTCCTCCATCCACCGGCAGGCAGATCCCAGTGACGTAATCGTTCTCGATAAGAAACAGGGCCGCGTGAGCGATGTGTTGCGCCGAACCAACTCGCTTGAGTAATGTTGCCGACACGGCCCCTTCAACCTCCGGTTGCGAGGCATCTTCGGGAACCATCACGGGACCGGGTAGGATACAGTTCACTCGTACTCGCGGGTTTTGCCGAGCCAGTTCCACGGCCAACATGCGGGTCATCGTGGGCAGCGAGCCTTTGCTGATGTAATAGGCCGCGTAGTGCATTCCGGGTCGCTCACAGGTTCCGTCGCCAATGGTTACGATCGCGCCACCCTCGGGCTGAGCCACCATGATCCGCCCGGCCTGCTGACAACAGAGGAAGGTGCCCAGCGTGTTGATGTCGAACTGACGGCGGACGTCGGCTGCGGTCATATCGTCCAACGGCCTTGATTCCCACACGGCCGCCGCCGTCACCAAGGCGTCGAGACGGCCGAAACGGTCCATCACTAGCCCAAACAGCCGGGCCACCGCCTGCTCATCGGCGACATCAGCAGCAAAGGCCGCAGCAGCGATCCCCATGGCCTGGAGTTGTCTCACGGTTTCCAAAGCGGCATCCGCCGATTGATGATAATGCACCACGATGCGGTAGCCGCGCTCGGCCAATGCTCGGGCCACCGCGTTTCCCACCCGACGTTTGCCGCTGCCCGTTACTAGTGCTACTTTGGATGTGGTTGACATGGTTGGCATCGACTCTTGAGGGGAATGGTGGAACCCGTTTCACTCGGCCCACCCTACTCAGCTACTCGGCTGCCTTCTCCTCGACCTGCTTCAACTCCGCAAAATACTCGCCCAGGGCTTCCTTCCAACCAGGCATCACCGGACCGCCGAGGCGATGATAGGCGGTTGTGTCCAACACACTATAGGCAGGCCGGGGTGCAGGTGCGGCAAACTCGGCCGTCGCGATTGGTTCGACCGGCACGTCAAAGCCCGCTAGACGCACAATCTCGCGGGCGAACTTACACCAAGTTGTCTCGCCGCTATTCGTCACATTATAAATCCCCCACGGTGCCGACGACGTACCGTTGGTTCCCAGTATATACACGATTGCTCGGGCTAAGTGGGGCACATAAGTCGGCGTACAGCGCTGATCGTCGACAACTCGCAGCTTCGGCTGTGTCCGAGCCAGCCGCAGAATTGTCTTCACGAAGTTGCGGGCCCTAAGATTCAAAGGCCGGGCGTAAAGACCGCAAGTCCGTACGATGATGTGCTTGGGACAGGCCGCCGCCGCCTGCTCGCCTTCTAATTTTGTCACTGCGTAAACGCCGGTAGGGGCCGGCGTGTCGTCTTCCCGCCACGGCCTCCCAATTCCCGGGCTGCCGGCGAAAAGGTAATCGGTGCTGATCTGGACCAACGGGCTATCAAGCTCGCGGCAGACCTCGGCCAGCGACTCAACCGCAGTCACATTCACGGCCCGGCAACGGGCTGCGTCGGTCTCGGCCTGATCGACTTGCGTGTAGGCCGCGCAATGGATGACAGCCCGGGGCGTCAAACGCCGCAAGGTTTCCAGCACGGCGGCACGATCGGTCAGATCGAGCGTATCAACATCAACACCGACAGCTTCGGCTGCCAAAAGGCGGCAAAGCTCCGCTCCCAATTGCCCTGCCGCACCGGTCACAAGGATGCTCATAAACAATGAACCTGGATGAATACCCTAAAAGTAGTGGCGGGTTGACAACTGACCTGGATATAATGTGAAATGTACCTGTTCTTACCCCATTTTGGCAAGTAGTCCACTTGCCGCGTCAGGAATTAAAAAACATGAATGTGATGGTTGCGGGAGGCGCGGGCTACATCGGCTCGCACGCGGTGAAAATGCTCTTCGAGGCTGGACATCGCGTCGTGGCAATCGATAACCTCTTTCGCGGCCACCGCCTGGCGGTCCACCCCAAGGTTGCTTTTCAGCAAGCCGATTTGGCAGAAACCCGGCAGTTAGCCGAGATTCTCACCCGTTACAAGGTCGAGTGCGTGATGCATTTCGCGGCCCTGGCCTACGTCGGCGAGTCCGTGTCCGACCCTCTGGCCTACTACGATAATAATACGGCTGGCACGATCAGCCTACTCAAGGCGATGCATTCCACGGGAGTGAAACGGTTGGTTTTCAGCTCGACCTGTGCCACGTACGGCGAGCCAGAAGGGGTGCCGATTGTCGAAACCATGCGGCAGTCGCCGATTAGCCCTTACGGCTGGTCCAAATGGTGCGTGGAGCGGGTTCTCCGCGACTATTCGGCGGCAAACCCCGAATTCTCGTTTGTGGCGCCGCGTTATTTTAACGTGGCCGGTTGTGCTTCGGACGGCAGCCTGGGCGAGGATCATCATCCCGAGACGCACCTCATCCCCGTCATTCTCCAAGCGTTGTTGGGTCAGCGGGAGAAGGTTGTCGTCTTCGGCACCGACTATCCCACGCCCGACGGAACCTGCATCCGCGACTACATCCACGTCGAGGATCTCTGCGAGGCCCATATCGTGGCGATGAACGCCTTGCAACCCGGCGACGCGCGATTCTACAACCTGGGTATCGGCCGCGGCTATTCTGTCAAGGAAGTGATCGATTCGGTTCAACGGGTGACCGGCAAGAAGGTACCGGTGGAATACGGTCTCCGACGGCACGGCGACCCGGCCGCTTTGTTTGCCAACGCCCAGAAAATCCATGACGAACTGGGTTGGCGGGCGAAGCACACGCAAATCGACGGCATCGTGGCCACGGCCTGGAATTGGTTCAGGGATCATCCGCATGGGTATGCAGACTGAGGCACAGGAATCATTTTGACCCCGTTTGCCATCTGGTCTTGCTTTCCGCGAATTGTCAAAGAACAAGGATCGGGCCGTGTTTAGACCCGGCATATAGGGAACAGGCTCGGTCCCCTTCCGCTGGAATCGGAAGACCACGGAGTGTGTTCCTCACAGGAACACACTCCGGAGGTCATTGAACAACTTGTTGTCATGGATGACCGCTCGGTTTCTTTTTCTCCGGACGATCAATAACGTAGAAAAAGACCGGTGTTAAAAATATCCCAAAGAGGGTGACGCCGAGCATCCCGCTGAAGACGGCGGTGCCCAGGGTACGGCGCATCTCGGCCCCGGCCCCCTCGGCAATGACCAGTGGGACGACCCCCAGAATGAAGGCAAACGAGGTCATCATGATCGGTCGCAAGCGGAGCCGACATGCCTCCAACGTAGCCTCGCGGCACTCCATGCCTGACTCGCGCTGTTGTTTGGCGAACTCCACGATGAGAATGGCGTTCTTACTCGCCAGTCCCACCAGGACGATGAATCCGATCTGCGTGAAGATGTTGATGTCCATGTGCATGATGGCAACGCCGGCAATGGAGCAGAGGAGGCACATCGGCACCACGAGGATCACCGCCAACGGCAGCGACCAGCTTTCATACTGAGCGGCCAGGACCAGGAACACCAAAACAACGGCCAGTGCGAAGACGTACATCGCCGTGTTGCCTGCAAGGTTTTGCATGAGGGTTAACTCGGTCCACTCGACGGCCATCGAGGGCAGCAGTTGTTGCCCGACGACTTGTGCCATCAGGTGAATCGCCTGGCCGGAACTGGTGCCCGGGGCCATGTTGCCGTTGATCGTCGCGGCTGGATACATGTTGTAGCGAATGACCATCACAGGCCCGCTGATGTTTTGGATCTCGGCCAGCGTGTCGAGTGGGACCATCTGCCCTGTCTCGTTTCGGACCTGCAACTTGCGGACGTCCTCGGCGGAGCGACGGAATTGGGTGTCGGCCTGGACATTGACCTGCCAGGAGCGGCCGAAATCGTTGAAATTGTTGACGTACAGCGAGCCCATGTAGATTTGCAGGGCATTGAAGACTTCGTTGAGCGAGACACCCATCGATTTGGCCTTGACCCGATCGATCTCCAGGTGAAGCCACGGAGTGTTGGCACGCAAGCCGGTAAAAACTCCTTCTAGCCCGCGCGTGGCGTTCCCCTCAACGACCGCTTTGTCGGTAACAGTTTGCAACTGGGCCAGCCCCAGGTTGCCGCGATCCTCGATGACCAGTTTGAAGCCGCCAGCGTTGCCCAGTCCGTCGACCGGCGGGGCGCCGAAGACCGAGACCAGCGCCTCCTGGACTTCGTCGTTGAATCTCTTGCCGAGCGCGGCGAGGATTGCCCCCCCCTGCCCTGCCCTGCCGCGCCGTGCGTGGAAGTCGTCGAGCATCACGTACATCGAGCCGAAGTTCGGAGCGTTGGCCCCCAACAGCAGCGATTGACCCGAGAGGGCTACCGTGTGTGCCACGCCGGGCATCTCGCGGGCGATCCGTTCGATCCGCCGCATGACCGCCTGGGTCCGTTGTACCGAGGCCCCGTCGGGTAACTGCGCATTGACGATCAGATAGCCCTTGTCCTGCTCCGGGATAAAACCGCCGGGTACGTGCGTGAAGCCAAAATAGGTCAGATAGAGCAGACCGCCATAGACCAAGAGCACCAGCGCACTGGTCCGCAAGAGGATGCCGACCGTCCGCGTGTAGACGTTCGTCGAAAGCGTAAAACCCCAGTTGAACAGCCGAAAGAACCACCCCAGCGAGTAGTCCAACAGGAGGTCAAGCGGATCGCGCTTCGCCCCATGCGGCTTGAGGAGCAAAGCGGCCAGCGCGGGACTCAAGGTCAGCGAGTTAAAGGCCGAAATGACCGTCGAGACTGCGATCGTCAGGGCGAATTGGCGGAAGAACTGTCCGGTGATGCCGGTGATGAAGGCACAGGGGACGAAGACCGCACAGAGAACCAACGCCACGGCCACGACCGGGCCGGTGACCTCTTGCATGGCCTTGATCGCGGCCTCCTTGGGAGCAAGCCCCGCGGCCAGCCAGCGCTCGACGTTCTCGACCACGACGATGGCGTCGTCCACGACAATGCCGATGGCCAACACCAATCCGAATAGCGAGAGGTTATTGAGGCTGAAACCCATGGCAGCCATCACGGCAAACGTGCCGACGATGGCGACGGGAACGGCCGTCAGCGGGATCAGTGTGGCCCGCCAATTTTGCAGGAATACCAACACCACGAGTGCCACCAAGATGATGGCGTCGCGGAGTGTTTTGAGTACTTCCCAGACCGACTCGTAAATGAAGGGCGTGGTGTCGTAGACGATTTTGTACTGGAGTCCGACGGGGAATCGCGTCTCCAATTCCCGCATCTTCTCGTAAACGGCCTTGGCGGTGTTCAGGGCGTTGGAGCCGGGAAGTTGGTAGATCGAGAGTGCCACCGACGGCTCGGTGTCGAGCGTGCAGGTCTGGTCGTACTGCTGGGCGCCAAGTTCGATGCGGGCCACGTCGCTCAGTCGGACGATGGCCACTCCCTGCCCGTTCTGGTTCTGCTTGCTCATCTTGAGAATGATCGCGCCGAACTGTTTTGGCTCCATAAGGCGGCCGAGCGTGCTCATGGTCAACTGAAAGTTCTGCCCGTCGGGCACCGGCTGCTGGCCAACCTGGCCGGCAGCAACCTGGATGTTCTGCTCGTTCAGGGCATTGACCACGTCGCTGGCAGTCATGTTCCGCGCGGCGAGTTTTTCGGGATCGAGCCATGCCCGCATGCTGTAATCGCGCTGGCCGAGGAAGGTCACGTCGCCGACGCCAGGCAGACGGAGCAATTCGTCTTTGATTTGGATGGTCGCATAGTTGGACAAGGTGAGGTCGTCGCTGAGGTACTTTCCCTGGGCGTCCTTCTTCGACACCAGGTTCACGATCATCATGATATTGGGCGACTTCTTCTTGACCGCCACGCCCTGCTGCTGGACGATCGACGGTATGACCGGCATGGCGAGTTGCACGCGGTTTTGTACCAATACCTGCGCGACGTTCAGGTCCGTGCCCAGTTGAAAGGTTGCCGTCAGAGTGTATTGGCCGTCGTTGGTGCATTGAGAGGACATGTAGAGCATGTTCTCGACGCCGTTGACCTGCTGTTCGATCGGCGCAGCCACGGTGTCGAGCACCAACTGGGCGTTGGCGCCCGGATAGCTGGCAGTTACCTCGACCGTCGGCGGCGTGATGTCCGGGTACTGGGCGATCGGGAGGAAGAATACCGCCAAGGCGCCGGCCAGCGTGATAACCGCCGACAGGACGGTGGCGAAGATTGGCCTGCGGATAAAAAATTGCGAGAGCACGGTTATGTCCTAATCGTGGAGATAGTGAGGCGGCGGCAATACTCCCCTCTCCCGTACGCGGGAGAGGGGAAGGGGGTGAGGGTCCGAGTTCGGCGCGGGTCTCCTGACCCCGCCGATACGTTTGACCGAAGGTCTCTTAGTGAACGAGAGACCTTCGATTGGCGGAGTGACTCGGTCGGAGACCGGCCACAACAAGGCATGACCGGGTCAGGCTGGAAAGCCTGACCTACTTCTCGTTTCTCATGGGTCATTGGTTCCTCCCCAGCCGGTCAATCACGTAGAAGAATACCGGTGTTAAAAATATCCCAAAGAGGGTCACGCCGAGCATCCCACTGAAGACGGCGGTGCCCAGGGTGCGGCGCATCTCGGCCCCTGCTCCCTCGGCAATGACGAGCGGGACGACGCCCAGAATGAAGGCAAACGAGGTCATCATGATCGGCCGCAAGCGGAGCCGACATGCCTCCAACGTGGCTTCGCGGCGGCCCATGCCCAACTCGCGCTGTTGTTTGGCGAACTCGACAATGAGAATGGCGTTTTTGCTGGCCAGTCCCACCAGGACGATGAATCCGATTTGTGTGAAGATGTTGATGTCCATCCGCATGATGGCCACTCCGGCGATCGAACAGAGGAGGCACATCGGCACCACGAGGATCACCGCCAAAGGCAGCGACCAGCTTTCGTAGAGGGCGGCCAGCACGGCAAAGACCAGCAGAACCGCCCCCGCGAAGATATACATCGCCGTGTTGCCGGCATTGACCTGGAGCAGAGTCAGCTCGGTCCATTCGGCGATCATGTTACTCGGCAGTTCCTCCTTGCCCAGGGCATTCATCATGCCGACGGCCTGGCCCGAGCTGGTGCCCGGTTCCAGGTTACCATTGATGGGGGCCGCCGGAAACATCTTGTAACGAGTAATCATGACCGGCCCGGCAATGTCGCGGATTCCGGCCAAGGTGTTCAAGGGGACCATTTGGCCCGCATTGTTGCGAACCTTGAGTTGGCCGACCTTGGAGACCTCGTTGCGGAATAAACCTTCGGCCTGAAGAGTGACCTGCCAGGAGCGGCCGAAATCATTGAAATTATTGACGTATAGCGAGCCCATGTAAATCTGGAGCGTGTTGAAGACGTCGCTGATGCTGACGCCCATCGACTTCACCTTGGTTCGATCAATGTCGATGTAGACCTGCGGCGTGTTGGAACGAAAGAGCGTGAAGAGTCCAACGAGTCCGGGCTGTTGATTGCCTCGCTGGATCAGTCCGTCCGTCATTTGTTGCAGGATTGGAAGGCCATGGTTGCCCCGGTCTTCGACCATCAGCTTGAAACCCCCGGCGGTTCCCAGGCCGTCGACCGGCGGGGCGCCGAAGACGCTGACGGTTGCCTCCGGGATCTCTTGGAAGCAGCGTTTGCGCAACTGGAGGGCCAACGCCTTGTCGGAAAACTGGCGGCCGCGCCGTTCGTCGAACGGATTGAGGATCACGAAGAGCGATCCGAAGTTTGGGGCATTGGCCTGTAGCAGGATCGACTGGCCCGCCACGGCCAGCGAACTCCGCACCCCCGGCATCTCGCGGGCCAACTCATCGATTTTGGCGACGACCGCTTGGGTCCGTTGAACGGAGGCCCCTTCGGGCAACTGGACATTGACCAGCAGCCGCCCTTTGTCCTGGTCCGGAATGAATCCGGTCGGCATCTTCACGAATCCCCACCAGGTGAGACACAACAAACCTCCGTAAAACGCCAGAACCAGCAGGCTGCCGCGGAGGAGGCGGCCAACCATGCGAGTGTAGAGGTTGGTGGACCACTCGAATCCGGCATTGAACAGCCAAAGGAACACGTTCCACGCGATGGTGAGCAGCGCAAGCGGGGCGAGTGGAATCAGGGCCAGCAACACAGCGCTTCGGAACCCGAGGCCCGACGATTGACCGAAGGCCGTTCCGGCGATGCTTGCCCACCAACCGGGTACGAACGCCCGACGGCGGCTCGCGCTATCGTGCGCGTGTGGCTTCAAGATCAAGGCAGCCAGCGCGGGACTCAAAGTCAGTGAGTTGAAGGCCGAGATAACCGTTGAAACGGCGATCGTCAGGGCGAATTGGCGGAAGAACTGTCCCGTGATGCCGGTGATGAACGCACAGGGAACAAAGACTGCACAGAGAACCAACGCCACGGCGATCACGGGGCCGGTGACTTCTTCCATGGCCTTGATCGCGGCCTCCTTGGGAGCAAGACCCTCAGCCAGCCACCGCTCGACGTTCTCGACCACGACGATGGCGTCGTCCACGACGATGCCAATCGCCAGCACCAGACCAAACAGCGAGAGGTTATTGAGGCTGAAACCAATTGCGGCCATCACGGCAAACGTGCCGACAATGGCCACGGGCACGGCCGCCAACGGAATCAGTGTCGCCCGCCAATTTTGCAGGAACACCAGCACCACGATGGCCACCAAGAGGATGGCATCGCGAAGCGTTTTGAGGACTTCGCCGATCGATTCGGTGATGAACGGGGTTGTATCGTAACCGTAACGGTAATCGAGTCCTTCGGGAAAAGCTTGCTTCAGTTCTTTCATTTTGCGGCGGATGCCGTCGGCCGTATCGAGCATATTGGCCGTCGGAGTCTGGAAGACGGCCAAGCTCACCGACGGTTTTCCGTCCAATAGGCACGACTGGTCATACTGCTGGGCACCGAGTTCAGGTCGCGCCACGTCGCGGAGGCGGACCAGGGGCCGGCTCGGAGCGTTGTTGATAGGCAGACCGGTTTTGACGACGATCTGGCCAAACTGTTCGGGTGTCGTGAGCCGCCCCAGGGCATTGAGCGTTGGCTGGAAGTTCTGCCCCTGATCCGATGGCGGTTGGCCGAGCTGCCCTCCCACGACTTGATTGTTTTGCTCGCGGATGGCCGAGGCGACGTCATTGGCGGTCATGCTCCGCGCGGCCAGCTTCTCCGGATCGAGCCAGGTCCGAATGCTGTAATCTCGCTCGCCGAGAAACGTCACGTCGCTGACGCCCGGCAAACGCATCAATTCGTCGCGGACGTGCAGCATAGCATAGTTCGACATATAAAGCGCATCGTAGCGCTCGTTCGACGAAAAGAGGCTGACCGCCAACAGGATGGCGGGCGTCTTCTTCTTGATATTGACCCCCTGGAGTTGCACCTGGGAGGGCATCTGCGGCATCGCCAGTTGGACGCGGTTCTGAACCTGCACCAACGCAATTTTCAAATCGGTGCCCAACTCGAATGTCACGGTCAGCACGTACGCGCCGTCGTTGGTACACTGCGACGACATGTAAAGCATGTTCTCCACGCCGTTGACTTGCTGCTCAATTGGCGCGGCCACGGTATCGGCCACCACTTGCGCGTTGGCGCCCGGATACGAGCACGAGACCTGGACGGTCGGCGGCGTGATGTCGGGGTATTGGGCGATCGGCAGCGTCGGAATCGCCACGCCGCCAGCCAGGACAATGACGATCGACAGCACGGCCGCAAAAATCGGACGGTGGATGAAAAAGCGAGAGATCAAGTCGGCGGCCTTTGCAGGAGTCGCGTCACAATAAGTTGAACATTTTCAAAAGCGGTTACATTGCGGATGGACCACGAAACACACTGAACACACGAAAGAAGACAATGGGCATGGAACCAAGAACTTCGAGACGATACGACTTCCATCTCTTTTTCTTTTCGTGTGTTTTGTGTTTTTGGTGGCTGCCTCCTTGCAGATTCTTCATGCGACAATTTAGGGAACCGTCGGCGTTGGCTTAGTCGTGGCCGGCTTCTCCGGGGCAAGCTTGGCTGGGACGCTCTTGGCCCGAGCGGGCGTCACCAGGCTGGCCATGTCAACCTGCGCCGCTTCGACCGTCAGGCCTGGCCGAATCCGTTGCAGACCGTTGACCACGACTCGATCGTTCGGTTCGAGGCCCTCTTCGATCGCTTGCAAACCGTCGAACGTCTGGCCAATGGTCACGCGGCGATAGTCGACCTTGTTTTCGGCGTCGATGATGTAGACGAACTTTTGACCCTGGTCGGTGCCGATGGCCTGTTCGGTCAACAACAGCGCGGGGTGCGGCGGGCCCATCGAGAGCCGCACGCGAACAAACAAGCCCGGCTCCAAGATTGGCGGCGGGCCAGGGAACGTATAAGGGTTGACGAACGTGCCGCGGACCTGGAGCGTGCCCGTCTGCGGATCGACCGTGTTGTTGGTGAAGTCCAGCAGGCCGTGCAGGGGGAACTTGTGCGCGGTGTCGTCGGCTAGCCCCATCTCCACATGGATCTCGCGCTTGCTTCCGGTCTTGATGATTCCTTCGCGGATCATCTTCTGAATCCGCAATACGGTCGGCTCCTCGACGTTGAAGTAGGCGTACATCGGATCGATTGACCGGATCGTGGTCAGCAGCGTGCTGTCGGCCGTGACCAGGTTTCCGACCGTCACGAAGGTTCGGCTGATCCGGCCACTGACGGGAGCGATGACGTGTGTGAATTCGAGGTTCAAGGCCGCCGACACAACCTTGGCCTGGGCCGTCTTCAACTGGCCGATGTTCTCGGCCTGCTGGGCTAGATACTGATCGACATCTTGTTGACTGGTGGCCGAAGTCTTCACCAGCTTGGTGTAACGATCCACCTGGATGGCCAAAAACTTCTTCTGGGCCTCGAGGCTCTCCACCAGCCCATTGGCCTGGTCGAGGGTGGCCTGGAACGGGCGTGGATCAATCTCGTAAAGTAGATCCCCTTGCTTGACGACATCGCCATCTTTGAACTTGACTTTGATCAAATAGCCGTTGACCCGCGCGCGGATATCGACCGTGCTGGCTGCATCCGTATAGCCGGTGAATTCCTCATAGTTAGTCACCTCTCGCGCCAAGGGAATGCTAACGGTCACCTTCGGCGGAACCGGCGGCACGATGGGTGGTGGCCCACCACATCCAATCACCGGCGCGATGACGAACAGACCAAGGAGGGAGGCGAAGCGGTAGCACATAAATATCATCCGTTACGAGGGAGGTCGATAAATTGGCGAGGGGTAAAGGTAGGTCGCGTTCAAATATACGACGAGATTAGGCAGATGAGGGATGTTTGTGCCTCCCCCCCTGCCCTTCTCCGAAATTGGAGAAACAAGGGTTTCTGGGCATTTGTGTTTTCCGCCGCAAAAAGGCCCTGTTTTTCTGACCTTGGAGGCATTCGCCACTCGACCACCAGATCGAGTGGCGAGTCGCGACTTTTGTGCCACCATGGGCGTGCCAGGCGATGTCGATTTTCTGAGTTTTTCGGCCATCTTTTGCCACCATTGGCTTATAAAGTATAATTCTACAGAGTGGGTGACACCCACGAAAACACGGGAAATAACGAGGCATAAACTCCTATGGCTATACTAAAGCCACTTGTTTAGGGCGGCCCATTATCTGCACCATTTCAAACATTCCGGACCATTTCCGTCTCGTTTCCGTCCTGCTGCGTCTCTCAAGACTCCTCTCTGTGGCGAGGATACCATTCTCCCCTCTCCCTTCGGGAGAGGGGCAGGGGGTGAGGGATTTTCGCCACCCTCGTTGTGGCCGGTCTCCCGACCGAGCCACATTGCCGACCGAAGGTCTCCCATCCACCGGGAGACCTTCGGTCAGCCGTTTCGGCGGGATCGGGAGACCCTCGCCGAACCCGGCCGGGGGTGATGGCAATCACGGAACACGATTTCCGCTCCTTCATCCCACTACTTAGTACGCAGTCCTCGCGCTGCACGGCTATTGGGGCGGAATTCCGGGGGGGGAATCATCGTCGCAGAAGAACGTCGTCTGCCGACGGTTTCCACGCTGTGTAATAGGATGCGGCATCCCGGGAATAACACCTCGCGCCAAGCGAGCCATGCCGTGAATCTAGCAAAACCGTTCGCTCGTCAAGAGTTGCGTATGCTGTCCCAGGAACTACCTGTCTCAGTGTGACTGCTCGGCATCCGTCGTGCCCTAGCGTGGACGGGCTAAAGCCCATCCCACGATTTGCCAAAATTGTTTCCTCGCGCTGTCCAACCACGCCGAATTAAGTTATGCGTCCCCTCCCTGAATCGTATGGGTTGCCCGCGAGCGCACGGCCGCGAAGGACAAGTTGCTGGAGATGAACGTGCCCGCCAAGGACACAGGGGCGGTAATTGCCCGATTGCAGCACCGCAACTGGACGCTGCAAAACCTTCCTTTCCAGCCGGAGTTTCCGTAATTCCGGGGACACCGTAATTCCAGATACTATGACTTAATTCGTATTCTGTTTCGGTTTTGGGCCGCGTTTTTGGGGTTTGAGGACACGACCTACCATTTCCTCCAGACGGCCAAGGAA
>Ga0118677_10005964_pt1 | contig 20988 bp, 21 predicted proteins | sample AliMusrvi5mmetaG_FD_86154 | JGI IMG/M metagenome (GOLD analysis project Ga0118677, IMG submission 86154)
GTGCTGATCATTGCCGGCTCGCAAACGGAGCAAAGCTCAATGGTTGGGGCGGCTATCCTTTGTGCGAAGGCCGCCCTGAACTCCGGTGCCGGATATGTTTGCATCTCCCTTCCAATTTCTCTGGCTAATACCATACACCTTGCCGTACCGGAAGTTGTGGTTATCGGGAGAGATGTTGCCTCAATTGCTGAAAAAGCACGTTGGGCTGACGTGATCCTCATCGGATGCGGCCTCGGACGCGATCAGAACAGCATCAATCTGGTCAGAGAACTACTGGAATGCGCCGACATTAACGAAAAAAAGCTGATTCTTGATGCTGATGCACTCTACGCCCTCTCATCCATTGGCCGAACAGATGCACTGCCGAGATGCAAAGAGGTTCTCCTCACCCCACATTATGGAGAGTTCAGTCGTCTCTGCAACATTCCGATTGAGGATATTGCCGCAGATCCGATTGAAGCAGCACAACAATTTGTCCGCGAATACGGTGTAACGGTTTTGCTGAAAGGCAACCCGACCGTTATTGCGGCAAAAAATGAACCAGTACTGCTCAACACCAGCGGAACCGAGGCTCTGGCAACCGCTGGATCAGGAGATGTGCTCTCCGGCATGATTGCAGCTCTTGCAGCAAAAGGAGCAGATCTCTTCTATGCTGCAGCCGCAGCCGCATGGTTTCACGGCCGGGCTGGCGACCTTGCCAGCGATGTCGCAAGTCTGGTGTCATCCGGGATGGTCGTTGACACTATCCAGCAGGCAATTGAAGAGATTTTCAAAAAGGAAGAGGCTATTCCCGCAAAAACTTTTTGATATTACGGGCGGCCTGACGGATGCGCTCCTCGTTCTCGATCATGGCAATGCGCACATATTCATCACCGTAGGCACCAAACCCTATCCCCGGGCTGACGGCAACCTTTGCATCACTGAGCAGCTTCTTGCTGAACTCAAGACTGCCCAGATGCCTGAAGGGTTCGGGAATCTGAGCCCAGACAAACATGCTTGCACGGGGTGAGACCACCGGCCAACCGGCGTTGATAAAACTTTTCACCATAACGTCACGCCGTTTGCGGTACACCTCACAGATCTCCTGAACACAGCTCTGATCTTCAGTCAGCGCAATGGTTGATGCAACCTGTATCGGGGTGAAGGTGCCATAATCAAGCCAGCTCTTGATTTTTTCGAGGGCGCCGATCAGCTTGGCATTACCAACCATAAAGCCGACACGCCACCCGGCCATATTGTAGGTTTTCGACAAGGTGTAGCTCTCAACGGCAACATCCTTTGCTCCGGGCACCTGAAGGATTGATGGGGTCACATACCCATCAAAGGTCAGTTCCGCGTAGGCAATATCACTGATAATGTAAAACCGCTCCTGGCGGGCTATATCGACCAGTTTTTCATAAAACGGAAGCTCAACGGTAGCTGTGGTGGGATTATTCGGGAAATTTACCACCAGATACTTTGGTTTTGGCGACGATTCGCGCAGCGCTTTTTCAATGTTCTGGAAAAAGCCCTCTTCGTCAAGAGTAAAATCGTCCTTCAGTTCAAGCTTCAGGCGATGAACATTTCCTCCTGCAAGGATGAATGCCTGGGAATGGATGGGATAACAGGGATCCGGCACCATGGCAAGGTCTCCTGGATTGGTAATCGCTTGAACAAGATGAACATACCCCTCTTTTGAGCCCATTGTCGCAACGACCTCGCGATCAAGGTCAAGATCAACATTATATTTGCGCTTGTACCAGGTACCTACTGCACCGCGCAGCTTGTAGATACCTTTTGAGACTGAATAGCCGTGGGTTCGGGGTTTATTAATACTTTCAATCAGTTTATCAACAATATGCTGGGGTGTGGGGCCGTCAGGATTACCCATTGAAAAATCTATAACATCCTCTCCTGCGCGCCGTTCAGCCATTTTAAGCTCATTAACCGCCGCAAAGACATATTTGGGAAGGCGTTTGATCTTGTCAAACTCTATTTCATCGAACATAATCTCGGGACAAAAAAATCATTCATCATAAAGAAAACAGCTTTAATCATAAGAAAAAAGAGCATCATATCAATGGCCTTCCCCATATTTTCCCGATGATTCCTTGTTCGAAAACTTAATTGCCCAGGAAATTTCATAAACGCATATTTTCATATTATCGCATTGAACGCTTTCATCATTATCAGTGTTGTTTGTTATAGTTTGATGAAAGGTAGTGCTCAACTTTTGCTGTAACATAATTTAAGTAAACGTTTTACATCATTCAGAGAGTGTTTCGTGTATTAGTGCTTTCGGTTATGCAACTTCACTGCATGATAAAAGGAATCAGACCTCATTAATTTGACTTTAACAATTTTTTAATTAACATATTTGTAGTTATCATTTCACATCCCGCTCCAAGTAAAAGCATATACCACGTGTCAAAAATCCAAATGACAGAAACTGATGCTCTCAAGCATCGGCTTGAGGAATCCACCGGCAATGATTACAACTGCTGCTACCAGTGTGGAAAATGTACGGCTGGCTGCCCGTCTGGCGCATTCATGGATAGCCCCCCTGCACGGATCATGCGTCTCGTCCAGGCTGGCTATATTGAAGAGGCTCTCAAAAGTGAGGCACTCTGGTTCTGTGTCGGCTGTATGACCTGCACGGCACGATGTCCGCAGAACATGGATATCGCTGCAACGATGGACTCGCTCAGGTCACTTGCCCTCGAAAAGGGCTTGGTATCTGAAAGCAAAGCCAAGAAGCTGGTTACGGCTTTTCATGTGTCATTTCTCAATAACGTCCGCAAACATGGCCGTTTGCAAGAACTTTCACTTGTCAGCAGCTATAAGCTCCGCACAAGATCCTATCTTCAGGATTCAGAATCAGGCGTGAAAATGATCATGAGCGGCAAGATCAATCCATTACACGCCTTGACGGGAAAAGGTGGTGTAAAAGGTAAAGATCAAATTGAAAAAATTTTTGCGGCATCTGAAAAAGATTCTCACCTTGTGGCGCCAAAACGCCACCCAACTATAAAGGAGTTTATACCAAAGGCTACGCATTCAATCAAGCCGGGTATGACCATCGGATACTATCCTGGTTGCTCACTGAGCGGTACGGCACGAGAATATGATATTTCAGTCAAAAAAATGTGTTCCCTTCTCGGCCTGAAACTTCAGGAAATCGAAGACTGGAATTGTTGCGGCGCCACATCTGCACATGCGACCAATCATAAACTGGCACTGCTTTTGCCAGCAAGGAATCAGGCGCTTGCTGATGCACAGGGGTTAACGGTGGTTCTGGCTCCCTGCGCTGCCTGCCAGAACCGCCAGGTCACCACAAGAAAAGCTCTGATAGCTTCGCATGAACTTCGCGAGGAAGTCCTTACGATTACCGGTATAAAGCCAACCTGCACTGCTGAATTTATTGGTGTCACCCAACTTCTTGAGGCAATGGATCCAGAGGAGATTAAAAAAAGGGTAAAAAAACCTTTAACCGGACTTAATCTCGCCTGCTATTATGGCTGTCTTCTAGTGCGCCCGATGGACGATATGGGTTTTGACGATCCGGAAAATCCTCTCAAAATGGAGGCAATCATGAGTGCTCTTGGAGCCACACCCGTCGACTGGGCATTCAAGATTGAGTGTTGTGGAGCAGGACTCACGCTTGCTCAACAGCAGCTTGTTGAAGAGCTTACGCACTCCATTGCGAAAAATGCTGCTGACAACGGAGCTGATGCATTTGTTGTCGCCTGTCCTCTTTGCCAGGCAAACCTTGACATGCGTCAGGGCAGCATGAGAAAACGGTTCGGGGACATTAAACAGATGCCTGTCTACTATATTTCAGAGCTTGTCGCCATTGCTTGCGGTGCAACACCTTCTGAGGTCGCTGTAGGTGAACATTTTGTTCCTGCGCTTGACTTTGTCTCGAAACTTTAGACTACTGTGCATTATTTGAAATAACGCGACGCATTTTCTCTGGCTCCTTCAGTGAGCTGTTCCCTGTTACTAAAAGATTGAAATTATGGCAAAGATTGGAGTATTTATATGTCACTGCGGTGAAAATATTGCCTCTAAGGTTGATTGTACCAAACTGGCGGCCGCGATAGGAGAACACCCTGGAGTTGCGGTTTCTGTTGAATACAAATATTTTTGCTCAGAACCTGGTCAGGAAAGTGTCAAAAAAGCCATTCGCGACAATAACCTTACTGGTGTCATTATAGCAGCATGCTCCCCGAGAATGCATGAAGCTACCTTCCGCAAGGTCTGCGCAGAGGCTGGACTGAACCCATATCTCTGTGAAATAGCAAATATTCGCGAGCAATGTTCATGGGTGCATAGCGACAAGGATATGGCTACTGAAAAAGCCATGGACATCACTCGTTCAATGATTGAAAAAGTTAAACGCAACAACAAACTTCAGCCTATAGAGGTTCCTGTAACCCGCCGGGCACTGGTCATTGGTGGAGGTGTTGCCGGTATACAGGCCGCGCTTGATATTGCCAATGCGGGTCAGGAAGTTGTTCTTGTCGAGCGTGAGCCCTCTCTTGGAGGCCACATGGCGCAGTTATCGGAAACGTTCCCGACACTCGACTGCTCACAGTGTATTTTGACTCCTCGAATGGTAGAAGTAGCTCAACACCCCAAAATCCGCCTGCTAACCTATGCTGAAGTTGAGCATGTTGATGGCTTCATCGGCAATTTCAAGGTAAAGATTCGCATGAAATCGCGTTACGTCAACAGAGACGTCTGTACTGGTTGTGGAGATTGCATGGTAAAATGTCCTGTAAAAAAAATATCGAGTGAATTTGACTGCGGTCTGGGTAAAAGAACCGCCATTTATACCCCGTTTGCCCAGTCTGTGCCAAATATACCAGTCATCGACAAGGCAAGCTGCATTTACTTCAAAAACGGCAAATGCAAAACATGCATGAAGTCCTGTCAGATCAATGCCATCAACTTTGATATGCAGGACGAATTCATTGACCTTGAAATTGGCGCCATTGTTGTTGCTACTGGATTTCAGATACAAAATACTGCGGGGTACGGAGAGTATGGTTATGGCAAGTATCCTGACGTCATCACTGGTCTTCAATTTGAACGCCTCGCTACAGCAAGCGGTCCGACTTCAGGCAAGATTCTACGCCCCTCAGACGGCAAAGAACCGGAAACTGTGGTGTTTATCCAATGTGCCGGATCGCGCGACCCTTCAAAAGGTGTGCGCTACTGCTCAAAGATATGCTGCATGTACACCGCAAAACATGCCATGCTTTATGCCCATAAGGTTCATCATGGAAAAAGTCATGTTTTTTATATGGATATCCGTGCCGCTGGCAAAGGCTATGATGAATTTACCCGCAGAACCATTGAGGAAGATGATGCCTCATACGTACGGGGTCGGGTCAGCAAGGTATGGCTGGAAAATGGCAAACTGATGGTTCGGGGTGTTGATACCCTTCTCGGCAGACCCGTTACCATATCCGCCGACATGGTCGTGCTGGCTACCGCGATGGTCCCGCAGCCAAACGCAAAAGAGTTTGCCAAAACCATCGGCATAGCTTACGACGAATACGGTTACTACAATGAGGCTCATCTCAAACTCAGGCCTGTTGAATCATCTTCGGCGGGAATTTTCCTTGCCGGCGCATGCCAGTCACCGAAAGATATTCCTGACTCGATTGCGCAGGCATCAGCATCGGCTAGCAAGGTACTTGCTCTTTTCAGCAAGGAAACACTGGAACGGGAACCTGTCGTTGCCTCAACCAACGAAGCTACTTGTGCCGGATGCTGGGGCTGCGTTCTTGCCTGTCCATACAACGCCATTGAGCAAAAAGATATTCTTGACCGTTCTGGACGAATCATCAAACGGGTAGCGTCAGTAAATCCAGGCTTGTGTCAGGGCTGCGGCACCTGTGTCACCTTCTGTCGATCGAACAGTATCGATTTGGCAGGCTTTACCGAAAAACAGATCTTTGCTGAAGTGATGGCTCTCTGATGAACTTAATTTTTATCGTGAATGAACAGAACTTTTCCTCTGGAGTCCGCTGATGAGTGAAACTTTTGAACCAAAAATCATTGCGTTTGTCTGCACCTACTGTACGTATGCTGGCGCTGACCTTGCGGGGACGAGCCGCCTTAAATATGCGCCGAATGTGCGTATTATCCGTCTTCCCTGTACCGGCAGAATAAGCCCCATGTTTATCCTGAAAGCTCTTCAGAAAGGCGCTGACGGTATACTGGTAAGTGGTTGTCACCCCGGAGACTGCCATTTTACCCATGGCAACTACCATGCACGACGGAGATGGATGGTTTTTCGTTCACTCCTCGACTTTATGGGCATATCAACAGAACGGGTAAAGTTCTCCTGGATCAGTGCGGCTGAAGGTGGCAAATTTGCTGATCTTATTAACAACGTCACTGAAGATATCCGCACGCTTGGCCCTTTTGATCAATACAAAGAGTTGATCAGTGAAACTGAAGCCCCAGCGACACTTTAATAACAACAAGGCAATGATTACACAGGAAAAATACAGAAGCAAAGCAAAAAAACTTCTTGCCGATGGTTCAGTGAAAATGGTAATCGGCTATAGTCCAGGCTCGACTGCTGATCGGCGACGCCCGGTTTTTGTCCGTTCATTTGATGAGGCTGATCAGCTTGTGCTTGACAGCAACTGCATCGGGAATTTATCGGGCTATCTGGTTACCGAAGGGCTTCTGAGTGATGAAAAACGTGTCGCCATCTTTCTTCGACCCGAAGGAATTCGTTCTCTCAATATTCTTGCAGCAGAATCGCAGCTCAATGTTGACCAGATCATCATTTTCGGGTTTGATTCGATTGGCAGAGAGGTCAGTTTGCTGCTTGGTGAACATGCCGGAGAGTTTTCAGAACTTATTGGATCAATTAAAGAGAATCCTCCTGAAAAAAGCAGTGACCCACTCTTGTACCAGATTGAGCAGATGAACCCACAGGAGCGATTTGCATTCTGGAAGGAGGAGTTTTCCCGGTGCATCAAATGCTATGCCTGTCGGCAATCCTGCCCCATGTGCTACTGCCGCCGATGTATTGTCGACAGTAATCAGCCGCAATGGGTCAATACCTCATCGCATACTCTTGGAAACTTCGAATGGAATATTGTCCGGGCTTTTCACCTTGCAGGACGTTGCGTTGGATGCGGCAACTGCGACCGATCCTGTCCCGTCAATATTCCGCTTCGCCTTATCAACGCCAGAATGGCAGAAGAGGTGCTTGAGTCATTCGATCATTTCGCTGGTATGAGCATCACCCAGGAACCGGTGCTTGCAAGTTTCAAAAAGGAAGATTCCGAGACATTCATTCTCTAAGTAACACACTCGTATGACAAGAATTCTTTTCAGCGATAAACTTGATAATTGCGTCACAAGATGGCAGTCAGCGGGCTTTACGGTGATGGGGCCTGTATCAAAAGACACTTTTTCGAGTTATGCCACAGTTGAACATGCTTCAGATTTTGATTTGGGAATTGTGCTGCCAGATCGTTCACTCAAGGAACTCTTTTTTCCGCAAACTGAACCGCTGCTGCGTTACACCATAAAACAGCAGGTAATCAACACAGAAGATTTCAATCCGCCTTCGGGAAAAAGATTAATTTTTGGTGTCAGGCCTTGCGATGCTGCAGGATTGTCTATTGACGACCCCCTTTTCGGATGGGATTATAAGGATGAATACTGGTTTCAGCGACGCAATGATTCGGTTATTGTAACCATTGCATGCACAAAAGCCGATGATTTCTGTTTATGTACGTCGCTCAAACTTGCACCTGACAGTACAAATGGCTCTGATATTCTGCTTCGACCGCTTGAAAATAATAGCGGATGGCAAGTTGAAGAGCTTACCGACCGGGGTCGCGAAGCGTTTTTGACGATAGCGGAATTCCTGCAGGAGGCCTCTGAACCCACCGCTCCGATAGCTGTTGTCCCTGAAATGTTTAATCTTGACACTTGCGTTGCATGGCTGCAGAACCCTGAAAACTTTGAAAGCAAATTCTGGAAAGATATTTCAATGCGTTGTATCGGCTGCGGCTCCTGTACCTATCTCTGCCCGACCTGCCATTGCTTTGACATCCAGGATGAAGGTGATACCTATAGCGGCATCAGAAGAAAAAACTGGGATAGCTGCTCTTTTGCCCTCTTTACGATGCACACTTCGGGCCATAACCCCCGTTCGACTCAATCTGCACGGTGGCGCCAGCGCATCATGCACAAATTCAACTATTTCCCGGGCAAGTTCAACGTGAACAGTTGCAGCGGATGTGGCCGATGCTCGCGCCAATGCCCGGTTGACATGGGTATTACTGAAACGTTACAAAAAATATCGACTTTACATTCGTAACAGCAAACATCCAAAGCGTGCAAAATAACATCTACAAGCCAGCCATCATGAAAATCGTCGGACGTCACGACGAAGCGCCAGGCGTAAAAACCTTGAGACTTGAATTTCAGGACCCGGACGACCATGAGCAGTTTAAAAAAACCTTCCGTACCGGTATGTTTGGGCTCTATGGTGTGTATGGCGAAGGAGAGAGTACGTTCTGTGTCGCCAGTCCTGAAACCCGCAAGGAGTATATCGAATGTACCTTCCGCCAATCCGGACGGGTGACTTCTGCTCTGGCGAACGCGGATATTGGAGACCTTATCACCTTCCGTGGTCCATACGGAAACCGCTTTCCGATTGAAAATTTCCAGGGCAAGAATCTCCTCTTTGTTTCAGGTGGAATAGCTTTGCCTCCGACACGAAGCGTTATCTGGTCATGTCTTGACCAACGTGAAAAATTCGGCAAGGTTACTATTGTCTACGGTGCCCGAACTGTGGCGGATCTGGTTTACAAGCATGAACTGGAAGAGTGGCAGAATCGCTCCGATATCGATCTTGTACTTACCGTGGATCCAGGTGGAGAATCGCCAGACTGGACACACAAGGTCGGCTTCGTACCCACAGTACTTGAAGATGCTGCTCCTTCTCCCGAAAATTGCATTGCCATCATCTGCGGTCCGCCGATCATGATCAAATTCACCCTGATTTCGCTCAAAAAACTTGGCTTTGATGAAACAAACGTCTACACGACGCTCGAAAACCGTATGAAATGCGGGGTCGGCAAATGCGGACGCTGCAATGTCGGCTCGGTTTATGTCTGCAAGGAGGGGCCGGTCTTCACCGCAGCCGAGGTTTCTTGTATGCCTGCTGCTGATTTATAACAAGCGGCAATACCCTGAAATATGCTTCTGACGACACATCTCTTTTGCAATTTAACAACGACCCAACAACCTGTATGAAACAATTTGTCACACTTATCATTACACTGTTTTTTGCCGCAACAGGCTCACTTCTGGCAGAAGAAACTCAGCAAGCTTCAGTCACTCCGAACCAGTTTGGCAGCATCACCGTTCACATCACAAATATTATTAAACCGGACGGTATCCTTGGCGTTTCACTTTACAACTCAAAAAAAGGATTTCCTGGCAAGCATGAACAGGCCTATGCCAATCAGTTAAAAAAAATCACCAGCACCGAGGATAATGTTGTCTTTGAAAATATTCCTTATGGCACATACGCCGTCAGCATCATGCATGACGAAAACAGCAACGGAAAACTGGACACAAACTTTTTCGGTATCCCAAAAGAAGGTGTCGGTGTTTCAAACAATCCAAAAATAGGAATGGGCGGACCAAAGTTCAAAGATTCGGAGTTTACACTTGATACAAAACATCTTGAACTGTCGATTTCGATGAAGTATATTGGTCGTAAGTGACTACTTGACAACAAATAATAGACACGCCAGAACGATTATAAGCTTCCTGCTGTAAATGCAGGGGCACTCCTGACTAATAAATCTGGTTTCATGCTTTGTAAACACTTCAAAAAACGAATTATAAAAAAATGTTGTTCTTATTTTTTCAGAGAGGTTTCTGAAATTATTCTTTCAACATAACAGCAAAAAAGCGACATGAACCGGAAATCCTTCATCGACAACTTCGACCGTAAACTCAGGTCGTGGGATAGAGATATTGCAAAGCTTGAGAAAAAAGCTGAGCGAATAACGCGAACCCTTCAGCAACGCATTGATGAATTGAAACAGCATCGAGCAACTGCTGCTGCAAAAACTACTGATCTCCTGCACAGCAGCGAGGAAGCATGGGTAGAAGTGAGATATGGCGCCGAACAAGCACTTTGCGACATTAAAAAAGCTTTCAGAAAAGCAAAAGCAAAGTTCGGAAAATAAGTGATAACACTGGTTTATACCAAAACGTAGCGCTTATGTCTTTATCTACATAAAGGAAGGAAGTCTTCTTGTGTTTTTAAGTATATGATATACCTAATCACTTATATAATAAATACTTAAAAATAAACTACCCTTTGGCATGATTATTGCTTAAATAAAGGCAATGGGTTGAAAAAGTGACCCTGACACCTTATAACGCAATAATCATGACAAACCTCAGCACTCTCTATGGTGATCTTTCTGGAGTGGAGTTCCGGACACTCTTTTCCAATGGAAAAATGGACGGCTGCCTTGTCACACAACACAATACCCTGACAACCCCTTACGGTAGCCTTGTCCCTCAATACAAAGCTGAAGACATGGGACGTCGGTCAGTCAAACCGATGTACTTCAACAAGGATGGTTCGCTGAAATCAATTGCACTACAGTCGCAAACCATACTGGAGACACCGGTTGGAGCAATCCCTGCTGAACTGGTTACTTTTCATAAAAATGGGAGCATCAAAAGAATATTTCCTCTTGATGGCAAACTGAGCGGCTTCTGGTCGTGGAAGAATGAATTTGCCCTTGCCAGCACCCTTACCTTTAATTCGCCAGTGGGTACACTGAGTGCAAAAGTGATCGGCCTGCAGTTTTATGAAAGCGGAGCACTAAAAAGCGTAACACTCTGGCCCGGTCAGACCCTCACGATACACTCACCAATTGGAGAAATTACAGTTCGAAAAGGGTTGGCCTTCTACGAGTCAGGTGCAATCCGATCCTTTGAGCCACTGAAAAAAATTGACCTCGATACACCAATTGGAACTATAACATCATACGATAACGAACCGAACGGCATTCACGGTGATATCAACTCTGTACAGCTTTCGGAAGATGGCTCTATTGAAGCACTCAGTACCGTGGACCATGCCGTACAGGTCTCAACACCGGAAAAACAGGACGAACTCTTCAGGCCAGGAGTAAAAAACAACGTCTGCGGAGACGAACGTAAAGTAAGTGTTCCTATGAAGGTACGATTTGAAAAGAGGCGAGTAATGTTTCATGATAACCCGAAGTTCTCTTTCGACATGGAACACTGCTCTTTTGAAGTCAAAAAACTGGAACCGAAAACCAAGGATCCAGCATATTCGTGTGGATGATAAAAAGAGTCCCCATGCAACAGGCTGTTATCAACTGTCTATTGCATGGGTGCCAGCCATCCAGCCGGTCGAAAATGCTGCCTGCAGGTTAAATCCGCCAATCTCACCAGCGTAATCGAGAAGTTCTCCACAAAGAAAAAGTTTTGGAACAATACTTGACTGCATGGTTTTAGGGTTCACCTCTGCAAGCGAAACCCCGCCAGCGGAAACTTCACCCTGATCAAGGGGCACCTCTCGCACACTGCCAAGCGGCAAGTGCTTAAGCACAGCAAGCAACGACATCCTCTTCTCCCTGACAAGTCCACTCCAGGTGACATCGTTCTCCAACGCAGCATGACGCATGATAAAAGGAAGAAGTGCCGTCGGAATAGTGCCATGAGGAGCAAGCGCTAACGCCTCACGAAGAGGAGCTATCGGGCAACTTTGCAAAAACTTCCGAACCATCTGCGCGCCACTCTTGCGAGCTTGAAACAGAAACTTCTCTTCAAGTTCGGCTGCACTCTGTTCTGGAAAAAGATCCGCAAAAAGAGAAACGCTCCCAAAAAGAGTAGCGAACTCTCCAATATCACGAGATAGCGACAGAGCTACTGGCCCACTGAAGCCACGATGGGTAAAAAGCAGGTCGCCACGACGATCAACACTCCGGCCGCCAGCAGTGGCAATAAGAGCAACCGAACGGAGGGCAACCCCTGACAATGTCGCTGGAGGGGGCTTGATCGTGTAGAGTGGCGCCAGCGCAGCCGAAGAGTCTTTAATTGAGTGACCAAGTGCTCGGGCAATCGCCAAGCCATCACCCGTTGTGCCTGTTCGTGACCAGGAAACGCCACCTGTTGCCAGAATAACAACATCTGCCGTCAACGATGCTCCAGCAGCCGTTGTAACAAGAAACTGCGTCCCCTGACGCTCAACACTCCGAACCCGAGAGGAAAAGAGCTGCCGCACCGATGATTCACGAAGCAACTCCTCAAAAGCGACAACAACCGATGAAGCATCTCCACTCAAAGGGAATACCTTCCCATCAGCCCTCTCCTCTGTCTCAACATCACGAGAACGCAGCAAGTCAAGAAGATCTGTGTTTGCAAAGCTGTATAAAGCAGATCGCAGAAACCGCTTTTCATTCGGGCGAAGGTACCCCTTTTCAAGAAGCTCTGCTGGAGTTCCCCGATGAGTCACATTGCATTTCCCGCCACCTGATATTCTGATTTTTGTTCCCGGACAAGCATTCCGCTCAAGCACCGTTATTGAGCAACTCTTGCCGGAATGTTCTGCAGCTCGTCTTGCGGCAACAGCAGCAGACATTCCTGCTGCTCCACTGCCAATGACAAGAAGAGCCGTATGCGATACACTGGGGGTATCAAATCCTTCCTTTGTAATTTCAGTTGTATCCATAAAAAATAAACGTCAGGCTGGACGTCAGCAACGAAATATTTAACCATACGAGCCGGAATACACCGCTCCAACAATCCAGACAAACACTTCGGTTACTTCGCTTCCGGCTCCGAGCACATCACCGGTAACTCCCCAGATTTTCCGATAACTCAACACTCCAGTCAACAATCCTGCAGAAAATGCGGCTGGTATCACTGCTAAAAGCGCATAGAGATCGTCATGAAAAAGAAGGAGAAGAAAAAGGAACGTCAACGCGGAGGTAACCACGATGTGGAAGCGACCAGCACCGTTCACGAAGGAGTGAGCTGTGCCGACTTCACGGCGGGCGTAAGGCAGAGATGAAGCAAGGAGAACCTGCACCAGACGTGCAAGCAGTACACCTGCAGCAATGACCTCATAAGCACTGAACTCAAGAAGCTTCAGCACAGCAATCCATTTGAGCAGCATCATGCCGGAAAGAGCAATAGCCCCAAAAGAGCCAACATTCGGATCTTTCATAATCCGCAGTGCAGCCTCCCTCGTTCGCCCTCCCCAGAATCCATCAGCCATATCGGCAAGACCATCTGCGTGCATTCCTCTGTTCAAGGCAATACCACCCAGAACAACAAATGCTGCCGAAAGCTCTTTCCATGCTAAAATATGACCAAAAGCAGCCTGCAGGAGACCAAGCAATAACCCAACCACCGGAAACCAGAATAACGAGTTACTGAAGGTTTCAGTATCCTTGCCTGGAACAGGAAGCACTGTCAACGTTCTCAACGCTGTGACAAGGCTTCTCAACATCCCTTACTCTCCGCTTTTTGCACTGACTCTTGCGGCGCTGAACGTCGCCATTTCATTATAGATTTTCAATGAGCCCTCAATAACCTGCATGGCAAGAGCCGCGCCCGTCCCCTCCCCGAGGCGGAGATCAAGATCAAGAATTGGCCGTGCTCCAAGCTTCTGCATGACCGAGCGGTGCCCCTGTTCGTTGGAAAGATGGCTGAAAAAGAGATAATCATCCACAGCAGGACAAAGCTTGATGGCTGCCACTGCTCCAGAAGAAGAGATAAAGCCATCAACAACAACAGGAATCCTGCATGCGGCTGCGCCAAGAATAAAACCGGTTATGGCTGCAATTTCATAACCACCAAGCGCAGCAAGCGTACCAAAAGCCGTCGTGCAACGAGAAGCATTGATCTCGACGGCTCTCTTGATCACCAATATCTTATGTTGCAGACGCTCATCATCAATACCAGTACCCCTTCCGGTGATACTCTCAACCGGCACATCAAGCAGTACTGAATAGAGCGCCGTAGCTGGAGTGGTATTGGCAATTCCCATCTCGCCTGTTCCAAGCAGATAGTAGCCTGCCTCATGAGCTTCAGCAGCAAGTTCCGCTCCATAAAGCAAGGCCTTCAGCGTATCTTCCTCATTCATCGCAGGACCTGCCGCCATATTTGCACTTCCCGACCGCACCTTTCTTTTCACAAGACCGGGCAGATCAGGAAAATCATGATTCACACCCATATCCACAACATCAAGATCAGCGTCAACATGACGAGTCAGCACATTAATGGCTGCACCACCGCTGAGCATGTTGTAAACCATCTGCGGCGTCACCTCTGCCGGAAAGGCCGACACACCTTCAGCAGCAACCCCATGGTCAGCAGCAAAACAGCATATTTTCTTTTTGGAAAGCACAGGGGTCAACGCTCCAGTCGCCAGAACATATTTCAGTGCTATCTCTTCAAGCCGCCCCAAGCTCCCCTGAGGTTTGGTAAGATCATCAAGATGAGTCTGCGCCGCCCCGATAAGCGAACGATCAGAAGGCTGAACACAATTCAAAAGCTGTTCCAACTCTTTATACATAACTTGCCTATTATTAATAAATTATCGACTTCTCAATTCCACCATCGAGACCAGGAAAAACGGTAATGCTTTTTCGGGGAACAATATAACGATTAGAAGGCAAGCTCACACATACAAAATCAGCATGGATTTATTGCATTGTATGTCTTCCTTAACCCTCATCTTTAAAGGCATTAACATTTTTTTGATCCGACAGGTATTCATTTCTATTTCGTATGAGCATTATTGCCATATAAAAAACAATCAGGAGGTTTATCAAGACAAAAATGATCTTGAGCCTTGAAACACCTTTCATAAGTTCGTAAAATTCAATTGGCAGATAAATACTGCCGCTCACCAAGGCAAACCATTCCGCCCATCGCCTTGCGAACCAAAGGCCATAAGCCTCAACAAACCGCATGGAAGAATACAACAATGCAAAAAGTGCAAAAAGAAGCATACGACCGTCTGTCAGACTACCTGCGGCTTCAATAAAAATCCTTGGAATGTGTTTGGCTGGATTAAGGTGCAAATGACCGACCAGTTGTTCGGCAACACTCTGAATATTCTGATGGATGAGGGAAAATAAAGCTAACCCGGCAAAAAGTACCAAAAAGCCCTTACATGCTTCAAATATTGCCACAACTTTCAAAGCGCGCGCCATCTTATCGTTTACATCCATATCGTGTTCAATAACAATAATTTGATTGGAAATCACAAGTTGATCGATTATACCCCATTGCTACACTTTACTTTATTTTACTATATTTTGTATGATATGAATGCGTGCTTGTTTCCCTAAAACCATGGATCTCTTGTATTTTTTCGAAGAATAAAATCAGCTCAATCATGAATACGGAACCGACCTCGAAAAAATCGAAACATACCTTACCCGGTGAAATCCCTGATAATTATTTCCGCTTCCATCTTCCACATCTTCACCTTGGCTCTGTTTTCGGAGACGATTGGTTCTCTTTAAAAGCAGAAGCCTTCGCCCGTTTTTTTGGAACACCGGTTTTTCTTATCGGGCAAACCGCAGTAGTGGCTATCTGGATTTTACTGAACGCTCTTGGATATACCAAGTTCGATGTCTACCCGTTTATCTTGCTTAATCTCGCATTCAGTCTTCAGGCGGCCTATGCAGCCCCGCTTATTTTGCTGGCACAGACACGACAAGCAGACCGTGACAAAGCACACGCCGATGCCGACGCACAACATCGGGAAGCCCTGGCCATAGCAAGCGAAGATCGGCAAAAATTGGCATCACAACAGGCTGATCAAATCATGGAGTTGCTTCAACAGAATACGGAAATGACCAAACTCATAAAAGAGCTGAGCCAACATATTGATGTCCTGACTCAGGATTTGCACAACAAGACAGGCGCATAGACAACTATCCTCCCGTGCCTCAGAACATGGAGTGCTCTCCAAGCTCCTGTCCTGACAAACCCTCTTTTAGCACTCGCTTGTAGAAATCCCGCAAGGTATCGCTACCGAAGGATGGCGTTATATCGGCATCATATCTCCCCGTTTGCGGATTGAGCACCAGCATGGACTCCGAGCAGTAGTACTTGCCAATACGGGCAAACTCAGCCTTGTCTTCCAGTTTCGGAAAAATCTTTGCGAACAGACTCGCCACTGGAATGATCACATCGAACATCTGTATCGGCATTTTTTTGAACTTTGTAGGGCGGCCGAGAAGCTCAAAGAGCATCTCACCCTGTTCGACAGGAGTAATCGGCTTTCCAGGCCCTCCAATGGGCAGGATTTTGTTCTGCATGGCAGAGTCTTCAAGGCAGTTGACGATATAACGTGCCAGATCCGATTCACTGATAGGCTTGCAGGCAGTCAGTCGGCCATCACCAAACATGACATAAGGCTTGCCGTTTTTCACTGACTCAACCTGACCGGCAATAGACTTGAAAAAAGCCGTCGGGCGCACAATGGACCAGGTCAGACCCGACTCCTTTAATTCCTTCTCAAATTTCAGCTTCGCTTTCTGGAACTCCAGCAGCGGTTTCTGGACACAAATAGCGGAGAGCAACACAAAATGCGTTGCTCCGGCTGCCTTGCCCGCGTCGAGCGCGTTGCGCGTGGCCTGATAGTCGATCTTCCATGAATCTTTCACTCCCCCATTGCGGGAAGTAAGACAGGAGACCACCACATCAAAGTGCTCTGCCCTGATACCTCTTTTCATCAGCGAATCCATACTGCTTACATCACCGAACCGCACCTCGGAACCTTTCAACTGGGCACGAACCTCATCGGCAGTGGTCGTTGAGCCAATACCCGAACGTTCACGGACAAAACTTACCACATCATATCCTCTGCCAACCAGTTCACGGACAACAAACTTGCCGATATATCCGGTAGCACCGACAACAAAAACACGTTTCTTCACTGAAGAGATAGTTACAGTTTCAATACTGACGGTTGTCATCCCCTTTCCACTGGAGATCGACAGCTCTCCATAAGTAGTAATAGTAAAAAAGGAAACAGCGGAAAATACAGGACTTTTCAGAAAGAACCAACGAAGGAAAAGTTGACGCAAAGACTCAAAGAGTGAAGCTCGAAATTTGGAATAAAATCTTACATTAACCGCGACCAAGTTCTGGCGTTACAGGAATACTGACCGGGAGCAACCGAGATTCTCCTGCGTTTCCCGAAACGGTGCCATGAGTTGTCCTGCAAAACAACATAAAACTGTTATGTCCAGAAATCCTTACATCATCGATGATCAAGAGCCTACTCTGTGTGAATCTGTTTTTGTATTTATGGACATTCTTGGCTACTCCGATCTGATGTTGCAATCACAGAGTGCCAATAAGGAACAACCCGCGCTTCGCGACATTCACAGTGCCTTGTTAGCAAGCCGCAGGCGTCTTGAGTCTCAGACGTTATTTTCCATCAGCAGGAAAGATTTCTATGCACTCAAATCCTTTACCGACAACATAGTTATTGGCTGGCCGGTGCATTCAGATGCACAGGCCGAGTTCGGTATAGCCTTTCCGCGTCTTGCTGAATTTCAATTCAACATGGCCATTCGAGGTTACTTTGTCAGAGGTGCAATTTCAGTGGCTCCTGCATACGTGGATGAGGTTGTCGTTTTTGGTGATGCATTGGCTCAAGCCTACAAAGGTGAGAGCATTCTTGCGCGAGACCCTCGAATCATTTTCACCGATTCAGCCGTGCGCGCAGTTGAACGGCACCTGAAGTACTATTCCCAAGCGGCAAACGCACCACACGTACGAGATATTCTCAAAGATGCAGACGGCCAGTGGTTTTTAAACTATCTGGAGTCGGTACTCATAGCAGAAGACACCCTTGGACCACTCTACAACGAATTTATGCAGCACAAGATTGCTGTTGAAAAAAAACTTTCTGAACACACCTCCAATCCAGAAATCTGGGCAAAGTACGCCTGGGTTGCCGGTTACCATAACTACTTCTGCGACCTGCATACCAACCATTTCGATGATGAACATCGTGTCAATATAGAACTCTTCAAGTCAACCCCTTCGCTCATCGCAGGAGAAGATGACAGCAATGTTCAATGAAGCATAATGGCTGGATTGTTTGAACACTGTAACGGTATTTCTTCGATCAATTATGTTATATTTGAATGCATCAGAAACTGCAGATTTTTTCCAAGCACAACTTTTCTTGTCACTTAAACACACATACGACTATGGCAAACGAAAACAGCGGCGTCTTTTCCGACCTCTTTAATGCATTTGGTACTCTGGCACAGAATATAGCTGACACCTTGGGTAATGGCGTCACTACAGCCACTTCGGTCGTCCAGACATGCCTCGATCTCTGTGCAACAATTGTCACCACCACGGCAAACACGGCCATTCAGCTTATCCAGGGCGTTACAACTGCCGTTACATCAGCTATCACTCCGAAAAAGTAAACACACTCTCTCATTGATCAAAGCCTCTTGCCCAATTCAGCGCATGAGGCTTTGATATTCTGCCTGTATCTTCTTAGAAAAGTGCCGTTGAGCGATATTTTCGGGAATTTATAAAGTTCTATTTCCCGCTGGCCCATGCTGAAAGAGATTGGTCAAAGGATCATGTTTTTCTGGATACAAAGACAAACTTGATGAACTGCAGGAATCAGATAACGCTTTTGATGGATTATACAGAGGCTCATATCCTGACTCAGCAAACCAGAAAACAGCATCAGGAACGCTACGAGGCAAAACTCCGCTTAGTACGAATTCTCTATCAGCATTACTGGGAAAAACAACGTATCATTGATTTATTTTATCCTAACCTGAGCGATGTGCGCTGTAGATCAGCAGTGCAAGAGATGAGGCAAGACCCCTCGAAATCGGCGTGCAGGCGCAGGTTTCAAACCACCGTAAGCGGCGTTAGTCAAAAGCCCTCGTCGTGAGCATTACGGAAAAGGCATCGTGAAGATGTCAGGTAAGAACCAAGAAAGACGAACACAAGTAAATTACCGTAAACGTGTCGAAAGTTAAAGATGACATCAAAACTGAATAGATCGTTTGATTCAGGAAAAGTTTGGCGGAAACCTGTTTACTGGCCAAGCGGTGTCCGGCATAAAGGTAGCGTGATTCTGGTTCGGGCTTTTGCATTGAACTACAGGAACCTTCATTGGCGATGCAAAGGGAAAGGCGCAAGTGTAAAAAGCGAGGCCGAAAGTACCAAAGCGCCATTAAGGGGCGGAACGACTCGTATGAGCGGAGAAGGTCTTGTAATGAGGCTGGAGCAAAGGGGTCGTGTCATCTGGTCATACTGTTATATCAACTGTGCAAACAGAAGGAGTGTATCAGTATGACAAAGCCATATCAAATTTCCAAGCAACTTGTCTTGACAGCGTATCAACAAGTGAAAGCCAATGGAGGTGCAGCCGGTGTAGACCGTGAATCGTTACAGGCATTTGAAGCAAAGTTGAAAGACAACCTGTACAAGCTATGGAACAGGCTCAGTTCCGGCAGTTATTTTCCGCCGCCGGTAAGAGGTGTGGGCATTCCGAAGAAATCTGGAGGGGTGCGTATGCTTGGGGTTCCAACCGTAGCAGACAGGGTGGCTCAAAGCGTTGTAAAGATGGTGCTTGAACCCATACTGGAACCAGTATTTCATGAAGATTCTTATGGTTATCGTCCGGGGCGTTCAGCTCATGATGCTATAGCTGTAGTGAGGAAGAGAAACTGGGAATATGACTGGGTTTTGGAGTTCGACATCAAAGGACTGTTTGACAACATTGACCATGAGTTGTTAATGTGTGCTCTTCGGAAACATTGCCAAACCCCGTGGGTTCTCCTGTACGTAGAGCGGTGGCTCAAGGCACCGATGGAAACTCCGACAGGTGAGTTGATAGAACGGACAAAAGGCACGCCCCAAGGGGGAGTGGTGAGTCCACTGTTGGCGAACCTGTTTCTGCACTATGCGTTTGACCGGTGGGTGAGCGAAAATCTACCCGGTGTGCCGTTTTGCCGGTACTCTGATGATGGAGTTCTCCACTGTAAAAGCAAGTCACAGGCAGAGCTGGTAAAGCGAAAGCTTGGTGAGCGTTTTCGGGAATGCGGATTAGAACTACACCCTGATAAGACGCAAATAGTGTACTGTAGGGATAGCCAGCGAAAGGAAAAGCATCCGGTAAATGAGTTTACATTTCTTGGCTTTACCTTCCGTTCGCGAGAGGCCAAGAATAAAAATGGAATTTACTTTACGGGGTTTCTGCCTGGGGTAAGCCGTGATGCTCTGCGACACATGAGGCAAACTATCAGAAGATGGAAGCTACAGTTCAAGAACAGTCTGGAACTTGCTGATTTATCAGTACAGTTCAATCCGATACTGAGGGGATGGCAGAACTACTACACGCGATTTTACGGTTCAGCAATGGCACCGGTATGGCAACACATGAACTATTACTTGGTACACTGGATGATGAGAAAGTACAAGCAATTGAAGAGGAACAAAACCAGAGCAAGCAGAAAGCTGCGACTTCTGGCGGAGGAGAATCCAAACTCATTTGCGCATTGGAAAGCGGGGTATATCTCGATGGCTGGATGATGGGAGCTATATGAGCCGAGAGGCTCCCGTGTAGTTCTGCGAGGGGCTGGGGGTGAAACTCCTCCGGTCTACTCACCTTAGTATAAAAAAAGCCCTCTCCTGAGGATATAAAGTGTTATATTGTAATGGATAACGACGAAATTACCATTACAGATCACACAACCCAACAGGTAGAGAGCTACATGAGCAAAAATACGAGGATTCGGCAGAATATGAAACAACATATTCAGGGAATTCTTCCAACCGATGACCAGTTGACCGGCAGGGCTGGTTTGAGTCTGTTTGCCATGTACCTTCGCAGCATTCAGCTTTTTCCGCTTATCGAGAGTCTGTTTGGCAAGTTGCGTAAAAACA
>Ga0118677_10005966_pt1 | contig 20979 bp, 34 predicted proteins | sample AliMusrvi5mmetaG_FD_86154 | JGI IMG/M metagenome (GOLD analysis project Ga0118677, IMG submission 86154)
CTTCTGGGCGTGTGTTGATCGGGCATGGAGGACTCACGGGGGGCCTTCTCTGGCGTGGGCTTGGACGGGCGTGCTTGTGGGGCTCTCGGGGGCTTGCTCGTGGACTCCGGTGGCTTCCAGGGCGTCGCTCTTGCGGGGCAGGGTTTGAGCGCTACCATTCGTTGGGGCTCCATGCCGGGTGGCTAGCCGTTGGTCATTGGGGCGAGTTCGAGCGCCAGTTCCTGCATGATTGGGGTGGCCTTGCTCATGGGTTGGCTGTGCGTGTGCTAGAACAGGTCCATGGGTGGGCATGCCAGAGTGGACGTGTGCATCTTGGCGCTCAGTGCAGTGTCTGTGGGGTTTCTTGCTAGTCAGGATGTGATCTCCCTCGTGCTGTGGTTCGAGCTCGTTAATGTGCCCTTGGTGGGTTTGTTGCTTGTGCGCCCCATTGTGCATGGTGTTGGTGGCATGAAGGCGTGGGCCAGTGCTGTTTGGCTGCTTTGTGGGTAGGGCGTCGTGAGTGGCATGGCGTTGGTCATGGGGCTGCTCTTGGTGGCTTCGGGGTGCGGCTCTAGTGAGCTGGTGGTTGGGGGCGATCTCGGTCACTTTGCTGCCTTGGACTCGCACGGGGTTAGTGCGCAAGGACTCGCTGGGCTTATCGGTGACGGAGACTCGGGGCTCGGGCTTTCTGGCCTCGGGGGGGCTGGTCGTGGGGAGCTCGGTGGTGATCTGCCTCTCGGGTCGTGTGGCTCTCGGGGGCTCTTGGCCTCGGGGGTTGGGGGTTTTGGCAGTGGGCTACCCGACCTTCGGGCATACGGGCCTTCCCTAGGCGTGTGGCTTGTGTTGGTCGGTGCCGGTGTCAAGCTGTGTGTCGTCCCCTTGCATGTGTGGTTGGGCAAGGTTCATGCCGAGGCTTCTACTGTGGGCTCTGTCTTGCTGGCGGGTGTGGGGTTGAAGTTGGGCTGGGTGCTGGTCAGTGGGGTGGGTTTGCCTAGTGTGGGTTTGGGACTCGACGCCTCCGGTGACTTGGCTACGGGGGGTTTGGCTAACGGCTTCACGGTGGGCTCGCTGGGATGGTCGTGCGGTCCTGCTCGTTCGGGCCTTCCTGGGGGATCGTCCTGTGGGGAGTAGCTTATGGACCGCGACACGTTGGGTTGGGCCGAGATGAGGGGGGATTCTGGTGTGGGCCCTGTGTGCAGTGGTGACCAAGTGAGCATGTTGGGTCTTTGGGGCGTGAGTGGTTAGATAGGCAGTGGAGGTGATCTGCTGGGGACTTCCTGTGCGCCTCTGGGCCTTTCTGGGCGTGCTGTGGGTCCGGCGGGCTTTGGTCTCGATGACTCGTACAGTGTCAGCATGCTCGAAGCTCCAAGTGCCGGTACTTGTCCTTCTTCGGTGTTGGCTCCGGTGTTGGCTCCGGTGTTGGCTTCGTCGTAGTTCCCCGTGGCCTTGGTGGTGGTCATGTGCATTGGGTTGTCGTGCGGCCAGCTCAGTGTGGTGGATGCCAAGCGTTGGGTTGCAATGTAGTCCGTGGTGCACATGGGCCTGCTCGTCGTGCTCTGGTTGGTCGGTGTGGCTCGAGGTGTGTTGCTGGTCGGCATGTGGGGCCACTCCATCGTGAGCGGGTTGATGTTCTTGGTCGTGGGTCAACTATGCGAAGTCTCTGGAGTCCGCTAGCTGCGTGGCATGGCCGCCAGTGGGTCGATGGGGCTGATTGGCTACTCCGTGCTGATGTTGTTGCTGTGCCTCGCCAATGCGGCCTTCCCCTGTACGGTGCTCTTTTGGGTCGAGCTGGTCTGCAGCGCCGTCTAGTGTAGCACTGTGCCGGTCTTGGGGGTCCTGCTCGTGGTGTGCTCGGGTCTTTGCCTCGTGTCGGGGCTCTGGGTGTGGCACTCCCTGTCGAGGAAGGTTCGCGGCTTGCCCAACGCACGCACTGCTTCGGTCGTCTTGGCCCACGCCACACTGGTGCTGGCTCTGGTCCTGCGCCCCAACGCTTGCTTGGCTTAGCTGGTCGTCGGGGCCATCGCCTACTCGGGGACTGGGCCGGGTACTCACTAGGGGCGGCCCCACCAGGACGAGGCTGGCGGGATTCCGGCATGACGGGGCTGTTGGCTTCCATCGTGGGTTATGGCTGAGTGCGGGATGAATGGCCTCGGGGTTGTAGTCGCTGGGAGTTCAAGCATGCGGGATTCATGGCTCGTGGGTTTGTGTCACGGGGGTTCAGCATCATGGTGAGTTCGGTCCTTAGCGGCATTTCTATGCCTTGGTGATAAAGCTCGCTGGGTTCTAGTCCATCGGGGGTTTGGGTCGCTGGTGGTTAAATGGCCACGTGGGTTATAGCCGTACTGGTGTTCTGGTGCTGGGGTTTATATCGCGGGGATTAATGCCCTGGGCTTTATCTCGCGGGCTTTGTGTCCATGGGGGTTCGGGTCTTCGGGGCCAAGTGAGTTCGAGGCCTCTTTGTGTTCGAGTCTCGGGGGGGGTGTAAGAGTCTAGAGGGGGGGGACTTCCCCCCCCCTCTGACTAAGGCGCAGTAAGGTAGAGGCGAAATGCCCATCGACATCAGCATAGCTGGCCCCTAGCGAAAGACCAGAAGTGGTCAAGTTGGCTTCGATGCAAGACCGGTGCGTGTGGGGGGTTTGCCCACACGACGCACATGCTGGAGGGCGTGTGTGCTCGACCTGCGGAGTGGCGTCGCCTGCCCGTCCCGTCCCCAGCAAGCCCACGGGGGCAAGCTGTGGTGCCGGGGCGATCTCGGTCAGGGGACGCGAAGGAAGGACGGGCCGAGGGACGGTGGGAGGGACGGGCCTAGGGACGGACTGGGCGATGGGCGTGGTGTGCATCTTGGTTGCCAACGTTCGAGGGGCTCGGGCTTCTCATGTACGCTAGCTATGGGGGCCGAGAGCGGGGGAAGCGTACATCTGGATGCCGAGGGGAGATGGACAAGGACGCGCTTCCCCATGTACGAGGGACTCACGGTTTGACGATGGGACCGATGCGTTACCAGCCTCGGTATGCACGCCCCCCATTACGGGCGTGTCTCTGCCGAGCTGGTGGCCTCGTGGGGTTGGAGGCTTCGAGGGACGGGAGCAAGCATCGGCGTGGGGATCGAGGGACGGCAAGGAGGGACGGCTTCATGGCGTTGTGGGCCAAGGACGAGCATCCCCATGTACGAGGGTTCCATCTGTACAACGACGGGACGAGGCCTCCCCTGCTCTACTTGTACGAGGGCCTACAGGTATGCCGAGGGGGGGACTCGCTGAGTAGTGGGGGAGTGGTGGATGGGCGTGCATGCCAAGTGGGCAGTGTCAGTGTGGCGTGGTCGTGATGGCCATGTCACACTGTTGCTGGCATGCACGCCTTGACATCGCCGTCACTGCTGAGCGGGGCTTCTTGTGCTAGGACTCGTCTCTGCTGGGCGTCGTGGGGAGTGGCTGAATGACAACCCGGTGCTAGTTAGGCGTAGGGGGACGTGGCTATGGGGGAGGTTGGCCGGGATCTTGGTGCGTGGGCTTGCAGGACTCGAGTAGTGCGGCCTTTGGCATCTTGTCTCGGCGCGTCGTGGGGTGAAGGTGTCGTGGGGTGAAGGTGTCGTGGGGTGAAGGTGTCGTGCTCGTCTTGTGTGGGCCGAGAGTGGTTGTGGGCGTCTTGGGGGCCGAGAGTGCTAGTGGCCATCGTTGTGTGTCGAGTCGCTCTGTGTCATCGTGGCTCTGTGTCATCGTGGCTCTGTGTCATCGTGGCTCTGTGGCTCGTGGCTGCTTGGGACGCGCTTCCTGTGGAGATGGCGTTAGTGGCCGAGATTGCTAGGGACGCGTCTCGGGGGTGGCGTCATGATCTGGCAGGACTGGCCTCCAGGTGTGCGGGAGTCCTGCTCGTGTTGTGCGGGGACTTGATGGCCAAGTGAGTGTGGGGGGTTTGTGCTCGTCGAGTCCTGCGTGCTTCTGGTCGCGGCCTTCTAGTGTACGGGGCAGTTAGTGACGGAGATCATGATGCTCGCGGCCTCGATTCGTGCTTGGTGAAGGCGCTGGGGGAAGGACTCGCGCACATCTTGTGCATGGGCATGATGGCGTCGTCTTTATTGGCCTCAACGTGTCCTGGGGGGCTGGTGGTTGAAGGCGGTGGGACTCCTGCATGCGGGTTCCCTGGCCTCTTGTTGTGCGGGTCCTTCCTGTCTCGGCTCGTCTTGGTCTCGAGTGGCGATCTTCGGGGGCGCCTCCCGGCCCGTGCATCACCTGACCTTTGTAGCACGTGTCACTCCGAGGGCTCCTGGGGTTCGTGCCTTCTACACACTGGTCAGCTCACGGGGTTTGGTGCTCAGGTATGCCGGTCTTCGGGGGCCTTGGGCTTGGTGTGCGCGTCCTACTCGAGGTTGGCCATCTAGGGATTGATCCGCATGGAGTGGCTGGGGCTTCTGGAGGCGTCGTGGGCATCTTCCTCGTGGCTGAGTCGTGGGCATGATCGGGCCGAGTGGAGAGGGACGAGGCTCTGGGTGTAGTGCGCTCACTGGGGCTGGTCTCGAGATCGCTGGTGGCCATCTGGTGCAGTGGGCGTGCGGGCTACGGGGGGGATGGCTATCGGGCCTTCGTGCCCAAGGACCTGTGTAGTTCGTGTCACTCGGGGCTAGTCATGGGGTTCGCGCCTTCGACACACTGGTTGCCTCGCCTTGTGAATATGGCCTTCGTGTGGGGGCGTGGGTCTTGATGGCGCGATGGACTCACCTGGGCATCTTGGGGGGATTTGTGCATGCTTGGGGGTTCTGCTCATTCGGGGTTCAGCATGAGTTGAGCATGAGTTGAGCATGAGTTGGTGTTCGTGAGTTCGGTGGTCGGGGGTTTGGTGCTAGCGGGGATTTCGCCGTCTGGGGGTTCTGCTCACTTGGTGTTCATGGCCATCTTGTTGGGCTGGGGTGGCATGTTGGGCTGGGATGGCATCTTGGGCTGGGATGGCATCTTGGGCTGGGATGGCGTCGGGATTAGTTGGCCGTGTGTGCTGGTGCGGGCCTCTTGATGGGCGATGGGCATTGGGGGACGGGCGTAGGGGAGCTGGTGATGGGCGCATCTTGGCCATCGAGTCCTTGGTGGCGGGGGCTAGATGGCCGTCCCTGTCTTGGTCTCGCCTCGTGCATGGTAGTGACGCGGCCTTCGTAGGCAAGATGGGCATAGGTGGGTTGGGCGCCTCCTCGATGCTGGGCTGGGGACGCGAGGCTTGGATGGCGGGCTCTTCTGGTGGTCGGGCTCTTCTTGGCCTTGGGGGGGCCTTTCGGGGTTTCGCCTCTTCAACACAGGTGCTCTTGGATTGACGGGGGTGGTTAGGCGTGGGTGTGGGTTGCTCGGCGTGCTGCACGCTTACCGGGCTGCCCGCGAACCACGACTGCCACTAGAGGTCCGCTGGAGTGGGGTCGCCTCCCCATTACGGGTCCATGCCCTCATGACGGCATGGCTCGTGGTGATCTGCTTGTTGTGGGGTTGCGCCCCTCGGGTGATCAGTACGGCGCGAATGGCGGAAGCTGGGCGTGTGACAGACCTGACCACCGGTGCGTGCTGCACGGGCCGAAAGGCTCGAGGCCCACTTGGTTAGCGACTCGGCACGCACCACACCGCTCGAGTAGCGCCCGAAGACGCCCGTGAGTTGTGCCTCGACGACCAGGACGGGTGATCTCGAGAGGCGGTGCCGTCATAGCCGCCCAGTAGAGTAGCCGCTGGTCGTTCGAGGCGGGCGATCGAGGCATGCGGGATCACGACGACGCAAGGACCTAGCGAGCATCACGACGGGAAGGGTGCATGCATGGGCCGACGAAGACCGAGGGACCGCTCACTGGGGACGGCAAGGAGGGACGGTTCTAGGGACGCGCCTACTGTGGGACGATGTGCATATGGCCTTACGACGTTCGAGGGGCTGTGTGTATCACGACGCTGGGTTGGTGTGCATCCCCATGTACGAAGCCTCCATCTGTATGCCAACGTACGAGGACTCACTGTACATCGACGGGATGGACCCCCCCATGCTCTTCTGCCTGCTTGTGGGATGGCGGCCTTGTCTGGGCCTCCTTCTGGTGGGGAGGTGGCGATGCTGGTTGGTAGGTGGCGAGGCTGGTGGAAGGCTGCGGGCTTCCTGTCCATGTGGGCTAGATCGCTGGGGGTTTCATGGCCTCGAGTTCTGCTCATCGGGGGTTTGTATCTAGCGTGGGTTAATCGCGGGTTCTTGTCCATGGTGGGTTGAATGGCTCCAGGGGTTCTAGTCGTCTGGTTGTTGGCCATCTCTGCTAGTTCCCGGGTTCCAGGCTTGCGTGGGTTTGTGTCCCTGGGAGTTCAGCATGCTGGAGTTCTCGTCCCTCTGTGGGTTCAAGGGCTGGGGATTCTGCTGCTTGTGGTTATTTGCCTCGCTGGGGTTTATCCTGCTGGGGATTAATGCGAGCTTGCTGAGTTCGGCATGAGTTCTGGTCGCTGGGGTTCTGGTCCATCGGGTTTAATGCTCGCGTGGGATTATGTCACTCGGGTTCTAGTGCGGGGGTTGATCTCGCTCTGGGCTTCTGGTCCCTCGTGGGGTTCGGGTCCTTGGTGAGTTCGGGGGAGTTCAGCATGCTTGCGGGTTTCCTGCGCTGGGCTTTCATGGCCATGCGGGTTCTGTGCGTCTTGGCTTCGCATCTCCCGGGGTTGAAGCATGGTGGGGTGGAGGTCTCCTGGGGGTTTAGCTGCTTGGGGTTGATCTCGCTTGGTTCTCGTCCATCGGGGGTTCGATGCTAGCGTGGGTTTATATCCCTGTGGGTTTATCATGGCGGGATTCATGGCCAAGTGAGTTCGGGTCTAGCGGTGGTTTGCCTCTTTGTGTTGGCTTGGCATAGGGAGGGGGGGAGCTCCCCCCTTCCTTGCTACGGGGGAGGCGTAACCGACTCGTGGAATGCAGAAAGAGGCAGAGCAAATGCTCATGCCAGGTTCAGCGCTGGGTGTCAATCCTGGGTGGGCAATGTAAGATCGTGGACTCGTGATGGCGGTGCGCTCATGGCGGGACGGGTGCGTGAGAAAGCCGGTGCGGTCATAGCCGTGCTAGTATCATGGCCGCCTCCATGAACACTTCACAGCGAGTCGATGGGGCCGTGCGTGCATGGTCTGGTGGGACGCAGCGATGTTGTCCATGCCAGTGCACGCGTGGTTGGGCCGAACTGTGGGGTTGGCTCCCCGGTATGCTCCGTCGTGGGCATGCCGATCTGCCTGGGGTGGTCGTGGCGGGCCCACCACGGTGTCCATGCACTCATCACTGCATGGCTCCGGGTGATCCGTAGTGGGGAACTTGTGATGGGGAACTTGTGACGCAAACTCGACGTGGGGACAGAGGAACGCGCCACTGGGAACTCGGTGACGGGAACTTGGTGCAAGCATGGGCGCTGGGACTCTGGGACGTGGAGCATGCACGGGCGATTGGAAGGCGGAATGGCACTCGTGTGGTTGGCTGTGAGGCAATGGACAAGGACGAGCACGACATGTACAAGTGATCATCTGTACCACTACGCTGGGACTCCCCGCCTCTACTTGTTCGCGGCCCTACAGGTATGCCGATGGGGAAGAGGCTCTGGGGGACGTGGTGGTCGAGGGGCGTGCATGCCATGCGGGGTGGTGGCAACCTGTACGTGGGCGTTAGTCCATGTCGTGTTGCTGCCGGGCATGCACGCCACCAACAGACCACGCCTCGAGGGACGCGGCCTCGAGATGTCTTGGGGCGTTGTGGTCGTAGGGGCGGCCTGACCGTGTAGCTCGGTGGCAGCATGCTCGTGGGCCAGTGAGTCCATGTCATGCTGTTGCTGGTCATGCCGCCTTTGCCATCTCGACGCCCGGGGACTTGTGGTGGGATGGGCGGACGTGGCCCTGTAGTCTGGTGGTGGCAGGCGTGGTGCATGAGCGCCATGCTTTGTCGTTGCTGGCCACGTCCGCACTGACATCACGGGCCCGGGAACCCGCCAGCGATATCTCGACGGGCGTAGTGCAAGAGCAAGATGGCGATCTAGCGATGGACGCGTTGGCCTTCTTGTCGTGGGGCTGCAGGACCTCGACTGGTGTGGGCGTGCTTGATTGGTCATGGGTCGGGTTGGCTTGCTCAGGGCCTTCTGGGGATTTGCCTGCTCTGGGTCTTGCTGGCTTCGGGGCTAGCGGGCTTCTGGTAGTGGAAGAGGGGGGGGGCCTCTCCCCCCTTCTGGCTAGGGGGTCTCCCCCCTCCTGGCTGTGGAAGCTCGGTGTGTGGCTCGTCTTGCTTGCCGTGGGCGTTATGGAAGGTGGGCGCATCCCTACTGATCTGGCAGAGTGTGAGAGTGAGCTCGTTAGTGGCTAGGTGACGGAGGTGGCGGGCCTTGCCTAGGGGTTGCTCGCGTCCACTGAGTAGTGTGTCGTCCTCCTGGGGGCCTTCCTCGTGAGTGGGTTGCTGGGGGCTTTGGGCGTCTGGGCCATGGGCATGCTGGCTTTGCTGTAGTTTGCCGTCTGACTCGTGCTTCGCCTTACTTGGCCAAGGATGCGCCTCGTGGACCTGCTGTGGATTGTCACGTTGGCTCTCATGGCGGGTTTGGGGCTTGCTTGCTTGGGGCTCGCTTTGGTCGAACTGGGCTGACTGGGGCGATACTCGTGAGGCGTCTCCTTGGGGCTCGGGCCTTCGACTCACGAGGGGCCCGGAGACCTTCCTCACTGGGCCACGGGGAGCTCTAGGGAAGGACGCGTGGGGCATCTTGGCCTCCTACTGTACATCGATGGGACTGAAGGGCGCTCTCTTGGGTGGTGGCCATCTTGCCCAGTCCTGCTGTACGGGGAGATCTCGGCTGGGATGAAGGCGTCGTGATCGGGGAGCTCTGGGGAAGGACGCGTGGGGCCTCGCCTTGTATCGGCCTCGCTATCTGTGTCCTGGGGTTGATGAGCGTAGGGGACGTGTCACTAGGCCTTCAGTGCGTCTTGGTCGAGGATGGCTTGCAGGCTTCGTGTCGTGTGGCTGTCAGTGCGTGGGGAGTTGTGCGCGCCGTCTTGGCTTCGAGTCCTCGTCTTGGCTTCGTCTTGGCCATCAGCGGGGACTTCGGGGCTCTGCGGGGTTAAAGCTCGCTTGCTGAGTTCGGCATGACTTGGCTGTTCGTGTCTCCGTGGGTTGATGGCCTGGGGAGTTGTGCATGATCGGGGTTATGGCCCATCGTGGGTTCATATCGCTGGGGTTGATTGGCGTTGGGTTTATCTTGCTGGGGTGAAATGGCCACTTGAGTTCGGCAAGCTGGGTGAGTTATCGTCGCTGGGTTCGTGTCTCTCGGGGTTCAAGGCCTCGGGGGTTGAAGCTCTCCGGGTTTAGCTCCCTCGGGTTCAGCTCTCCCGGGGTGAAATGGCCATGGTGAGTTGTGCTCGAGTTCGCGAGTTCGCTAGTTCGGGAGTTTGGCTCTTTGTGTCGGGAGGGGGGAGCCCCCCCCCTCTGACTAAGCCGAATAGCTGGTCCGCCGTTGGACGCATGGGCGTGTCATGCCCGTCCCTGTGGTTGAGGTCCAAGCGAGACGTCGCTGGTGCCCACAGTTAGTTGGGGGAGATCGACCAAGCTAGGCAAGCGTGGCTAACGAGTTGGCAGTGCCCTGGATGGACGACTGGGACTTGGCGTGTGCGGGTGCTGCTTGGTCGGCGTGCTTCACGCTTACCGGTCGAGTGGCGAACTGCATGCCCGAGTTAGAGGTCTGCCCGTGTGGGGTGGCCTCCCTGCTGCGTGTCCATGCACTCATCGCTGCATGGCTCGCAGTGATCTCGCTGCGTGGGGTTGCATCCCCGCCATCTGGGCCATCAGGGTGGAAGGCGTTGTGGACCAGAACCGCGGTGCCGTCATAGCCGCCTAGTACCGTCCCCTCGCTGTGAAGCTCAGCCCCCATGGCGATCACGACGGGGAACTCGACGGGGACTGAGGAACGCGCACTGGGGATGGGACGGAGGAACGGTGCTAGACACGTACAGGGCCGAGGGGGAGTTGTGCGTCTCCATCGTACGAGGGGCCCAGTGAACATCTACGCCATGGACCCACGGCTCTCCTTGTACGCGGGGCTTACTGAACAACGAGGGGACGGACCCAGCGAGCTTCCCTTGTTCGTGCCCAACCTGTACACCTACGCTAGGACCCACCTGTATGACGAGGGGAAGGACAAGGACGCGCTTAGGGGGAACGAGGAACGGCTAACTAGGTACGGAGGGAGGGACGCGCTATGGGGAACGCGGGCATGGACGAGCTCTCGATGTACGATGGACCCACTGAACTACTACGCTGTGGTTGTGTGCATCTTGGTGTACGAGGCCTCCACCTGAATGCCAACGCCAGAACTACACGGCTCTACTTGTTCAGCGCTTCCCGTGTACATCAATGCCATGATCCCCTGCTCCCCATGTACGATGACCCGCGGTACAACGAGGCTAGGACTCACAGTGGGCCTCTTCCTGGCTCGCTGTGGTGATGGCGTACGGGCTTCATGGCTTCGTGTGGGGTTGGCCTCGTCTTGTCCTTGCTCTGCGGGTCCTTGGCGAGGCAGGTCTGGTGGCGTCTTGGGCGATACTTGGAGGGGGCGTCTTCCTGCTGGTGGGGAAGCTCTCCCTGGGTTGGATGGCCTTGCTGGGTTGGGGCTCAGGTATGCCGGTATGATGGTCATAAGCAGATGGGCCGTGTGGGCTGGTGGTCGTGGGGCTAGAAGGCAGTGTGTGTGTGGGTCTCCGGTGGTTGAGGGCGCGATCTTTCTGGGCATGGCTTGTGGGTGAGCGGTGTCTTCGTGTTGGGCATCTTCGTGGGCTTCGCTGCTTGGGCTGGGGTTTCATGGCCACTGGGCTTCGGCATGCTGGGGTTGGAGTCCAGCGGGCTTTGTGTTGAGCGGGCTTTTAGTCCATCGCTGGGCTTTCATGGCCTGGGGATTAATCTCGCGTGGGCTTGATATCGCGTGGCTTTATAGCGCTGGGTTATAGTCGCTGGGCTTTGTATCGCTCTGGGGTTGAATGGCCACGGGAGTTCTTGCCGTCTTGGGTTCTAGCGCGTGAGTTCAGCATCTCCGGGTTGGATGGCCTCGGGTTCTACTCGTGTGGGTTCATGGCGCTGGGTTCCTGCCATCTTGGTGTTCGCCTCGTCTTAGCTGGCCTCCCTCGCCAACAATGCACTACGCCCCTAGTCAACCATGCTGGCCTTCGTCCTGTGCGTGATGTGTATCGGCTCACTACTGGCCATGGGGGGGATGGCCCCTAGAGGTTTGTCCTCGTCTCTGCCATCCTGGGGTTGCATCGCTGATACCATGCTAGGTTGGGCTAGAGAGATTGGTGCCGCCTCCGCCTCCGCCTTCGCCTCCTGGGGTAGCATCGCGAGTTCCGCCGAGTGAGCCTTCAGAGAGTTCGCCTTCGCGAGCATGGCAGACTGCCTGGTGGGGAACTGTGGCTGCGGGGGCCTCGTGGGGAACTTGGCCTTACTTGTGCTTGCCTCGTGGCTCATGGTGTGCGTGTGTGGGGGAGTCGTGGGGGTTGTCGTGTGGGGGTGTCACGGGCCTTCTGCTGGTCTGGTGCTGTGGTCGTGCCATGGGGTGATGGTGTGGGCGTGTCCTGGGCGTGGGGCTTATGTACGTCGCTGTGTGGTGAGGGCGTCTTGTTCGCTGGGGGTTGTGCGCTTACTTGTTGGCCTTCCTGTCGCTGTGTGTCGCGCGTACTTGGCTTCTGGTGTCGTGGGCCGATCTGGGGTCGAGGGGCATGGCCTTCTGGGGACGTGTCACTGTGGCTCTCTGCGCTATGGGCTCGCTATGGACTCGAGTGGCGATGGACACGGCGATCTCTTGGTGTACGTGGCCTGGTCCTTGTCTTGGTGGTGGTGCCGTCCTTGGCGTGAGTGACGCGTCCTTAGCGGCTCCTTATTGTCGAGGCCTTCGAGTCCCTGGGGCATCATGGCTACGTGTGGCGGGCTTACTGGGCAACCCTGTATTGGCCTCGTCTTGTTGTGCTCGAGTTCGGGTAAGGCGCGATGGAGGCCTCGATGGGGAAGGACTGCGGGACGGCTCACTAGGATTGGGCTGGTGATGGCATGGCGATCTCTTGGCGCGAGTCTTATCGGCCGTCCTTGCAGGGCTTGGTTGGCCGTGTGCGGGGCGGCGTCGGTATGCCACGTGTTGGTCAGTGTGGTGGAGGGGCGGGCCTGCTCTGGTGGGCAGTGCCGGCATGACGTGGTGCTGTCGTGCCATGTCGTGTTGGTGCTGGGCAGGCCCGCCTTGCCATCGCTGGCCCCACATGGCATGCGGGCGTTGGGGAGGCCTCGTGGGTTCTAGGCGCTTGGGACGCGGGCTGGATGGCGCGGGCTTCCTTGCTCGCGGCTTACTGGCTGGCCTTGACCTCGCTTGGGGTTTCCTGCTTGCTGGTGGAGTTCTAGTCGCGGGTTCTGCATCATCGTGAGTTATGGCTCTCCTGGGGTTGAGGTCTCCCGATCTTCGCGTCCCTGCGGGTTTGTGTCGCTTGGGCTTTGGGTCTAGCGGGAGTTCTGCATGGTGGGGTTCTAGTCGCTCGGGTTCTTGTCTAGCAGGGCTGGGTGAAATGGCCATGTGGGGTTCTAGTGCTTGGGGATTATGGTCACGTGGGCTTTGGCTCGCTCGGGTTCAAGGCCTGGGGGTTCTGGCCTTCTGTGGTTCCGGTCTCCAGGGTCTCGGGGCTCTTTTGTGGTTATGAGTTCGGGTCTCCGGGTTCGAGGGCTTGGTAAGGAGAGGTGGGTTGGGCGTGGGGACTCTCGGCTCCTCGCCCCCCCTCCCTTGCTGGCCTTCGACTCCCTGGGCTTCGACTCGCTGTGTCTCGGGTGGTCTTGGGGTTGGGGGGGGAGTAGTGCTAATAAGGACGGGGGGGGGCATGCCCCCCCACCTCCCATACCGGCTGGGGACGGTCCCAGCACGGTTCGAATGCTTCCGGCATATGCGCCGATAAGTGACGGATACGGAGGGCCTTTAGTTCTAGCGTGCTGGGACGGGACGGTGGGCTGGGGTTGCTCTCCTCGGGGCTTGTGTCGGGTTGAGTCGAAGCTCCCGGTGTGGCCGTCCCTGGTGGTGTTGGCCTGGTGTGGGATGGCGTCCCTGGTATGGCGGTGCTGGGCTGAGTTGGTGGCAGGATGTGCATGGACGCGGGACAACACGACCGAGCCACTACAGCTGGCTGAGTCGCCCCACCATGCATGGAGCCGCGCAATGACGCCCACTTCGCCATGCTAATCACGGAGGAAGGGCGAGCAGGGGAACTGGGCGAGGAGTGGCTGAAGGGGACGGGCCTTATGGGACGGGGCGCTAAGGGACGTGGGGCAAGCACGGGCGATCGGGACGAGGACGGTGGGACTGCGGGGGCTGTGTAAGGACGAGGCCTGGCCAGATCGAAGCTCCCGGTGTTGGTTTGGTCGAAGCCCCGGTGAGTGCTGGGTCCCAAGCGTGCAGGTGTCGTGGAGCAGGGACAGCACGGTGGGTAGTGCCGGGATGGCCATTACGGCATCACTCACGGCATGGAGCTCGACGTGTCCTGCTTGACGGCGAACTGTATGCTGGGCCGAGGACTCCCTGGGGCGTTAAGGCCATGGCTAGGCGGGATTCGGTGTGGGGAGACCGCCATGCTGTGACTGTGCATGGGCTGGTTGTGGCGTCTTGAGCAAGTACGCGATGGCCGATACGCGCGTCCATCGAGGCCTCTTCCTGGTCGTCGGTGGGGTTGGTGCGCAGGGACTCGAGGGCCGCCTCCTTGTGCATGCGGGGTTCGTGTGCCGAGACCTCTCGGTGTCAGTTGGGCTGTGTATGGCGGGATCTGGCCTGGTCATGGCTTGGGGAGGCCTCCAGGCGTAGGGTGGGGGTTGGTGGGCAGTGGGCGTGGCCTTCGATGCAGGGGGACGCGCCCTCTTGGCTCAGCTGGGCAAGGAAGGCCTGCTGGGGAGGGGCCGGTGTGAGTGCGCATCCTTACTGGCCTCGTGTTGGTGTGGGCCGAGTGGGCTTGGTGTGCATTGGCTGTCTGTGCGTGTGTGGGCGAGATCTCCCAGTAGTTGGCCATCTGACGGGCTTCGTGTCCTCGTCCTTCTGGTGGGGCTGCTAGTCGGGGAGTTGTGCATCTTGGGCTGCTTGTGCGGGACTTCGGTAAGGAAGAGGCTCTGGGGGAGTCGTGTGCAATCTTGGTAAGGACGGCGTGATGGGCCTCCTGATGCTCGCAGGTATCGAGGCGTCGTCTTCGAGGCCTCCTGGTGCTCGAGTGGCGAGGCCTTCGAGGGACCCCTCGATGCGCGCCCTTCTTGCCATCGTGTGCTTGTGGGTGGAGTCCTGAGGGGGCCGATAGTGGTCGTCTTGTGGGGCTGGGTTGCTGTGTGCTGGTCGTACGGTGGGTTGAGGGCCACGGGCTTCTGGTCTCGTCTTGGCATCTCGGCTTCGATCTTCCCGGGCAGGGCTTGATGGCGCCGTCTTGCTTGGTCGTCGTGGGCTAAGCGTGACGGGGATCGAGGCCTTGTGACGGGGACTGGATGGCCTACTGCTGGTTAGTGCGCGTGATTTGGCATCTCGATGCTAGCGTCCTCTTGTTGGCCTCGACCTGGGTGAGCGGCCTCCCAGTGTGGGCCTCCTTATGGACTTGCTCTGTGTCATGATGGCGCGAGGGGCTGATGGGCCTCGTCGTCTTGTGCTCGTCTTGTGTGGGCCGAGAGAAGGCGATGGGGGACTAGTTGGCCGTCTGGGGTTTGAGTGCTGGGCTTGATTTAGATCGCGGGGATTAATGGCGTGGGGTTCATCTCGCGCTGGGCTTTATATCGCTGGGGATTCCTGCTCGCTGGGAGTTCGGCCTCTTGGTGAGTTCGGGGTTTGGGTCTCTGTGGGTCTGGTTAGGTATGGTTGGGGGGGAGGTCCCCCCCCTCCTTGCCTAGGGAAGCATGGTTTGCCGAAGGGAGGGACGCTGGACACGACGCAGGACTGTGGGGCTCGCCACCCTCAGCCGGTCGAATGTCACACGCCCGATGAGATCTCCGAAGCCTCGCCTTCCATTCGGCCTCTTGCCCCACGTTGTGCATGCACTCATGACTGCATGCCTACTGGGGTTGGGTGCTGGTGGTGGTGCTGATCAGCATGGTGGGCTCGACCGGTACGGGCATGCCTAGACGGGGCTGCCCCACGAGCCCGCTGTGCTGATCTGGTCATGACCTGGGGGCCCGATCCATGGCATGCGGCCCTGAGTGGCGCAGCGTGGGGGGGGCCGTGCTGGGATTGAGCCCCCGTCGTCAGGGGGAGGGTCCCAGTGATCGCCCTCGGCATGCCGTCCTGAGTGAGGCAGCGAGGAGGACTGGGGACGCGAACTGGGGGACTTGGGTTAGGGCCGAGGGAAGGGAGCAAGCATGGGCATCGTGTGACTTCGGGACGGCGCTAGACACGTAATGGCCTCGTGGTGAGTTGTGTGTCATGCTGTTCGAGGGCTCCACTGAATGACGACGCCATGACTTTGCCGATCTACTTGTTCAGCGCCTCCACCTGTACATCGGCGTGAGGGGACCATCTGAATGACGAGGGGACGCGGCCTTCACCTGTATCACGATGGGCGTAGGGGTGGAGGGATGGCGCTAGGAGTGTGGTGCACGCATCTGCTGCTGGGCCGAGACGAGACGATACGAGACGTGTCATTAGCGAGCTCCCCATGTTCGCTGCCTCCATCTGTACCACGCCCGTACATGACCTCGCTGTACTACGACGGGGGAATGGGCTACGGGCGTAGTGCTAGTGACGCGTCCTCTGAGCCTCGTCTTGTACTCGCTCTGTGCGGGGATGACTCGTCGCTGTCTTGGCGTCCTCTTGCTTAGCGGGCCTCCTGGGCATGATGGCTCTGGGCTGGCTGGGCCGAGAGAGGGACTTCGCTAAGGACGCGAGACAAAGCAGCCACAGGGAGTCCTACAAGACGAGGCCAATCTCCCGCTCAGCACGCATCCATAACGACGTCCCCAACGCCCCTTCCCTAGATGGAGCCCCACACCGCATGAGACAAGATCGGCGCTGACCAGGAAGCCCCGATCGCCACGAACCCGTTACGATCTCGTTACGATCTCGCTACGATGCGAGCCCACAGCAGCCCAAGAAGCCCGCCCTCCACCTCATGCCTCCCTCGCTGCGCTCGCCCACCACTACAGCGCGCCCTTGCCGGGGACCCAACCGAGGGGCGCGCAGGACTCATGCTTGGGGAGGGCCGGGAGGCCCGACGGGGTAATGCCAGTAAAGCCAGCCGAAGAGCTAGTTGGCCTCTCCTTCTCGAGTCGGCTTCGCCTCCCCCAGACACAACTCCCATGCGCGCCCTCCAGCTGACTTCGGTCGGGGCGCGCCGCAGAGTGTCACGTCTTCCGGTGCGCGCCTAACCTGAGTCCCCGGGATGCGCGCACAGTGGAGTCATCGTCCCTCTCGGGCTGGCGCCCTCGCCATAACTAATCCAAGGGGGAGCCCGGTAGGGCGACAGGGAGAGTTCTCGTGGGGAGGCGTCAGCCGACCTGTGGAAGAGTTATTAGCCTCTTCTCCCAGCTCGGCTTTGCCTCGCCCACACGATGAGTTCCCAGCGCGCCCTCCGTGTGAGTCCACGGGTTGGCGCGCGTCGTGTCGTGATGGGGGAGCCCGGCAGGGCGACCAGGTAATGGCCAACTAACTCGAGGCAGACTTTCATGGCCATCTCCTGCTCTGGTCGGGCTTCCGCCCTCCTTGACACCTCGTCCCCTGCGCGCCCACCTCGGTGGAGTCCCCGGTAAGGGCGCGCTGCTGGGGAGTTGTCGTTGTCGTGGGGGAGCGAGTGGCCACGAGCGACCAGGAGAGCTAAATCATGCCGAACTCAGTGTTGGCCTTCGCTACGCCTCGCAGGCTTCGGCTCGCTCAGGGAGCACAAGAGGCGAACTCCAGGACTACCGACGCCTCGAACCCAGCGAACTAACACACAGAGCCACTCAGAGACACAGCGATGGCCAAGTAAGCGCACTAACAGCCAAGATTGCCACTCTGCCCTACACGCGCCTAACCCAAGAGGCTGATATCCCCGTCTCGCGCAAGGAGGCCGCTAAGGACTGAGCCCCTGTACGTCGGGTGGCCAAGTAAGCCCACTCCATCCCCTCGGCATCACGTGAGTCCATCTCGTTGGCATACAGTGGGTCCCTCGCGTCGTTGTCCATATGGAGCCTCGTACATGGTGAGCATGCTAAGTCTCGCGCCCCTCGACATCCAGATGGTCCTCGAGCGTGGGATGGCAAGATGAAGGCGAGATGGACATACAGCGGGTCCTTGCGTCGTGGTGCAGATGGACCCCTCGTACGTTGTTAGGCCATATGCACACAACCCCAGTACGGGTCTAGATCCGTTCCTGAGTCCCATCGCTTGATCACAACGATAGCCCCATCCCGAGGCCCACACAGCCCATGCTTGCTCCCCCCGTCGATATACAGCTGGTCCCTTCCCCTCGTAGTGCAGTAAGGCCCTCGTACAGATGGAGGCCATGATGGCGAGATCGGCATACAGCTGGGTCCTGGCGTCGTGGGGCAGTGAGTCCCTCGTACAGTTAGATGCGCACCAGCCCTCGCTCCATCGCTCGGTCCGTCCTTCCCACCGTTCCTAAGTCACACGCAGCCGATGCTTGCACCCATTCCGCCATCACACGTCGAGTTCGCGTCACAAGTTCCCCATCACAAGTTCCCCATCACAAGTTACCGAGCGGTCCCCCAACGTGACCTCCATCACGTGGGCACCCACCGTCAAGAGCATGGCCTGATCTGGCAGCAGCTACATATCACTCGCTGGCTGCACAGTCCCACACTCTATCGGGCGAGCATACACGACGCCCCACCCACTACGCCCCCAGCCATGCAGCGATGAGTGCATGGACAGGGCGGCGTCGCAAGCTGAAGCGAAGGCAAGGCGGCTGAGATCTCACCTCTCTATCGAGGATGTCAACCCAACTCACGTGTCATCTTACGTGGCGAACAGCCACAGCCCTAGCCTACTCTTGGTGGCTTTGTCGAGAGGGTGGATGCGAGCCGTGAGCGAGCCAACCAGGCAAGGAGGGGGGGCCTCGAGGTCCCCCCTCCCCCCAACCAGACACAAAGAGCGAAACTCCCCGAACTACCAGAACTCGCTAACTACCAGCGACTAGAACTCCACCATGCTAAACAGCCAGCGAGGCAAATAACCCGAGTGACGCTAACTCACCAAGCTCGCATGAAACCCGAGCGAGCAGGAAACCCAAGCGCCTATAACCCCACGCCATCAAACCCCACGCCATGAAACCACCAGCGATATCAACCCCCGAGCGAGATGAACACCAAGACGCACAGAACCCACGATGGACATGAACCCGACGCCATTAACCCCCAGCGATATTCATCAAGCCCAGCAAGATCAAGCCCACCATGCTAAACCACCAGGAGAGGCAAAGACCCAGCGAGCAGGAATGCCCGAAGCCTTGAACCCCACAGCGAACTAAACCCAAGCACTAGAACTCCAGTACGGCAAGAACCCCCAGACGCGCGAACCCGGAGATCGCCACTAGCAAGCACTACGCCACCACCAGGCAAGATCCCCGCCCAGCACCAGTAGGAGGCCAAGACAAGGCCAAGATCGCTCCCAGCCCCAGTAAGCCGAGATCAGCATGGCGAGGCTAGACGCACAGGGCTGCCAAGAGGGCGCATCTACGGGTCCTCGATCAGCGCATCCTTGGCCAGCTTCCCACCAGGAGAGGACGAGCTCACTCAAGACGAGGCCCACACCGCATGAGACGAGAAGGGCCACAGGGGCGCTCAGACCCATAGTGGCCCCGAAGCCCCACTAGGCCCACTAGCCACACCACTAGCCCCCCCACTAGCAACACCCTTAGCAACACGAGCAGAAGGCGAAGTTCCCCCATTGCCACTCCCCCGCAGGTCCGTCCCCCCAGCACACGTCGAGGCCCCATCTTGAGCCCCGCAGCCACACCCACGCTGACAAGGCCTAGCCACTCCCTGCAAGGCCCATGTTAGCCCACGCCTGACCAAGATGTCCCGAATCACCCGAGAGGCCGCTAGAGCGAGGAGCCAGATGAGCCACGCTAGCACCCCAACCTAGCACAAGGCCAGCACGACCACCACGCAGTAGGCCATTACAGCACCCAGTAGGACCGAGGCAACCATAACCCAGAGCACGACGAGCAAGCACCCAGTAGCCACGAGGCCGACCCTGTTCAGCATGCCCAGAAGCCCAGACCCGCAAGCCACCGAGCGAGCCAAGACCAGCATCGCCTTGCCCCCCGTCCAAGCCTCGCCCTCCATATCGAGGCCACCCATATCGAGGCCAGCAAGATCGAGCCCCTGCAAGTACAGCCCCACCAACCCATCGTGGCAGTCTGCCGTGCTCGCGGAGGCCAAGTCGCCGAACCAACCACACTACGGGAGGCCAATACACGAAGGTCAGGAAAGGGGCCACTAACTCCCATGCTCGCTTCCCGAACTCAAAGCCCGATAAGAGGCCCCAACACCAAGAGGGCGCACAAACCCCTCACACAGCTTCCCATACGCCATCCCCAGCAAGACAAGGCCAATCAGCGCATCCTTGCACAAGACGCCCGCACTCAACCCACCAGCATCAGGATCGCCCGTCACTAGCAGCCCAGCGCATCCTTGGCCATTCCCCCGTCCTACAGTAAGGCCGCGTCCCCTCGTAGTTCAGATGGAGGCGCCGAGCAAGTAGATGCACACAACCCCAGCGTCGTTGTTCAGCGGGAGGCCTCGAGTGGGAAGGCCAGATGGATGCGTCGTACGGTGGGAAGCATACACAACCTCACTCGGCCCGTCCCTAGCACCGTCCCTAAGCCACGACGCCCCCATCGGCCCACACGAGACGAAGGCCAAGCACGAGACCCGAACCCCAGGAGCCTCGAACTCACCAAGCATGCCCAACTCACCAAGCATGCCGAACTCACCTAGCCCCGAAGACCGGGAGAGCCGAACTCCCGCATGCTTGAACCCCAGCGACTAGAACCACCATGGCCATTTAGCCCCAGCGATATAAATCATGCCCAACTCAAGACGCCATGAACCCCAGCGAGACGAAGCCCAGACACCATAGCGAGGCTCAAGCAGGGCTGCCATCTAACCAGACGCCCATCCACACGATGCCACACGACCAGGACACAAGACGACGCTGACCAAGAAGCCCGCACAGCCCAGCAAGAGCAAGATCGCCCTCAACTCACAGCGATGGCCACACGCCCTTCACCAAGCAGCCCCGCGAGACCAAGCAAGCACTAGACGACGACCAGACCCAGCCTGCATTCCTGGGCCAAGACGCGCACAGCCAACGTGTCCATCTCGGGGTCCATCACGCCGAAGTCCCGATGGCACCGTCCCCTAGATGTACAGGTTGGTCACGTCCCCTCGTGGTACAGATGGAGGCAGCGAACAAGTCAAGCATGCTTAGCCCCTGCGTCCATAAGCCCGTCCCCCAGATGCCGTTCCTCGGTCCCCCCGATCCCTCCGTCCCTGCGCCCCACTGCTTCACTGAGGACAGCATGCTGTGGGCGATCGAGCATGCCCTCCCCATGACGACTGGGGCTCAACATGCACGGGGCCCTCGTCGCTGCCCCACTCTGGGCGACATACCAGCGAGGAGACCCACAGCTCTGTCAGTCCCCCCCGTACCATCCCATCACGGGACCTTTCTCACGGGGGAGCTTACGTCCGGAGCATGGACCGGTCTGGCAGCAGCTACTTAGCACTCGCCGACTGCGCAGCCCCACACTCCATCGGTAAGCACGCACAACTCACCGACGTGTAGCCCAACGTGTCCTGCAGTGATGAGTGCAGGAATGCGCGAAGCAACCCAACGGCAAGAAGGCAAGGCGGCTGAGATCTCACCTCTCGAGGAGGATGTCAATGCCGGCCTCGATCGTGGAATTACGGGGCGTACAGCCAAACCAACCTGGTCAACCCGCACAGGGGTACTTGCCAGGGACCACAAGCTCGAGCGCACCAACTATGCAAGGAGGGGGGCGAGCCCCCCCCCCTCGCTAACAC